>Ga0214472_10002685_pt1 | contig 18989 bp, 8 predicted proteins | sample RVTome_6_FD_207662 | JGI IMG/M metagenome (GOLD analysis project Ga0214472, IMG submission 207662) | Soil microbial communities from uranium-contaminated site in the Upper Colorado River Basin, Wyoming, United States - RVT140D175 | ecosystem: Environmental > Terrestrial > Soil > Contaminated >...
ACCAGGCTGGATTTGCGCGGCGTCCGCGACCTTCGGGGCCCATTGGCCGAAGAGCGCGGGCACGAACAGCGCTTCGTAGGCGTTCGCAGCATCGATCTGAGCTTGTCGCGTCGGTTCAGTCATGCCGGGTTCTCCTCGCCGTGCCGTCAAACGGGATGCGCTTCACCTGCGGCCGCGCTGTGCGTCCGCGGGGCGGCGCATCCACCAAAGAATGATCAATCGCGACTGCCCCGCGGCGCACGTCAGCGCGCGGCCGGCTGGTGCAAGCGCTCCTCTGAAAGCGCGGTTGTCAATGGGCGCACCGTCCCCCTGAGCTGCGCAGAGGCAGCCCGTGCTCTGCACCCACCGAATATGCCAGCCGCTCCCTCTGATCCAAGCGCGGCCCGAAGCCGGCTTCACGCGCCTCTACGGACGCCACGGTCCAGGAGCATTGTTCGAAGGAGGTGGCCCATTCGGGTTACCGGGGGCGCCGCACCCTACGCGGCGGATCCCAGCGCTTGCACCGGGCGCACCTCCAGCTTTTCATGCTGGCGGAGCCACTCCTCGTAGCTCCACTCCTCTTGGAGACACCAGTACAGGTAACAACACAACTTCCGCGCCGCCGCCACCGTCGCCTTCGCCTTGCCCTTCGACCGGAGCAGCTTCTGGTAGTGCGCCCCCACCGGGCCCGGCGCCAGTTTCAGGCTCTGAACAATCTCGATCAGGATCCACTTGAGCCAGGGGCTGCCGGCCCGGCCAACCGATCCGTGCCGCGTCTTGTCCCCCGAGCTCTGGGTGCTCGGCGTGAGGCCGGCATAGGTGGCGAGTTCACGGCTCGAGTGAAAGCGGTGGATGGTCCCAATCTCCGCGACCAGCAGCGCCGCTCCGAACAGTCCGATGCCCGGCCACGTCTGCAGGAGCCGGGCGTGCGGATCCTCCTGCGCCACCCGCTTCACCCGATCATCCAGCCGACCGATGCGTTCCCCAAGCGCGTCCACCAACTCCAGCAGCAGATCCACCTGGAGCCGCCCCATCGGGGAGAGGGACACCGTCGCGAGCCACGCCCGCCCGGCCCGCCCGTACAGATCCGTCACCGTCGTGCGACAGTTCTCGGCGGTCAGATGCCCATGTATCCGATTCGTCACACTCGTCCGCAACCGGACCAAGTAGGCCCGCCCGCGGAGCAGCTTCCGGCGCGCGCGAACGTCGGCGTCCGGCACCCACACCGTGGGGAGCAGGTGGACGCGAAGGAGATCGGCAAGTTTGCGGGCATCGATCGGATCCGTCTTGCAGCGCGCTTGCCAGATGAGCTTCCCCTGGTACGGATGCGCTGCCACCGCTGCGATCCCCGCCGCGCCCAACTGATCGTGCAGCCAGGCCCAGTACAGCGTTGCCTCCATCGCCACGGTCACCGGGCCGCCCAACGCGCTCAGCCACTCCACCAGCGTCGGCGCGTCGGCCGGCAACCGGCGGTGTTCCGCCACCACCCCCCCGTCGTCATCGACAGCACACGCCGTGATGTACCGCTTGGGCAGATCCAACCGACCCAGAACATAGGAGCCTCCTAATGGGTGACCACCAAAGGTGGCCCTCGAGGCCGGACTCCGCGCAATGCTCAGGAGCCTCCCCAGGGCAGCTCCGCGCTTTCATATGGTCGGGTTAGACCGCTACTTGGGAGGTGATGGCGGGTTGTACAACTGCCCATTGATCATGACGGTTCCTCCGAGTTCATGGGTCCGGAAGTTCCGCCAGCCCTGTAGCGTCCGGGACCACGCCTCGCGATGCTTTTGGGTCGTCACGACTGTATCGAGGGTTACGCCGTCCCGCCGATACATCATCCGCTCCCAACGCTGAGAGGTAAAGACCGTCGCAGAGTCACCACGAACGACGAGGCTGTCGATCTTGACATCGATTGCGAGGGTACGCTCGATGATGCTCCAATCGCGAAGTACGTTTGCACGCTGTTGGGCGCGCGGCACGACTCCACCCGCCTCGTCGTAGAGCACCGCCTGCTCCGGAATCTGGGCCATATAGGCGTCGATGTCCTTGGTCCGAGTGGCCTCGACTCCCCGCGCAATCTGCGTGGTGATAGCGGCCTCGACTGCGGCTGGGTCAGCGGCAGAGGTCTTGCATGCAGCAACGAACAGCGACCAAATGATCACGCCGAAGCGCTTCATCGGTTGTGCCTCGATAGGAGGGGTCGGGGCGGGCTCGCTACGTTTGACGGCAGGACCCCTCGGAGGGTTGCCTCGCCCCTGACGACCACCCTGTAGCGGTCTAACGAGGATGTAGGATAAGTCTCCGCAGTGCCGTTGGCGAGGATTTCGGGGGTCCCTCGACCATAGACCGGCCGGAGATCGTGCATCTCCCGGCAAATGCGCGGCCTGTTTCTTCCACAACAATCTCCTTGAACCCCGCCTTGGGGTTTTCCTACATCCTCAACGATTTGGTTTTGACCTGCGCGGGCAACATGCCGCCGCCGGGCCGTGAGCCACAAGGCGAACGGCCCGGCAGCCTACGAGCTGATCCGCGTCAGGTCCAAAACCGGGTTAGAGAGCGCCCCGTCGTACTCGAGACCGGTCCTGGAGCCGAGTCTCGCGCAACAGGGCGATTACAGCTGCGCGCGGGCCGCCGATCACTCAAGGACGTCACGGCGAACGTGCGTCGGTTCGAGCTGCGATCCGGCTCGCGACGTTCGGGTCCGAGAGTCGGCCGATCTATCTATGGACACGGCCACTTCGAGACGTTGCGCCGGCTCAACGACCTGTCGAAGCTGGAGGGAAGTCAACATCCGGGTCATGGAGCCAGCCTTCCTTGAGTACTCGCCAGATGGTCTGAGTGTTCTTGATGTCTTCGAGCGGACTCCCGTCGAGAATGACGATGTCGGCTAGCTTCCCGAGTTCGAGCGTGCCGAGATGCTCGCCAGCGCCCAGCGCTTCAGCCGCCTGTGCAGTGGCGATCCGCAGAGCATCGAGAGGTGACAGGCCGCCCTGAACGAGATGTTCCAGTTCCCAATGAAGGGAGATCCCGGGAATGATCCCGGGGGGGCCGTCACTTGCGTCGGTCCCCGCAAGCAGCTTGACCCCGAGACGCTGCGCCGGCTCAATACCCTCAAGCCAGTCGACCCACAAGCCCCGCAACATCGTGTGATCTACGGGACTGAGGTTACGTTGCGCATTGCGGAGGATCCGCTCCGGTATCATGGCGCGAAGCTTCCCATCGGCCAGCCGTTCGGGTTCATTGCGCAGTAACAAGGCGTTCCCATGGGGTGCTTCGAGCGTCGGATCCCAATAGGTTCCGGCCGCAACCAGCATGCGCATGATGTCGTCATAGTTGCGGCTCTGGCGGTTGAAGTGCTCCAAGGACGCGAATCCCAGAATGACGCTCTTCGTGATTTCCTCGACCGACATTCCGTGCCCGACCACAGGTAGTCCCTGCGCATGTGCTTCCTCTGCCACTGCTCGGCGCAACTTCCACGACAACGAGCTATAGGCCTTGATGAATTGCACACCCTGCGCCGCCCAGCGGCGTACGTACCTTCGGGCATCTTCCTCGTCGCGAACTGCGACGCTCTGGCCGACAGCGGACTCAGCTCCATAGTTGAAGCTGTCCCCAGCATAGAAGGAGCGGGGCCCGAGTCCCGCGCTGAAGTCGATAAGGTCGGCCCAGGCGCTAATGAGGTTCAGTGGACTGCCGGCGTCACGGATCGAAGTCACCCCGTACGCGATGAACGCATCCTGCTGCCATCCTGATACATGCGTATGCATGTCGAACAATCCAGGAATAGCGAAGCGCCCCTCGGCATCCACGATGCTGGCGTCGGGCGGAATGCTTTTTCCGATCTCCGAACCCATCCAGCGGATGCGCCCCCGATCGATGTAGAGTGATGTCTCTTCGCCAAACCCACCAGCGTCGTAATCCAGCACCCTCACTCGCCGCAACAACACCGGCGGAGCCGTCGGGCGCTCTATCTCGAGACGGATCGGCACTTCGTCGCGAGTCCCATCCGCGAGTGAGTGTTGCCAGACGCGGTTCCCGACCGAGTACATCATTGCCAAGTTGTCCGGCGTGAAGGCATAGTCCGCCGTCCCCTCCGTGCTGAGCAAACGAAGGTCCGTTTCCCGGACGGGCTCGCTCCCCAATGGCGCAATCCAAATGTCTGCGTTTCGCCGGAAAGCCAACCACCGGCCGTCCGGTGAGACGACCGGGTCTCGCAGGCCGCGGTCCAGCCGGGCGACCGGCTGAGGAATGGCCGACCCGGAAAGCTGAAAGCGGTTGAGTGTTTGCTGCGCATCCAAAAAGTAGAGCCACTCGCCAGTCGCGGAAAAGAGCGCCGATGACCCAGTGGGCAGGTCTGCGAGAATCTCTGTCCTCCCGTCGCTCAGCGTCGCCGACACCACCCGTTCGAGCGGACCTTCTTCCTGCACAAACACCAGCCGCTCTCCATCCCGACTCCAGCTTGCACCCCAGCCCAGCCCGAGTGTACGGCTCTCACGGCTGTCGAAGTTGAACACCCGGATTTCCTCGCGCCCGTCTTCCTCCCGGACGTAGGCGAGTTGCCGGCCATCCGGCGAGAAAGCCAGGTCCCATGCGGTCCCTTCGAAGAGCCGCCGGGCGGGCCCGCCCTCGAGTGGCTGCTGCCAGAGGTAGCCGGCCGCTCCAAATACGAGGGTTCTACCGTTAGGGGAGAGTCTAGGTTGGCTGACGACGCGTGGCGGCGCGGAGGCGCCCGGCTCGACGAGATTCGGGTTGCGCGGAACCACCGGGTCGTGGATTTCCAACTTTACGCGCGCCGAAAAAGGCACCGCTTGGCGGACACCGTTCTCCGCCTGAATCCTCCATATCCGCCCGGTGTCGCCCACGTAGAGCGTCAGGTTGTCAGAGGTCACCCCGAACCGTAACGGTTCCCGGTTGTTTGCAACGTTGTGACGCCATTCCACTGTCGATAGGGGGAAGATCTCGCGCGGCGGACCCTCGGGGAGCGGAAGAACCACGAACAGCTCAGCGCTGGGTATGAGGTTCGGGAATGACGTGCCCGAGACTTGCCGCAAAGCGAACGGTGCATAGCAGCGGCAGTAAAGCTCCTCTCCAGTCGGACTTGCGATTACACGATTCGGGAAAGCATCGAACGAACGCAATTCAGAAACGGTCCCTTCCACGCCCAGCACTTCAACGCGGGTGGTCGGTCGGAAGGCGTTTCCCTCGGGTTCCATCACCGTCCAGGCCAGGCGCCCATCGCGCAGGTAAAACGCCGACGAGATGTGGCGGCGCGGACTGAGGGTTTCGGCCTGCCCTCCGCCGGGTTCAATTCGGCGCACCAGAGCGAGCCAGAGGGCTTGCGTCCCACCGAAGGGTCTCGGCTCGCCCACTTGGCTCAGATACACAATCCACCTGCCGTCTGGACTCCAGACGGGCCGATCCGCCCAGGGTTCGCGCGTGACCTGCGTGATCTGTCCCGTGGCCAGATCCAGGTTGAAGATATTGCGGTCGCTGTCCTCCCGGTCGGAGACAAAGGCGATCCGCTGACCATCGGGCGAGAAGACCGGATCGGAGTCGTAGTACGGCCCGAAGGTCAGCTGCTCGGCCACGCCGCCCGCGATGGGCATGCGGAAGAGGTGACCGAGTATGGTGAAGACAAGCCACCGGTCGTCAGGCGACACGGTGACGTCAGCCTGAGTCACCTCGGTCGTTTCGAATTCAATCGTCCGCGTCCCAGCCCCCTCATCTGTTGAGGGTGTTGGTTCCCGCGGCTGCTGGGCGCCGCCCACCGAAGGCATCAGGGCCAGGCTGCCAATAAGCGCTAAGGATAGGCGTCTCAGCATTGCTACCTCCTGTATTATCGACTTGTGCCGAAAACTGACCCACACGCATACTGGCCTTGAGAACCCGACCGCCACCCACAGAGAAGAGTCGAGGCAGAGAGTGCATTGACCCCCGTGGGCCAGGTGGCGCGCGGTAGTTCACAGCGGTTGTAAGTCGGCAATCGGTGCTGGTTCTCAGATCGTACAGGAAGAGGTCACCGTTTACCGTTACCTCGGGATCATGATAGATAGTAAGAGGGGTACGGATAGTAGCGGCCGTCGGAAGAAACCGCATTGAGACCGTCTGAACCGTCCTTCCGAAGCGTCAAGACCCGTCGCGTAACAGGGCCGGCATTCAGGGCCCCGAACTCGAGCACTCGTTTGCAGTTGTGGAGAATGGGTGTATTCGGATTCGTATGCGCCCGAGCTGATGTTCGCGTACTCTCTCGGTGGTCACGGTGCGGCTCAGAAGCTGACGCGAGCTCGGGGGCAGCGCTCTCTAACGATTCCATTTCAGCAGCGGGGGCCCGCCGAAGCCGCCGCCGATCCAAATCCATAAGCTACCTGGCGGCGGGTGAGGCGTTCAGGCCCCCGGCTGCTGCAAATGGGGGTTATGCCGCGGGGCCGCAGTGGATCAGACTATTCCTTCGGTGACTGAGCCTGCACGCTGGCGCGTTCAAGGGCCACTTGCAAAACCGTCCTCAAGTCGGTGCTGGTTGTCGCCGGGTGATTGTTGAAATCAATGAGTTGGTGGCTGGTGATCCGGTCACGCCACCGCTCGAAGATGACAGCGCGGACTAGCTCCAGTGCCGGCTGACGATGGTGATACCGCCCCATCCTGGCCTCGACGGCGGTGTACAGCAAGCAAAAGAGGCCTGTATTGGTCTGGCCGCTGCTGCCGCAGTTCTGAACCTCCTGGCGATTCCACTCGGCGATTCTATCGAGCCCTCCCAAGGCGCTCTGGAGGATGGCGATGTCGTCGTCGGTGGCTGGCGGTGGGTTGACCAAGTCCAGAACTAAGAGGACGTCGCTGGCTCCCCGGTCGCAAGCCACGCAGGCGGGCTGTGCCAACTTCATCGGGCCCCATTCTTTGACCAAGAGCCACGTGAGACCGGTGCGGAGAACAAAGCCGCCAGGGCTCGAGGCCCTTCCATGCGGAGCAATCTCAAAGGCCACCTCGGTACTGGGCAAGGAAAGGTTTCCTCGCCAAGGCGACCGATCTTGGGGCCCCGCGGTCATCCAGACTTTGACGCTGTCAGGTACCCGCAGGCGCAGTTGCTGGCTGACGGCTCCCTCTGGATTCTGAAGTCGGCACAAGCCGCCGAATCCATATGGTCTCGGGGCGAGCCGACAACGGGCCATCTGGCCGGCGGCATCCTCAGAGCCCGCCAGAACCAGAAAAAGGACGATCGCGAGGACGTGTCGCATAAGCAGTTACCTCGGATGTTGCCGGCAGCAGTGGGCCTGGCTCGCCAGCCCCTTCGAACCAACCGAAGCGAACGGTTTTGCACTCCTACCTGGGTAGCTCCCGGCGAACGGATTCGATCAGCTTCGGAGAATCATACGCAATGCCGTCCTTAAAGACGTATACGACATTCCTTATCGCCGTTGGGTCACCAGTCTCCCGGAACCAGCCCGCGAGTGCCGCGACCTCCCTCTCATCGGGATTGTCGTGATCGAACACGGACTCGTACGCCGCGGTGCCACACGGCGGCACTATGTCGCCGACCAGAAGGACGGTTAACTGCGACATCGTAAGCCCGCGTGTGGAAGGACGGAGCGGTCGCCGTGAACGTGGCCACGGCAAGCCCGACCGCTAAGACCAAGCGTCATCGACGCCGCGCATGAAACGAGGTATCCCCGCCTGTTCACGCGCGACCGACCAGTGCAAGAATGCGTCATGCTTCGTCTGCTCATCATCGATGCTTTGTGCCGTATAACGTCAGGCTCTGCGGCAAATTTGGAGCGCAGCGGAAAAGTTGTCCGACAGCAGCCCCTTGTGATTCGGCACTTGAGCCTGCCCCCAACTGTCCGCATGCGGCCAAGAGCGGACATTGAATTAGGTAAACTGTCTCTAAAATATCCGTTGGAATTCCTGCCGCGTCTTTTCCGGTCAAGTGCAGCGTTCTATTCTTCCTTTCACTGTTTCGGCTACCATCTAGTGGAAGAGTGAGCGTGGAGTTTTTACCTGGCTAACTGCGCCCTTGAAGTAGTCAAACTTGAGGTCGTTCTTCACACGCAATACAGCGACCGTATCCGTAAACTTGCCGTCATGGTAACCTGCCTTACTTGACTCATATCGATGCAGCTTAATGAGGATCAAGAGGTCAACGCTGAACGCGCTCAATAACTTACCCAGGAAGGCTGCCTTGGCGATTAGGCGAACGCCGGTACTCTCACCTTCCTCGTAGGGCATCCTGTAGCCCCATGCCTGCGCTGTCGCCGCGAGCTTTCTGCGCGGCATGCGCAGGGATCGCTTGAACGGGTCTACCGAAGTGACAGAGAAAAGCTTGGCGTACTTCGGAGCAAAATGCGGTCGGCGCTCGACCTCAATCACACTCAGCGGGTCGTACTCATCAAGCCCAGTTCCCTCACGCGAGGGTGTAACAATCCATGGTTGATACCCTTCCTTGCGGTTAGCAAAGTGCTCCTCCTGATCGTAATAATCGAAGGTCGGCAGCCAGACGAAGAGCCCTTCTTCCGCGATCAGCTCTTTGGCACGGCTTTTCGCCCGCCGCGTGGGGACCAGAGCAGAGCTGATATGGACATTGACTCCGTCAGGCGACTTCCAGTCGCCTTCAACGACGAGCTGATCTGCGATATTTCGGGACTGAATGCCGACAAGACTGAGAAGCTTGTCGCGATCGCCAGTCAGGACAAGGCCATCCTTGCCCTTCTCCATCGCGTTCTGCTTCGTGTCGAGCGGTGCACGGTCCATACCGTCCGAGAGCCACAACCCATCGCGTCTAGTGAGCAGGTTTGATTCAAGCCACTCGGACCACGGCTCTCCGTCATCCCAGTCCTTCGATACCGGATGGGTCTTGAGAAGCCTGCCAGCTGCAAGATAGATCGCGTGCCAAGCAAGATAATGACCGTAGCCATGCATACCCGAGGGAAGCGCCACCGCCCTCTGCCCGGTGCGGATTTCGCGGCCACCCTTGTCATACATCGTGGAAATCGCTGGATCGAGGCCGTAGACGATCTCTTTAACGAGATCTTTCACTTCCCAGCCCGGCGCTAAGAACGTACCGGCAAGGCCATGAACTTTGTACTTGTCGAAGTCGTAGTCGAGCGAGAATTTGTGTTTGGGCTCCGGCGCGTTATCGGGCCGAGACCGGTAGAAATCCCCATAGGAATTACGCCGCCCCGTCTTATATGGAAGGGGCGATTGATTGACAGATAACAGCTTGTCGCGATCTGTCGCCGTGAGCTTGATCGCGTTCGCCTCACCACACGCCAGCAGAGCCTGTGCAGCGAAATGCCTCATGGCAACATGGGTCTGACGGGGATTGAAGGCGACCGAACGCAGCATCACCTCATGCTTTGCTATCGCTACCGGTGCATCGCGGGCAATACGGGCAAGCGCTATGAGCAACCAGAGGCGTGCATGCAGATAGTAGAAGGGCAGCTCCGGGGCCTGAAAAGCTTTCGAGTCCTTATCCCCGAACTTCTTAACCAGGGCGTCGATGACCTCCCAGCACTCAAGCCGGGCAAAGGTGCGTACGGTGTGAGCCGCAAGCCATCGCTCAGACGCGCGGGGAGAGGCAAGCGACTGCCACACGAGCCCGGTTACAGAGGTGAGAGGATCGTCATCGGGATAAAGGCCACGCTGCCATGGACCATCTGGCACTGTATCGGTGAGCCTGGCAGCATTGCTATTAAGAAGACGCGATAGTGCGGCCTGCCCGCGCCCTTCATCTGCATTATCGACGATGATTGTCGCAAGGCCGATCCATGCGGACGCCGGAACAGACCAATCACGCGCTGCAAAGACCTTAACAAGCCCCAAGGCAAGCACCTGCATTGCAACGCCCGTCAACTCAGCGATCTCTCGCAGTCGATATCCGGACAGGCGATCAAAACTGAGGAACTCTTCTGCATGAACCTCCAATAAGGGGATCGCAATCTCACGGTAGGTGCGCGTAATGACAGGTGAGCTTCCTGACCACTTCACCTTACACTGCTCAAGTTCCTTCTCTTTCGCGTAACTCTCCAGACCCTCGGCACGCGCGATCACCTGAATATACGCTGCGCGGTCATTCACCTTGACCTTAGGCCTTAGACGGTTGAAAAACTCTCTCTCCTGATCCCGAGAGGGCGACTGCCGGTTGATCTGCTCAAAGGCCGCGACCAATGCGTCCTCGTCCACTGGATCAGTCGCGGAAGCCAGGGCCTGAATATTGACGGCTTCAGGCTGAGATTCATCCGGCATGACCCCAAGCCTTGAATCGCCCTTGGGGTGATGGTTCCTATGCTCGTTACTCTCACGAATGACTGCATCGAACTTGGGATAAGCCGTTCTAAGATGCTTTGTCAGCGGATTGGACGAGCCGAGCGCGCTCTTTGCAATCTTTGCAATCTCCTCAACCGTCGATGAAGACGAGACACCGGGATGATTATCGAGATACTGATTGACAAATTCACTTATAAGCAGTTTCGCGTCGGTTGTCTTGGCCGCATGCAGAGCCTTTCCGAACGCACTTGAATCGCATTCCCAGAGCTCGACCGGGTCGGCGAGTCGGTTTAATGACAGGGCGTACTCCGGTGAAATCTTTTGATCACGAAGTAAGGCAGTGAGATAGGAAAGCAACGTATAGGAAAAATCGATCTTCTCACGATCATGCCATCGGGAGAGCTTTGCAAGCCCTCTCACGCCAGCAGTCTTGGATATAGCAGCGCCGAACGCGCCCCAGGGGAACTTGTGCTCTTCGTAGGACATATTGAGCTCACAAACGTTTGTGAGCGTGTGAAAGTCCTTCTCGGGAAGTTCCTTACCTTTGACTGCGGATGCAAAGCAGAGCAGCTCATGGGTAAAGCTGTAATCACCTGAGCCGATCGAATCGAGCTGCTCAAGGCCCACGCGGAAGTATTCTTCCGCGTCAGCCGTGCTGACCGGCAAGATCGCGCGTGCAAGCCGCGCATAAAGGGAAGAGCGAGTCTCAACGTCGTCTTCTCTATCGATGAGCGTTTTTGCCGCGACAGCTTGCTCAGCCGCTATCGCGTCCAACCGCCGATTGTGATTGATAATCGATACGAGCTGGATGAGCGTTGAAGGGTCCTTAAAGTTCTGCTCGTCGAACCTGGCGATAAAGCGCCGAATGGATACGGCTTTGAGGTCGGAACGGGACCAGAGAGCAAATAGCACAGCTGAGAGGCCGAGCGACTGGAAATACGGATTGAACTGGTGCTCGTAGTAGCGGTTCTCCTTGTTCTTCCTCGTATCGACCCAGACATCGAGAAGCTCTTTGAAAGGCTTGTCCGCCGATCCGCGAGGAGCAGCCCAAAGTGCTGCCAGAGCACGCGTAAGACGAAGGAGCGATGGAAGTCGGTAACCGAGAAAATGATCAGCCTCGGAACTTAGGCTATCGCGCGAACGTCTTTTCGCTTCTTCCTCCTCTCTTTCCCACTCCATTTGCTGCTGCGTACTAATTCGTCTCTTGATCGTCGCCTTAAGGTCCTCTAGAGAAACGGAGCGAGCCACGCCCTTCGCGTAGGGCAATAGCTCTTGCGGCAGCAGATCACGCTCTGCGATGTCCTTTCCTCTCGCGGCGGCAACCAGCGAAAGCCTGAAAAGGAACGGGAACGAGCCCCGGTCCGACCAGTTATCTACCAAGGTCCAGATTCGCGGGCGCTCGTGCGGTGCGCGCAGGGAAATGGCAAGCGCGTCATCGTTCATCCCATGGGACGTTGCAATCACTGCAGCCTTCCTTAACCCATCGGGTAAGTCGTAGATGCACTGCTTGGTCACTGCCCCACTTGATTTGAACTTTGACTTCCTTTTGCACGCTCTGCCAAGACTGGCAATGACATCACGGCGCTGCTTATCCGAAAGCGCTGCGAACGATAGAGCCCCGGTGAGGCAATCAATCCCGGATGATGCCTCGTCGATGAAATCAGAAAGGGCGCTTTTCAGTCCAGGGTCACGGCTGATGGCGTAACAGAGAAGGGAGTAGAGGTGCTCGCATACTTCAAACCCATACCAGTCGTACCAGTAGCGCATAAAGCCCAACGCGTCTTTGGGCTGACCCTGCAGGACGAGATACAGGGGGATCGCGGCGTGGTCTATGCGCTCCGGACGCGGACGGCCATATTCATCGTTGTCGCTCTGAAGATCATGTCTGACCCATTCGCGCGTATTGCGATAGCCGCGCGCGGCATCATCGAGTGCGCCCGAGAGCAGATTTGCAATCGTCAGCCTCGCGTGTCTTGCACCAGGCCATTTCGTGCGCGTCTCGAACAGCCTTCTGAGGGCATCGGCATCTTGCGCGTTCACGACAAGATCCGGGTTGTCGAGAATGAAATCCGCGCCCTTCTGGTCGCTTGCGGCGACACTAGACAGCTCTACAAGAAGCTCAACGAGACTATTGTTGTCTGAGTGCGCTGCCGCGTGCACGACGGCGGCTTTCAGGCGCGCGTAGCTGATCCTGCGCTGCCCGACGGTGCTGGATATGGCAGCCGGGAACCTGTCATCAAATGCCAGCTTGAACAGCTTTTGGCCATCGCCTAGACGTTGAAGCAGGCCGGGAAGGGATCGGGCCGCATAGACGGACTTGTCCTGACGCGCCATGAGGTTTTTGGCGACAGTCCGAAGCGCACTTGTCTGTGAGCCATAACTCTCCCGGACCAGGGTCTCGGTTGGCTCATCACGAAAGGTCATGCCGTGTTCGGTTTGTTCCAGCAGGGGAGCAAGGTCTGCCGCAAAACTCTGAATGGCACCGATCGCCATCCCGTGCGCTTCCGCATATTCGCTGAGCGGCACAGGTGGCGGAAGCACGGAAAGTCCAGCGAGAAACGCATTGATCTCCTTCTTCTTATAGCCACGCCGCACGGCATCAGCCAACGCATCATCGATCCTCTTTTGCAGAAGATCGTCGAGCGCGATGGGTTTGTCGATTTCAGATACATCCAGGAGACCCCTGTCGCTACCAACAAGATGTTCCAGGATGCGCGCATTGCCGTTTGAGCGCGCCTGAGCAACGCGGACTTCCTCAGCATTGATGCGCGTCACGCGAGAGCGAAGATATGTACTCGTTTCACTGAGACTGAAGGCGCGAAGCTTGAAGTCTTCGTAGCTGAGGTCGCCGAGCGATCTTTCGATGCGGTGCGACCGGCATGAGACAACGAGCTTTACGCGGGGCACGGCACCAGAACGTTCAAAGCTCTCTATCAACTGTGTCGGAAAGGCATGCTGCCTTCGTTCTTTCGCGAACTCGGCGGCATTGTCGATCGCGTCTATAAAGATGATGAGCTCGCGGTTTTCATTCGCGGTTGCCAGCGTGTTTATGCACTGGGCAACTCGCTTGCGAAACGTGCTAAAGAGAAGCTCGGGATTGTCGCTTCCGGGCAATATCGGGTCGCACAGGCTTCGGCAGGCGAGCACATTCGCAATGTGAATCAGGCCGCGATTGGCAAGATGGCGGCCATCTTCGGGAGAGCGGTAAGCACCGCCGCCAAAGCAATCAAAGAACACGACTTCATGTTCATCAGACAGTGCGGAAGCCAGCCGCTCCAGAAACACCGTCTTTCCGACTCCGCCCTCTGCGTGGACCAGCAGCGGCTTTGTCAGTGACGACATACGCGCGATCGCATCGGGGAGTTGCTCGCGCGCGACAACCTCGCCGACATCGGCAAGGCTCTCCGGGCATGGCAGGAGATCATCAATATCAGAGAGCTCAAGCGCCGACAGGACGTCAACCTGCCGAATAACCTTGAGATGTTCTTCGTCATACCCTGCCTTCTTGCGAACCATATTGCGCACATCACCAAGGCGTGCACGGGCGGTCGCATCGGAGGTCGCTGACCAGTCTACGAGTATCTTCCTGAGATCGCCCTTCGTGTCCTTCAGGCTTCCAGACATGCCTCTCAAAAGAAACTTGGATGCGAATTCCTTGAGCATATCTCCTGGGAGACCGGCAGCCGCCTTCAACTGGTTCGCCTGCTTGAGTGCATCGCCGGTGAGCCGCGAACCGGACGCGAACCCTTCGACCGCTGCAAGAAGTCCGGAGAAGATTGGGCGGTTCGTTATGAGCTCAAAGAAAAGCTTTCGACTCGTCGCAGCCTGACCATAGTTAGCAATATGATCCCGGTAGGATTGCGCGAACTTCGTCACGGTCTTTCTCGCGTCACTGGCGCGAAACTCTTTTTCGGCCTGCTTGGGCGAATATTTGGACTGGAGGATTTCGACGCGATCCGCCGCTGCGAAATGGGCGTCCTTTCCGTAATATAGCGTGAGGTCCGCGACATCGGCGGCCTCCTGTGAGGCACGGCTTTCATCTTTTGCGGAAAGCCCCTCGACGGCTATCCCGATAAGCCCGTCCCTCGGCAGCAGCAGCTGCATCGACTTTCGCGCTGCCCAGGCCTCATGAAACTCATGTCCGTCGCGCGACGGTCCGACGGTGTCTACCAGCTTAGTTCTTGTGGACATTACACATTGTGTAAATCTATAGGAGTATAAATCGAAGGTTGAATCGAACACTCATGCGGTGCCGTATAACGGATCCGGCGTTCTGCTGCGGGCGTAAAGCGAATCAAAGTCCGGCGTAGCGTAGCGTAGCCGGACTCCTTTGAAAACGCGAACCGACTGCAGCAACGACTTGTTATGCCGCTGGTGGGCTTCGCTCCCGTCAGTGCAGGTAGTCACGGCAGAAGCGCTTTAGCTCACCCAAAACGAACCTTATGTCGGCGGATGGAGGGGCCTCGTCGTCGTGGTTCCCGGGATTGGTGTGGTTCTCAACCGTGCGGAGCTTCCCTGGGTGAGACGGGTCGCGGTCAAGCAGGGGCTGCACTTCGTTGATCAGGGGTCCGAGAGTCCGTCCGTCGTAATCGGCTAGATTGGCGACCCCACCGCGCTCACGTGCGTCTGCGACGAGGACTAGTTTGCAGAATCTCTCGGCAGCGTCACGCAGGAGGCCTCCAGCGGTCTTGCGATGAAAGACATCATCCTGGTGCCTGAGTGGCTCGACTCGGGCAAGCAGCTCATCGATGGTGTCACGCGTCCGACTGATCTCGGCGCCCGCCGGCGGATCCTGAGCCAGCACCCGGTACACGCGGAGATCCCGGTGGGCGTACCGCTCTTGCAGATTTCTGCTCAGGCGCTCGTCATGAGTGAGCATGATTACTTGATGGCCTTCGCTCATCAGCGTCTCCGGCACGTACTCCAGAAACGTCGCCTTGTGCTCCGTGTCGCTTCCCTGGATCGGGTCATCAAGTACGACGAAGCCCACCGGGTTCCGGCTGACTCGGGCGAGGAAGGCGGATAGACCGAGACAATTCAGCTGCGAGTCGCTGAACACTGCCACTGCATCTCGATGTTGCGTCACGTCATCTGTTACGCGTCCGGTGGCCAGACCGGCCTTTAGGTCGATGAAGCGGCGACCCGTCCCTGCCCTCTGCACTCCTGCGAAGAAACTCGGTTCCTCAGAGCGCATGAGCTGCCACCACCGTGATATTTCACCGGCAAGCTCATCGAACTTCTCGTCCAATACGTTCGCCGTCGCATCGTCGATGTGGCGGACCGCCTGGGACGTGTCTTCGCGGAGACGCGTAACGGCTCTTTCGCGTTCGAGTTGCTGCGCAAGAAGATCCAGATCCGCTGAGAGTGCGACGAGTTGCCGTAGCGAGCGTAGATCAACCTTTTGATCCAGTAAGGGTACGACTAGCGCGCGCAGAGGGCCGCTCTGATCGGCAAAACGGTTTGCAGACACGACAAGAGTCTCCAGCGCGCCCCCTACCTCGGTTTGCAGTCCGAGCGCTTCGTCCAAAGACTCTTCTGTTATCGAGCCTGGTTCCATGCGCTCAAGAGCCTCCCTAAGCCTCTCGACTGGCTCCGCCACACCCTGAACGGCCGAACGATACTCGACCCCAGCAACAAGCCATGCGGATATCGGCTCGGCCGCACCTTCGTCCAAAAGAAGCGCCAGAGCTGCCTGATCAATCCCCTTCTCGCGGCGTTCGGCCTCATCCCAGAGCACCACCTCAGGAACCGCTTGACGCACGCTTGTCGGAATCGCCCGCACGAGCTCTCGACTTCGAGCGACTAGACTAGAGAGCTGCTCCGAAGCAGTGCGAAACTCTGCGGTCTCTGTGAGGGCTCGTCGAATCTCCTCAACTCTACTCGCGGTCAGGGCGTCTGGCGTCAGGCAAAGGGGGCAATCAGCCGGTTCCTCGGTCGACACCTGCGCATCGGGTAGAGAAGCGTACGCTTCATATAGCCTCAGCAGCGCACGTCCGACCTCGTCCGCGGCGGACCTGATGGCAATCGTCTCGCGCGCTACGTCCGCAAGGGCCGACAGATCCACGGCCTCCGGCAAGCTCCTCCGCGACTCCAGAGACCTTAGCGGGAATACGGCCTCTCGCCGGGTCTCTAGCTCTCTCCGCCCCACAGCCACCAAACCGGCGACGTCACCACCAGCTGATTCCCCCAGTGTGTTCTGTAGCCCGAGAACGAGAGCCTGCTCGACAGCTCGAACCGGATCGTTCTCGCTGCGGAGCACCGTCAAGGCGGCGGTCATCCCTTGATCCGTGAGAGCCGCCCGAAGCTGCCCGATCAAGTGCGTGTCGGGCAGCTCAATCCGGTCCAGTGCGGTCCCAACAAGACCACGGAATACCTCCAGGTCGGAGATCTCTAGGATGGCCTTAAAGAAGTTTGTTCTATCCTGGGGCCGTGCTGACAAGACGAATCGGAGGTTGTGCTGGAGGAGGATTGGCGTCTCCAAAGGGGGTTCAGACAACACAATCCCAAGGGTGGCCAAATCACTCACTACATTCCCGTCGATCGTCAGGGTGCTCGTACACTCACTCCGTGCTGAGTAGTCGGAGGTCAGCGTCCGAACGACATCGTGCGTTGCGCCGTCGGGAGAGCGGACGGTCGCGGAGACGCTCACGCCGTCGCTCGACGTTAAATGGACATTCTTGAGACTGCCAGCGAATTCCCGCGAGGCGCTGCCCAGAAGCTCTCGTCTGCTGATGCGGCCTGAAAGAAAGAACTCGATGGCTTCCGCAACACTTGTCTTTCCCTGGCTGCTGGGGGCCCAGACTACCGTCAACTCCGGGGATACGTCAACTATTTGCTCCGTGCCGCCGAAGGCCCGAAAGCCCTTAATCCGCAGGCTGACGATCTGCGACATCTTCCGGCGCCTCCGTGGCCGAGCTAAGCATCGTCCTCAACACCGCATCAACGCGTGATTGCCATTCCAACTGGTCTGAACCTTCGACTGCCGCTGCCAGTGTGTCAGACAGCGTGTCGGTGGGTAAGTGGGTGCGAAGGCTAGAGATATTGTCGGGCATGTTTGATTCGACTGGCTGGAACCTCGAGTGGAGAGGCGTCTGGGGAGCCTCGGGTTTTCGAGCCGGCTCCTCCGACGAGTTGGGCGACCCTTGCCAAATCTAAGATGTGCACTCCTTCAGCGGCGATGGTAATTCGCTAAGCGGCATAACGCCATGCGCGTAAGCTGCGAGCGCCGCGCGCCGGGGCCGCCGCCTCATGGTAAAGTGCGTGCGCGGCGCTCCGCAGCTTCACGCGCGTGTTGGTACATTCGCAGCTGATAGGTAACACAACGTACACAGCTGATGGGTAACACTCGTTCTAGACTAGGTACCTCACCGAGGAGGCGCCGATGCCGTGGAAGGAGTCGACCCCAATGGATGAACGCTTGCGCTTTGTGCAGGACGTGCACCGCCCGGGCTGGTCGATCGCCGAGCTGTGCCGGCGGTACGACGTGAGCCGCAAGACCGGGTACAAGTGGCTGGCGGCCTATGCGCGGGCGGGGCCGGCGGCCCTCGCTGATGTCTCGCATCGGCCGAACACGTGTCCCCATGCGACGCCGCCCAAGGTGGTGCAGCTGATTCTCCAACTCCAGCGTCGATACACCTGGGGCGCTCGGAAGGTGCGACGCCTGCTCCTCGACCGAGTGCCCGCGGACGAGGTCCCGACCAAGACGACCGTGCATCGGATCCTCGAGCGGCACGGACGGGTTCAGCCGCGGCGGCGGAGTCGGCGCCGGTTCCACCAGGGGCCGCCCCAGACCCCGATGGACCAGCCCAATGCCGTGTGGACGACCGACTTCAAGGGCCAGTTCCGCACCGGCAATGGCGTGTACTGCTACCCGCTGACCGTGCAAGATGGGGCCACCCGCTTCCTCCTCAGCTGCCGGGGACTGCTCGACCCGACGACGGCGGCCAGTCAGCCGGTGTTCGCGCGCCTGTTCCAGCGCTACGGCCTGCCCGCACGAATCCGGAGCGATAACGGGTCACCGTTCGCCTCCAATGCGATGGGCCGCCTGTCGACGCTGTCGGTCTGGTGGGTCCGCCTCGGGATCTGCCCGGAACTCCTTGCACCGGCTCATCCCGAGCAGAACGGGCGCCACGAGCGGATGCACAAAACGCTGAAAGCCGCAACGGCGCGGCCCCCGCAGCCCGACGCGGCCGCTCAGCAACGCTGCTTTGACGCCTTTCGCCGGCGCTACAACACCGTGCGGCCGCACGAGGCGCTCGGCGATGCGACACCCGCCAGTGGCTATGCGGCCTCCCCGCGGCCCTACCCCTCGACCCTGGCTCCGCTCGAGTACCCCGGCCACTACGAGCGCCGGCTCGTCAGTCGGAACGGCGGGATTCGGTGGAACCGCGAGTGGGTGAACGTCAGCCATCTCCTCGCCGAACTTGAGATCGGCCTAGAAGAAATCGATGACGGGCTGTGGAATGTCTACTTTGGCCCCGTCTGGCTTGGGCGCTTTCATGAAGCGGTGGGCCGGATCATTGACCAACTCAATCGCCCTGCCCGACGGCGAGGCGGGAATCACCTGGAGGCCCGTAAAGTGTTACCCATCACCTGAGCACAACGTGTTACCTATCACTTGGACCGTTCATTGCTACGTCTTCGGACGGTAGCGGTCGAATCGCCGCCAGTTGTTTTCCCACCTCGGATTCAGTTCACCCAGGGAGAAGCGGCGTTCCCAATTCGAGGTCCCACTTGCAGCATGATTGCTACAGGCC
>Ga0214472_10002686_pt1 | contig 18985 bp, 13 predicted proteins | sample RVTome_6_FD_207662 | JGI IMG/M metagenome (GOLD analysis project Ga0214472, IMG submission 207662) | Soil microbial communities from uranium-contaminated site in the Upper Colorado River Basin, Wyoming, United States - RVT140D175 | ecosystem: Environmental > Terrestrial > Soil > Contaminated >...
GCCAGGGCTGTCATCATCGGTTGTTCGACCCTGAACAACGGACTGCTGCCGCGCATGGCCGGATTTCTCATGTATATGCGAGGCCTGAAACCCACCAATAAATTTGGGGCGGCTTTTGGTTCCTTCGGCTGGAGCGGTGAGGCGGTCGGCCTGATAAACACGGCACTGGAAGATATGAAAATTGAAGTAATTGAAGCAGGACTTCGCCTGAAATATGTTCCCGATACCGGCAAGCTGGAAGAGTGCATGGCTATGGGCAGGCGAATCGGCAAACGCGTTATCGAAAGTTCCAATCTCCAATCCATATAAGTTATGAATCGGATTTCCCAGCATAAAGTGCTTGTGGCCGGCGATTCATTCGATCACTGCAGCGATCAGGTGCATAGATTTTTTGACCTTACCTCACTGGTTATATATGACTGCATCGAGGCGATCGAGAGCAAATCTTTCTCCGGTCTCGATGTAGCTTTTATCGACCGTATTGTGGAGGCGGAGCTCCGAAATCACCAGACAGTGCAGAGCCTGATCGACGAACTCGTTAAGGCTAACGTACGAGAAATCATAGATTTACAAAATATAGAGCAGGGGTATTTGAGCAAGACCCTCCACATCCTCAGCCATTTCCTTGACGGTTTCATTGGGATAGATTCATATTTTTATAATCTGCTCGATGACAGTCACTGGCTGCCGAAGACAACCGCAAAAGCCATTCAGGATAATCCTCGGCATTACTGGCTGCTGCACCTTGATTGTTATGCAACAACCGCGGAGGAAGCAGGCCTTTTACACCTATAATGGCGTCGTAAAAACTCTTCATCTGCTTCGTTGCAACAAAATTTCTATCATTACGACGTACTCTAGTACGCCGAAATGATAGAAATTTTGCGCGCCTCGCATATGAAGTTTTTTACTTAGCCATCCAAATTTCAGGTTTTTACGAGTTTATCACCTATAAAGAAGATACCAAAAAAAAGCCCATGGAGAATCAAGAAGACACTCCATGGGCAGTACTCATACTTCATTTACATGCTGATCGAAAGAAAGCCTTCGATCATAACTCTCCTAACTACATCGAAGGCGTAAATTCAACTCTTCTGTTCAGTGACCGCAGCTCTTCCGTGTCATTTGGATAAGCTGGTTTTGCCTCACCATACCCTACCGCTGAGAGTCGGCCCGCATCGATACCGACCGAGTTAATCAGATACATCATTACGGCCTTTGCACGTCTTTCGGAAAGTTTCTGGTTATATACGTCAGGTCCTGTGCTGTCGGCATGGCCGTCAATCTGAACCTTCATTGTTGGATAATCGTCAAAGATTTTTTTGGTTTCATCTAAAACAGGATAGAAATCTTCCTTGATTACTGCTTTGTCAAAATCGAACAACAGTGCACTCGACATTGCCCAGCAACCTCTCTCATCAACCGCTATGCCCCTGGGGGTACCCGGACAAGCATCTTTATCATCGGTGACGCCGTCACCATCACTGTCGCCCGGTGTCGACACGACCGGAATCTCAACCGGAGCAGCTTCAGCTACCACAGGGAGAGAGTAAGCACTTATAATGGTGTTCCACTCATCTCCACCGTAAGCGGTGGAGACATCGGGAAAGACAATTGTATCATCTTGTACTTTGGCGTATGACAGGCCACTCAGTTTTTCTTTCACAGCTTCCGGCTTGAGCTCGAGGCCGTAGGCTGTAAAGATAGTGTGATACTGAGCGGGAGAATAGGCAACTGAATTTTCATTAAAAATGACTTGTCCATCTGCAACTTTGGCATAGGTTGAAGGAACACCTGACACGGCTTCCGGTTCCAGTTTCAGGCCGTATGCTTCCAGAATAGCATTAAATTGATAAGCTGACGAATAAGCTGTTGACGGCTTTTCGAAGAGTGGAGTGCCCTCCCTCTGGGCGACTTCTGGAGATAACTCAATAGATAAGGCAGGTATACTGGTAACAAGCAGAACCAGCAAGGCGAACAGTGTTTTTTTCAACATAACTATGTCCTCATTTAATTTTTTAATAAAACCTAGATGCAACAATTCTAACAACTAGTGATAAATAGACTGGCACTCATGTAAAAAACGATTGACAAAAAATTTGTAGTAATCAAAGGATATTTCCCTGATACAGGCATGATTTCCCCCATATTCTCTTCCCCCATTTCCTCCCCCTTTTTCTAACCAAACAGGTCTATCTCTGTATAGTTTCCGAAGTGGAACACGAGAAGACCAGTGAATAATAAAAGCAGGGCGGACTCTATTACCGAGCTACTACAGATTACCGGCATAATTTGTAGCATTCTCCCTACAAAAATTATTTCCTTTTACTCACCTCCTTTCTTAAAATGTGCAATATTTTCTTTTAAGCAGGGGTATGATTTTATCCTGCTTTTGATGAATAAAGTAAGCAGAGTTTATTTAACACCCCACAAGGGGGTGTATAAGAACCTTTAGACAGGTAGTTATCATGCAAAAAAACAAGAAAACTATCTGTAAGGTACTCAAATCCAGCCACTTTTAACAAAATAAACAAAAGGTTCCGATAAACACTCAGGTGAAAATCATATTTTGTACCTCGGAACTTGTTGCAGTACTGGATTCAACGATAAAAAATATTTTGTGTAATCCATGTATGCCAATCACCAGAGTGTCTGACAATAAAACAGAACTATCATTTTGACATCTGCCCTTTATCACCCTCACTCGCTGATGATATACATGATATACAATTTTCCTGGACAATCCTTCTTATGTACTTACCATCAGATTGGTGCTGAATATACAAAACAGTCTTATATAAAACAACCCAATCATTTCATGATGGCCTAGTAAAAACTCTTCAGCTGCGTCGTTGCTGCAAAAATTCCAACTTTACGATGCACCATAGTACGCCGAAATGATAGACATTTTTCGCGCATCGCATATGAAATTTCTTACTTAGCCATCCGAAATTTTGGATTTTTACGAATGTATCATTTCATGACATCCATTCTTTATTATTGCATCCATTATTGCGGGCAGGGCCGGAAATTAAAAATAAAAGGGTTCTCCAATTTAATCTCGAATATTAACCAGAAAATTGTGCGTGTCAACAAAACATCAGCAAAAATTTGAAGAAAAACAAGTACAATTGAGCGCCAGGTGTCGGTTAATGAGGGAGCAAGAAAACATCGTCCGCAACAAGTTCATGTTGACAGTCTGAATAATCCTGCTGATAGTCGTTACTATTCGGGGCCCAGTCAGGGGCACAATTTATTCATTCAGGATTTTTCCAAACATCTCATGCCGAACAACCCAAAACCCAATAAATATTCAATTCGAGAAGAACTTGCTCATGGTATTTCTCATGCCATAGGTGCAGGTTTGGCCATTATCGGACTGGTTATTCTGCTTATCACAGCCACCCAATACGGTGATGTCCGGCATGTTTTCAGCGCGGCAATCTATGGTAGTTCTCTCATTCTGCTCTATTTGGCTTCTACCCTCTATCACCTGTTTGCTTCTCCCCGCGTTAAGCGTTTTTTCCAAAAACTCGACCATACAATGATTTATATTCTTATCGCAGGGACCTACACGCCACTTACATTGGTTACCTTGAGAGGCGCCTGGGGCTGGACCCTCTTTGGACTGGTGTGGGCAATGGCCCTTTGTGGACTGGTGCTTGAATTGATTGTAAAAAAACGAATTCAATGGCTCTCGCTCACACTTTACCTCGGGATGGGATGGCTGCTGCTGGTGGCCTTGAAGCCTCTCATGGGAGCTCTTGCAACGGGCGGGTTTGTCCTTCTTCTTACAGGTGGTTTGCTTTATACTTTCGGAGTCATCTTCTATGTTTGGAAAAATCTCTCCTATCACCACGCGATTTGGCATCTTTTTGTGATGGCCGGCAGCATGGTGCATTTTTTTGCCATTTTGTTTTATGTAATGCCGGCTGCAGCTTGAATGTTAATAATTAATATTTATCTCGAACTCCTTCAAACGCTTATGAATCGAGCGAAGTTCGGTGATTGTGGTCCAATTGGCGATGAAGATGGAAAAGGATTCCCGCACCTTGCTGAAAGCATTGGATACCTGCACCAGCACGCCCAAAGTGATAACGCCGGTGAACAGGCCCGGTCCCATAATCAGATAGGGTACGATAACCATGAGCTGTTCGAAGAAATTCACCCAGACATCAAAATAACCATAGTGTAGAAAGAGCCGGTTATAGTTAAATTTCAAACCGACAAAAAGTTCGGTGATAGTCTCTGTTTGACCGTAATTGATTTTGTCGTCTTCGGCGTAGACCAACTCTTTTCGAAAGGCCGCCTCCACCTTCTGGTTATTATATTCCAAACCCGGCAGTTTTATCCCCACAAACCAGGAGATAACCAGCCCACCCACCGATACCAGCAGGGCCACCCAAACCAGACTGCCGGGAACCTCCTTAATAAATTCGATATCGACCCCTTTACTCAATCCCCAGAGAATCGGCATAAAGGCCATGAGGGTCATGATTGCCCTTATCACCTGCAAGCCAAGGCTTTCAAATATCCGGGCAAACCGATAAATATCCTCCTGGATACGCTGGCTGGAACCCTCAACTTCCTCTTCAACCGTCTGCCATTTAGCCACATAGGAAAAGGTCATAGCCTCCCGCCATTTAAAGGCATAAATACGGGTAAAGTAAGCCGTCACTGTGGCAATCAGGACATAGGGAAAGGCAATTTTGGCAAAAATCAACATCTGGTCCCAAAATTCACTTACTTCATGTTCAGTGGCCTTCTGTAGAATATTATAGAAGCTGCCGTACCATTGATTGATTTTGACCGTCAACTCCACCTGGATAAAGAGTGCTATCAACAAGATAAACCCCCCGCCATACGCCCAGAGCGCCCATCTTTTACTTTGAAAAAAAGATCGAAACATTCTTACTTCCTTCTCAAAAAATTCACGAAACTGCCTGTGATTTATCTGTGATAAATTACTGTAAAAAGCACCCCCTCAAGAGGTATTATAAATGCTTCCGACTTATTTTCTTTATGTCGGGGTTCGAGGGGGTGCGGGTCATAGGTGCACATAAACCCGAAACAATAACCAGTTATCTCTCTTCAGACACTCTTTTTTCTTCCGCCGTCTTCATTTCTTTTGTGAGGTTACGGACCATAAACGCCAGCAGCCCGATTCCCAGCAGCAAGACAGCCCAAAGCAGCATTTTTTTCCACGGCGGCTGTTTGGCCGGACTCTGCAAAGCCAAATCCCCGCCAAGACTTACCCTTTTGCCAAGTTTAGCCGGACTGACCACTCCCGCTGGAGATTTCAGTTGTACGGTTTGCAGAATCATTCCATCGCTCGGATTGTTCTCCTCCAAGGCCAATTTACCACTGCCAAAGGCCAGTAAATAAGGTGGGGCTCCCCTGCCGATAAAAAGTAATTCGCTTGGTTGCCAGCCAAGCTGCAGGGTGAGGTTCCTGTTGCCCGACCGCAACCCGGCTCCGTCCTGTTCGATCACTACCCTCCACAGAGGATCGGCTGTCGGCGGAAATTTGCAGGGTTCATTCTGTATGACCGTATCCTGAAAAGTCAGATCGTGAAATACTTGTTCGCATTGAGTTCTCCACTCCGTCTCGGCATCCGGTCGGGATTGAACCGATAATTTCGCTATGGAGTTTGTTTCAGGGAAACGTATTTGCACGCTACTGGTCGGGAACCGGTAATCGGTTTCATACTCAACCGTCAACCTATCATTCTGCTTTTGGATGATCCCGTTGGTGAGAGAAATCCATTGCTGTTTTCCGTGTGTTTCGACATTTCGCGTAAAACTGTCTATTTTCGTTAACCTGAGCGGCCAACGAGGCTCCTGCCAGGTCAGTTTCAGGTATTGAAGAGGCTGTTGTGGCAGGTTGACGGTTCTCCGTTCCACCTGCTGTCCGCCAAACTGCAAATCGGCAAGAGTCGCTTTTTGCACCAACGGAATCCAGTGCACAAGGTCGCTGCTCTGCTCGATGTTCACAGTAAAAACAGAGGAATCGCTGTCCTTTTCCCAGTAAAATTCCAGCTCCGATGCCGCCTCCTTTAAGCTGCTGAGATCAAGCAGATAACCGGTGATTTTCCGATCATCCGCATCCGCCGCCGGATCGGGTTGAATATTAACGATAGCACCAGCCGTATTCCTGGAAACCTGGAGTGAAAATTCTGCCGGGTCGCTCGACACGCTTTCCTGAAAAAGAGGAAAAAACGGGATGGTCCCTTTATCACGAAGTATTGTCTCGTCAGCTTTGACGAGACGTAGATCATGCGGCACAATCTCCCCGGCACCGTTAAAAACCCGCACATCGCTCAGATCCGCACTCTTCACGGTTCGATACACGTCCTCGGGCAATTCGAGGGAATAAACAGCACCTTTCGCCTCAACCTCAAGATAATATCCCACGGCAAAATCAAGGGATGTAATTTCTCCGGCCTGTAACTGTCCGGTCGGAAAAATCAAAATCAACGCCAGCAGAAGATATCTCATGAAGATTTTTCCTCTATTTTCGGAGGTAATGGAGAGAAATAGCCGATGATGAGCATGAGAACACCGACGACCAGAAAGGAAACAATACGGGCGATAGTTCCAGTGCCTGAGAGATCGACAACAAAAAGTTTCAGCACCACCATTCCCAGCAGGGCGGCACCTACCCCCCAGACCCATCTGCTCCCCTTCCGGGCGGCCCAGATGGTAATCGCCAGCGCTCCAAACCCCCAGAGCGCAGCAAGAGCCGCCTGAAAAATCACTGAACTATACAATGACTCGGGCTGATACGGGATGCCGGCATAAAAATGCACCGAACGGGCAACTACGCTGTTCAGCCAGAAAAAGAACAGCACGCCAAGCCCCCAGAAAGACTGTTTTTCAGGGAGATATTTAAGAGCATAGCCTTTGTTTTTCCGATTGAGCACCCACAGTACAAGAGTGATAATTACCACGAGTCCGGAGAGTTCCACCGGATTAAAGAGAGGAATATAGGGCAGAGGCAAAGGATCACCGGCAACTCCAAAAGAGACCGTCGTCCAGAGCAAAAGACCAAAGGCAGGCAGAACGCCACCCATCCCCAGATAGGAAGAGGCGTACTTGCCAACGGGCCAGGAGACTCCTCTTCCCAGACGCAGAAACAGCAGAAGTGCACCGCTTGGGACAAGGGCCCAGCAGATCATCGTCCAGATTTCACCCAGTCCCGACAATTGTCCAACGGCCCAGCTCCCTTCGTGACTGAGGACAAAGAGCAGCAACCACATGGTACCCAGGTGCCAGATGACCAGGTTTCGTCTGGGCCAGTCCTCGGCAAAAAGGTATAAAATCCGGTACTGGACAAAAAAGGCCACTGTCCAGGCCACCGCCCCCCAACCACCTAAAAGGTGGAAGCCTGAATTGAACCCGAGAAAACTTACAGCTAAGAGGATGATCATGGCCGGCAATTGCAGATACAATGATAGCCCGAAGCGCGGCCATTGCAGCCTCTTCACAATCATCCCCATGAGAATTGAACTGAGACAACAAAACAACAGGAAACCGTTTTCAGCTTCTACGTGTGTCATCTGCTTGTCCACTTCACGCAGGCCGCCGATATACCACCAGACAAGCCCCAGGATCATGAGTGGCATGGGGAAGTATTGCTCCCACTCTTTCAATTCGCTGCTGTATCTGTCCAGGCAATAACTTGAGAAAAGGGCGGCAAGAGACAGGAAAAAACAACCGAGAAAATACTGATTGGCAAAGGGTACGGCGGAAAGCGGATACCAGACCGAATCAAGAAAGATGTAACCGGCTGCCAATTGCAGCAACATCCCAAAATGTCGGGCAAGTACCCTCTTTTGCCGTCCCCCGACCCAGACCATCGCTGCACCTTCAAGCGCCCAGATTGTTGCGGACCATTGTCCATCAAAGGCAAGCGGAACGGCAAGGCTGCCAAAAACCACACCGAGCGCCAGAAAAGCCTCGCACAAAAGATGCATGGAGAACACCAGCCTGCGCCACAAAAGAGTCGCCAGCGTCAGGTAGAAAAGACCGAGCGCCAGGGCTGAAAAAGCCATGCCATATTGAAAATCCCTAACCAGACAATACTGGAGCCCGGACACTATCAGAGGCAGGCCAAAGACCAGCGGCCCATCGATAAAACCTCGAAGATTAACAGGTTGACGATAAGCAAAGAGGATGGAAATAAGGACGTAAAAGACAAAAAAGAGCACCAGAAATGGTTCGGTTGAACTGAAGAATTGCGGTTGATAACCTGTACTGCCCCAGAAGGTACCAATAGCAAAGGTAAAAACAAAACCAATCAGATTCAGCTCCCGCCAGGATTTGAACCAGGCAATCCCCAGAATACCCGCATTGAGCAAGCCATAATACGAAAAAAGCAGGACATGGCTGCCTCCGCCTGTGGACATCAGCACCGGAGCAAGAAAACCACCGACAATACCAAAAACGGCCAGGGATTTGGATTCCTGCAATACAGCCAGCATACACGACAGGGCGACAAGACCGATCATCACCACAAGCGATAAGGTTATCGGCAGAAAACTATACAGTTTGGCGGCGGCGAAAACCACAAGATAGAGGATACCCACCCCACCTCCCTGGAGGGCGAGGCCATAAGCGGATCTGGACCGCCTCAGCCACCAGCCGATCCCGAGCAGAGCCATACCACTGAGGGCCACCCCGATAAGACGCAACTCAATAGGTATCATGTTGCGCTGGGCCGCATATTTCAATAAGAAGGCCACTCCGAAAAAAAGGATGACAATACCAATTTTCAGCACCAGATTTCCGCTGGTGAAAAAATGGCCTATTTTCGTTGAGAAGTTTGTAACATTGGCATCGAGACCCTCGAAAAAATTATCGAGGAGGGAATTCTGTTTGACAGGTTCCTTCACCTTTGCCTCACTGATCGGCGAAGACACCCTGGATGGTTTGGCCGGTTCCCGGCGAGGCCTCTCGTCAGAAGTTGCCGGTTGCCCGGCCAGAGGCTGAGGGGGCTCAATAGGCTGAGGAGGTTGAAAACGCTGAATGACAACCTCCCCGTCAGGCATTTCTTCAGGTTTTTCTTTAATTACTTGAATCTTTTCCAGGAGGTCTATTCTTTTGCGAAGGGCCAGAACTTCAGCCCCCAGAACGCCAATCAGACCACCAAAGAGCGCCCCATTAACACCGAATAACAATACTCCCAAAAAACCGAGCACCAACCCGAGGATCAAATGCATTTTTTCTCCAGTATGAGACATATTACGAATGTTGATCCCTTGAACGGATAAGCGCTGCCGCTTCCCTGTCTCCTGGGAGATCCCTTTGCTGCAGATAATGACGGATTCTGTCCTTTTCCGCCTCCGATTTTTTCTGGGCCAGATTGGCTTTGGCAGAAAGGGATTCAACCCGTACCGCTACTACCGAACAGAATTGTACTGCGGGGGTTTGGGCAGTAATATCGGTAAACTGTGGCACGTTTTCATGACTTGCCATCAGAGCATTGAGGGCACCGACCTTTTCGTCGGCTTGCTCCACGATTTCGGCCCGGCCACGCATGATCACGCACTGGTAAAATTGTCCCACATCACAGGCGGGCATGGACTTATCATAGCCGGTGTCAAGGTAGGCCAGCGGGATATCCACTTCAAAACAGACCCTGCCATCACGTCTGATGTTATCGAGCTTCTCCCCTTTCAGGCTGCAGTGAAAATAAATGGAGCCCTGCCAATAGACGTAGTTGACCGGAGTAATATAGGGGTAGCCGTCTGCGCCGAGCGTGGCCAGCCTGCCCACCCTCACTTTTGCCAAAATGTTTTCTATTTCCTTTATATCCGTGATCTCCGACTGTTTTCTGCGCATCTCTTTTTCCTGTAATATATATCCTGGGTTATGCATCAAGTACCGGTTAATATTTTTCACACCAAAGCAGAAAGAGCTCTTCAATACCTTTTTGGGCATATTTAGCCATGGCCAGATATGATTCATCGGTAAACGGTTGCCCCTCGGCAGTCGCCTGGATTTCGATCCAGCGGCCATTTCCCGCCATAACGAAGTTGGCATCGGTTTCAGCCGAGGAGTCCTCGTTATAATCGAGATCAAGAATTGCTTCACCGTTCAGGATTCCGGCAGAAATCGCCGCCACCGGCATGATAACCGGCAGGGTTTCCAGCCGGCCATCGGCAACGAGCTTTTGCAGAGCATCTTTGACCGCCAGAGCCCCACCGGTAATGGAAGCCGTACGGGTTCCTCCGTCGGCATTGAGGACATCACAGTCCACCCGTATGGTTCGCTCACCAATGCTTTTAAGATCAACCATCATCCTAAGACTCCTGCCGATCAAACGCTGAATTTCCATCGTTCTGCCCGACAGTCCGTTGGTTTCACGCCGGTATCGACTGTTTGTTGCACAAGGGAGCATGCCGTATTCGGCGGTAATCCAGCCCTGACCGCTGTCTTTTAAAAACGGGGGAACCTTTTCCTCCACGGAAACACCGCAGATAACATGGGTATTGCCCATGCGGATCAGCACCGAACCATCAGCCTGAGGCTGCAATCCTCTCTCAATGGTGACAGGTCTGAGACTATCTGGTTTTCTGTTATTACTTCGCATACTTCTCCTGTGTGAAAAGGTGGGCTTGCCGGGTAGGCTGCTATATGTTTCCCATTTTGTTTCTCATTTTGAAAAGGTATTGTACGTCTTCTATCGGTTAAACGCAACTCAGGCCCGGCACGCCACCAGAGAGTATACCAGGCCTGAGAAAAGAATCGTAAATAGTATAAACGGATTATTTTAGCAAGATTTTCCTCACTTGATCAAAATGCTCCTGACTAATTTTTGGACCCCTTTTTGTTCCCATTTGTTCTCTACTTTTTCGCTTTCGGCGTTACCGTTCAACACTACCCCATATGCGCACGATCAGACCGCCGTGCATAGTTGCAACAAAATGGTTTACTATCATTGATTGTTCATGGTATGGAAGAAGGCATTAATACAGGACAAATCATTTCTCAAAATATCTGACGAAAGGATTTTTCTCAGGGCTGATTTCATCCACATTAAGGAGGCTCCAACATGAAGAAGCTGTTTGTTGTTTTGCTGCTGGCACTCAGTTTGCCGGGCGCTGCATTCGCCGCAGAAGAAGCGAAAAATCCGCTGGACGCCTGGCAGCCGAATTTTGATCCCAGTACTGCCGAGTACACCTACATCCTGTCAAATGTCTCCCATCCGGTAATTGAAGGTGTCGGGGTGGGATATCGTATTCGTGATAAAGTCTGGGAAAAATCGGGCGGCCGCCTCTATGTGGATTTTCGTCCCCTGAGTGTGCTTGGCGGCGAGAAAGATGTTATCAGTAAACTCAAGTTGGGCGCCATTCAGGGGATGATGAGTTCTTCCGTTGCGGCCGCCAATGTCTCCGACCTCCTTGGCATCGTCAACCTTCCTTACATTGTCGACACCTTTGACAAGCTCGACAAATTCAGAAACAGTCCGGAACTCTGGCAGCCCTTCGCCGATGGCGCACTTAAACAGGGAATCCTCGTCGCCGATATAACCGGTTACGGCCCCTATGGCTGGGCGACCACTACTCCGGTCAAGACCATAAAAGACGCCAAGACCACCAATTTCCGCATTGCCGAAGCCCCGGTCAATGCCGATATCTACAAGGCCTGGGGAATGAAGTTCACCGCCATGCCCTGGCCGGATGTCCCCCAGGCGCTGCAAACAGGCGTTATTACCGGTTTGGATCATACTGCCATCGTCTGCAATATCACCAAAAAATTTACCATCGCCAAAAACTTTACCGAACTCGATTATGCCCAGGGCCTGTTCGTTCATCTCATCAACAAACGATGGCTGAACAAGTTACCCAAGGACCTGCAGGAAATCCTGCTGACAGTGATTACAGAAGAAAGCGCAAATACCCGTGCTCTCACCCGCAAGCAATATGATACCGAGGTGGCGAAAGCCAAAGAGGCAGGAGTTCAATTCATCAAGCTTTCAGACGATGATATTAATCAACTGAAGAAAATGGCGGAACCTGTATTGCAGGATTGGAGCAAGAAGATCGGCCCCGACTATCTTGCCAAGGTACAAAAAGAATTAGGCAGCTGACCACCTTACGTTTTTTCAGCTGGTAGTTACATAAAGTTTCAATAATATACCCATGTTATTGAAACTTTATGTTCGCTGTACAGTTTTTAATAGCATAACTCGACGACGGGTACCTCCCAGCTATCGCCATGACAGCTCCTGCTGTATGTCTTATCCACGATTTCTTCCCTATAGCGTCGAACTATGGCGACCACCCGGCTTTCCCGGATCAACCCCAACCTGCCCTCCCATTCCGTTTGAGCCGTTTTTGATAGTCGAGCCACCGATATCCCTTCAGCGTTGACCAGCTCGACATGTTCGTTGCGTCTTTCCACCCGCAGTCGATCTCCGGCCTGTAACCGCTGCAAGGCTCCCCGAACCGGATGGTTAACGTTTTTTATTCCGGCAAAATCAAGATAAAGATCTTTCATGCCAAGGAGTCCATACTGGGTATTAGGCGGTAATTTTTTTTCCGTGGGTTGCACTTTTCTCGCAACCAGAAAGTCGCCGTTGAGCGATGCCGTATGCGGATTTGTCGTATCTGCAATATCAAAAAGATGCAGTGTCTCCCGGGCCCGGGACATGCCGACATAATATAATCTGCGCTCTTCTTCCATCTCCAAGCCCTGCTTTTTCTGCCAACCGTCTCCGAGTAGAAAAACATGATCGAACTCAAGCCCTTTAATAGAATGCACCGTGGAGAGAATAATGCCGTTAGCAAGATTTTTCGAGCGGCCCTGGTCGGAGAGTGCTTCATAAAAATAATCTTCGATCAGGGAAACCGGCTGGGGAAAATCGCCTGTTTCCTCTTGCCATTCTCCTATCAGCCGCCTGAGGTTTTTGTGCCAGAGTGTATCTTCTGCAATATCGGCAGGAACGAAGGCCAGAAGTGAACCGGCCGTTCTCGTTTCCTGCCTCGTCTGCTGTAACTGCTCGAGCAGTATTGCATTTTCCCTGATTTTTGGCAGGCGTGGAAAAGCACTGCTACGGCCCCAGTTTAAACTGACCGGAATTTTTTCTTGCTCCAACACGGCTCGCACCAGATCAAGTCCTTTCCACTCACGGGCAAGAACCGCACACCCGCCAAAGTCAAAACCACTCTGCAGCCGCCGCAGGCGCTGCACTTCCTCCAGCAGTACGCAGGCCTGATCTTCCGGGCTGCCTACTTCGATTCGCTGCACCCTGCCCCGGGTTATCGGATCGCTTTGCTGCCAGTTGCCGCCGGGTGGCAAGGAAATCCTGGCCTGGTTCACCTGGAGCGATTGTCCGGTCTTCATCCGGTCGCAATTCATGCAGATAAGGGCGTTTGCGGCGGCGACGATATGAGCGGTCGATCGATAATTTTCAATGAGGTAATGAATTTCCGCCTGGTAATCCTCATGGAATTTTCTGATAAACCCGACATTGGCTCCCCGAAACCGGTAGATGTTCTGGTCATCGTCTCCCACGGCCAGGATCGTCATTTTCTGATCCTTTTCTTCCAGGGTCTTTCCGGCCAGGAGGGCGACGAGTTCATACTGCTCGGCATCGATATCCTGGTATTCATCGACCAGAATATGGCTGATCCTGCCAACCAGGCTATACCTGGGAGGAATAACGCCAAAACCCGGAACATCCTCCCCACCTTGCAATAGTCGTATGGCATCCTGGATAACCGCGGAAAAATCGATTTCATCACCACCCTTTTCCCGGCCGGCTGTTACCAAAGACCTGCCGGTCAGACGCAAGGCCAGACCGTGAAAGGTAAGGGTTGTCACCCAGGACATATCGTCCCCTACCAGCTCCCGCATCCTTTTCCGAAGGCTCATCACGGCGCTGCGATTAAAGCAGAGCACCAGAATGGCCTCGGGTTTTATCCGTTTCACCCGCAGCAGATACGCTACCCGGTGGGCGACGACCCTTGTTTTTCCCGAGCCCGGACCGGCAAGAACCAGCATGTTTTTATCCGTTTTTGCCGCGACGATCCGCTCCTGACTGTCATTATTCAAATCATCGACGATCCTGAGGTACGACTGCTCGCTCGTTGCCCGCTCCAGAAATTTTTTCTTGCCGGGAAAGAACCGTTTAATAAAGTCATCCTTGTCGTCATTGAAATAGGAAGCGACCAGATTCATGGCCACACTGAGCTTCTCCAACGCCCGCCTGGCGTACTCGTTCATCACATGAATCTGGAAATTCCGTTCGTTGTAGTGGGTTTTCAAGGGAGAGAAATCGGCCCCGGAATAGCGCCTGCCTTTTGCCTCCGGCTTGATGCGGATGGTCATCGCCTGGCGGAAGACGGCCAGTCCCTGCTGTAATTCGATAACTCCCTGTTCATGCATGAAGGTCAAGGCCCGTTCCGCCGCTGCAAGTGGATCCCGGAGTTGGGGCAGAAGCAGCAGATTCCCTTTTAATCCGGCAATGACCTTCTCCAACGTGAACTCAACGAACAGGCTTGCATTCGGTTTGGCTGAAGGGGCAATTGTGCCGAGCATAACCTGCAAGGCAGCGGAGGCCGCCAGTTGGCGAATACGCACTGTTTGCAGCAACGTTTCCCAGTCACGATGCAGACACAGGAAAAATCTGTTATTTCCCTTGGCCTTCAGCGAGAGACTGCCGCTCTGTCCGGCCAGTCCTTTTCCATCACGGGACAGGCCATGCAAAATGAGTTTAAGGACATGAGGATTACTGCCGTCATGCCCCATATCCAGCAATCGCTGGTTCACCTGCCGAAGATCGATTTCCAGGGGGGCTTCGACCTCCACATCCGGTGCTGTCTCCTGCAAAACCTGCAAAAAATCCTTTTCGAGAAGAACTAACTGCTGTAACTGTTTTTCCGCACTGTTTTGAACCTTATAACGGATATAGGCCGAAAGAATCGTTTCCTTGGAGAGCAGTCCCTGCTCGGCCATATCGTTTAAGGTACGAATAACCCGCAGAGTCTCCGTCTCGTTTACCGGATCTTCAGGCGTGGTGGTAAACGCCGACTGGCCGGCCAGTTCATCGGCACTAAAAGCCTGATTTGGCCGCCGTTCCATCAGGACAGCCAGAATCGCCAGCCATCTTGCCTGTTGCCTCTTGGAGAGATTGAGGTTGGCCATCTTTTCCGTCGCTTCCTGCAGACTGCGAACGAGTGGTTTACCCTGAAAAACCCTGGTGTGATTTTCATTACGTTCCAGAAATCCAGCCCGTTCAAGCCAGGAAACCGCAGTGTTAACCTGGGTGGTTGCATCGGGGTGTGCATCCGGATCGATATCGACCACATCGAGGCGCAACAATTCCCCCGCGGTCAATACCACCGGCTCTTCTCCCTTGGCGGCATATCGCAAGCCCCTGAGAAACTGGGCAATTTCCCGTTGGGTCAGCCGGGATTTGCTGGAAAGACGAAACTGTCCCTCGATATCCTGCTCGGCAAAGATGAGGATACATTCGGCCTCACTGCGGTCCCGCCCGGCACGCCCCGCTTCTTGCAAGTAATTCTCCAGCGATCCCGGAATATCGGCATGGATGACCAGGCGGACATCATCCTTATCGATCCCCATGCCAAAGGCGTTGGTAGCACAGATGACAGGGGTTGCCCCCTCGATGAAATTTTCCTGAATACGTTTTTTGAGCGATGGATCGAGCCCGGCGTGGAAGGCTTCCGCCGTATAGCCGGCCAGCTGTAGGAACTCTGCCAGCTTCTCGGTATTTTTCCGGGTCGCGCAATAGATGACGACACTGCCTTGGCCATGGTACCTCGCCCGGAGCAGCTCTAGGATGGTCTGGTTCTTTTCATACTTTTCTACCGGCCACACTTCATAATGCAGGTTGGTACGTTCGTGGCCGCCTGCAAACTGGTGCATCCGCAAGCCGAGTTCGCTCTGGATGAGGTCGATTATCTCGGCTTTCACATCTTTTTTAGCAGTGGCGGTAAAACACTGGATGGGCGGGATGCCGGTTTTTTCATGTTGAGCAAACTCCCGGATAAATCGGATGGAGTAGAGATAATCAGGCCGGAAGTCATGCCCCCATTTTGAGAGGCAGTGGGCTTCATCGAAAACCCAGGCCCCGATTTCCCGCTGGCCGATGGTTTTGATAAACGACTGGTTTCGCAACTGCTCGGGGGAGACAAACAGAATCCCGACAACTCCGAGGCGCACCGCCTCAATAATCTCTCCGCGCTCCGGCATGGTCAACATCCCGTACAGCGCCGCGGCAAGCTTTGTTCCGGTCTGTTTCAGGAAATTATCCACCTGATCTTTCATCAGCGCCTGCAGGGGTGAGATGACAATGGTCAGCATATTGCGTCGTTGGTAGCGCATCTGGGCGGGCAGCAGATAGCACAGCGACTTGCCGCCACCCGTCGGCAGCGTGGCAAAAAGGGACAGATTTTTGGCAGCGGCCGCCACTATTTCCGCCTGCAGACTTTTCCCTTCGTCCGTCGCCGGTTCCGGCCGGAAGTCCTCAAATCCATAATAATTTTGCAGGAAATAATGAGGACTGTGATGTTCCCTGCAATATCTGCAGTTGCTGCTGCCGCAGCTAACTTCCCGTAATTGATGGAGTAAAACAGGCACCTCACCAAACTGATGCCGAACCCAGGGCGGCAAAACGGAATTTCCACCGGCAACCGTCAGCCAGGCCGTGACATAGGCAAGCGGAGGATGGGGGAGTGTCCCCTCTGACAGTTGCTCGACAATATGTTCCACCGCACTTTTGCAGCCATGTTTTAGAGCCAGCCAGGAAAAGGATTCATAAAGGTCGTCCCCTTCCAGAAGAGGAATTCCCATTGCCGCAAGTGCTGCGGCTGTTCCGGCAAGATTCTTATCGTGGTGGAGAAAACTTCGGTAGAGCATCGGCACATCCGAGCCTCCGTCGATCCTTTCGGCAAAGGCATCCCACTGCTCGGCAAAAACCTTACCCGCCAGCAGCGCATCCTGTACCGGGTCGTTGACACTATCCCGGACGATCCGATAGTTTTTCACCAGTCGGTGGTAAGGATTTTCCGGGAAGGCAAGCGGAGAGAGGTAGAGGGTATCGACCGCCGGTTTTTGCAGGAGTTGCAGGGAAGGAGCGAGCTGCCGAAGGCGTGGGATATCATGGCTCAGGATGTTATGGCCAAGAATGAATGGTGCCGGACGACAAAATTCATCAAATTCCTGAAGCTGCTGATGAGATATCTTCTTTCCAGGCTTAATCAGAAAAGATTCTCCCTGGAAAACAGCACCAATCGAATAAATAACGTTATTCTCGTTAATCTCGATATCAAAAAGCAGGCACTGTTGCAGGAAATCCTGACTCTTACCGGGCATAGTCCATGATGAAGTCGTGGTAGTGAATGGTTTTACAACGTCCTCTTCCTGATTTACCTGACTCAGCGCCCAATATCGATGTTTTTGTGGATTTTTTTAGGTTCTTCCGGATTAAGTACTAACGGGAGCCCACAGGGGAGCTCCCCTACAAATGAATTGATGGTGGTGGAATATCCGGTAAGGGCGGGTGCCCTGTGCCCGCCCTCCCGCTTTGGAGTCTGTTTTTTTCTAGCCTTCACACAAACCAGAAATGGTGTATTGTAGAGAAAACATAACAGATAGCGGATTGGGATCTCCCCCCAATCCATCGGCTTTACACCTTTTATACAGCTGGAGGTTATACGATGACTAATTCAATGCGAGTTATGACCGAAAAACCTTTGAACGCCGAAACACCAGTGGCTCACTTACAATCCTGGATTACCAGTAATGCGATATTCTTCAAGCGCAATCAGGAGCAAATCATGGCCACCCCCGTGGACCTTGAAAGTTGGCGGTTGTTGATCCAGGGGCAGGTGGAGAAAACGATCGAGTTGAGTTTTGCCGATATCCTGGCGATACCGAAAATCGAGGTTGCCAATACGCTGGAGTGTTCGGGAAATGGTCGTTCTCTGCTTGGGGAAAAGGCTTCCGGCAATCCCTGGACCATCGGCGGAGTGGGTAATGCCATCTGGGGTGGAGTTCGCCTGGGAGACGTGCTGAAAAAAGCAGGGATCACCTCCGCAGCCAGGCATGTCGGCTTTGAGGGACTGGACAATCCCCTCGTTGCAAGCACTGTAAAATTTATCCGCAGCATTCCGCTTGAAAAAGCCATGGACTCGACGATCCTGGCTTATGAAATGAATGGGGAACCGTTACCCCTTGAGCACGGTTTTCCACTGCGGGCGCTGGCACTGGGCTGGACGGGAGCAAACTGTGTTAAGTGGTTGAGTAAAATAACGATTTTGGAGCAGCCCGCGACCGGCTATTTCATGGACAAAGTGTATCGCGTTTTTCAAAAAGGGGAAGATCCCGCATCGGGTCAGGTGGTTACCACTATCCCGCTTAAAACTATTATTACTTCACCGGAGAATGGAGCCACACTCGCTCGGGATACCGTCATGGTTAGAGGGGCGGCCTACGGAGGCGAAGCTGATGTAGCAAAGGTTGAAGTGAGCGTAGACGATGGCAAAACCTGGCGTCCAGCCGAATTCACCGGGCCGCACGAACGCTATGCCTGGCGGCGATGGGAATATAAGTGGCAGGTAACGACGGCAGGAGAATATAAGATTCTGGCACGCGCCACGGATGACCGGCAACAGGTTCAGCCGATGTCAGCCGACTGGAATGTGCTTGGATATGGTAACAACGGCATTCGTGAACACGCTGTTTCCGTCACGATTCAATAAACAACGATGAGCGATTCGGATGTTGACAGATACTCAAAATAGGCAGCACGACCATACGTTCGGCCAGGATTTGAGGCGCCACGGAGAATCCCGCACGCTGATTGTTATCGGTATTACCGGCGCCATGATGGCCGTTGAACTTATCGCCGGCGTCATTTTTGGTTCCATGGCACTACTGGCGGATGGCCTGCACATGGCATCGCATGCTGTGGCGCTCAGCATAAACGCCTTCGCCTATATCTATGCAAGGCG
>Ga0214472_10002687_pt1 | contig 18981 bp, 16 predicted proteins | sample RVTome_6_FD_207662 | JGI IMG/M metagenome (GOLD analysis project Ga0214472, IMG submission 207662) | Soil microbial communities from uranium-contaminated site in the Upper Colorado River Basin, Wyoming, United States - RVT140D175 | ecosystem: Environmental > Terrestrial > Soil > Contaminated >...
GGACATGCCGGAAGCGGAGTTCGAAGGCGGGCACGACTACCAGTCCGGGGCACAGGCGGCGGGTACGCAGAGCCTTGCCAACTGGTTTTTCACCGTGGCCCCGCCCGGCACAAGGTTCACTTATAAAGACCCGTTCGGGGGTGCGCACGCCGTGGAGTTCGCGGACGCGGTACTCGGTTTCTCGCTCACGGGCTACAGGCTTTACTCAGGGACGCTCAGGCTCATTGAGACGGCGGGCTCGATATGAAGACGTTCAACCAGAATTTCAGCGCGGCAAAAGACTCCGTGGCCTCAAGCCCGGTCACGCTTGCGGTGTTCCATTTCGGCTCGGGCGACACATACGTGTCCGACAGGGACCTGGACACCCTCGACGGGCCGGTGTTCGAGGGGCTTGTCACATCGTGGGGCGAGATGTCGTACCCATCGTCCGGGCCGTCCGGACTGCTTATCCCGGAGATGGCGATAGAGCTCGACGACTCCGGAGCTGTGCCCTTTTCCGCGCTCCTTGAGTCGTCCGTCCCTGAAAGCACCCTGGTGGACGTGTACCAGTGGTTCCAGGGCCTGTCGTATTCCGACAAGGAGCCGCTCGGCAGGTTCGTAGTCTCTTCTCCGGTAAGCTACGGCGGCAATAAAGTGCGCGTAACGCTTGCGGGGGCTTTCATAAAGAGAAACAGGGTGACGGGGAAGGTCATAACGCGGGACGCATACCCGGACGCCGACCCGGACGCGGCCGGCAGGTGCGAGAACATCGTGTACGGCAGGGTGGACGGGCTCGGCTGCCACCCTGTATCCTCCGGCGCGGCAACGACGCTTGCATACGACATAGACAATGTCCAGACGGCTGGGATATCGCTCTCGCTGTCCGCGGCGGAACTGCCGATGCCGCCATCCGGGACCTTGCAGGCCGGAGCGGAGCGGCTGTCTTACACAGGCATCAGCGGGAAGACCCTGGTGGGTGTGACAAGGGGCGTATCCGGCGCCACCCCGGCGTCGCATAAAAAGGGCAGCGCGGTGTTCGAGGTGAAGTCCGGCTACACGTACCTTGTGGCGGGCCACCCCGTAAAGTCCATCGGGGACGTGTACGCAGGCGGCGTGCGTGTAGTATCGGGCGTGACAAGGCTCACGGACGACGCAGGGCTCGCCAAGCTGGTCTTCTCGGACAAGTTCACGCTCGAGAAGTCAGTGGACCTGTCCGTGGACGAGGGAAACCATGAACACACGGAGTCCGTCTGGTACGGCGACGGTTCAAGGCACGCGACATACAGCTACCGCTGGACCCCTTCTGTGGCGCCCGGCTGGCTGACGGGCGAGCACATAGGGAAGGCGTTCAAGGACTCCGCTGGAAACTACTTCTTCATCTACGCGAACGGGACGAACTACCTTGACGTCGCGAGCATACACGGTAAGACGCTCACGGCCGGGGCATACGCAGGGAAGATAATAAGGACGCAGGTCGATGCGCTGCACCAGAACGTGGTGAGCGGGTACTTCAACGCGCCATACCCCGGTACTCCGGCCTACGCGCTCTGCGACGCGGACTGGAATACCTATGCTGGAATAGGCATAGACGAATCGAGCGCGTACATAAAGACACAGCGCACAGCGGTCGTGTCGGACAAGGGTATAATCGTCGGGGCCAAGCTCGCGGTTACAGGCGACAACAACAACGGCGGGAACAATTCGTTCAAGACAAAGGTTGAGTCGGGAGATTTTATCGGGCAGTATGCCGCGAGCGGTTCCACCGCCGGGACGCACACGGCCAGGACGGCAAATACGCTTACAAACTCCCATCCAACGACCTGGGCCGACTTCCAGAACCTGCACCTGACGGCTGTAAAGCCTTCCACCGGCGGTGTCAGCTATTTCTACGAGCACTGGGCGGAGGTCTACTACATCCCGTACGGCGGCGGGGCATCGCCCGCAAGCGGTGTCAGGATAACAGGCAACTCCGCGGCGGACTTCGTGGTCGGCGGGGATGTGACCTGCGACGCAGAGGGTTACGCGGACGACGCCTCCGGTACGTACACCGGTACGCCGGGCGGGCTGATAGAAAACCCCGCGGACGTAATCAGGCATTTCATGTCGGTACATATGGACGTGCCACTGGCTGAGTTCGACGGCTCGTTCGAAGCCGCGAGACAGGAACTCTCCGGCCTTATACCCGGCGGGTACAGGCTCGCCGGGGCGGTACGCGGCACGACGGACGCCTGCGGCCTGCTCGAGTCCATCTCGGCGCAGTCCAGGGTACGCATAGCGCACGACGGGCTTACCGCGAGGGTGCGTGTACAGCCCGGGCTGGTCCCCGCCGCGGACAGGGCGGTAACGCTGTCGATGCAGAAGCAGGGCGGCATGGATGTGGCCCGCACCGGCAGGGGAGAGGTGGTTAACCGGCTGTCCGTGCACTACATGCCGGACCTTGCGAAAGACGGCGGCAAGGCCGGGGACTACCTTGCGGTGGCGGACGCCTCCGCGCTTTACCCGGCCGACGGCGACCCGGTGTCGGTCTCGGTCTACGGGTCGAGGACGACCGCGCGTCCGCTGACGCTGAACTTCGTGAGAGACGGGGCTATGGCGTCCGACATCAGGGATTACACGATAACCAGTTACAAGGACGCGGGCAGAAGGCTCAGGTTCACATGCTACCTGGACAACATGGACCTGGAGCCGGGAGACGTAGTCGAGGTCGAAGGCCCGCCCGGTGCGCCCGGCATATCCGGGGCCAGGTTTATTGTCGAGGGCGTCGGCTTCAGGCCGGGCAGCCTTCCGGCGGGGAGGCCGGACGAGGTGCGCGTGCAGGCGAGGGAGGTGTAAGGCATGCTTCAGTGGTGGGCGGCGACCGCGCTGGGGGCGCTCGGGTTCATGCTCGGGTTCTTCTACACGCGGACGATGGGTATGGCCGACAGGCTCCCGGAGCTGTACATGACGAAAGAGGAGTGCAGGGGGGACAGGGACATGTGCAGGCACTACCTTGCAAGAGACAGGGACGAGCTGATGGAGCGGATCGACAGGATCGAGTCCAAGCTGGACAGGCTTATCGACAGGATGATGGCCGGCGAGGGCGGCATGAATGCGCGATGACAGGGTTAACGAGCTGAACCGGGCGAGGCTTTCCACGCTCGAACCCGGCACGGGTAACCTGGGCCGGAGGCATGTCGCGGCATGCCGGGAAGCGGGCATAACGCTTCTGGTCACACAGGCGTACAGGGATATGGATGAACAGGCCGCGCTCTACGCAAAGGGCAGGACAGAGCCCGGACGGGTAGTGACGAACGCGCGCCCCGGCTACTCATGGCACAACTTCCGGCGCGCATACGACGTCGCGGTAGTGGATGGCGGCCAGGTCATATGGGCCGGCCCGGAGTACGTGCGCGCGGGCGAGATAGGCAAGTCACTCGGGCTTGTATGGGGCGGCGGTTTCGGCTCCATAAAGGGAGACCTGGGCCATTTCGAGTACCACCCGGGCATGACGCTGGCGCGGGCGAGGAGTGAGGCTGGAATAACATAACCCCCTGGCCTTCGGCCTCCCCCCTTAACATAAGGGGGGATAGAGGGGGGGGACTAATCAGGAGGTAATCATGGATTCCAAAAAGTGGTACACGTCGAAGACCCTGTGGGCGAACTCGGTGGCAATAGCCGCGATAGTTGCGCAGGGCATTACTGGCAGGGAGCTGATACCGGCCGAATACCAGGCCGTCTTTCTGGGAGTCGTGAACACGGTGCTCCGCATCGTCACGAAGGCCGAGGTAGTCTGGTAATGGGGACGCTTGCGGCGTTGGCGGCGGCGTTGTCCGGGCTGGCCGCGCTCGCCCTATACCTTGCAAGGCGGCACGACAGCCCGGGGCGGAAGCGCGCCCGGCGCGAAGCGGATGCCACTGATAAGATGGGTGAGTTTGACCGTGCGCTGGGAGGGCCGGATGCGAAGGATGTTACCCGCATGTTTTCTTTGCTTGATGACCGCGCTGACGCTTACAGGCTGCGGCGCAAAGACGCTGGTGGTGCCGGGGGACAGGGTGATACGCTTCGTCCCTGAAAGGCACTGCCAGCCATGCCATGCAAGCCATTACGACGGGTACGGCCTGGCCGGGCCCGCGTGGTACAGGGAGCGGTACAGGACGGAAATAGAACTGCTGGAGAGCCTTAAGGAGTGCGAGGACAGATGAAAAAGACAGTTGCAGCGGCTATGCTGGCACTTGCGTTATTCGTGTTTGCCGTGCATGCGCATGCCGAAGGGATGGTCGACTACGGAAGGATCACGCGGAACCTGAACGGTGAGCCGCTTAACCCGGCGGCGCCCATGCGTACGAAGCTCGGGGCGGATGGACGGCTGATGGGAGAGTTCCCGTCCGCCACCGGCCCGGCCTGGAAGGACATGGACCGGCAGCCGTGGCTTGTAATGCCGCTCAGGGACAACCTGAAGTACTACATGAAAGACGGGACCGTTAAAGAGGGCATGTTTACGCGCGCGTCCACCGCGTATTACCGCAACCAATACGGAACCTGGACATTAGCGGCGGCCAACGAGGCACGGTTCGGGTTCGAGAACATGTCCACCGCGGACGGCTGGCACTGGACAAAGGCAGGTTATACAGATGAAGACTCGGTCGCCAACCTGGCGCTTCAGAGCGGCTCGCCTGCCAGCCAGACCGTCGGCCTGAGCACCGCCGGGTATTACACCCTCTGGGTGGAGGGCGCCGGGAACTGCGCTATAGCGGCGAATACCGCCGCCGGTACCGGCTTCGGGACGGCCACGGACGGTTCGTACGTAGTGATTAATATCACCTCTGTTGGCACCGTTGACCTTACGGTTACGGGCAGCCTCGCAAGGTTCCAGCTCGAAAAGGGGTGTAACCCAACGAGCTACATCCCAACCGCCACTGTCCCGGTGACGAGGGCTGCCGACATGCTGACCGTGCCGTCAGCCGGTCTGGTAGACGACGCAGCGGGGACTTTAGCGCTCGACTACTACTCCCTTCAGCGCAAGGGGGTTGCTCCATCGGGTTTTGCCAAGTGGTACCTCCTCGTGGACTTCGGGGCCTCAAGGTACCCGATCGGGCTCAACTCTACGGTAGCCAAGGTGCAGGGAAACGACGGCACAAGCTCCGTCAGCGCGGACTTCGATTGGGGCCAGAAGGTATGCACGTTCGTTGCAGGGTGGGGCGGGGCAACCCGCAAGATATACAACAAGACGCAGGGCACGGACGCTTCCGGAACTTACGACGGCTCCTGGGACGCTGGGCCGAGCATAGAGGTAGGCAGGCTGTCCGGAGCGAACGGGCACGTGTCCAACCTGCGCATCTGGAAGGGTGTGCGGCTGAAGGACTCGGAGGTGAACGGATTATGAGGGTTCCTGGCGCATTGCTGTTTACTCTGGTGATGGCAACCACCGCATTTGCGGGGCCGGGCAACCACCTGGTCTTCGCGCCGCCGCCGGTGGACCTCGCGGCATTCTGCGATGGGCTGACCGGGTTCGACCACACAAACATCGTGAGCGGGCCGGGCGGCGGGATGGTATGGCTCCGTGGAGACGGTGAGCCCGCGCTCGCGGACGGCATGTCCGACCTGGGCGCGTCCTATCCCGAAGTCTGGACAGACCCGGAGAGACGCGGCATCTACGACACGGTACTTCCGCCGGACGCTGGCGGCTACCCGCGCCCGTTCGCGGTGTTCATGGGCTGCGAGGAGGAGATGGGGTTATGAAGAAAATAAGCCGCTGGGTCCCCGCTTTCGCGGGGATGACATCCCTGTTACTGGCCGCGTTCGCCATCGCCTCGGACGGGACGGTGGGCAAGACGGTGCGCGAGCGGTTCATGATGGACGACGTCTACGGCAGGGCAAGGACAGCGTGCAAACAGTCGCTCTTTGCCGCCAGCGCAATGAAAGACGGGGCCGCCATAGCCATATCGCCCGCGTTCAAGAACTACACAACGGGTGTGTACGAGATGGACTGGACACCCGCGGAGGCCGGCGAGTACGCGGGGTTTGTGTCTTACTCGGGCGTGCAGGTATCTCCCTTTGCAAAGACCGTGCGCGAATACGACACGGACACCGCGCATGCAGAGCTCGACGCGCATCTTGACACGCAGGACGCCGGTATAGCCTTGCTTGGAAGCCCGGCCCAGGCGTCGGTACTTGCGGCGCACGATACGGCGGTCAGGGCGGCGGTTGGCAGCCCTCTCCAAACGTCAGGTTACACCGCGCCGGACAACGCGGGGATTGCCGCGATAAAGGCCAGGACGGACAGCCTGCCGGATAACCCTGCTGCTACCGGGGACCAGATGACCCTGACCTCGGCCTATGACGCGGCCAAGTATACTTCATCGCAGGCGAGCGTGGACGGCCTCGGTACCCCCGCCCAGTCCTCGGACCTGGCATCGCACGACACGTCCGTCAAAACGGCAATCGCTGATGCGCATGCGGCCACGGACACGCTGGTAGGCAACATTGACGGGGCGCTGACAGCCACGCACGGGACCGGTCTGTGGAGCGCGGCAGGCTCGGTGACTGTAGTCCCGTTCCAGGGGACGGTGAGCCATGAGACCGCGGCGAGGTCTGCGGACGTGCACGTCGTCCGGGGCGACAGCGCAGCTGTCCCATACTCAGCCGGAGCAGACCTGACCGGCTGGGAGGTATGGTTCGGCGCGAAGGCGAACCCGGCCGACGGTTCCTATGCGGTCCCGCTCAGGGAGATAACCTCATACGTTACCGATCCCGCCACGGGCGGAGGGCTTATTAACCTCTCGCCATCCGACACGGACGTTACGCCGAGGCGTTACTACGCCGAGATAGAGCTCCGTAAAGAGGGCTATGTGAATACGCCGCTAAGGTTTTTCCTGTGGATAGACGCGGACGTGATAAGATGAGCCTGGTTGTCCGCACCCCCGACTTGCCAGCATATGCCCGGTGTGTTAGATTTTAAGCATCTACACCACCGAACGCGGAGGCTCTAAATGAGGAAACTCCAACTGGACTGGCAGGGGTACTATCCGTTTGACGAACGGAGCATCAGGGGTAAGGTTCAGGACGATTCAGGGATTTACAAGATTTCCAGGGAACAGAAAGACGGCGCCCTCAAGCCCGTTTTCGTCGGACAGGCCAAGAGCATAAGGCTCCGGCTTCTGGAGAAGCTCACGACGGACGGCGACACATGCCTGAAGGAGCAGGCCGGGAAGGGCGGCTGCATGTTCAGGTTCGCGTACCTGTACACGCAGGAAGAGATGGATGCCGCGGAGCGGGCGCTTTACAAGAGGTACGTGCCCAAATGCAACGACCCTGCTTCCGTGCCCGAGGCAGAGGACGTGGAGGTGAATACCAACTGAGCCAAGTGCTACAGGCCGAGCCTGTACTTGTTCAACAAGCGGTGGATGGTCTTCCTGTCGATCCCTGCCTCTATGGCCGCGCGGGAGATATTGTTGTTGTGTCTTCTCAGGAGGTCTGACAGGTACTCCTTCTCGAAGGAGGCCAGCCACCGCTTTTTCGCGTCCTTGAAGCTTAGCCCGGTGTCGACCTTTCCGGAGAGCGCGGTCCCGTTTTCGCGCACGTGTTCGGGGAGGTCGGCCGGGCCTATGACCTCGCCCGTCATCAGGGCGACCGCCCTGCTTATCACGTTCTGAAGCTCCCTGACGTTACCCGGCCAGTTGTATATTTCCAGAAGCCTCATCGCGTCCGGCGTTATCCCCTCCGGGATCTTGCCCGCCGCCTGTGCGAACTCGTGCAGGAAATGGTCGGCAAGGAGCGGGACGTCGCCTATCCTCTCCCTGAGCGGAGGAAGGTCGATGCTGATTACGTTCAGCCTGTAGTACAGGTCCTCCCTGAACCCGCCCTTCTTTATCTCTTCTTCTAATGTCCTGTTTGTCGCGGCGATGACCCGTATGTTGACGTCTATCATCTCCCTGCCGCCGACCCTCCTGAACTGCCGCTCCTGCAGGACCCTTAATAGCTTGGCCTGGAGGTTTATTCCCATCTCCCCGACCTCGTCCAGGAAAAATGTGCCGCCGTTCGCGAACTCGAGGAGACCCGGCCTCGATGCGTCCGCGCCGGTGAAGGTGCCTTTCTCGTACCCGAACAGCTCGGACTCGAGCAGGTTCTCAGGGAGCGAGGCGCAGTCGACAGGGACGAGCGGTTTGCTTTTCCTGGGGCTGTTGGAATGGATGCTACGCGCGACAAGCTCCTTGCCTGTGCCCGACTCGCCCGTTATCAGGATGTTGGCCTCCGTGGGCGCGACCTTCCCGATGGTGTCGAACACCTTGCGCATGGAGAGCGATACGCCTATCATGTTGTCGAAACCGTGAGACTTTGCGAGCTGTGAGCGAAGGTAGCGGTTCTCCTCCGAGAGCGAGCGGTGCTTCATAGCCCTGTCGAGGGCTACCTTGAGCTGTTCGGCCGAGAACGGCTTTGCGAGGTAGTCGAACGCGCCCTCCTTCATGGCCTCCACGACCGAGGGTATGGTCGCGAACCCGCTTATCAGCATGACCACGGTGTCCTGGTCGATGCCCTTGGCGATCCTCAATATTTCGAGCCCGTTCCTGACCGGCATCGAGAAGTCGGTCAGGATGATGTAAGGCCGCTCCCGCTCTATAAGCTCGTCGGCGCGCGAGCTGTCGGAGACCGTGATGCAGTCGTAGCCGAGCCTCGATATTATGCGGGAGCAGTTGTCGAGCATGTCGCGCTCGTCGTCTATAACAAGCACCTTGACCCGTCTGTTCAATCAGCTCTCCTTCATCCTGGGGATCGTGATGGTGAAAGTAGTGCCTTCGCCCTTTACGCTGTCCGCCTCGATTACTCCGCCCATGTCCTGTATCATCCCGTAGCTGACCGCAAGCCCGAGGCCCGTCCCTTTCCCTACGTCCTTCGTGGTGAAGAACGGGTCGAATATGTTGTCCAGGGCCTCTTCAGTTATCCCTTCCCCGGAGTCCTTGACGATTATCTCGACAACGTTCCCGGAGTTGGCGGTGGTTACCGTTATGGTCCCGCCCTCGGGCATGGCGTCCCTTGCGTTGTTCAGGAGGTTCAGGAGGACGTGCTGGATCCTGTTGTCGTTCCCGAGGACGCGCGGCCGCTCCCCGGAAAGCTCCTTCTTTATGGCGATGCCTTCCCCGGAGAACTGCTTGTCCACGAGGAATAGCGTGTCTTCGATTACCGCGTTAACGTCCACCGGGGCAAACTCGGCTGGCGCCTGCCTCGCGAAGGCGAGAAGAGAGCGGGTTATGCCGGATATCCTCCCCGCGTGGCGGTTGATGACCATCAGGTCTTCCGCGTACTGGCTGTCCAGCCCCTTTTCCTTCGCGTCCATCAGCATGCAGTCCGCCCTCGCCGCGATGATGCCCACCGGGTTGTTTATCTCGTGCGCGATACCCGCTACGAGAGTCCCTATCGCGGCGAGCTTCTCGGACTGTATGAGTTTTTTCTGGGCCGTCCTCAGCGAGTTGTACGCCTGCTCGCACTGCACGCCCCTGTACTCCACGTCGTCCCGCGACTTCTTCAGGTCGCCTATCATGACGTTGAACGCGCGGGCAAGCTCCGCCACCTCGCCCTCGCCCTCGACGGGCGCCTTCACGTCGAGTTCGCACTGGCCCACGCGCCTTGCTACCCGCGAAATGGCCCGTAGCGGGTCGATCACCTTCCTCGACAGCATTATGAGGAGGGTGAGCGCCGCCGCCATGCTGGCGACAAGGAGCGAGGTCAGCATTATGCCGACAAGGAAGCTCGTCTCGGCGTTCACGTCTACCGAGCGCTGCTTGATGAAAAGCGCCCCGTTGACCTTTGTCAGCCCGTGGCAGACCCTGCACTGGCTCTTGTTTTCGATCGGGAGCGCAAGCAGCCTGACCGAGCCGCCTTCCTCGTGGGTGAAGCTGTCTATTTCGCGTCCGTCCTCGAATATGCGCGACCACTCCTTCCCGGTGATCCTGGGCGGGTCGGCGTCCCCGTACGACAGGACCGGCCTTCCGCGCGAGTCCAGCAGGTACACGCCGCGCACCCCCTTAAACCCGCTGAAGTCCTTCAGCACCTCCTTCACTCCGTCCAGCTGGTTGACCATCATCGAGTGCTCGACGTCACGGAGGAGCGTGGACTTCATGATAGTGTCCGAGGCCGAGATGGTGTCAGAGAACCGCTTGCCAAGTTCGAACTGCTTTGTGATTATCACAATCCCGACGAATACCGGTATGAGCAGCATGGCGGCTATCGTCCAGAGCGTGATATGGGTGCGAAGGCTTTTGAATTTCATGTGTGGGCTAATCTGCCGTAAACAAAAAGGAATTAACCTATTCTATCCGTATGCGAGGGGCTAAGTCAAGAACTATCGAAGTACATGGACCGGACTTGGATGGTGGCCCGCGAAAACATAATAATTGCAAAACGCGGTGGCAGCGTGTAGAATATTAAGGGTTGTCACGGACGGGCTGCGACCTGTCGCGCGCGTTCCTTCCTCAACCGATTTAAGGTGTTTATCAGGTACCCGGCCAGGTTATCGCGCCGGGACGGCTCCATAAGACCGGTACCGGCAGACTATGGGCACTACACCAAAATCACCCAGCCACGCCGTAGCGTACATCGCAGTACTGCTTTTTATCATCTCGCTCATCGTATACCTGAACATAGTATTCCAGCAGAACCTTAACAAGGACATCGCCAAGCAGTTCAACGACCAGCAGCTTCTCCTCGCAAGGGGCGCCGCACTCAACATCGAGAACCACGTCGACAACTACGAGAAGCACCTGCTCACCATATCGCACCTGCCCGTGGTCAGGGACATGGCGGACAGCGCGGCGCGGGACCAGGTGCTGGAGGCCGTCCTGTTCGACATACCCCAGGACCCCGCGAAGGTGGTGAACTTTCAGCTCGTGGACAAGGACGGCGTTGTGAGGCTCGACCGTTCGTCCGGCGCCGTCGCCGGGATGGACATATCAAAGAGGGAGTACTTCAGGGCGGCGAGCAAGCTGATCAGCGGCGAGGTGCACATAAGCGGCATGCTCAACCTCCCGGAGCTGAACCCGGCCAAGCGGTACATCGTCATAGCCACGCCGCTCTTCCGCTCCGGCGCCAGTCCGGGCGGGCTTAACGGGGTCGCGCTGTTCGCGGTGAGCGTGGACGACATAGCGGGCGAGTACGTATCCCAGATAAGGCTCGGCGAGCGCGGCTACGCATGGGTCATGGACAGCCACGGCACGCTCGTGTACCACCCGTCCAACCCGGAGATGATAGGCAGGAACCTCCTCGAGGCGGACGACAGCTGTTTTTCGTGCCACCGTTCTTTCGACGCGGAGAAGCGGATACTGACAGGCAGCGAGTCCATGTACGGCGTGTACACCGCGCCGATGGGAGAGGACAAGCTGATATCCTTCTCCCGCGCCAGGGTCGGCTCCGAGTCCTGGATAGTGTGCGTCACCGTGCCGTATACCGAGGTGACCGCGCTTATCGAGCGGAGCATGAAGCTCTACTCCTGGCTTATATCCATCATATTCTTCACCGTGATAGGCGCGTCGGTGTATTTCCTTGTGCTCATCAAGAAGAAGACGATGGCGGACGAGCGGGCGAAGTATGCGGCCGAGCTCGAGGACAAGGTGAACGAGCGGACCTGGGAGCTCTCCCGCGAGAAGGAGAAGCTGAAAGCGATACTTAGCGGGCTGGGCGCGGGCGTCGCGCTCCTCGACCGGGAGATGAAGGTCATGTGGGTAAACGACGTAATCACCGCCAACGTCGGGGACACCGCCGGGCGCAGGTGCTACGAGGCGTACATGGGCAGGGAAGTGCCGTGCGAGGGCTGCCCGCTTCCGGCCGCGCTCGCATCCGGGCGGCTGGAGCACACCGAAATGGTGTGCAGGAACCCGGCGACGAGGAAGAGGCTGCAGGAGGACGGCGGCCCGGCGCACCTGCTCGCCAGGCTGTCGAGGGAGGACGCCGGTTATTTCCAGGTGGCGATAGCGCCTATAAAGAACGCGTCGGGCGAAATAGACCATGTGGTCGAGCTTGTGCAGGACGTTACCGAGGTCAGGCGGCTCAAGGAGCAGATGATGCACTCCGAGAAGCTCGCCGCGCTCGGACGGGTGTCCGCTGGCATCGCGCACGAGATCGGCAACCCGCTGACCTCCATATACTCGTTCATACAGATACTCCAGTCCAACAAGTACGACGAGTTCACTAACAAGACGCTGGACACGATATCGTTCCACATCAACCGGATAAAGCACATCGTCCAGCAGATGTCCGGCCTTGCGTCCAAGCATGTGGTGACAAAGGGGCTCGTGGACGTGAACGACTCGGTGGGCGCCGCGCTCGACCTGCTCGGCCACGAGAAGGGGCTGAAGGACTGCGAGCTCGATACAAGCTTCCATATGGGCAGGCTGGTCGTCAAGGCGGACGAGAACTGGCTGGTCTCGGTCTTCGTGAACCTGATAATAAACGCACTGGACGCCATGCCGGACGGAGGCAGGCTCTCCGTGCGCACGAGGGTGGAGGAGCAGGGCGAGGACAGGCGGGCCGCTGTAGTAGAGGTGTCCGACACAGGCATAGGCATACCGCCGGAAGACGTCGAGCGGATATTCGACCCGTTCTTCACCACCAAACAGTCCGGGAAGGGCACCGGCCTGGGCCTCGCCGTGAGCTACGGCGTCGTCAAGGACTTCGGCGGCAGCATATCCGTCGCAAGCGTACCCGGAGAGGGCGCTACATTTACCGTAAGGGTCCCGATGGAGGGTTGACGTGGCGGAAAAGGTCCTGGTGGTAGACGACGAGAAGTCCATCTGCGATGCCATATCCCACATACTGAAGTCAGACGGGTTCTCCGTGACGGCCGCGGCCAGCGGCACCGAGGGCATGAAACTCGTCGAGTCCACCGGGTTCGACCTCATCATAACAGACATCAAGATGGACGGCGTCTCCGGCCAGGACATACTCAAAAGGGCGATGGAGGTCTGCCCGGACACGCCGGTCGTCATGATAACCGCGTTCGGCTCGATAGAGTCCGCGGTCGAGGCGGTCAAGACAGGCGCGACCGACTACATCACGAAGCCGTTCCTGAACGACGACCTCCGGATGCGCGTGAAGAAGGCTCTCGATGCCAGGCGGCTTGTCAGGGAGAACACCGAGCTTCGGGCGGAGATAGCGGACAGGTACGACTACTCGCGTATTATCGGCCGCTCCGAGTCCATGAGGAGGGTGCTGACGCTGCTTGGGAAGGCGATACCGGCTTCGAGCAACATACTGATTACCGGCGACACGGGCACCGGCAAGGAGCAGGTGGCCAAGACCGTCCACTACAACAGCCCCAGGAAGGGCAAGAAGTTCGTCGCGGTGAACTGCGGCGCGATACCGGAGAACCTGCTGGAGAGCCAGCTCTTCGGCCACAAGAAGGGCGCGTTCACGTCCGCGGACAGGGACGCGAGGGGCGTCGTCGAGGAGGCGGAGGGCGGGACGCTCTTTCTGGACGAGATAGGGGAGATGCCGCTCGGCCTCCAGGTCAAGATACTGAAACTGATACAGGACAGGGAGTTCCTGCCGGTCGGCGGGTCGAAGACGCTGACCGTTGACGCCCGCATAATATCCGCAACCAACCAGGACCTCGAAGCGCTCATCTCCAAAAACCTTTTCAGGAGCGACCTCTACTACCGTCTGAACGTAATCGAGATACACCTCCCGCCCCTGAAGGAAAGGTGCGACGACGTGCTCCTCCTCGCCAGGCATTTCCTCAAGGAGCTGTGCAGGGAGTCCGGGGACGCGCCCAGGTGCCCGAAGGGTATCGACGAGAAGGTAGAGAGGGCGTTTCTGGCCTATCCCTGGCCTGGGAACATCAGGGAGCTACGTAACGTCGTCGAGCGCGCGGTCGTGCTGTGCGACGGCGGGCACATCACGGTCGAGCACCTGCCGGAGCGGTTCTTTCAGTCCGGGCCGGGCGGAAGGATAAGCCCGTTCCTGAAGGATGCGCACGAGGAGTTCGAGGCGTCGTACATACACAAGGTCTGCGGCGAAAACGGCGGCGACAAGGAACTGGTCGCCAAGATATTGGGCATCGACCTTGCGACGCTGTACCGGAAGCTCAAGAAGTACGATATAAGCTGTGGGTGAAAAAATATCCCCTCTCCATTGCGGGAGAGGGGATAAAGTGGTTAGGGGGTACGCCAACTTCTACCCCATGCCGTGACATCCGTCGCAGGTCTCGGCCGAGAACGCCTTCTTGCCGTCGTGGCAGCTCCCGCAGTACTTCCCGCCGTTTATCATGTCCATCGTCATCTTCCCGGATGTCTTCTTGAACCCGAACAGCTTCGTGTGGCAGCCGTTGCAGTCGAGCCCCATCGCGAGGTGGTTGTCATGCGAGAACCTGACCGGGCCGAACCCTTCCATCTTGTAGGTCAGGTCGCCGCCGGACCTGGAGCCGTAGTGGCAGTACCCGCACTCCATCGCGGAGAACGCGCCCTTGCCGTTGTGGCAGCTCCCGCAGCCCTCGCCCTTGAACATCCCGTCCATCGTCATGCGCGGGGCCTTCCTGGACGAGAGGTCGAAAAGCTTGTTGTGGCAGTTGTTGCACGTGATGCCTTTCTCCAGGTGGAGCTTGTGGTTGAACGTCACCGGCCCGAAGCCCTCCGGGTAGTACCTGACGTTTCCGCCGCCCGGCTCGCCGTCCAGCGAGAACTCGGTCGGCAGCCCAGCCGGGTGGCAGGAGTCGCACGACGCGCGCGAGCTGTCGTGGCAGGTGAAGCAGACGTCCATCCTCGGCCTGTAGGTCGCCTGTCCCTCCGGGCGGCTGTCGTGGAATACGTTGTAGTGGCAGAACGTGCACTTGATGCCAAGCTCGTTTATGTGCATCTCGTGCGGGATCCTCACAAGCTCGTTGTCCGGCCTCGTCTTGACAGGAGCGTCCAGGCCCACCAGCCTGGGTATGTCGTCCTTGTGGCAGCCCTCGCACTTCGCGGTGACCAGGTCCTCGTCCGCCGAGAACGCGAAGTGGAACGTGCTGTTCAGCATCCCGCCCTCACCCTCGTCGTGGCAAGTGGCGCAGTTGATGTCAGGGTGCGCGGTCGACTTCTGCCAGAAGTTGGTGTCCTTCTGGTTAACGTGGCAGTTCAGGCAGTACAGCTTCTGCGTGCCCACCAGGTGGACGAAGCCGAGGCTCAGCAGCATGCCGGGGAGCGCCACGACCGCGAGTATGATGACCAGTGTGGTCCGCTTTATCGCCTTGACCCTGGCTACCGCCGGTTTCATGTCCAGGGCGGGGACCTTCATGATCCAGTCTATTATCCGCATGTTTTTTCTGTTTTTCATTTTTTGGCTCCTGTCAGGCTTTTTGTATGGATACCTTGGCTATGGTCCATCCGAGGCCGTCCTTCTTGCTGCCCGCCTCCGAGGCGACCAACCTGTTCGGGTTGGCCCCGCTGCCTTCGCGTTCCCACCATATGACGTGGGTGAACGGGTCGGAGCTTCTGTACCGGACTCCCTTTTCGATGTTCCCGTAGCCCCTGTGTCCACAGCCCGAAGCCACGGCGACGGTGTTCCTCTGTATGCCGGGCGAGAGCATGACGGGAAGCTCTATGCGTCCCGCGGGCGAGCTGAGCGTAACCATGTCGCGGTTTTTGAGGCCGAGCGTCCTGCCCGCTTCGGTGTTTATCATCGCCCAGTTCGCGTGGTTCATCTCCTTCAGCATGATGTTGTTCTCCGTGACACCGGCGCGGTACCCCACCGGGCTGTACCTGACAAGCGCGTACTCGCCGTCCTTCCAGTTCCCGAATGTGCCGGTCCCCCTGACGGATGGCAGCATTGCACCCCCGGCCTCCATTATCTCCACCTTGCCGGACCTGGTACCGATCCGGCCCCTGACGGAGGCGCCCTGTCCGCTTCGCTTGGCGGCGGAGTAGAACCCGGCCTCCTCGAGCCCCGCGACGCCGCCCGGCATTGGCAGCTCTTTTATCCCGGCAGCCGCCGCCTCGGAGTAGCCGTAAGAGCTTATGAAGCTGAGCTTTTCCCCGGCTTCCCTGGCCGCGCCTGCGAGTATGTCGAGGTAAGGCCTGGATTCCCCTGCCTGGCGTATGACCGGCTGGCGGTACCTTACGAGCGTCTCGCCGTCCGGGCCGGGGCCGGACTCGACCGCGTACTCCTCCAGGTAAGTGGTGGACGGCAGTACCAGGTCCGCGAACATCCCCGTGTCGGTTACGTGCGTGTCTATCGACACGATGAACCCCACCCCGGACTCGTCCGCGAGGACGGCCGAGAGCTTGTCCGGGTCCGGCGCGTCGTATGCGGGGTCGCACCCGTGTACGATGTACACGGCGGGCCTCCCCGACCCGTCGATGATCCCGCTGTACAGTTCGGCGGCGCCCATGTCCGATACAGCGGGGCGCGCGCCTTCGGGTATGATGTTGCAGCCTGTCCGGTTCAGCTTGCCGGTGATGACCGGCAGCATCCTTACCGCCCGCTCGTTCCCCTCGCCGTTTACGTGAGACGACACCCCGCTCCCGGTTAAAAGTACCGCACGGCCCGACTTCGCGTACTCTGTCGCGACCCGCCTTATAGTCTCGGCGGGGACGCCTGTTATCCTCTCGGCCGCGGACGGCGTGAACGGCGCGAGGTAACCCTTAAGCCCCGGCACGGACGCGTTAGTGCCCTTTTCTATGAACCGGCTGTCATGAAGCCCCTCGTTCATGATGACGTTGGCCATCGCGAGGGCAACGACCGCGTCGGTGCCGGGAAGAAGCGGTATCCACTCGTCGCTCCTGCCCGCTGTCTCGGACAGCCTCGGGTCGAACGTCACGAGTTTCACCGCGCCGTTCTCCGACGTCCTTTTGGATATCGCCGCGGATGTGGCCACGCCGAATATGTCCTGGTAGTACGGGTTCGCGCCGAAGTTCAAGATATAGTCCGCGTTCTTTATGTCCGGTATGTCGAGCGGGGCGCCGAACATCCCCATCATGGCCTTCTCGCGGCCCTCCGATACTATGTGGCCGTGGGACACCATCTTGCCGCCCAGCCTGCCGGCGAACTCGGAGCTTCCGGAGCCGGAGAACCCGCCCCTTGTCTCGAGCACGAGCTTGCCCTTCGCGGCCTTCAGTTTCCCCGCAACGAGAGACAACGCCTCGTCCCAGCCTATCTCCTTGAAGTTTCCCTGACCGCGCTTGCCTACGCGCAGGAGCGGTTTCTTTACCCGCTCGATGTCCGTGCAGGAATAGAACGCCGCCTCGCCCACTATGCACATCGCGCCCTTGTTCACCGGGTGCGCGGGGTTGCCCTTCAGCTTCATCAACATGCCGTCGTGGACGTATGCTATCACGCCGCAGCCGGCGTTGCAGCCCGCGCACGTGGTCGGTATCCCCTCGACGCGCTTTCCGGTGTTCCTGTTGACGTACGCCCTGTCCTGCCCCGTCACCGCCTTGGACAGGCCGCCGAGGTAATGTTCGAACGCGACCAGGGAGGCGCCTGCCGCGGAGTACTTCAGAAAATCCCTTCTTTGAAGCTTTCGCATCGGGTGACCTCCTCTACATTATCGGAAGGAACTGGCTGCCGACCGTTACCGTGTACCTCATGATGTAAACGCCGATGAGCGCGAACACCATGAGCACGAGCCATACCTTCAGGTTCTTGTTCACTCCCGGGATGGCCATGGCAAGGACCGGGAGAAGGTTCCCGAGCCCCAGGTCGAAAATGGCGTACATCTTGCTCAGGTGGCCGGTGAGCATCATCTTCGCCGCCTCTATCGCCTCCTCGGACTCGAAGTGCATGTTGACCTGCTCGGTGAATACTATGAACAGGTTAAGTATCATGAACACGCCCGCGAGCCTCGTCAGGTTGATGAGGAGGCCGTAGTCCACTTCCTTCTCGTGCGTGTCGGCCCAGCTCTCCTGCCTGTTCCTGGTCCAGTGCCTTATTATCCCGATGATGGTCATGAGCGCTATGCCGGACACCATCGCGGAGGACAGGAAGTATATAGGCATCAAAGAGGTGCTCCACGCGACGCGGGATATGCCCATCGACAGGACGAACCCGGTGTATGCATGGACGCCTATCGCAAGCGGCAGGCTTATCGCGCCGAATATCTTGGCGTACTTCATGTTGCCCTTGAAGAGCGATATTATGTATATCGTGGTGGTCACGGGGTACGAGCACAGGAAGAACGAGCCCCATGTCAAAGGCGAGGTAGGGTTACCCCTGACCATCAGGTACCAGAACCTGAGCGGCTGGCCCAGGTCTATGATGAGCAGTATCGGCGCGGTGGAGAAAAGTATTATGACGCCGATTGCGCCGATCTTGGCGATGGGCTTGTACTCTTTTTTACCGGTCAGTGTCGCGCCGATTGACAGAAGCGAGCAGCCCGCGTGCAGGCCGACCATGTAAAAGTAGCTCGCTATGACTATCGTGAGCGGTATCTCGTGCGGGACGTTGTATAGCACGTTCATGTCCATGTCGGCTATCCTCCTATGTGGAATATGTCCTCGAGGACCTCGTGGTCGTGTTCGATGCTGTACTCGATGTCGATCCCCTTCAGCGGGTCGGCGACGTCCTTGTCCAGCGCGATGTAGAACACGCTCGGGTTGGTCCCTGTATCGGGCTTCAGTACCGACACCGGTGATTTGATAAGGAGCTTCGCGACCGCGCTTTTCGGGTCGTTCATGTCGCCGAAGACCCTCGCGCCCGTCGGGCAGGACTCCACGCACGCCGGGGCAAGGCCCTCGTCCACCCTGTGGCTGCAGAAGAAGCACTTCTGCGCGTACTTCCTGACCGGGTTGATGTAGCGCGCCTGGTACGGGCAGGCCGCCATGCAGTACTTGCAGCCGGTGCACTTGTGCGGGTCTATCATCACGATGCCGTCGTCCCTCTTGTACGACGCCTTGGTCGGGCAGACCCGGACGCATATCGCGTTCTCGCAGTTGTTGCACATGACCGGCAGCGAGAACTGCCTCGCGTCGGGGTAGACCCCTTTCTCCATGACCTTTACCCAGGACCTCCACACCGCAGGCGGCACGTCGTTTTCTACCTTGCACGATATGGTGCAGGTCTGGCAGC
>Ga0214472_10002688_pt1 | contig 18980 bp, 26 predicted proteins | sample RVTome_6_FD_207662 | JGI IMG/M metagenome (GOLD analysis project Ga0214472, IMG submission 207662) | Soil microbial communities from uranium-contaminated site in the Upper Colorado River Basin, Wyoming, United States - RVT140D175 | ecosystem: Environmental > Terrestrial > Soil > Contaminated >...
GGCCGACGCCAAGGTGGTGGCGGTCAAACCGGAGGCGGAGGCGCTTCCGAACTACGGCATCGAGGTGGACGATATCGACTACATCAAGATGCTCCAGAAGTACAAGGAGCGGAGTTCCTTCGTGGATGGCGTCCGCAAGGACGCCCTCACGAAGACCCGGCCTCATCAGTGGCTCGCCCGACGCGACACGAAGGGCAACACGACGCTCAACCTGATGGCCCCGGGCGCCGAGCGCATCCGGGCGAACTGCCCGATCGGCTACCTCAACAAGCGGGACTACGTCGAGCAGTGGAACAAGGAGACGGGACCCGGCTACACGATCTACTACGAGGCGGACTTCTACCTCGGTTCCCCGAAGAGTGGGACGATGCCGGTCATCGGGTCGTGCTCCTCGGACGACGACTTCTTCTCGATCGAACACAACGACCTTCCTTACCACGTCGAGAACCCGGAACACAAAGCGGCCCTGGAGAGCGGAGACGGGAAGCTGTCCAATGATGGCAAGACGATCTACATGCGCGTGCGCATCCCGGCATCGGAGGTCAGCCGGGAGGACATCCGGAAGAGCGCCCTTTCCAACCTGGTCGTGAACGGTGTGACCCGGGTCCTGGGCATCCGGTCGATCTCGCCGGACGAACTCCAGGAAATCGGGATCGACATCGCGAAGATCCCCTCCATCGACTACGGCTCGAAGCGGGGCCAGAGCGGACGTCTGGCGCCCGCGCAGGAGCAGCACAAGGCCGAACTCTGGAAGATGCTCGTCGAACTCTGCGGGAACGACGAGGCGAAGGCCAAGGCGGACCTCAAGAAGAGGACTGCGTTCAAGGCGAAGGACGGCGGCCGGGATTACGAAGGCCAGGACAACTGGGAGAGGCTTTCCGAAAAGCAGATCGAGTTCCACTACGAGCGGATCAAGGCCGACTACACCGCTTGGAAGGAAGGGGAAGGCCAGTCGGGCAAGGGGCCGGACAAGAAGCCGCAGGGCGGGACGTCGCCCGGAGCCCAGAAAACGGTTCTTTAGATCCCTTGATCAGGGCGCCCGGAGGGCGGTGCGCGGACCGTTCCGCGAGGAATGTTCGGCGTGCCCCTCTCTCTAAACCCTCCGGGCGCCCTTTCTTTCTGGAAGAGGACAACCATGGCGACCGTGAAGAAGAGCCCCAAGAAGAAGACGCCGAAAGTCGTCTCCAAGCCGGAAGTGCGGGCGCCCGCGAAGCCCGAGAAGCCCATCGAGATCCCGCCCGCGGAGCCGCAGTCGATTCCGGCGCCTTCCGAGCCCACAATCTCCGCCGAGATCTCGACACCGCCCAGAGCTTTCGACTCCCCGCCCGCTGAAGGAACATTGGCCTTCGCGCTCATCAACGAGCCGAGCAAGAACATCGCCCAGGTCGTGACGAAGCATTTCATCCGGCCTCATGAACCCTGGTGGAGCGAGTGGAACAGCGCCTCGGAGGCCGGTGACCCGTGTATCCGGCGCATCGTCTATCACCGCCTTCACCCGGAGCAGGCTCTCCCAGACAGCGACGACTTGGCCTTCGTTTTCCGGCACGGCCACTGGATCGAGAAGGAGATCTATGCCGAGCTTGCTGAGGCGGGCTACGAAGTCATCGAGCAGCAGCGCACCTTCGTAGACCTCGAACTCAAAGTCAAAGGCAAGATCGACGGAAAGATCGTCATGAACTGGAACGGGGCGCGCTACAAGCCCCCGTTCGACGCGAAGGGCTACGCGCCGGATACCTGGAACAACATCAACTCCGCGAAGGACTTCCTGGACAGCGACCGGCCGTACCTCAAGAAGGTGCCCGCCCAGATCACGCTCTACCTCGTCATGGACAAGGAGCAGACGAGCAGGGTCGGCATGGTCTACATGAAGAACAAGATCACCGGGAAGCCCAAGCAGATCGTGATCCCGCTGGTCGATACCTACGTGACCTGGCTCATCAACCGCCTGAAAGTCGTCAACGAGCACGTCCTCGCGAAGAAGCTCCCCCCGCGCATCGAGTACGACGAAAAGGTCTGCGGGAAGTGCCCGTTCCGGGCGGTATGCCTCAAAGAGATGCCTCCGGGCATGGACAACCCAGTCGTCCTGAATCCGGAGCAGCAGGCGGCGCTTCTTGAGCTTATCGAGGAGCGTGACAAGCTCGACCCTGCCCGTAAGCGCTACAAGGAAGTGGACGAGAAGGTAAGCGACATCGTGAAGGGGCATCCGAAGATCATCCTCGGCAACTTCATCATCTCCGGGAAGTGGATCAAGCAGGATCGCGTAGACTCGAAGTCCATGCCTCCCAAGGTCAAGGCCAAGTACGTGAAAGAGAGTGTCTATTGGAAGAAGGATGTGGTAAATATCCTGAGCCAAGAGCCCGATGAAAAGTGAGGAGGACTTCTACGCGCGTCTTGGCGTCGATCGCAAGGCATCGACCGACGACATCCGGGCAGCCTACCGGAAGCTCGCGCTCAAATACCACCCCGACAGGAACCCGAACAACTTAGACGCGGAGAAGAAGTTCAAGGAGATTTCGGAAGCCTACGACACGCTCTCCGATGTAGGGCGCCGCAAGCTGTACGACCTGAACGGCCGACAGGCGCCGCCACAGCATGGTCCGGGATGGACGGACGTCCTGGACATTCCAGATCTCATGGATCTCCTTGGAGACGTATTCACGAACGTCTTCGAGTTCGGGACACCCAGAAAACGCCTCAAAGGATTGAGCCTTCGGATCGACCTGACCATCAACAAGAACGAAGCCGCAAACGGCACTCGGAAGCACGTGGTTTTCACGCGGAAAGAATGCTGCCACATCTGCAAAGGTTCTCGCTCCAGCCCTGGATTCAGGACGCCGGACTGCATCAGTTGCGGTGGCAATGGATACGTGGCCCGAACCATCACGCTCGGCATCCGCGAGGACTGCAAGGCATGCAAAGGGACCGGGAAACAGATCGTCTCGCCGTGCCGCAACTGCAAGGGCAATGGCATCATCAGCCTCCAGAGGCAGTTGGAGATCATCATCCCCAAAGGCGTCGAGAACGGGACGCGGCTGCGCTTGAAAGGACAAGGCGAGCCGCTGCCGGATGGCAAGTGCCCTGGAGACCTCTACTGCGATCTCACCGTCAAGTAATCTCTTGACGGACGGCTCCACACTCGTTAACGTTTGTGAGACATGACCGAACACGTTCCCAGCGCCTACCAGAAGGCGATCTACCAGCACGTCGGCGCGGGCATGGGGAACGCGGTCGTCGAGGCAGTCGCAGGCAGCGGCAAGAGCACGACGATGGTCAAGGCCCTCGACTACATGCGCGGTGGGGTCCTTTGCGCCGCCTTCAACAAACACATCGCGGACGAGCTAAAGACCAGGGTTCCGAGCCACGTGGATGCGAGGACCATTCACTCCCTTGGCTTTATGACACTCGTCCGCCTGTTCGGATGCAAGGTGGACGACAAGAAGGTGCCAAAGCTCGTCCAGAAAGTCACGAACCGGGTGGACCAGGCCACTCTCGACATGCGGACCGACATCGCGAACGTGGCGTCTCTCGCCAAGATGACGCTCTGCGACTACGAGAATCCGGATGCCCTGTTGGGCTTGGTAGAGTATTACGACCTCGACATCCCGGAGACCAGGCTGGACACGATCATCGAGAAGGTCCCTGAAGTCCTCAAGCTCAGCCTCGAAGACCCGAAGGTGATTGACTTCGACGACATGATCTGGCTGCCGCTCAAGCTCAATCTGAAAGTGCGCAGCTACGACTGGGTATGCATCGACGAAGCCCAGGATCTCTCGGTCGCACAGCAGGAACTCGCCCTCCGCGCGCTCAGGAGCGGGGGCCGCTGCATCGTCATCGGAGACTCAAGGCAGAGCATCTACGGATTCCGCGGGGCGGACGTGTCCAGCATGCGGAAGATGCGGGACCGCCTGAAGGCGACGACACTTCCCCTGTCGATCTCCTACCGTTGCCCACGTTCGCACGTCGCCCTGGCCCAGGAGATCGTCTCCCAGATCGAGGCGCGACCCGGTGCGCCCGAAGGTGTCGTCTACAATATGAAGCTCGACACCGCGGCGCCTCGGATACAGGATGGCGACTTGGTCCTCTGCCGGATCAATGCGCCGCTGGCGAAGATCGCCCTCCGGCTCATCCGCGAGGGCAAGAAAGCGACAATCCGCGGACGCGACATCTCCGGGAACCTGATCCGGCTCGTCAACAGGATGGACTGCGGCAGCCTTTCATCCTTCCTCTCGGCACTGGACGCCTACTGCGATCGTGAGACCGAGAGCCTGAGGAACAGAGACAAGGACTCGAAGGCGGCCAGCCTGGAAGACAAGGTGGAGACCATTCATGCGCTCGCGGACGGCCTGCGCACGACGGAGGAGTTGAAAGAGCGCATCAACGAGGTCTTCTCCGACGAGGCCAAGGGCATCATCTGCTCTACCGTTCATCGCGCGAAGGGCCTGGAAGCGAGTCACGTCTTCATCTACCGGCCGGACCTCATGCCCTTCCCGTACGTGAAGAAGGAGAGCTTCTGGCAGATGGAGCAGGAGTGGAACCTGAAGTACGTCGCACTCACGAGATCAAAGAGTGAACTCACCTTCGTCGAGAAGGATGATGATTTTGAAAAGCATCGTTGATTCCGCTTGACAGGTCGTCTATGTCGGGCTAAACTTCTCGTCGGTTCGGTTCGGTTGCGTTCGGAGCGAGAGGGCGTGTGTGTGCGTGTGAAACGGAGAGAGTCCCTCCGTCGTTATACTGTTGTAGGCGAAGCCCGCTGGTTGAGGGGGTGTCCTGCCGGTTCGAACCGAACCGACACGCACACCCCGGCGGCACCCTCTCAATCAGCGGGCTTTTTGTTTCTACGCTGAATCCCATGAACTAGATCGACGTCTGACACTGCCTTCGGAGAGAGGGAATGGCTGCCGCGATTCCGAAGGGCCATGTGTATCTGGCCCGAAAGATCCTGTCATCGCCGATGTGGGGAATGCTCCCCGAGATTAGGCTGACGGCCATCACGTCCATCGTGCTGGCGAACCACGAGGATGGCTTCTTCAGCCCTAAAGGCCGCGGTCTCCATCCGGTCAAACGAGGTCAGTTCGCTCGCTGCTGGAAAAAGTTCTCGGACGATTGCTGGATCGGCGGGGTCCAGAAGACTCGGAGCGCAGTCGCGCAACTCGAAGAGATCCGGTTCCTCAATCGCGAGGCATACCGGACGCATTCCCTTTACACGGTCAAGAACTACAACTACTACCAGACCCGAGACCCGTATGGCAAAGAACGGGACCTACCAGAGGGCTATGTACTGATAGCTCGCAGGATCGTCGATGGAGAGCTTTGGTCGAAGCTCCCCGGCGACCGCATCACGGCGATCACATGCCTGCTCATGGCCAACTTCCAGGATGGGCTCTACGCCGACGAGAACCGAGAGGTAGAGGTCAAGGAGGGGACGTTCATTTCGACTCCACAGAGGATCGCCGCGGTCGCCAAACTTGATCTGCACGAAGTCGAGCGCGCTCTACGCATTCTGCAAGGGCTCGGGTTCGTCACCGTCACCTCCGTGGACGACCTCTTCCTCTACTCGATCCCGAAGTATGAGTTCTACCAGGCAGCGCAGAACTATCAGAGCAGGAAGGGAGAAACTGAGAAAATTCCTGGAGAAGCCTCATCGCTGGAAGTGCCTACAGATCAACATGTTCCAGGCGATCAACAAGCAGCCAACAAGCAACTAACAAGCAACGATGGGCCTCCTGACGCTTATTTGGAAACTGAGAAAATTTCTAGTGAGAACCCATCGGCACAAGCGCCCGAGGCTCATAGCCTTACGAGTGTCGCTGTTGATTTTGCCAGCGAGCCAACAAGCAGCCAACAAGCAACTAACAAGCAGCCAACAAGCAGCCAACAAGAGATCAACAAGCAGCCAACAAGGAACAAGAATGGAAAGAATGCTGAAGAAGAGAGAGAAGGGGGAGAAGGGGAAAAAGCGGTGGCCCCCCCTCCCCCTTCTCTCTCTGTTCAACTCGATCTATGGGGGGCTCCGCCCCCCCTCCCCCCCGACGAGCAGATCGCGACGGCTTATAGGAAGAAGTTCGACGGCATCATGAGCTACGAGAAGGCCAGGAAGCAAGGCGTCCTCTACTTGCGGAAGGGAGGGAAGCTCCAGGAGGCATTGGCGGCAATCGAAGCGGCGACTGACACTCCGGCGGTCCCAATCTGGAAAATCCTGGACCCCTTGTTGCAAGTGGCTCCACCTCAGGTGATGTCCGTTTCGCAAGCGTGGCTCAAGAAGCATAGGGGCACGTAGATGGAAAGAGAAGAATTTGTCCAAGGCACGGACATGATCGAGACCTTCCTTCAGGGGGTTCCAGATGACGTTCAGAACGGCCGCCTGGTCAAGCCTGGAACGTCATTTCAACCGAACTTCCTCGACTATCTCTTCGATCGGGTCAAGGACGTGGATAAGGGCGTCTGGATGAAGGTCTGCACGGCCATCGCCCATAGGCCGCTCAAGCCGAGAGATCTCACGATGGCGGACTTTATCCAGCCGCTCGAAAAATACCTCGATATGGATGCGTGGAAGAAGGCTCGCTGGAAAATCCAGCCACTTCCGGAGAAGGTCACCCCCATGGAGGAGGTTTACCGGCGAACCGTGGAAGATCCGAAGGCCAGCCAAGCGGCGAAGGATTTTGCACGAGGAAGATTGGAAAAACTTCTGAGCGCATCGGCGATGAAGTCTGGCCCTGGAGAGAGGAAGCGTGGTCGAGTCCAAGGCGGCGAGAAATACCGCCGGATGAAGCAGTCGTAACCGAATATCCACGGCCTAACCCGGTTATAGCGGCACTGGAAGAGGAAGGAAACGTTCATGTCCGATAAGAAGCCCCAACCCATCGAGCCCTATGTCGAAAAGCAGCTATTCGACAAGTCGGCGGAGATGTGCCTGCTCGGTTGCATGATCTTCGAGAACGACACGATCGCCGACGTCTTGGACATCGTCAAGACGTCCGAGATGTTCATCTTCACGGAACACCAGACGATCTTCGACACGATCATCGAGATGTTCAACGAGTCGAAGAAGATCGACCTGGTCACGCTCCGGGCGGAACTCATTCGGAAGAATCTCCACAAGAAGATCCGTCCTACCGATGGCGAAGCGTCCGCCTACTTGCACGACCTCGTTCAGGGCGTTCCCTCGACCGCGACGGTCCGGCAGTACGCCACCATCGTGAACGAGAAGTACGTTCTTCGGAACATCATGGCCGCATGCAAGAAGGTCATCCAGCACACGGTCACCGAAAACGAGGATGTCGAGGAGGTTCGCTTCGAGGCGGAAAAGGCTCTCTTCGAGGCTCTGGCAAAGGTCGAGAAGGCTAAGATCCGGAGCATGATGGACGTCATGAAGGACGTCTTCAACGGGATCGAGGACATCCGGGACCGGAAGTCAAGAATCCGCGGGCTGGCGACCGGGTTCTACGAGATCGACGATATGACCTCAGGTCTCCAGAAGAAGCAGTTGTACATCGTTGCCGGTCGTCCCTCGATGGGAAAGACGAGCCTCGGCATGAACATCGCCGAGAACGTGGCGCTCCGGGAGCAGAAGAGCGTCCTGGTCTTTTCCTTGGAGATGGGGGCCGAGCTTCTCGCGAAGTCCATGCTTTGTTCCCACGCGCGTGTGGATTCTCAGTCGCTTAATCGCGGAACGGTCAGCGACGAAGAATACCAGAAGCTCCTGATGGCGGCTGGCGCGTTCGCCGACGCAAAGCTCTTCGTGGACGACTGCTCCGACCTGTCGGGCCTGGAGATGCGCACAAAGGCAAGGCGCATGAAGGCCCTGGAGGGCGTTGATCTTGTGATCGTGGACTACCTCCAGAAGATGAATGCGCGTCAATCGAAGAAGGGGCCGGAGAGCAGGCAGGTTGAGATCTCCGAGATCTCCCACAACCTGAAGTCGATGGCTAAGGAACTGGATATCCCCGTCATCGCCATGGCCCAGCTTAACCGCGGTCCGGAAGGCCGGGACGACAAGAAGCCTCTGCTCTCAGATCTCCGAGAATCCGGCTCGATCGAGCAGGATGCAGACGTGGTCATGCTGCTTTTCCGGGAGGAGTACTACGATACGGAGACTGAGAAGAAAGGGGTAGCGGAAGTACATATCGCGAAGAACCGGACGGGACCGACCGGAACGGTGGATCTCGCCTTCCTCAAGCAGTTCACCCGCTTCGAGAATCTTGCGGCAGCGCCACAAGGTTACCAGCAGATGTGAGTGTGGAAATGGACTTTACCGTAATCTGGAATTTGCAACATCACGCGGTCTACGTCCTCGTGGCGCTCTACAAGGACAACCAGTTCTATATGGTGACGCTCGCTCCCAAGAGGGCGCTCAACTTGGACGCCCGCATTATGGAGCAGGCCCAGATTGCCTTGTGTGATACCGAAGATGTGCTGGAAGATTGGATCTCTCGCTTGCCCCCGACCTTTCGGCAAGTTCCTTTCCGTACGTCTTGAGTGAGGTGCTATGCCCACGGCCGTTCAGAATTCCGTCCAACTGAAGCCCGAGACTCTCGCTAAGCTCCAGGCTAAATCAGAAGCGTGCGACATCTGCCGGAATATCGTTGCGTCTGTCAAGGAGGGCAACGTGCTCTCCGAACGCGGCGGGATCTCGGTGGAAGCTCAAGCACGCCACATCAAAGTCGAGTTGGCGGCTCTTACGTCCAGGATCACGCAGCCTTTACCACTGCCTCCACCAAAGCTAAAGGAAGAGGAGAAAACGGAGAAGGTGTCCGCGTGGCCGGACAGCCTCAAGGACGAAACCGTCGAGCGGCTGAAGAAGCGCATTCCCAAGGACGAGGATTCACCTGGATGCCAGCTTTGTAAATGGATCGTCCAGGCGTTGGGTCCCGGAAACGTCCTGAGGGACCATCCGGTCGGCGGCGATCACAAGGAGTTCTTGGTCAAGTCCCAGAAGATGCACCTGGCTCTGGAGTTCGGGGAAACAGAACCGTGAGGGAGATCGGCGAGGGCGATATCAAGAAGTTCACGGTTGGGATCAGGAATGACCCGAAACTCGTCGTCCTGTCGGTCGAGCGGGATCGGATGACGGACAAGGACAACGAAAGGTATTTTGAGTGCGACGTCCGGAACGCCGAGATCTCCATGGTTCGGGACGAGAGCGGGGCCTTCAAGTCCGCCAGCATCTACAACCGAAAGACTGGGCAAGGGCTCCTCAGTATCCCCACGGAATACCACTATCTAGCGATCAAGAAGGCGCTCGACGAGGAACAGGCAAAGCTTGTCAAGGAGCCTCGCATACGTTAACATATGTGGAGATGACGCGAGGTTGACCGATGGGCAAGGACACGAAGATTTCCTGGGCGACGCACACCTTCAACACCCATTGGGGCTGCGAGAAGGTATCGCCCGCGTGTGACAACTGCTATGCCGAGGCTCTGGCAAACCGGTGGAAGTTCGACGTCTGGGGTAAGGACGCGCCCAGGCGGTTCTTCGACGACAAGCACTGGAACGAGCCCGTCAAGTGGAACTCCAAAGCCAAGGAACTCGGCGAGCGCCACCGCGTCTTCTGCGCGTCGATGGCCGACGTCTTCGAGGACCGGCGTGACCTCGACCCGGTCCGCGAGAGGCTCTGGGCGCTCATCGAGCGGACGGAGCACCTGGATTGGATGCTTCTCACGAAGCGGGAGAAGTGCATCGGTCGGATGCTTCCCAAGGCGTGGCTTTCGAAGCCTCGCTCGAACGTCTGGCTCGGGGTGACGGCGGAAAACCAGAGGAGGGCTGAGGAGAGAATCCCGGTCCTCCTTGAGGTACCGGCCGCCGTTCACTGGATTAGCGCCGAGCCGCTGCTGAGCGCGATCGACTTTTCGCCGTGGATCGCCGGGGCGACGCATGCCGTCACGGATGACGCTTACGATGCGCCGGACGGCGCCATCGTAGCCGGAGAGGAGCGGATCGGCGACGAGTGGACCCGGAAGAAGGGCATCGACTGGGTGATCGTCGGCGGCGAAAGCGGCGACAAGCCACGCCGGATGGACCCCGCCTGGGCCAAGGACATCCTCGACCAGTGCAGAAGGGGCCAGGTCGCCTATCACTTCAAGCAGAAAGGATACATTCTCGCCAGGGAGTTGGGCTGCAAGGATCGGGAAGGCAAGGACTCGTCCGAATGGCCGGTCGAGTTCCGCGTCCAGGAATTCCCGAAGGTGTCGGCCGTCGCGTGAAGCCTGTGCGCGTGGAGGAGGGGCTATGAAAGCCGTCTGCAAGTTCTGCCACAAGATCCAGGAAGTCGATGTCGGCCTCTTCCAGGATCTCTCGATCCACAAGTGCTCTGGCTGTCGCGGGGATCTCGTCAAGTACGAGGAGCCCATCCCCGCTCCACCGGCGCCCATCACACCAAAGGTCCCGGAACTGTCCGAGATCAAGACGCTGGACGAGGCCAAGACCTACCTGAATGCCAACCTGAAGGACGGCGTGGACTGCCCGTGCTGCCGTCAGTTCGCCAAGATCTACAAGCGGAAGTTCAACTCCTGGATGGCCCGCGCGATGCTGGCCTTCTACCAGCACATCGGCATGAAGCCCGGATGGTTCCACGCGATCGGGGTCATCACCGACCGGCGCTTCTACAAGTTCAAGATCAACAACTCCTGCGGTGACTACGGGAAGCTGGTCTATTGGGGGCTCTTGCAGGACGCCGCGGGGCATCGGCAGGATGGGAACCCGGAGAACGGCTATTACCAGATGACCCAGAAGGGCATGGACTTCGTGCTCGGGAAGGCCCGGATCAAGAAGTACGTGTACCTCTACAACGACACGCCTCTTGACGTCGAGAACAACGACGAGACGATCACGATCCACGATGCGATGGGCGAGACGTTCAACTACCACGAACTGATGAGCGCATGAAGAACAGGAAGCGGAAGAGAAGGGTCTACGGCGACAACGGCCGGTGCCTGGGCTGCACAAAGCGCCGTGTGCTCCACCCGACCGGCTACTGCACGCCTTGTTCCGATCGCCTGTCGAAACTTTGCCCGTAGGGGGACATGGATGAAGAAGATCCAGAAGGTCCAGAAGAAGTTCTATCTACCGGAAGGCATCGTTCGGAAACTCAGGCTCGCTGCCGCCCGAACCGGATTGTCGCAATCCCAAATCCTCGAAGCTGCGCTCGTCATGCACATGGTCCACACCACCAGGTAGCTCTGAATGCTCTGCGACGCCTGCAACGTGCGCCCTGAATGGAAGGGCGAGCACCGCTGCCACGCTCCTAAGGGAGATGGGCCGCGTGACATGATGGTGGCAGGGATTCGGTTCTTCGGTAACTGCGAGTGCGATCAATGTAGGATTCCGACCAAGGCGGAGGTCAAGGAGATCCTCAAGAAGGCTAGAGGCGAATGAAGAAGATCGGGATGACTCCCTGCGACATGGCCTGGAATCCATGGGAAGGATGCCACAAGGTCAGCGCGGGGTGCCGCTCCTGCTACATGTTCACGATGAAAATGGGCAAGGGCGAAGATCCTGGCGTGGTCACGCGCTCAGATGTTCAGTTCCAGGCGCCCTTTGCCTGGCCGAAGCCCCAGAAGGTCTTCGTTTGCAGCATGAGCGATTGGTTCGTGCCGGATGCGGACCCGTGGCGGCCGGAAGCCTGGGAGATCGTCCGGCAAACGCCTCAGCACATCTACATGATCCTGACCAAGTACGTGGAGAGGATCGCCGACCATTTGCCGGATGGCTGGCCGTTCCAAAATGTCTACCTGGGAGTCACGGTCGAGGACCAGGAAACCGCTGATGCGAGACTACCGCACCTTCTCCAGATTGAAGCGGCGGCTCGGTTCATCAATGCCGAGCCGCTGCTGGGGCCGCTCAACCTTGCGCCCTTCATGGATTGGGCCAGTTATGGCCGATGGGCAGAAGAAAACTACGGGAGCAATCTCAAGTTAAGGGCCGGAGATGGTCCGCCGATCAACTGGGTGACGGTCGGACAGGAAATCGGCCCGGACGCGCGTTATATGGACCAGGAATGGCTGAGGCCACTCGTCGGGCAGGTCCGGCGCGTGGGCGCAGATTTCTTCTACAAGCAGGACGCGCGTCTTTAGTGAGGTGTCTATGTTGATTTGGTTGGCCTGCTGGCTCTTCGGCCACAAGACGGTGGCTCGGATCGGTGTTGGAGAGAAGTACGACTACATCAACCAGATGACCGGGCTTCCGGACAAAGGGCAGGACTACACTTTTGTTCGGCTCGCGTTCTGCGAGCGGTGCGGCCAGAAGGTCCATGACGGGAAGGCATACCCGATGGTGTCCAGGAAAGAGTTGGCTGCGAACCAATCATCCGCAAAGTGAGGCCCCGCATGGAAGCTGGAAGGAAACTGGACGCGCTGGTGGTTGAGAAGGTCTTCGGGAAGAAGTCTTGCCTCTGCTGCCATGGGTGTGCCTGTGAAATTCACGACTCTCCGAACTACAGCACCGACCTCATCGCGGCATGGCGGCTAGTCGAGCGGTTCGGATTCATGATTCACCCCTGTGGCCTGGGCTCTGATGGCAAGCCAGCCGGGTACTGGGTCGGCTATCCGCGGGACGGGCACACCGGCCTTGTGGGCGACATGGAGAACGAGACCGTTGCCTTCGCCGATACGGCGGCCCATGCGATCTGCCTGGCGGCTCTGAAAGCGGTCGAAGCGCTGGCGGACGTGGAAAGATAGCTCTGCACATGAAGAAGGGCGTGGATCGCAAGTTTCTCCTTGAGGTTGATTGGGATAAGGGCGAGCGCGCCTGGAAGCTCTGGGTCACCCCAGTTCTTGGCGACGACAAGCTGCGCGTGTCGTTCAAGATCCTGACCAAGTGCCGCCCGCGGAAGGTTTCCGAGAAAGGCCCGTACGATCTGGTCTACGCCGCGGAGATGGGGGATGGCACCAAGCATGTTATCTTTGAAGGATGGGAGGTGACCGAGAAAGAGATCGAGAGCTTCATGCAGGGGGTCCAGGCGACTTTGTACTTTTCGTTCGGTGACAAGGCCGAGTTTGATCTCCAGGATTTCTCCGACTGTGATACTTACGAGAAGTTCGCCCGGAAGGTGATGGAGGAGACAGGGAATGAGGTCACCGATGATCATTAACGGATGTGACTCACGGAGAATTTACGATGCCGGACGAGACGATCGTCTGTATGGCGTGCGGCTACAAGTTCACGTTCGAGGAAACCGAGCGGCTGTGGCTTCTGAAGCAGGTGGAAGACGGGGTTCTGGAATTCTTTGCGAAGCCGAAGCGGTGCAGGGAGTGCCGTAGAAAGAAGAAGCAATATCATGAGGGGCTTCTCCACGCCGCCCCCGTCAAGTCCATCGCGTCCGTAGGCACGGATCAGTGCGGCTGCAAGGTCGCTCCGGATGCTCCGTTTCCGGCCTGTCCGCATGATATCCGAGGTGCGAAGGGAGCTACAGGCGAGCCGGGCGTCCCTCAGCGGGTGATCACCCCGTCCGTCAGGTCCGCTGCATCACCGCCCACCGTCGCAGTAGCGCGAGATCAGGCTCCACCGGCCCCCGTTCCGGTAAAACCTGCCGCTCCGTCGCCACCCGCTCCCGCTCCGATTGCTCCTCTCGCGCTTCGGCCGGTTCTTCTGCCTCGGGAAGAGGAGGTCCGCGTCATCCTCCTCTCAGACGATTACGAGAGGCTTCTTTGCCGGGAAGAGATCGTCTGGAGGGATGGCTCGAAGAAGGTCAGGATCATTCTGGCCGACATCGGATTTCCGGCGATGAAGGCGGCGCTGGAGCGCGCGATGCTCAAGTGGCTCAAGTCTTGACACACCTGTGAACATGTGTTAGCGTGGGAGGAAGAGGGGGTCATTGGGACAGATCATCAACGTCAAGGTGAGCTATCGCGCGGAGCGGTCGCCGGGGGGCTCGCACGTCATCAAGATGCGGGAGGGCACCTGCTTCACGACGCTCGTCTCCGTGGGCCAGGTCCCGAAGATGTTCCGGAAGCATCTTCTCCGCGACGAGTTCTCGACCTACTGCGCCGAGTTCCGAAGTGCTGGCATCGCAAAACGGGTAGCCGCCGCCATGGGTAAGCCGAACGGGAAAATACAATGACCGTACAGGTTTCCAAGAGCCCCGAGATCGAAGAGACGACGAAGCGGCCAGACCCGCGGAAGCTTGTCGAGCAGGCGGTCGGCGCCGTCGAGAACCTGAAGGCTCACGTCAAGTCGCTCGAAGAGAGCGTCCAGGCGCTTGGCGCGGAACTCAACCGCTACCAGACCATCGACATCGACGAGATCAAGAAGTTCCTTCGGGAGCCGTGGCTCCTGCTCCCCAAGAATAGGGAGGAGTGGTGGGTTATCGTGCCCCGATTCGTCAACCTGTCTTTCGGTTGGCTGGAACGATCGACGGAGAGCTTCAACATCTACTGCGTGAACCGATACTCGGTCTGGTTCGGCGGCCTTCCGGAGGAATTGCGCGACAAGCTCAAGCTACCTGAGCCCTTCGATGCGACCGTGGAAGACGGGCGGCTCAAGACCACGCTGGCCATCTCGGAGAAGTTCAAGGAACACCTCTGGGGGCAGACGGGAGAGAACGAGTTCCGCATCCGAAAGGGCCATGAATTCGATCTCATCGCCGCGATCATCGACGCCGGAACCCTGCCGTTCAAGCCGAGGCCGGTCGATAAGGCAGACCTGAGGGAGATCAAGCTCACCGGGGTGCTCGCCAAGCTCAGGAACTACCAGAACGATGGATGGCAGAAGTTCCTTCAGTACGGCGCGGTGGGAATTTACTGGCCGTTCGGCCAGGGGAAAACGGTCTTTGGGATCTACGCGATCGCCAACCTGAAGGGCAAGAAGCTCATCGTCGTCCCCACGGTCATGCTGAAAGAGCAATGGGAGGAGCGCCTCCAGAAGTGGCTGGACATCGGCTTGCGCGCCGACATTGAAGTCATCACCTACCACGCCTGGGAGCGCGTCAACAAGAACGAGTACATGCTGGTGATCTTCGACGAGAGCCATAGGCTCCCCGCGAACACGTTTTCAAGGCTCGCCTCGATCCGCGCGAAGTACAGGATCGGTCTCTCGGCCACCCCAAAGCGCGAGGACGGACGGGAGAGCTACATCATGGCCCTTACGGGCTACCCGGTCGGCGTGGACTGGACGGAGTTTGTCCGCACCGGCAGGATCAAGCCCCCTCACATCGAAGTCCGGATCGTGAAAAGCTGGGATAAAAAGGTCCAGATGACGGCAGTAGAGGTGAAGGCGGTCAGCGGCATGACGATCGTCTTCTGCGACGGCATCTCGAAGGGGGAGCAAATCGCCCGGAAGCTGAAATGCCCTCATGTCCACGGCCAGACGCAGAACCGGCTGGAGACGCTGAAGGATGCGAAGGTGGCCGTGGTTTCAAGGGTCGGTGATGAAGGGCTCTCGCTGCCGGATCTCAGGCAGATCATCGAAGTCGATTTTCACGGAGGAAGCCGTCGTCAGGAGGCCCAGCGGGTCGGGCGCCTTCTCCACGCGGACGCTCAGGGGAAGCATCTCGTACTCATGGAGCAGGGAGAGTTCGACCGGTTCGAGAATCGCTTCCTGGCGCTCGAAGAGAAGGGGTTCCGGGTCCAAGTGAAAACCGTCTAGCGCGGGTAGTGGAAGAGGAGAAGAGGAATGCTCATGCTCCATCGGTCCTTGGCTGGCCTGGGCAGGCTGGCCGCCAAGGAAGCAAGCCGTTCTTCGATCACATGCGTCTATGTCGAGGACGCTGGCAGGGAGAAGTCCAGGGTGACCGCCACGGACGGGAAACGTCTCGTCAGGGTCACGACGAAGAAAGATGACAAGCTCACTGCCCCGAAAGCCCGCGGGTTCGACGCCTCGGCCAACGGCTCGAAGGAGGCGCTCGTTCCCGCCTGGATCTTTACCAAGGTGCTCGCCGAGATCCCGATCAATAAGCAGCAGTCCGAGCGGGAGTTCGCCGGAGTGACGCTGGAGAAAGATCAGGTCACTTTCGCAGCAAACACACGCGACGATCGGATGAAGCGCGTGACGCCGGTCGAACCTCTGGTAGGAGACACCGTCAAGTTTCCACCCTTGGACGGCGTCTTTCCGAAAGAAGAGCCCGTGTTCACGATGCACGTGAGTCCGACGCTCCTGGGTGAGCTACTCCTGACGGTTGCATCCGTCGTTGGAAAAGGGCCGGGAGTCACGCTTGAGTTCTACTCGAAGGGCTCCGAGAATCGGAGTCCAAATCCAAAAGGGCCAATGACCATCAAGGCGAAGAACTGGAAGGGTGACGTCGAGGTGGAGGCCATCATCATGCCCCTTGATGTACGGGACTACATGGGGAGATAGTACTCGTCATAACGGAGAGGTCGAATGGAATACAAGGTCACCTTGAAGAGCGGAGAGCGGGGGGAGGGGGAGGTCGTGTTGAGCGTCATCGCTGGGGATGATCTCGACGCGACCAAATGGGGAGAGGCGCAGATGAAAGCCTGGGGATGGACCCACGGGTCGGTCATCAGAGTCGATTGTGTCGGTCCAGTGGTCCAGGAGCCGCATTCGTAGATCGCATGTCGTACCACTGGTTCGGGAATGGGACCTCCTGCCGGTGCGGACCCGGCGGACACAAGCCGGGGACGTACGGCTCGAATAAGCTCAAGCGGAAGGTAGCCCGCGTGCTGGGTGTACCCGTCGATATCCCTAAGAAAAAGAGACCAAAGCATCCTCAATGGATGGTCGAGATCCGGTCCGGCGCCTTCCCGTGTCATTACTGCGGGGTCCCGAGAGCCCGGACGATCGACCACAAGACCCCGGAGTCGAAGGGCGGCCGGACGAACCGGGAGAACTGCGTCCCGGCGTGCCAGCAATGCAATAACTGGAGAGGAAGTCGCTACACCTACGAGGAATTCAAGGCGTGGGGGTGGAAGGAACGGCCGTTTGCGGGTGGGGAGAATCCTTCAGCGGGTCCTAAGCGGACAATCTGCAAAAGCGGCAAGAAATCCCACTGGTGGAAGCTGCTCCTGGGTCCGAAAGGCGGCCTGACAGGAAAGGTATGCAGGCGTTGCGGCCACCTTCGGAAGGTCGGCGTGTAGCTCTTTCGATTGCAACAGTTGTGAACAGGTGTTAGGCTAGAGCGTCATCCTGGAGACGAGTGCGGGCATGTGGGCGCAGCAGACGGTCATCGTTCGGATCTCCCCGACCATCATTGCCATGGAGGATGCCGAGGAGGTTGCCAGACGCTATGCGGATCGGATGTACACGGTCCGCGTGACTCCGACATCGTTCAGATTCCGGCAGCGACCGCCGGAGTGCTTCGTGAAAGGGTCGTTCCGGACGAAGCGTATGAGCGAGGCGGTGAGTATCGTCTACGGACGACTCAAGCCCTCCTTCTCTAAGAAGCGCTCGTGCAAGCCGAAGCGCGGGAAGCGGAGGCGCTCGTGAGCCATCCTGCGTGGAAGGAGCGATTGGCGGAGCTTGAGGCCGCGCCTGAGGGCGAGCGGAACGCGGATTGGCGCATGGCCTACTGGGAATGCCGGATGGCGCTCGGGCACGAGAACTGCCAGCAGCTACAGTGTAGCTGCCATGCTCCTCCAGGGACGGATCTGACGAAGCCATGATGGATGCCGTCAAGGTGAAGCGCTCCTATGCGCCCGGCGGAGGCTCTGGAACGGACCTTCCTTCTGGGGCTCGATCCGGCCATTGGGTGTTCACGCGCGGAGAGCCCGGTTACGGTAGTATGCAGACGCCGCGCGATCGCTGGGACCGGCCGGACGGAGCGGCAGTCATCTATTCGAAGGACTGGTACTGGGCGAATCCGGCGAATCCGAGGCATCGGGGCTGGACCGCATACGCGCCTGACGATGAGCAGCCGCTCACGTTCAGGCGCCGGACGTCGAAACGAAAGCACGCAAGACGATGGAAGACGCAAGAGGCGGCGATGGTCGCCGTCGATCGTGAATTTCCGTGGGTACCTGGAAGGAAGAATGGAGGATGAGATGAGCGACACCCCTGACAAGGCCCCCGAGGAGACGGTCGTGCCAAAGCCCGAACGGCGGCATTCGCAGGTCGGAGCGATCAGCGAGAAGGACATGAGCTATCGGCACTGGATGGTCGGCAAGGCGCTCGCGGCGCTCCTCATGAGGAACGGCCCCTACAAGGAAGCGGCCCAGCACGCCGTCGAGTCCGTGGACAAGGTGCTCAAGATCCTGGATGAAGAGGCCAAGTAGAAAGCATGGCGGACCTCTTCACAAAAGGCACGGCGAAGTTCGATTCGACCGAGCAATACCGGTACGCCCTCACACGGGAATGGGAAACCGGTCTCGGTCGGACCGTCTTCATCCTTCTCAATCCGAGCACCGCGACTGCGGAGGAGAATGACCCCACGGTCCGTCGCTGCATCGGTTTCGCGATGGAATGGGGGCACCGAAGCCTTGAGGTCGTCAACGCCTTTGCGCTGCGTTCCACGGAGCCGAAGAAGCTCTACGGGCACAGTGACCCCGTGGGACCGGAAAACGACCGGTACATCCTGGAGGCCGCGCGCCGCGGTGACATCATCGTCGCTGCCTGGGGCACTCACGGAGGGCTCCGGAACCGGGATCGCGATGTGATGGAGCTTCTCAAAGGCATCAAGGTCTACTGCCTGAAGGTCACGAAGTTCGGTTTCCCTCAGCATCCACTCTATCTTGCGGGGAGATCGAAGCTGATCCCTTACACGAAGAGACCCGCCGCATGACCGACGACGAACGTCAGGGGTTTCTGTCCAAGATCGAGACTCTGGAGGCTGAGAACGCAGAACTCAAAGAGGGGCGCGAGAGGTTGAAGGCGCTCGAAGCGGGATACCATTCCCTTGAGCGCGCGAGCACCGCCTGGCGAACGGAGTATAGCGCCGCTCGCCGCAGAGTCGAGAAGCTGGAGAAAACAACGATGGGCACTTACGTCACGGTCACGAACCGGAAGATCGACGTGTCGAAGCTCTCCGCGAAGGACGCGGCGTTGCTGAGATTCGTGCTCCCCTTCTACAAGGCCAATCCGGAGTACGAGCGCTT
>Ga0214472_10002689_pt1 | contig 18979 bp, 6 predicted proteins | sample RVTome_6_FD_207662 | JGI IMG/M metagenome (GOLD analysis project Ga0214472, IMG submission 207662) | Soil microbial communities from uranium-contaminated site in the Upper Colorado River Basin, Wyoming, United States - RVT140D175 | ecosystem: Environmental > Terrestrial > Soil > Contaminated >...
TGTATATCCCTCCTGTTTCTCTGGCTGGTCCCCAACCTGGCCGTCGCCGCCAAAGTGCGGGCCGTCGCCGACCGGGACCGCATGGCACTGGGCGAGAGTCTGCACCTGGAATTGCGGGTCGAAGGGAGCGCCGACGGCGACCTCGACCTGACCTCCCTGGAAAAGGACTGGGAAATTCTCAACCGCGCCCGAAACAGCCAGATCAGCATCGTCAACGGCGATGTCAACCGCTCCCTGGTCCATGACGTCACCTTGATGCCACGCCGGGAAGGAGAGTTGGCCATCCCTGCCGTCTGTGTCGGCAGGGACTGCAGCCTGCCGCTGCCGATCCGGGTGACGGCGGCCGAGGATAACTCCGCCACCGCCGGGGACGGGAAAATTTTGCTGAAGGCGGAAATCGACGCCGAACAGGTGGTCAGCCAGGGGCAGCTCCTGCTCAAGGTAAGGCTGTTGCACCGGGTGGACCTGCTGCAGGGGTCCCTGACCGATCCGGAACCGGCCGGGGTCGACGCGGTGGTGCAGAAGCTCGGTGAGGACCGCAGGTACGAAACCCGCCACTCCGGCCGTCGTTACGGAGTCATCGAACGGAATTACGCGATCTTTCCCCAGGCCGTCGGCACCCTGCGGATTCCGCCCTTACGGTTCGACGGCGTTACCAGCCACGGCCCTTCCCGTTTCGACCCCTTCAGCCGCCAGGGCGAACGGGTCCGCCAACTTTCCCAGCCGCTGCAAGTGGAAGTTCTGCCCCCCGCCGGGGACCTCGGCGGCCGCCCCTGGCTTCCCGCCCGCACCCTGCGATTGCATGACGACTGGCAGGCGCGGAAAATACGACTCACCGTCGGCGAGCCGGCCACCCGGACCCTGACCCTGACTGCGGAAGGTCTGCAGGCGGCCCAGTTGCCGGAAATGCAACTCGGCGCCCCGGACGGATTCAAAAGCTATCCCGACCAGCCAAACCGCAAGGACGAAATCGGCGGCGCGGGCATCACCGGGGTCCTGCAACAGAAGATCGCCCTGGTGCCGACCCGCCCCGGCCGCTACCAACTGCCGGCCATCGATCTCGACTGGTGGGATGTCGCGGCCGGACAACGGAAACAGGCCCATCTCGACCCGATTGATATCGAGGTCGGTCCGGCCGCCGGAACCATCGCCACCCTTCCGGCCACAGGGTCGCCACCTGGCGACTCGGCATCCGTACCCCCTGAACCATCCACGCCACGGGCCGCTGCCACTCCGGCCGGCTTCTGGCCATGGCTCAGCCTCGCCCTGGCCCTCGGCTGGCTGGCGACGCTGGTCCTTTTCTGGCGACAAAGGTCCAACCGCCCCCGGCAGGCGACCACGCAGCCCGACGAACAACCCCGGCACCGGGAAAACACCGCCCGCCAGGCCGTCATACAAGCCGCCCGCAACAATGATCCTCTCGCCACCCGTCAGGCCCTGGCCACCTGGATCAAAACCCTCTGGCCCGAACCGGACCGCCCGGACCTGGAAAGACTGCGCCGTACCGCCTCCGATTCCCTGCGGAATGAGCTCGACCGGCTCAACCGGACCCTTTATGCTTCCGCCGGAGAGAACTGGACCGGGGAAGCCCTGATCGAGGCCCTCCGCCAGTGGCAGTTGCAGCCACCGGATCAGAAAACCGGCGACAAACTCCCCGATCTTTATCCGCCGCAATAGAAGCTTCTTGGCTTGTCCGGCATGAGAAAAGCCCCCGTTCCGGAGATCGGGGGCTTTTCGTGCCTGTGATGTAGTGTGGAACAAGATCTTTTCGATTCCGACCCCGATACCGACGCCGACCCCGATTTCAGGAACCCCCCTCTACCAACCCGAAGTTTTTGCGACGCCATCCTACTTGGGACGCTTGAGGCGGGCCTCCAGGGCCGCGAAGGGTGAGTGCGCCAGCGAAGGACGGCTCGAAGCGGAAGGGCCGTCTTCGCAGCGAGCCTCCTGCACGCCACGGGTATGCTCGTGATCATGGCAGTAAATGCAGAGCAATTCCCAATTGCTGCCGTCGAGGGGGTTATTGTCGTGATTATGATCAATGTGGTGCACGGTGAGTTCACGGAGCTTTTTGCCCTCGAATTCCCGGGCGCATCGGCCGCAAACCGGCGGGAACAGTTTCAGTGCCTGTTCCCGGTATCCCGCCTGGCGTTCCTGCTGCTCACGGCGCATTTCGGCGACCAGGCGGTCACACTGTTCGGCATTCTGGTTATTTGTTGAATCAGTCATGAGCCCTCTTGAAAGTCATCGTCCGTGGACCGCTTGGGAATAGTAATCCTGTCAGCCATTTTGCGACGCCATCATTTTTGCTATATGCGAATCCCCTTGTCAAGCACCGTGTTGCCGGTTAAAACCCGATACCAACGGGAAAGGACTTCGTCCAGGCGGCTCCGATGCCGAAATGCTCGTGAACCTGACCTGCCTCCGGGGGGTTGACTCTAGCCCGAAACCGCCCGTTCGGATGGCCGCTATAGAAGAGGTATCTTTCCTGTAATTCAATGTCAATGTTTGTTCCTGGCACCAATAGCCATTGCCATGTGACGGTGGGTGGCTGAGGTGCCGGATTAAATTGAACAACCGGCCCCCATCGATGTACTTCAATTCCCACATTGTTTTGTACATCACCGTTACAGGCGCCGAGGTAGGTCTGGCGGTTTGTGCCTGTTCCTGCGTAGACATTGTAGCCGGGATAGAAGGTGTACATTGTCTGGAGTTGGTGCTTAAAGTCCACGCCAAGGGATTCGGTCACACCCCCAAAAGTATCGTTCCAGTAATTGAACCAGTTTGTGCCGAAACTGTCGCACTCGAAGGGCTCCAATTCAGGTGCGGCGGTGCCGGGCAACAAATCCTGCAAGGGCAACTCGCGGGGTGGAGCGTTGGCCTGGCCAGCTCGCACCATTTGCAATTTGTGGTCCCGGACCAATGCCTTCGGCACCTCATCGGCAGCCTCCTTGAACGCAAGATAAATTTCGAGCGGACTGGCAGTCCATTTCGAAATCATCGGATACAATACGGAGGACGCTCCCGGAGGTATACGCTCGACGATGCCGACATAGTCATCTCCGACATCGACAAAATCAAGCCGCACCCCACTTTCCAGGAAAAGAGCCGCAAACGGCGGACTCCCGACAGCCACCGATCTCTCAAAGCCAGGCTCCTCTTCAACAGGAAAGGTTTCTGGTTTGGGGCCGGAATGGACGCATGCCTGGAGGCATAGGGCAGCAATTGCGACCAATACAGTTGCTCTCAGGTTTTTACAGTCCATGTTCACCCTTCCTTTCCCTATGACGGACCGGGCTGGTTCCAACAGGGACCTTCCCGATACCGATGCCTGTTTCCTGTCTCAACTCCATGGATCCCGGTTCGATTTTAACAATCGCCAGGCCGATGTCAAAATGGCCGCGATTCCTTTCACTGGTGCGGATATCGTAAGAGTTTTTGCGAAGGCTTCATAGTTGACAAACCGAAAATCAGCGATAGGTTGGGTCATTAGGAGCGACAAAGAAAGAATGTCCGGCTGCACGGCCGGCCCCGGGCGGAGCAAAGATTCCGCGCAGGACCGGCCTTCATGGTTTCAACCGGGGAGGACGCTGCCATGTCTTGGATCTCCGAATTCGGCCTCAGAAACCGCATCGCTACGTCGTCGGTCCCCCTGGTTCTGTGCGGTCCCGTCCTGAGGCACGTAGCGCCGGATTCGGTCAGTGTCTTCGTCGCACTCAAGCATCCCCGCGAAATCACCCTGCATGTCCTGAAAGTTCTCGAAGGGAGCCTTCCGCCCGCCGTGCGGGTCATGGAAGGAAAGGCACAGACGGCCCGGCTGGGGGAATTCCTGCACGTGGCATTGGTGACGGCAAGCGCCACATCCGGTTCGCCGGGGCCATTGCAGGGCGGACTGCTCTATACCTACGATATGATCTTCGAAAAAAAGGGAGACGCCGATCCCGGGGACGACCTGCCAGCGGTGCGCAGCCTGGTGGATCTCGGACTGCTGTCCGGATCTCATCCGCTGGGCTACCGGGAGGGAAGCCTGCCTGGCTTCGCCCTGCCGCCGGACGACCTGAACGATTTGCGCATCATCCACGGCTCTTGCCGCAAGCCCCACGGCGAGAGCCTCGATGCCCTGGAAGGGCTCGACATGATGATCGAGTCCACCCGCTCCCACCCCCTCGGACGCCCTCACCAGCTCTTTCTGACGGGCGACCAGATCTATTCGGACGACGTGGCTGACGCCCTGCTGCTGATGCTGCTGGAGGCCGGGGAAACTCTGCTCGGCTGGCAGGAGTTCGAGTTCCAATATGCCGGCGGCTCTTTTAAAAAGGGGTATCAGGTGGTGCCGAAAGGTCTGGACGGGGTCTCCATTCCCGTGGAGCAATTGCTGCCGGCGCACCGGGAGACAGCCATCCGGGACCGTTGCGGTTTCACCGCCTGTCCGCCGAAAGATAAAAAATGCAAGGTAGACCGAAGCCACCTGATGACCCTCGGCGAATACTGCGCCATGTACCTGTTCGCCTGGTCCGAGGCCCTTTGGCCGGCCCAGCTACCGGACTTCGCCGACGTCTATCCGGGTTACTCGGCCTTTAAGAAGATGGTCGGGCAGGAAGGCGAAGAAGTACCGTTCCATACCCCTCTTCACCTGCAGTATTTGCATCAGAGGGGGAGGGTCGAGCATTACCGGAATTCCCTGGACCGTGTCCGGCGCGCCTTGGCCAACGTGCCCGTCTACATGATGATGGATGACCACGAGATCACCGACGACTGGTTTATCAACCGGACCTGGTGCGAGCGGGTGCTGAACAAACCCCTGGGCCGGCGGGTCATCCAGAACGGGCTCGGGGCGTTTGCCGTTTTTCAGGCCTGGGGCAACGACCCGCAGCGGTTCGCACCTTCCCGGCCAGGCCAGGGGCTGCTGGAAGCCCTCTCCACCTGGTCGGCTTCGGAGGGGACCGATGGTACCGCCCGGACCAGGCTCAACAACTTGGTGAACGTTCCCGACGACTTCCTGGCTTCGATTCAAAACAACCGCAGGCTGACCCATCAGCCGGGGGGCATGGACTGGCACTACCGGGTCATCGGGCCGCGGCACGAGGTGCTGGTCCTGGACACGCGCACCTGGCGGGCCTATCCAGGAGCGCCCCACGATTTTCCTGTGCTGCTGAGCAGCGATGGATTCAGCCGGCAGCTGGGCGGACCGGGACCGGGCACGGCCGAAGTCACCCTGGTCGTCTCGCCGGTGCCGGTGGTCGGGGTTCCTTTCGTCGAACTGCACCAGAAAAAGGCCAAATCCGCCACCGACCGCCTTTCCAAGGATACGGAGGCGTGGGCCTTCCAGCCATCCGCCTATGAAACACTTTTTTCCCTGCTCGGACAACGACTGCCCCTAGACGGCAACGGGGTCCGCCGGGGGGTGGTCGTGCTGCTGTCGGGGGATGTTCATTACGGATACGCCGCGCGGCTCCAGTACTGGGCGGAAAAACCCTTCGCCGCCGGCAAGCCCTTCGACACCCCACAGCGCACCGAGGTTGAGATGATCGCCGCCCAATTCGTCGCCAGTTCATTCAAGAACGAAACCGGCGGACTCAAGGGAACCCGTCAACTACACACCAAAGGCTTCGGACCGACGGTCTTCGATACCGCAGAAGGAGACAAGCTGCCGATCCCTCCGGAAGTCGTCGGCTGGAACAACCAGGGGGGCAGTCTGCGGACCGTGGGGACGGTCAAGCCCCTGTCCGGCATGCCCCGCCCCTGGGCGGTGGGCCGAAACCCGGCCATCGAGGAGCTGCATATCCTCGCCGGCTACGGTTTCACGCCCCGGGTCGACACCTTCGCCGATCCCAACAACCGGCCTCACTGGCGGTACCGGATCGATTTCATCCTGGCCGACAACGACGTCACCGATCCGGCACGATCGATCCCTCGCGGTTTCAGTCCCCGTTTCGTGCCCGTTCCGCCACCCGGAGCAAAAACCGGCGAGCAGCGCAAAAAAGCCCTGGCGGCCTACCTGGCCATGTCGGCCAACTACAAGGACTATGCCCGCCAATGGGGGGACGGCAAGGAAGTAGTGGGCGTCAACAACATCGGTGAAATCAGCTTCCATTGGAGCGACGACGATTCCCGGGCGGTGGTCCAGGAAATCTGGTGGCGCATGAAAAAATTCGGCGGACCGGCCAATCTCCTGCCGCCCTTCCCGCTGAGCAAGGCGGTCATATCCCTCAACTTCGTCGATTCGAGATATCCGCAGCCGATCGTGTAGCTCGCAACGGGGAGAAGCCGATGGGTGGCAACAGCCTGCAGATGATCCTTGAAGAAATCCAGTTGCTGCTGGAACCGGTGGTCGCGGCGCTGGAGAGCGAGCTGAGTCGCCAGACCCTGTTCGGCGAGATCGGCTGGCACCTGGAGGCGATTCCCGGCTTTCCCCTGGAGGAACTGACGGCCCGCCTGACGGAATTTCGCGACGGCTACGACAACCTGCTCAACCTGGTCGAAGATCCCCCCGATTCCTTCGCCGCTTTCGCCGGGGCCCTGGAAACCATCGACGGACTTTACAACGCTCTCAGGGGTCTGCATTCCCTGGCGGAAGGGACCAATCTGGAATCCCTGCCCTTCGAACGACTGGGCCGGGACCTGATCGAACACCTGACCCTCGAGTACCTTGAAGACCGGCATCCCCTGAGCTATCACCTGGCAACGCTCCTCACCCTGATCGATCCCCCCGGCCGGGAACCTGGGGCCGAGGCCGACCCCACAAACGTTTTTCCCGGTCTCACCCGCCCCCGGCCGAGACTGCGGCTCGACCGCCTGGAGGCCTTGCTGGGCGATCCCGTCGCGGCCCTGAATTCCGAGTACCTTCCCTTCGAACCCCTGGAAACCGCCGAACAGGCCCGGCAGGTCGCGGACAAGTTGTTCCCCCGCATCGGCCTGGTGCTCGAATGCCTGGGATGGAACTATCTGTACGGCATAAAACCCGACTACGAGCTCGATTTCGGCGAGACCGGCAACGCCCTCGGCGCGGGCATGCTCACGGTTTTCCGGGAAACGGACGAGGAAGATACCTTCGGCTTTACCTTGTCCCTCTGTCCGGAGGAACGGGGCGGGCTAGGCCTGGTGGTCGTCCCCTACGGCGCCGCCGTCGTCACCCTCGAGCTGGAAAACTGGCTGCTGAAGCTGGAACTCGAAGGAGCTCTGGAAGGATTCGCCTTCGGCGGCCGGGGAGTCACGCTGCCGGAGGGGGTGGAGGACGCTGCGGTCGGCGTCCGGCTGACCCTTATCCGAGTGTCGGGAGACGAAGAAACGGCGCTGTTGCTGGGCAGCCCCACGGGGAACCGTTTGGAAGTAAAACACTTTGCCGTCTCCGGCTCAGCCCTCTTTAAGGAAACAGAGGGGGATTTCGGCTTTCTGCTGAACTTCGAGGACGCCTCCCTGGTGCTCGGTCCGGGAGACGGCGACAGCTTTCTCAAGTCGATTCTGCCCGAGGATGGCATGCGCCTCGATTTCGACCTGGGATTCGGCTGGTCGAACCGCCGGGGGTTCCATATCGAGGGCGGCGCCGGACTGGAGGCGCGGCTGCCCGTCCGCCGCCGGATCGGTTCGGTCCTTTCCGTCGATCTGGTACACCTTGCGCTGCAGGCGGATGGCGAAAGTATTCGCGGGCAGGCCGGAATCACCTTCAGCGTTCGCCTGGGACCGATCGCGGCGACGGTAGATGGCGTGGGTCTGGAGGCGAACCTGACCTTCCCGCCGGAAGGAAACCTGGGGGTAGCCGACCTGGCAATGGACTTCAAGCCTCCCACGGGCATCGCCCTGGCCATCGACAGCGACCTGGTCAGCGGCGCGGGATTTTTGCTGTTCGAGCCCGACAAACACCGCTACGCCGGCGCCCTGGTACTGGAAATCGGCGAGGTGACGGTGAATGCCGCCGGTCTGCTGACCACCCGCCTGCCCGACGGCCGCCAGGGCTATTCCCTGCTGATCGCCATCTCCGCCGCCGGTTTCACCCCCATCCAGCTCGGCCTCGGCTTCACCCTCAACGGCGTCGGCGGACTGCTGGGCGTCAACCGCACCGTGCAGGTGGAGGTACTGCGCTCCGGGCTGAAGAACGACTCGCTGGACGCGGTGCTCTTTCCCGACAACCCCCTGGCCCGCCTGCCGCAGCTGGTCCATGCCCTGGAGCAGGTCTTTCCCTCCGCCGACGGCCGCTACCTGTTCGGCCCCGCCGCCATCATCGGTTGGGGCACCCCGACCCTGCTGACCCTGGAGCTGGCCCTGGTGCTGGAGGTGCCGGCCCCCGTCCGCCTGGTGGTGCTGGGGCGGTTGCAGGCCCTGCTGCCGCGCAAGGAGGCGCCCGTCGTGCGGCTCAACATGGATGCCCTGGGGGTGGTGGATTTTACCCGGGGCGAGGCGGCCTTGGATGCCATCCTCTACGATTCGCGGCTGATGGACTACGCCCTGTCCGGGGAGATGGCCATCCGCCTGCGCTGGGAGTCGGAGCCCGGCTTCGTGCTGGCCGTCGGCGGCCTGAACCCGCGCTTCAACGCTCCGGCGGCGCTGCAGTTGCCGAAGCTGGCAAGGATCGCCATCGACTTCACCCGCCGGGACAATCCCCGCCTGCGGCTGTCGGCCTACCTGGCCCTGACCTCCAACACCCTGCAACTGGGCGCGCTGGTCGAGCTTTACGTGGCGGTCTCGAAGCTGAGCCTGCAGGGCGCCCTGGGCTTCGACGTGCTGGTGAACTTTTCCCCCTTCGGCTTTGTCGCCGATCTGTCGGGGGCGGTGGCGGTCAAGTGGGGCGACCGCACCCTGCTGGGGGTCTTTCTGGAGGCGAGCCTGGTCGGACCGGACCCGCTGGTGGTGAACGGCAAGGCCACGGTCAAGGTCTGGATCTTTTCCAAGTCGGTGAATTTCGACCACACCCTAGGCGATGCCGACCTGCCGCCGCCCCTGCCGGCCGCCGATCCCCTGCCGGATCTTATGGCCGCCCTGCGGGAGCCGCGCAACTGGAGTGCCCAGTTGCCAACCGGAAAACACACCTTGGTGACGCTGCGCGAGATTCCGGCGGAAGCCGGAGTGGTGCAGGCCCATCCGTTGGGCCGCCTCACCGTGACCCAGAACGTGGTGCCGCTGAACCTGAGCATCGACCGCTACGGCGGCGCGGCGCCGGCCGGAGCGCGGCGTTTCCGCATCGATGCGGTGACGCTGGGAACCGACCCGAACCCGCCCCGCCAGACGGTGCGGGACTGGTTCGCCCCGGCCCAGTTCCTGGACCTGAGCGATACCGAGCGCCTGTCCCGGCCGTCCTTCGAAAAGCTGGAAGCGGGGCTGCGCATCGGCGGCGACGAGGTGGCCTTTGGCGGCGCGGGGGCGGAAACGCTGATGGCCGTGGCGCCGATCGCCTACGAGACGGTGCTGATCGACCGCCAGGGAAAGGCGGCAAAGGGTGGTAGCTACGCCCCAGACCCGGCCCGGCTGAGCGCCGCGACGGCCCTGGGGGCGGTGGCCCGCCGGGGCCTCGCTCATGCGGGAAAGGCCCGCTATTACGGCCCCGGGGGCGGAGTGGAAGTCGCCGAAGCGGGCATTTAACAGCCACATTTCCTCTCCGGGAAGAGGCCACAGGTTGAAGGAGACCTTGCGATGAGTGCGAACTACCGTTTTCTGCCTTGGGCACGAAGCGGCATGGCCGCCGCGACGGGCGGCGGCAACACGGCTCGGATCAGCGTGTCGGCCGCCCTGCGGATCAATGGTGGCGAACCCGTCAACATGCAGGTTCGTCTGTACGGTCCCGGTGACGTAATCGGCCTCGACCCGCGACAGATCGTCCGGACCGATCCCGCCCCCCAAACCGCCGATTTCGAGCCCAACTATTTTCCTTCGGTGGAACTGGACCGTCCCGACCTGCCCTGGCTGTTCAGTCCCGCCGCCGCCGACCTCGGCCAGACGACCCCGAAGGGGCGTCTGCAGCCCTGGTTGTGCCTGGTGGTGGTGCGGCGTCAGGCGGGAGTGACGCTGTCCTTCGATCCCGGCCGGCCACTGCCGTCCCTGGTGATCGAGTCTCCGGCCCGCCCCGCGGAGGAATTGCCCCACCTCACCGAGGCCTGGGCCTGGGTTCACGGACAGGTGGTGGAGGACGGCACCGAATCGGCCCCCCTGCCCGAGCGGCTGACCGCGGATTCCGCCCGCAACCTCTCGCGCCTGGTCTGCCCCCGGCGGCTGAATCCCCGCACGCCGTACCTGGCCTGCGTGGTACCCACCTTCGAAGCAGGGCGCAAGGCGGGATTGGGGCTGACCGTCACCACCGGGGACGAGGGGTCCCTGGAGCCAGCCTGGCAGGGCGATCCGGGTCGGGTGGAGCTGCCGGTTTACCATCATTTCGAATTCAGCACCGGCACCGAAGGCGACTTCGAGGCCCTGGTGCGTCGCCTCAAGCACCGGCGCCTGCCGTCCCGGGTGGGCAGCCGGCGCATGGCCGTGGGAGAGCTTGGCTTCGAACTTCCGGGGCTGGAAGGTGCCTGGCTGCAGGGGGCCCTGCGCTCGCCTACCGCGCCCGTCACCCGCATCCCCAAGACTTTTCGCAACACTCTGCGGGCCCTGCTCAATCGCCGCGTCGACCGTGCACCTGGAAAAGATCCCCTGCTGGGGCCGCCGATCTACGGCCGCTGGCAGGCGGATATCGAACGCCTGCCGGACGGCGGCCAGACCCCCGGATGGATCGAGGAACTCAACCTGGATCCCCGCCACCGCGCCGCCGCGGGTTTCGGCACCCTCCTCGTTCGGGATCAGCAGGAGGCGCTGATGACCGCCGCCTGGGCCCAACTGGCCGATACCCGGCGCGTCAACCAGGAACTCCGCCAGGCCCAACTCGCCCTGCAGACGGACCTGGCCATCCATCGCCGGCACCTGAGCCGGATGCCGGCCGCCCGGTTGCTGCAGGTCACCGGCCCCGCCCATACGCAGGTGCCGGCCGCTTCCGGGGACAAGACCACGGTGGCCGTCAGGCTCCGTCGCGAGGGACTGCCGGGAGCTATTGCCTCGACCGCCCTGCGGCGGACGGCGCGCAGTCGCGGGCCGTTGTTCCGGCGCCTGCACGGCGCCCCCGGGGCCCCCTGGATCAGCCGGCTGTACCAGGCGCCGCTGGCCCCGCCGCCCCCGCCCGGTCCGGGGCGGCTGTCCGCCACCCAGTTGCAGGAACCGCTGGCCCGCCTGGAAAAAAGAGCTGCGAGTAAAACCTCGGCTGTCATAGAGCCCAGCGTCAAACTGCTGCAGCCTCTTCTCGACCAACGGGACTACCTGCGGGTCACCCAGGGTCTGGCCGGAGCCCCGATACGCCCGTCCCGTCCGGCCTCCCAGGTGAAACAGGTCCTTGACGAACAGAAATCCTCCCTGTTGCAGGGGGTGAACCCGGCCGTCACCCTGGTGGCGCGAGCCAAAGCCCGGATTCGCGCCGCGGCGCCGTCAGGCGCGGCGCGACTGGCACAGGGCCCGCAGGCCGCACCCGAGCCGGGTCCGGATCTCGCCCCGCTGGTGATGCCTGCCCCGAGCTTCCCCCGTCCCATGTACGAGGTTCTGCGCGACTTTTCGCAGGATCTGCTGCTGCCGGGGCTGGAACTCGTGCCGCCCGAAACGGTGACCCTGCTGCAGACCAATCCAAAGTTCGTCGAGGCTTTCATGGTCGGCCTCAATCACGAAATGGGCCGCGAACTGCTGTGGCGCGGCTATCCCACCGACCAGCGCGGCACCTGCTTCACCCGCTTCTGGGACACGGCGGGGCTGGAAACCGACCAGATGGGCCTGCCGCCCATCCACACCTGGCCCCTCTCCCAGCCTTTCGGCGGCAACTACCTGGAGGAAAACACCGAAAACGGACGGCTGGTGCTGCTGATCCGCGGCGAACTGCTGCGCCGCTATCCAGGCGCGGTAATCTACGTCGCCCCCGCCGCCTCGGCCACCACCCTCAACGAGGCGGGGAAACGGCTGCCCCTGTTCCGCGGCACCCTGGAACCGGACGTGACCTTTCTCGGATTCGAACTGACCACGACCGAAGCAGTGGGCGATCCGGGATGGTTTTTCGTCCTCGAACAGCAGCCGACCGAACCGCGTTTCGGCTTGGATGTGCCGACCGCCTTCGGCCTGAATCCGGGAGATCTCCAAACCTGGGCGAACCTGTCCTGGGGGCACCTGGCGCCGGACCGGGCCGCTTTCGAAGCCATGACCCACCTGTCCCTGGCCGGGGCTCTGGCGGAAAAAACCCTGGGAGGCATTGCCTGGGGCCTCAACGCCGCCCACATAGCGGCCATCACCCTGCAGCCTCCGGCGCGCATCGCGATCCATGCCGCGGCGCTGATACCCGCTTAATGGGAGCAATCATGGATCTGTGGGCAGAACGAAACCAGCACCTGGGCCCCTGGCCGGCAGCAAAGCTGCCCGTGGCCCTGCTGCCGCTGCGACTTGAAACCCGTTTCGACCGGAGCGGCCCCGAACCCCTGCTGCGGGTGCGGGCCTATCCGGATGAGCTGCACCTCGACAGCCATGAACCGGGACTGACCGATGCCGAGCAGCGCTGGGGTCGCCATTACTGGGAGGAACACTGGACCGCGGGCGCCGACGAATCCCGGACCAGGGCCGCCTGGAACCAGCTTACCGGGCGCCTTGGACCGGGCCGGGCCGCCTGGGTGAGGCGGGCCCTGACCCCGGATAACCTGGACAAAGCGGGCAGCGGCGAAACGCCGCGCTTTCCGCCGGTGAAGGGGCGGGAGGCGGCCTGGACCCGCGCACCGTACACCCGCGTGCTGCCAGACCGCCTGGCGGTACTCGGTTTTCGCGGCGGACAGCGGGTGCTGTGCGCCTTTGGCGGTCCCATACCCGATTCCCTGCCGGTGGGCCCGGACCCGAACAGCCCGCCCCCTCTTACCGAAGACGAGATGCTGCCCGCCGATCCGGGCCTCAAGTGGCTGGTGGACTATGGCGAAGCCGAAGCCCGGGGCATGGCGGTAACCATCCCCATCACCGGCGAAGACCTGGCCGAGGGCTTCGACACCCTGTTGGTGTTGGGGCTCAAGACCGGCGGCGACGGGGCGGAGCAACTCGAAGAACTGCTGACCGCCCAGCACTATACCGACGGCCTGGCCTTCGTCCCCCAGGCCACCCCCAGCAACAATACCCCCGATGCCGCCTCCGGCTACGCCTCCCGCGATCCGGGCGGGGAGAAGAGCTTCCGGGCGGAAACCGACGGAAAAGGGGTGCGCAGGGACGTGGATTCCAATGGCGCCGTCACCGCCGCGGCCCTGGGCCTCGATGCGGGGATATTCGAAGGGGTGGCCCATGCCGGCGACCGGGAGCAGGCCGACGCCCGGCACATGCAGGGTGCGCTGTGGGGCACCACCTGGGGCTATTACCTGGAGCAGATGTTGACCGGAGACATTCCGGACCAGACGCTGGAGGACTGCCGCCGTCACTATATCGACCATGTTCGGGCCCGCGGCCCGTTGCCCGCCCTGCGGATCGGCCGCCAACCCTACGGGTTGCTGCCGGTCCTGCCGCTGGACAACCTCGCAAAGGCCTCCGGCTTCGAAGCGGCCCTGGCGCCCCTGCTGCTGCGGGCGCGGGACCTGTGGCGGGAGGCTGCGGGAGCCGTTCCCTGCCTGTCCCGGGGGGTGAGCGGTGAAAACCAGGCCGACCGCCTGATGCGGGTGCTGTCGATGGGCGCCGTCTCCGACGAATTCAGGGCCCGGCCGGCACTGCCGGCCGCGGTGTTCGGCGATCCCGCGGTGTCCGGTTTCGACCCCCGTCTGCCGCCGGCCCTGGCCGAGCGCCTGGGCGCCGCCCGCAAAACCCTGCGCGAACTCGGCGGGAGCGAGGCCGACCTGGTGGCCAACCTGGCGCTGGCCGATCACGCCTTCCCCCTGCCCCTGCCGCTGGTGCGGGAAGGCCCCCTGTCGGACAGGGAACCCCTGGCACCCAACTATATCCGCTGGCTGCGCACCGCCGACTATACCTCTATCGAAAAGGAGGACTTCAGGGGTCTGCCGGGGGCCGAGGGGGGCGTACGCAGCCTGCTTTTCTCCCTGCTGCGCCACTCGGTGCTGCTGGAATATGCCCGCTGCGCCCTGCGCATCCTTCGGGAAAAGGAAAAGGCCAATACCGGCGACGGCCGTGACGCGGCGCTGGTGGACATCATCGAGACCGAAACCTTTACCCTCGGCCGGGCGGTGGACCGGTCGGTGGAACCCTTCGGCAAGCTTCGCGACAGCCTGCACCGGCTGACCGCCAAGGACCACCCAGAACTGGTCCGGCTCGACGAACTGCGCGCCGACCTCCAGTACCTGGAAGAACTGCCGACCATCAGGCTGCGCTGGCTGCTGCCCGAGGTCCTGGACCTGGCGTCCCATCGCCTGGACGCCTGGCTCACAGCCGGTGCCGGCCGGAGACTGACCGAACTGCGCGCCCGCCGACCCGGGGGGCTCAACCTGGGCGGCTACGGCGTGGTGCAGGATCTGCGGGCGAAGCCCGAACCCGAGCCGATCGACACCCTGCCGCCGGAAGAGGAAGGGCCCCTTTACCGGGCCGGCGACGACAACGCCGGCTACCTCCACGCTCCCTCCCTGCCCCAGGCCGCCGCCGGTGCAGTGCTGCGCAGCGGCTACCTGGCTCACCGGGAGGAGGGCGGCGGCCATCCCCTGGCCCTGGATCTTTCTTCGTCGCGGGTGCGCCTGGCCCGGTGGCTGCTGGACGGCGTGCGTCAGGGCCAGTCCCTGGGCGCATTGCTCGGCTACCGCTTCGAACGGGGCCTGACCGGCAGGGGCCTGGCCCGATACCTGGAAGCTTTCCGCAAACTGGCGCCTTTCGGCGAATACTATAAGCTGGAGGCGGAAAAAATCGCCCGCATCGATGCCGAGTTGGCAGCTCTCAAGAAACAGCATGACATGGGAGAGGCCCTCGTCCAGGGAATGCTCGACGGGCTGCAGAGCGAACTTGATGCCCTGATAGACCGACTCGAGGACAAGATAGCGACCCGGTCATCCCTGCATACCCAGGTCACCAGCCTCAACAGCCAGATCGCGGCCAAACAGAAACAGGTCGCGGAGTTGACGGTGGAGAGGGACCACTGGGCGGAGGAGGTAAAAAGGCTTTCCAACCTTGAGAAACAGCGCGAGGCCAAGATCAATCTGAACCGGGCCAGCAGACAGCTGCAGGAGGCCAAGGAAGCCCTGGCGTCGTTTAAATCGCAGCGGGACTCTAAACAGACCCTGATCAGTACCCTTTCTGAGGAGATCAATACTCTCCAGAGCCAGCGAACTTTCAGGCAGAACCAACTGGCTCAGAAAAAGCGGGAGTTCGAAAACCTCAAGGGGCAAAACCAGAAAGCCAAGGAAGCCGTGCCGGGCCGGGTTCAGGCAGAGATGCAGGAACAGTTCGACGAGTTGCTGCAGCAATTTCGCGAACAATACCTTTACCCGCCCGCCTCCGGCATCCAGGCCATGGAAACCGTCGCCGCCCAGCGGGTGGCGGACGGAATGATCCTGCTGGAGAAACACCGCGCCGGGGAGATACCCTGGGGCAAACACGGCCTGCCGCCCGCCGAGGGGCCTGACCGCCAGGGTGCGGAAGCGGAGCTGGCCCTGTTGGAGGACACAGTGGACGCCGTGGGCGACGCCATCACCGCTGAGAGTCTCTACCAGACCCTGCAGGGAAACGCCATGCGCGCCGGCGCCACCCTGGATTCGGTAGCCGGCGGCGAGACGCCGCCCCCGGAGCTGGAATTCGTACGCACGCCGCGCAGCGGCGTGGCCGCCACCCATCGCCTGATGGTGCTGTTTGCGGGAGATCCGTCTACCGACCCGCGCTGGCCGGCCCTGGCGCGCCAGGCCCGTTCGTCCGCCGAACCGCGCCTCAACGGCTGGGCCGCCGGGCTGTTGGGCAACCCGGCCCGGGTACGCCTGCGGGGCGAGCTGTTCGATCCCGTCGACGGTACGGTCCGGGGTGCGGTTGAATCGACCCTGATGGAACTCGGCCTGGGGCCGCTGGACGTGGTTTACGGCATCCGGGGCGACGACGGCGGCGAAGTGACGGAAAGGGTCCGCTACCATCTGCGGCGGACCGCGCAAGGTGCGGAGGGCGCGGAACTGCGCCTGCTGCCGGACCGGCAGCCCGACTGGGGACCGGAGGAGCTGTCCCTGGACGAATTGGTTGAGCTCGCCCGGGCCGCGGCGGCGGCGATCACCGGCAGCCGCGCCCTGGAGCCGCGTGATCTGCGCCTGCCCGGTGAAGCGGTTGCCATCGGCGAAGACCTGGCGGAACTCTCCGCCCGCGCCATGGCCGCGGCTTCCGCCCTGGCCTCCGCCCACGGCGCCCTGGAAGGATTGCTCGCTACGCCGGAAACCACCGACCTCGAAACACTGCGCGACACCCTGCTGGATCTGTCCCACCTGGGGTTGCCCGGCGCCGTGCCCCGCTCCGCCGCCGGCGCCGGGGCGGCGGATCGGCAGACCCTGCTCGAACAGGCCGGCGAGGTGGCCGGCGAAGCCCTACGCCGCCTGGCCCGTCTGGCGGAACTGGATGCCGGCTTCGACCCGGCCCCTGGCGCCGGAGCGGTCCGCGATCACCATCTGAACCACCTGAAGATCATTTTCGGCGGCGGCTTCGCCGCGCTGCCGGTCATCCTCCCCGATGCCGCGCTGCCGCAGGCCTTCGCCGCCGGCACCGAACTCCAGGGCGGCGATCCCCTGGCCGCCGTGACCTGGCTGCAGCGGATGGCGCGGGTGCGGGAACGGAGCGCCCGGCTCAACGACGCCCTGGCTTACGCCGAAGCTCTGAACAGCGGTGCCCGCCTGACCCTCTGTCCGGCTCAACTGCCCTTCAGGCCCGGGGACCGTTGGATCGCCCTGCCCGGTCCGACGAGCACGCCGCCCCCGTCCGGCAGGGTATCGCTAGTGGCCCATTGTCCGGGCGGCCCCCCGGCGGGCGGGCGCGTGGCGGGCCTGCTGGTGGACGAGTGGGTGGAAGTCCTGCCCGGCGAAGAGGAGACCACCGGGCTGGCCTTCCATTTCGATGCCCCCGGCACCCAGCCGCCCCAAGTCGCTTTGCTGGCGGTTCCGCCGGACGAGTCCCGCCCGTGGGACCTGGAGGATCTGGTGAATGCCGTACTGGACACCCTGGAACTGGCCCGCCTGCGAGCGGTCGATCCCGACGCTCTCGCCGACGTGACCGGTCCGACCGATCTGCTGCCGGCGGTATACCTGGCCCGCAATCCGGCCGGGGACACGGTTTCCACCGATTTCACCCGGACCGCCGCCAAAGGAGCCTGACATGTCCTCGATAACCGACTGGACCCGAATCGAGCCGCGAATCCGTGACGAAGAAATGGCCAACGGCCTTGCCGCCCGAATTCACGATCCCCTCTGGCTGCTGGCCCGCCAGTGGCAGATGGGAGAACTGCTGGGCGAGGATGCCGGTTCGCCCATCGCGGTACGGCTGCGTCTGCAACAGACGCCTCTCACCCGCTTCCACCCCGGACCGCTGCCCCGCGAAGGCGCCGCCGGACGCGCCTTCGACGGCCGGCGCCTGCCCCTGGAAGCACTGGTGGAGCGCGAAGCGATCTCCCGGGAACCGGAGGGCGGAGCGGCCCGGCGCTTCGCCGTGGATGCCGGGCTGCACTTTATGCGTCTGCTGGAACAACAGGGACAGCAGAAATACCGCCGGGCCTACCTGGAACGCCATCCCCTTCCGCCCCCGGACGATCCGGCCGAGTCCGGCCTGGACCCGACGGCCCTGCGATTCTGTCGGCTGATGACAGGACGGGTGCCTGACGGAGCGGCCCTGCGCGGCGAATTGGAGGGCGCCCTGCAGCCGGTGGGGGGCGCAATCGCAAAACTTCCCGACCAGCCGCCCATCGCCGATCCCGACCGCCCCGCCGTAACCCGTGCCGCCCTCGATTTTGTCGACTGGTGCGACGGCTTCTTCACCGAACCGGAAGAGGAACATCGACTGGCCTGGGTAGACGAACGAATGGAGTACTCTTTTGCCGTGGGCGGGCGCGGGGCCGATGGAGAGCAGGTGCTTACCGCCGACGAATACACCGAGGGAGACCTGGACTGGTACGCCTTCGATCTCCTGCCGGGAGCCGCCATCGGTGCTGGGGCCGACCCGCTCGGTCCGGTACTGGCCCGCACCGCCATTCCTTCGCCGGTGACCTACCGGGGCATGCCAGCCACGCGCTGGTGGGAGATGGAAGATGCCGCGGTGGACTTCGGCGCGGTGGAGGCCGCCCCGGAGGACTTGGCCCGGCTGCTGCTGGTGGAATTCGCCGTAGCCTACAGCAACGACTGGTTCCTGGTGCCGGTCACCCTGCCGATTGGGGGGCTGTATCGCACCCGTTCGCTGGTCGTCACCGACACCTTCGGCGAGCGGCACCTGATCCGGCCCTACACCGAGGTGGACGGCCCCGCCGGCCCCTGGCGCCTGTTTCACCTGACCGGCGCTGTCGAACCGGACCTGCTCCTGACCCCGGCACTCACCGCCGGCCTGGACGGCCCGGTTCTGGAAGAGGTGCTGTTTCTGCGCGACGAAATGGCCAACCTCGCCTGGGCGGTGGAACGGCTGATATCCGGCCCCCACGGCCGGGCGGTCAACCGCCACGAAACCGAAACGGCTCGCCCTGCGGCCGCCGTCTCCGCCAGCGAGACTCCCGCTGCGCCCCTGGCCTACCATCTGGCCACCCAGGTTCCGGCCCACTGGATACCTCTGGCGGCGGTACGGGACCGGCCCACCGATCCCTTGCGCCTGCGCCGGGCCCTGCTCCTCCGGGGAGGTCCCGAGGGGCTGATGGAACCCGGCCCCCTGGGACGCATCCTGTTGCCCGGCAAGGCACTTGAACTGCAGGAAGAAGAGGTGCCGCGAACCGGCATCCGGGTCACCCGCGCCTTCCAGTGCGCCCGCGCCGCCGATGGCAGCACCCATCTGTGGATGGGCCGCCGCAAGACCCCCGGTCGCGGCG
>Ga0214472_10002690_pt1 | contig 18977 bp, 17 predicted proteins | sample RVTome_6_FD_207662 | JGI IMG/M metagenome (GOLD analysis project Ga0214472, IMG submission 207662) | Soil microbial communities from uranium-contaminated site in the Upper Colorado River Basin, Wyoming, United States - RVT140D175 | ecosystem: Environmental > Terrestrial > Soil > Contaminated >...
CCCCGCACCGCCTTTGCCATTGATAAACAACTGTTGGGTCTTGCTATCCCACCAGCACGTGGTCTTGAGCGCCTCGAGTTCGTCTTGGGTCAAGTGTTCGTGAGCCTGTTCCCAAATGGCTGGTGGCTCTGTAATGTGAGCATCGCAATCAAAAGTCGCAAAATCTTTGGTCATGGGTGCGAATTTCTGGACAGGCATGTTTGACTCCCTCTCCAAATAACATGGCCAACACTTTTGACGACACGGTCTAGCATGCTTGGCCAGGGATGTCAAACCTGCGCCTGCACTGCACCTCGCTTAGGATGGCGGTAGACCACGAGCCTCTTGAGTCTGGCATGCCGTCTGGCTTGTGAGGGCCTCAAGAGGCTTATTAGAGATTACGACGAGACGCGGCGATACTTGGAAATGCTGCGCAGTTCCCGAGGGGGATCCATGTGGCGTCCACGGATGGTGTAGGATACTTCGGCCACGTAGATATCGCCATGGGAATCTACCGCAATCCCGTGTGGCGCGATAAACTGCCCAGCCCCTTCTCCCTCTTCCGCCGCGCCGAAGCGGCAGACCATATTGCCTTTGAGATCGTAAATCGACACGCGATGCCCCAGGCCCGGCGCGTCGTCCACCCCGCCCATACCGTTGAGTTCACCCACGTAGATGTGGTCTTGCCACAGCACCATGGCATCGGGCCGGTGGATGTTATTCCACATGGTGATGTATTTGCCCTGCGGATCGAAGAGCTGGATGCGGTGACACTCCCGGTCGACGACATAAACCGTGTCGTTGGCGTCCACCGCGATGTTGTGCGGCCGGATAAACTGCCCGGCGTCGATGCCGGGGCTGCCCCAGGAAAGTTTGTACTCGCCGGTGCCGGTATACACGTGGATGCGGGAATTGCCATAGCCGTCGGAGACGTAAATATCGCCATTGCTAGGCATGATAGCGGCTGATGTCGGCCGATTGAACGGCTCGCCGCCCCAGCGCTTGGCAGGATGGTTGCGGGCACCCAGTTCCATCAACTGAGTGCCGTCGGTGGCGAATTTCTGGATGGTGTGAATGCCGTCGTCCGCCACCAGGAGCGAGCTGTCATGAGCAATGTATAACCCATGGGTGCGGTCGCTAAAATACGATTGTCCAAACGAGCGCTGATAGTTGCCCTCGCGGTCGAAAACCATGATCGGATGATCGCCCCGGGTCAGGACGTACACGTTGTCTTGGGCATCCACGGCGACACCGGGGCACTCGAGATACCGGATGCCTTCGGGCAACTTGCCCCACCCATCGACATATTCGTAGCGAAAATCGCCAACCCCGTAGACCTCACGCATGGTTGCATTCCTCCATAGATCAGGCGCTGCTTGGTGAACCGCGCCTAATGGGTATGATCGTAACGGATACAGGCCGCATTGCCCCCTATATTAAGCGCACTTGGCAATGGGGTCAATCGCTAGCGGTTGGCCGTCGATTCGCCTGGCTATTGTTCGCCAAACACGCCGGCAGTCCCTGAGAACCTGCATTGACAGCCTCTGGGCTTGTGATTATGATTCGGCGTGATCGGCAAGAGGAATCCAACTGCTGGGCTGACACTGGAGGGAGACTGTCGCATGTCCTATGATACCATCTTGTATGAAAAGAAGGGCCGTATCGCCTATATTACGCTAAATCGACCCCGAATTCTCAATGCCTACAACGACACCATGGGCGATGAACTGCTCGACGCTCACACTGATTTTGACCAAGATGACGATCTGCACGTGCTCATCATTTCAGGTGCTGGACGCGCGTTTTGTTCGGGGGCGGATGTCAAACAGCGTCAGTTGCGTCCTGTGGAGGAAATGAAACGCATCGGTGGCCCGGCTGGTGGGATCCGGCCGGCCGGTGGCCTGATGGGGCTGGGTCAGGCGGTGAACTGGAAACCGGTGATTGCGGCGGTGCACGGCTATGTCCTCGGGGCGGGATTCGGTCTCGCCATGGCGACCGATATCATTGTCGCTGCCGAGGGGACGAAATTCCAGATCCGGGAAGTGCAGCGAGGCATTGCCGGGGCGCAACATTGGGCCACGACATGGTACTGGGGCGGTGGCCGTTTTGCCACCGAGATCGCCTTGACGGGTCGGTATTTCAGTGCTGAGGAAGCGGCCCAGTTTGGCATTGTCAACCGAGTGGTGAAAACGGACGAGATTGTCGCCGAGGCGGAGCGCGTCGCCGAGGAGATTATGACCAACCCGCCACTGTCCGTGCGCGCCAACGTCCGAGTGACGCGCTGGTTTGCTCGCCGCATGCAGGACGAGTGTACGTTTTACACCGGAGGGGTCGGGCTGCATCTGAGCGACGATTTCCGAGAGTCTGCCCTCGCGTTTATTGAAAAGCGCCCTCCTGAGTTCAAGGGAAGGTAAGGATGGCAGATCATCCTCCGTTGGTAAGGTTTGAAAATTAGCAATCAATCCTGCTTCCGTATAGGGCTCGGCTACGGTTGGTGCCGTGCCAGCCGTGAGACCGAAATAGGTTTTTCCCCGCCATTCTGGACTAAATCATAAATAGAACAAAATTGGCAGCACGCGTTGCCATGATAGGTCTGTAGGTTTGGAGGTAAGGGAAGTGGTCATGCGTCGTCTCATGGGGCTCCTTCTCATGTCTGTGTGTTTAGGCAGTTGGGCGTTTCCGGCGCATGCCACTCGCGTTCGAAAACTCACCCTGACGCAAACTCGGGACCAAGCGGATACGGTCCTCCTCGGCACGGTCAATGCTGTCACCACCCGAGCCGGTGCCGGGGGTAAAATGGTATGGACGGATTACCAGGTCACGATTGAAGAACTCTTGCTCGGCGCGCCGGGGTCAAGCGCGGCGGAAGCCACCACGGTCAGCTTTGCCGGTGGACGGCACGGCGCCCTTGACGTGGGCATTTTGGGGGTGCCGCAACTAGAGGTGAGCCAACGTTATGTGCTATTTCTTCTGGCCAGGGACAACTATCCGTCGGCAACTGTCGGCTGGGGGCAGGGCATTTACAAGGTTTTGGAGATCGTCATAGATGCTGTACGCCGTACCGTTCTCCTGTCCTACAACCGCCAACCTTTAGAACTCGATGCCGACGGCGCTTTGTTCCGGGGCTCGCCGATTGTCGTCAACGATCAGGGTTGGCAGGCGCTGTCGATGCAGCGCGAAGACTTTGACGCCTCACCCAAAGCCTTTGAGCCCTTGATTCTCGATGCCGCAGGCAAACCCATACCGCAAGTTCTCACCCCCCCGCAAACTTCCGCGGTCCCCATTGCCGACCGAGATTTTGCAGATGTGAGCCATTTAAGACAATTTCTCAGTGGCGAACTTCAGGAGTCGCTTGCTGCCGGGAGGCAATGATGAGGGTCGCTGTGCTAGTGCTGTTGTCACTGCTCTTCGTGCCATTACCCACCCTGGCCCAACACGGGGCGTGGTGCGCTTGCGGCGGCCATGCAACGCTGCCCGTGCACTTCGAGATCGATCACTCGGCGACGTGGCGATGGGCGGCGGTGAGAGAATTTGACAAGTGGAATACGTATGGGAATTTATTCCAGTGGAGCCAGGGCGATGGCAGCGCTGGAATCAATGGCAAAAATGAGGTCATTTTCTTTACTCCAAGCCAATCGCTGGACATCTATGGCATTGTCATGGACCCGGAAACTTATGCCGTCACGTACCTCAATCCCCTATCTGCCTTCGGCGCACCGCCCTTCGATGCATGTCCGCCACCAGCGGGTACGACCTGTGGCTCTTTCACCGAAACGGATATTATTATCAATAGCGCCTTTGACCATGGCTGGCAAACTTCGACGCCGCATGACCTCGAGACGGGACCCGCCTCTTATGGTGCGGCCCTGCTGCACGAAGTGGGGCACACCCTCGGGCTGCACCACAACTTCGACAACTTATCGGCGATGAACGATTACGGAGACCTGGCCACCATTTACGTGTCTTATTCCGATAGCCGAGCCGTGCGTGGGCACTATCCGGAGGCCGCCGTGACCCTCCTGGACGTCGGGACTTATCCTTTTCGTTTTACCGGTTTTCAGCCTCATGGGATCACTGTGGCATCCGTAGCGCCCACCACGGTACAAGCAGGTGGCACCTTTACCTTGGCCAATTTTACGATTGAGAATGTCGGCTCCGAGGCACTCGACGAAGTCGAGCTGCGCATTTATCTCTCCGTCAATGAGCATATCACCACGTCCGACTATTTGGTCGGCACGTTGATCTGGTCCTCCTTGTCCACATGGTGGGATACCACCGGCCGCCAATTCAATGTGCCCGCGTCAGTGCCGCCGGGAACTTACTACGTGGGGGCGTTGGCCACGTACCATGGGGGTACGCCCGATGCCGTGTCCTACAACAACTATTGGACGCTCGACACGTCGAACCAGCTGACCATTGTCCGCTAAGACCCGATCTACAGGCCGTCTCGTGAGACAGCCTGCACGGACTTACCTCGCCTCTCCAATGTGTTATGATAAAGGGCCAATCATGAACTGTCGGCGGCAGACGCTGTGCCAGCCAAGATCAGCTCAATGATTGGGTGCTCAGCTTCCTGCCACCCTAGGGCCAGTGGGCGGAAGCGAAGAGTCCCGAGTATTGGATCGTCGACCCGCGGGATGAGAGCCTTCGAGGGCTAAGGCTAGCAGGTGAGTCATACGTCGAGCACGGGGTTTGCAAGCGAGAGGAGCACGCCACTTCCGGCTTGCTCGAAGGCTTTGACGTAGATGTTGCGGAGGTGTTTGACGCCGACTAAATCGACAAAGGTGACCGACATGGCTGAACGACGAGCTCTGGTCCGAGCACCGGAATTTCCTGAGGGCATGCAGTGGTTGAACACCGACCAACCGCTGCGCCTGGCCAACCTGCGCGGCAAGGTGGTCCTGCTCGATTTCTGGACGTATTGCTGTATCAATTGCATGCACATTTTGCCCGATCTCGTCTACCTGGAGCACAAGTACCGCAATGAGTTGGTGGTTATTGGCGTGCACGCCGCCAAGTTTGCCAACGAACGGGAGGCAGACCACATCCGCCAGGCCATTTTGCGCTACGACATCGAGCACCCTGTGGTCAACGACCATCAGTTTCAAATCTGGCAACACTACACTGCGCGGTCCTGGCCGACGCTGGTCGTCATCAAGCCGGATGGCTATGTCCTGGGCTATCTCTCGGGGGAGGGCAAGCGGGAGATTTTAGTAAAAGTCATCGACGAGCTTATTGACGAGGCACAGCGCGCCAAGATCTTAGATCGGACCCCATTGGCCTTTGCCCTGGAAAAAGATCGCTGGGTGAACGAGGCGTTTTCGTTTCCAGGCAAAGTCGAAGCGGACGAAGCCTCCCATCGGCTCTTCATCGCGGATTCCAATCACCATCGCATCGTGATTGCCGACCTGGCGGGACAGGTGCTGGAGATCGCCGGCAGTGGCGATATTGGCCGGGCCGATGGCGACTTTGCCACCGCGAGTTTCAACCATCCGCAAGGCATGGCGCTCGATGGCGATCGCCTCTATGTGGCGGATACCGAAAACCATCTGTTGCGCAAGCTAGACCTCAGGGCTCGCACGGTGACCACGATTGCAGGCACCGGCGAGCAGGCGCGGGAATACAACATTCCTGGCCCCGACACCCAGGTCGCACTCAACTCACCCTGGGATTTATGTCTGCTCGGCACGGCATTGTTTATTGCCATGGCCGGGCCGCACCAAATTTGGGTGATGCATCTCGACACTGGCTATTTGGAACCCTATGCCGGCAGCGCTCGCGAAGATATTATCGACGATGCCCGGTTGCAGGCGGCCATGGCGCAGCCGAGCGGGATCACCAGCGATGGTGAGCGATTGTTTGTGGCGGATAGCGAAACCAGCGCCATTCGTGCGGTGACCCTCGGTCTGCATGGCCGCGTCCAGACCCTGCTTGGCGAGGGGCTGTTCGAGTTCGGCGATCAGGATGGCACGGGCAAAGAAAACGTGCGGCTGCAACATCCGCTAGGGATTGTCTATCACAATGGCATCCTCTATGTGGCGGATACCTACAACCATAAAATTAAAAAAGTCGGGCCAGCCACGGCCACTTCCATGACTTATCTCGGTACTGGCCAACCCGGTTTGAGCGATGGCGGCCACCCGGCTTTCTTTGAACCCAGCGGGGTCAGTGTGGCAGCGGGTAATCTCTATATCGCGGACACGAATAACCATGCCATTCGCATCGCCGATCTCGCGACGAGTGAGGTCCGCACCCTGCGCCTCAAAGGGCTCTCGATCCCGGCCGCGGTGTCGGGATTCAGCGAGACGAGTTTCGGTCCGGAGGAGGTGATCGATGTGCCTTTACAGGTGGTGCGGGCGGGTGAGCCCGGTCAGCTTCGCATTGATCTCGCGCTGCCGCCCGGGTACCATCTCAATCCACAGGCGCCATTCACCTATCGCGTGGAGGTGAGCGGCACGGGGCTGACCGTGGCGGGGGCGGACCGGCGGGTCAGCACCATGGCGCCGGCACTGGAACTGCCGCTGGCGATTCCGTTCCAAGCCGCGTCGGGGGCGCATGACGCGGGGCTGGTGATCGACCTGACGTTTTACTATTGCCGTGAGGGTGACGCTGGCGTTTGCGCCATTCAGTCGGTGCGCTGGCAGGTGTCGATTCGCACGGCGGACCACGGTGCGGTTTCGGAGCCGGTCGTGTCCTATACGGCGGTGGCGCCAGAAACGCAGTATCCATTGGAGGTTTGATACCATGGAGTTCGTAGCGATCAAATCATTGAGTAGATGAGAGGAAAAGTGCGATGGATATGCAATTTACGCCTGAAGATCTGGCGTTTCGCGACGAGGTTCGGCAGTTTATTGCCGACGAGCACCCCAAGGCGCTATTGGGCATTCGATACCGCCAACACCTAAAGCGCGAGGACATTTTGGCGTGGCACCAAATTCTCTATCAAAAAGGCTGGATTGCCCCCAATTGGCCGGTGGAGTACGGCGGCACGGGTTGGACGCCCATGCAACGCTACATGTTCAGTGAGGAATGTGCCCGGGCAGAGACCGTCACCATTTTGCCGTTTGGGCTCAATATGGTCGGGCCGGTGATCTACACCTTTGGCTCACCCGAGCAAAAAGAACGCTTTTTGCCTAAGATTTTGTCCGCCGAGCACTGGTGGTGCCAGGGCTACTCCGAGCCCGAAGCCGGTTCCGATCTGGCCAGTCTGCGTACCACCGCGGTGCTCGACGGTGATGAGTATGTGATCAACGGGCAAAAGACTTGGACCACCTTGGCCCAGCTCGCCAATTGGATCTTTGTCTTGGCGCGGACCGATCCCGGCGCCAAACCGCAAGCGGGTATTTCATTTTTCCTGGTGGATATGAACACCCCCGGCGTCAGTGTGAGGCCCATCAAGCTGATCGATGGGAGCTACGAGGTCAACGACACCTTCTTCGATAATGTCCGCGTGCCCCGCGAAAACATGATTGGCGAGGAAAATCAAGGCTGGACGTACGCCAAGTTTTTGCTGGGACACGAGCGCGTCGGCATTGCCGGGGTGGCGCGTTCGAAAACCGCTCTGGGCTACGTGCGAGACATGGCCGCCCACGAGATGGTCGATGGCGTGCCCCTGGGGGAAGACGATGGCTTTGCCGCCAAACTGGCCGAGGTGGAGATCGAGTTAACCGCGCTCGAATTTACCGAGTTGCGCTCTCTAGCGGCCGAAAGTCAGGGCCGGGCGCCGGGCGCCGAGGCGTCGATCCTGAAGATCCGAGGCACGGAAATCCAACAGCGCATTACCGAACTCGCAGTGGAAGCGGTGGCGCATTATGGCTTTCCCAAAGGGCCGTCTGAAGACGGTGCCACGGTCGGGCCGGCATACGCCGTTGGCGCCGTGGACAACTATCTGCAAATGCGCAAGACCTCGATTTACGGTGGTTCGAACGAAATCCAACGCAATATCATTGCCAAAATGGTTTTAGGACTTTAAGCGCCATGGACTTTTCCTTTACTGAAGAACAACAATTGCTGCGCAGCAGCATTGGCCGATTCATTCAAGAGCAATACCGCATCGACACGCGCCGCGAGATCGTGGCCAGCGAAACCGGCTGGCGCCGTGATTACTGGGAACAGTTTGCCGACCTCGGATTGCTGGCCGCGGCGTTTCCCGAAGCCGATGGCGGCTTCCGTTCGTCGCCCATCGATACTCTGGTGATCATGGAAGAGCTGGGCAAGGGATTGGTGGTCGAGCCCTATCTGCCGACCGCTATTCTAGGCAGTGCCTTTCTCTGCAACGGGGCGTCCGAAGCCATGCGGGCCGACCTGATTCCGTCGATTATGGAGGGGCAGACGATCTTGGCCTTTGCCTACGCCGAGCCACAGGGTCGCTACAATCTGGCGAACCTCACGACGTTCGCTCAAAAGGACGGCAATAGCTACGTGATCAATGGTTATAAAGCCGTGGTGATCGGTGCGCCAATGGCTGACAAACTCATAGTCACCACCCGTACCGCCGGCGAGCAGCGCGACCGCGATGGCATCACGGTCTTCTTGGTCGATCGCCACGCCAGGGGTCTGTCGCGGCGCGATTACACCACGATTGATGGCTATCGGGCCTCGGACGTGACGTTTGACAATGTGCGCGTGGATGCGGCTGCGGTGCTGGGCGAGCCGGATGGCGGGCTGCCGCTGATTGACCAGGCGGTGGATGCGGGCATTGCAGCGATTTGTGGTGAAGCGCTAGGGGCGATGAAAACCGTCAACGAGATGACGATTGAATATGCCAAGAATCGCAAGCAGTTTGGCACCCCGATCGGCAAGTTCCAAGTGCTGCAGCATCGCATGGTGGACATGTTTATCGCCTATGAACAGTCGATTTCCATGACCTATATGGTACATTTGAAGCTCGATGCAGCACCGGTGGAACGCGTCCAAGCAGCGGCTGCCGCCAAAGTACAAATCGGCAAAGCCGGCCGTTATATCGGCCAGGAGGCGGTGCAGATTCACGGCGGCATGGGCATGACTGACGAACTGGCATTGGGGTACTATTTCAAGCGGCTGACGATGATCGACACCCAATTCGGCAATGTCGATCACCATCTGCGGCGCTATGCGCGCGCGGCCTAGTTCAGATCAAGGTACACGGCACATCGCCGTGTACGGACGGTAGGTTGGCCCGATGGGATTCTCGATCCATTGGCTCATTAGGGCCCATCGGCCCCATCACTATCTGCGAATCGTCCCAAGCCATCCTGAACATACGACTCCACCCAGTGTACCGCCGCTCCCATCCTGGAGAGGCGACACAAGTCCGTTCGCCGTTCGAACAGCCCTAGTTCAACCGCATAGCGGCGTGACGAGGAGATGTCTGCAATCAGCCCCGGGGCGATGGAGGCTGTCAACGCTCGTTCGCTGAAGACGGGTTTGGCGGGAACCTGTGACAGCAGCACGAGGGGTGAGATGGTATAAATCGCACCCTGTCCTTTGCTCGTCTTGGCGGGGTTGAGCCGCCTCTGTATACGGCGGTGGAGTTGGTTGCGGCTGCGGAGCAGTTGCCGGTGGGTTTTCCGGTCCGATTCCTGTAGGGCATTGAGCACGTCGAGGGCCTCAGGGGTCTCAAACGACTCTATGGACGCAATGGCTTTGCGCCGGGTTTCCGTGTTGGGATCCGCCAGCAGTTCTCGCAGCATCTCAAAGGCGGTCGCATTGCGTGCCAGTCCAAGGGGTGCTGGTAATTGTCTTCGACGGCCTGGGCGTAATGTTCAAGTTCCATATTGACAACTCATCGCGCGAATCGCCGCCCAAATCGAGCCGGGCGGCATGGAAGTGCACAAAAAGGGTTTAGCGGCCTTGAAACTGTGGGGCGCGTTTTTCGCGAAATGCCTCTCGCCCCTCTTTGGCGTCTTCTGTTGCTCTAACAAGGTGGGCGAGGCGGCGCTCGTAGTCGGTGTAGGCGTCGAGTTCAATCAGCAACGAGCGGTTGACTGCCAGTTTCCATGCCGCATAGGTCTGGGTTGGCCCCTCTGCGAGTTCTCCGATAAACGCGGCAAGCTCATGGGCATATGACATCGCCGGCCAGACGCGAGTGACGATGCCATAGCGCTCGGCCTCAACGGCATTGATGACGCGCCCGGTGATGAGCAGATCCATCGTGCGTGACTGTCCTATGAGTCGCGATAAGACGAGCGGCACGCTCTGGCCGGCGAAGATAGCTTTGCTGGAGCGGATGTCTCCAATCAGTGCATCATCCCGGGCGACGCGGAAGTCACAAGCTAGCGCAATCACCCAACCCGCCCCATGACAACGGCCGTTGAGAGCCGCCACCACGGGTTTGGGCACGGACAACAGCAGTTTCACCAACTCGTGGTGTAGGCCTAAATCCGTGCGCAGCATGCCGGGCTCGCCGTGGCGGGTGGGGATCTCGCCCATGCCGTCGACGATATCGTCTCCCGAGGAAAAGGCGCGACCCTCGCCCGTGATGACCACGACTCGAACCGCGTTGTCGCGGCTGCTGAGTTCGATGAAATCGATCAGACCTTCGACCATGGGCCAGGTAATGGCGTTGAGGCGCTCGGGCCGGTTGAGGGTCACTGTGGCAACACCACCATCGTGGCTGAAACGGAGTCCGTCGACGTCTTTCATAGATCGCTCCTGTTCGATTTGAGTCCGGCGTATGGCCAAGATGAGAAAGCGTTTTAGTCTAACACATTCCATACCTGGACGATGGACTCGCTGAGTTCCAGCAAGATGACGCGATGACTTGCGGCGCCACTGCAGCCAGACTAAAACCCCCAGAGACTCCTGTATCGAGTGCCACCAGCACTCGCTCGTGCTAACATCGCCGCACACCCGTTATGTCCACCCAGCAGAGCCGATCAAATTCATCGCCTTGAGCCACTTCGATCTCTTCATTTTGATTATGGAGCTTGACGATGGGCTCTCTTTCACCTGTCCCGATACGTGAGCACGGATGTCAAAGGCACCCATCTTGCCGTCCAGCAATTGTAAATTTGCGGATTAGCTTGTGTCCGCCTGGAATCCGGGTTCGGATTCGTCGCGGCTCTGCGCAAAGACTGGAGTGCAAAGGCCCGAAGCCGCTGGCGCACCCAACAGCACCGGTGGTTGCTACAGGGGGAGGTCGAACGGGTCATTGCCGCAGTCCGCGACCTCTGTCGGGGTCGCAATAGTAAGGACATCCGCAAGCATCGGGACTATTTGATCAAGAACCAGAGTCGCATGGCCTATGCCAAGCTCACGGCGCTGAAGCTTCCGATTGGCAGCGGCGCGATTGACATAGACCCATAGACGTCCACCATGGACGCCTGACTGGAGCCACTGTATCGCAGAGGCGATACGCCATAGAAGATAAGGTGGAAGGGGAGGCCGGTTGGGGATTATACCTGTCGGATCATCACGGTAGAGAATCGGGCAAGGAGGTCAGGAAGGCCGTTGGAGAAGTTAAACCGGCATCTGCGGCGAGCCCAGATTCTGGCCGCACGCCAATGGCTAAAATCACGAAATCAGTATCTAATGACGAGTCCAACACGGTGCGCACCCGCAGTCCACCCTCTGGTCGCGGCTCGAAGGTCTCGACACCCTGGTTGAGCTGAAGTGGATCGACGTATTCGTCGTCCTGGAGCCGGCCGCAAATCCTACCAGGAGCAGTGGCCTAGCATCAACGACCAGGTCTTGCAAGTCTTGCAGGATCACACCGCTGGCGATCCGATGGACGACGAGATTCGCTGGACTGACCTGTCAAAGTCGTGGTGGATTGGGGTTAGAAACCCAGCAGAAAGCTGTGCGTGACTTCCTTGCCACCGCGCTGGCTACCCGCCACTATCACAAAGCTGCCTTTTGTACAGAATTACCCATTTGTGAAGCTTCCCACGCACCCATACCACCGATCATATCAACAGGTGCAGTGATACCGTGTTGCTGAAAAATACTGACGGCAATAGCAGAGCGGTAACCACTACCGCAATGTACCACGATCTGGCGGTCGCGGGGCACGTCATCCAAGCGCTCGCGCAGATGTTGCAAGGGAATGTTGAGGCTCCCGGTGATATGCGCGGTCTGCCATTCTTGCTCGGTACGCACATCGAGCACCAGTGGCGGCTCAGGTCCACCGAGCTGTTCGGCTAAGGTAGGTGCAGTGATCCGCTCGGTGCGTTCGACTAGGTCTGGTCGTGTCTCTAGGGCTTGCATCCCCCCGTTCAGATAACCCGCCACGTTGTCATATCCGATCCGGCCTAATCGCATGGCGGCTTCATATTCGCGTCCGGGTTCAGACACGATTACGATGGGCGTATCATGGTCCAAGAGATTGCCAGCCCAGGTGGCATACGCCCCGCTCAAGCTAATTGCCAAACTCCCGGCGAGGTGCGCTCCCGCAACATCGGCGACGTCCCGCACATCGAGTATCTGTGCGCCACTATTGTGAAGATGTTGCACTTCAGCAAGTGTAAGCGGTGTTAACTCTTGTTCCAAAATCGTGTTTAAGGTCGGACGCTCCTGGCGATTGCGTATGGCGTCATAGGCAAAATACTCTGGCGTTTCCGGCTGATTCGCAGTGACCAGATTAACAAAGTCTGACTTACTCATCGGCTGCAGGGCGTAATTGTAGTGCCGCTGCTCACCCATTGTGGAGACGGTATCCGTGCTCAGGTTTTTGCCGCAAAGCGAGCCCGCCCCATGCGCGGGATACACTAATGTCTTATCGGGTAGGGGCAGAAGCTTTTGATGTAGCGATTCGTAAAGCATGCCCCCCAGTTCTTCAGCCGTCACCCCGACCGATGCCATCAAATCGGGTCGACCCACGTCGCCAATGAACAACGTATCGCCAGTGAGAACCGCGTGCGGCAGAGTGGCATCCTGCTCGGTATCGTAGACGACAATCGAAATGGCTTCGGGGGTATGCCCTGGGGTCGCTCGTATCTCCAAACGAACTGCACCCATTTCAATGATCTCTCCATCTTGCAAAGGTTGAAAGTCATATTCCGCCTCCGCCTTTGCCCCGAGTCCGATAGTCGCGCCGACCCGGTCTCGCAATTCAAGGTGACCAGCCAGAAAATCCGCATGAAAATGGGTGAGGATCGCATAGCGTATCTGCAACCCCTCTTCCTTGGCATCGGCGAGATACTGGTCAATGTCCCGTTGCGGGTCGACAATGGCGGCGATACCGGACTTTTCGTCCGCAATCAGATACGATGCATGGGCCAAACAGCCGAGATAGTATTGTTTGAGTAGCACGATTGTCTCCCCTACCAGACGTTTCGAGTGATAACAAAAGCGGCCACCACGACGAGGGCAACCGCAAAACCTTGTTGCAACGCTGGACCTGCGAGTTTTCGACTCCACAGGGTGCCGAGCACCATCCCGCCAATTCCGCCCACCACAAAGAGGCCCGTGAGCACCATATTTAATGGCCGCCCGGCCATTAAATATGAGACCACGCCGGAGGCACTGACCAGAGCGATCACCACGAGCGATGTCGCCACTGCCCGATGCATTGCCATGCCACTGACGAGTACCAGTGCGGGCACAATGATAAAACCGCCGCCGACACCGAAGAGTCCCGACAGAATACCGGTGAGTAAGCCGACTGCCATTAGAACCAACACGCACCGTGAGGTGAGAGCGAGTCGTCCGTGCTCATCACGTGCGCATGCCGCACTCAGAGGTGTACTCTGCCCCGATGGCTTGGATGCCATGAGCCACATCCGCACCGCGACTGCCAGCATCAGCAGGGCAAACAAGACCAAGAGCAGCGAGGCAGGAATCTGTGCACTCAGCCATAATCCCAGCGGCGCACCGGCCATCCCGGCCAGGGCAAACAACACCCCCGTCCCGAGGTCCACTTCTTGCGCACGGAGACGTTGAAGCGCCCCTATTAACGCTGTTGTTCCAACTGCCGCAAGCGACACCCCGACTGCTTCTTGCGGCACGACGGTGAGCCCATAGACCAAAAGCGGAACTGCAAAGATGGCTCCCCCGCCTCCGGTTAGGCCCAACGACAGTCCGACGATACTGCCGAAAAGCAAAGTGAGCGCAATCATTATCTTTAACCCTTGCTCACTTGATTCCACGGCATCTTGGCAAGCAACATCGCCATACCGCAGGTGTCCGTGATACCAGCGAAGACGAGTCCTCCACCGACAAACGCTGATAAGGCCACAAAGGCGGGATGCACCCATAGACTAAGCCCCACGCCCAAGAGCACGAGCGCGCCAGCGGCAATGCGGACCTGACGGTCGAGTGCCATTACCCCTTCTCCGCGTACAACCGGTAGTCCGGCTTGTTCCCAGGCTTCCGTGCCACCTTCTACGCAGACCACATTCGTGAAACCGGCGTCATGAAACCGTTTCCATGCTTGCTGGGCACGATTCCCTGAGTGACAAATCAGGTAGAGAGGTGTTTCAGAGGACGACTGATGAGCCCCCATGATGGCCTGTGGGTCAAGGACATCCAGCGGCACAAGCTGGGCTGAAGCCACATGCACGGCCTGATACTCAGCTGGTGTACGCACATCAATGAGGGGTAAGGCCTGCCCTTGCTGCTGCTGTGTATGGAGGTCCTGAGGATGGATAGTTGAGATGGTAGAAGTCGGCATGGTTGTCGTTCCTTATATATCGTTATATCGGGATAGTACGATATGATGTGTAAAAAAAAAGAATTACCGCCCTGCACCAAACCGATGCTCAATACACTGCATAATGCCGGTGAGGCCCTCTTCAGCTACCCGGTAATAGATATAGCGCCCCTGTCGCTCACTGTGGAGCAAGCCCCGGTCCCTCATTAAGCCCAGATGTTCTGAAGCCATATGATTGGGTAGATCGCACGCTTTAGCCAGTTCGCCCACGGTATGGTCGCCCTGCAACAAGAGCTGCACCATGCGCAAGCGTGCCGGATGGGCAAGCGTCCGGAGGCACTCAGCTGCTTCTGCCAGGGCCTCCATCGGTATCAATTCAGAGGAGTCTTTCTTCGTTTCCATGTTTTTATTATATATCGTTATATCGCGATATGTCAACGTATTCTTCCTAAGAGTGTCTTTTTTTTGCGCATTTTTTTGCAACGCTATACCTGTCATTTTTGTATGGAGAGCAACGTTTTGTGCATGCGCACGCTAAACATAATTGTCTTGCATGTACTCTCACCCGCCAGACTAAAATTCCCCTCACAAAGGGTGAGAACTGGCCTCGATCACCGAATCGGCCACTTGACCTCCATGAGACCCAAAAAAAAGAGCGCTCCAACCCAATAGCGGTTGAAATGAAGGAGATTATCTCGATGCTCCAGGCCATGGGAGACGAGTCGGAGCCGACTTTTTTCCGCGAAGTGGTGGAGGCGTTCTTTGCCGATACCATAGCGCTGATCGCCACGTTGCAACAGTCCCTCACCTCTCCAGAGAGAGACATCATCTTGCGCATGACTCACACGCGCAAAGGCAGCAGCATGAATGTGGGTGCTCTTGGCATAGTTGCCATCTGCGACGAACTGCAGTCGGCCGGGAGCATGGCGGACGCGGCTGGGACGGCTGCATCTTTAACCAGACTCAAGAGCGAATTTGCCTGGGTGCACCGTGAGTTGAGTGCACTTATCCCTCCTTATTCCGCCTCTGATTTTTCTTGAAAAATGCCAATGCTTGCCGTGAAACCGTGTAGGAAATTGGTACTGCCAATCGGGCCAATTTCACCGTTACAGAAAAATCCGGCAATCGGAACCGGCCCGGTGGTTTCGGCGACCACGCGGCTATCGTGATCCGGTTCACCATAGAGATGTGAGCCCCGGCCATTACAGGAAAAGAGCAAGGCGCCGGAGGCAGCCTGCGATTCCAGATGATGGGAGATGTTGTGCATGAGGGCATGCAGATCTTCGCGAGCCGTCGCCGCGTCGCGGACGTGGAGCTGCACGGTCTGTCCGGGCCGAAACACATCGCCCACCGCAATCGCGCCGCTTTTTGAATCCGCGCCCATCAGGGTGCGAATGAGAAAATCGCCTCGCTCAAACTTATCTTTATATTCATCGATGACACGGCCCATGAGCAAGGCGCTACGAGCCAAGCGTTGATCCGCTGGCGATAGGGTTTCAATTAACGCGAGAATCACCTCCAGCGCCGGACGGCCCCCCAATTCGTAAATGATTTGGTTTTCGCAGCGGGTGATCACCTGGGGGTCGCCGATAGGCCGGCAGCCTTGCGAGACCACGGTGTGCAACTTGAAGTTACCCGTCAGACTGAGGCCCACCGCCCCGTGCACCACTTCCCCATTGAAAAACAGCGCACAGCTACTGGCCGATTGGCTGCCACTGGCCAGCCCGCCAACCACTGGACGCAAGGGGTACGTGTCGTTGAGGCTATCGAGCAATTTTTGTGCATCAATGGTAAACGGATCGGGCAACAACACAAAAGCGGGCTCGTCGTCGTCGTCAAAGTCGAACCGGCTCTGCCAGTAGTCGGCGGAGAGGTCCTCGATGCTCGACTGCTCGACGTGAAAAGGGGTGACAGACACCCCAGGCATTGAAGCCGCGAGGATGGCGAAGGCCGAGCGGTGTTCGATCTCCCGCCGGTCGCCAATCACCCCGCCGCCGGTACACCCGATCAAGGTCGGGGCATCGAGGCGTTTTTGAATCTGGGGCAGCTGATCGGCAAGCGCTTTGAGATGATGCGGCGTCGCAAAGACAAAGACGATATCGGCCGACAACTCCGGGGCTTGCTGAGCCAGTGCGTCCAGGGTTTCGTCAATGGCCGCTTCGATTTGGTCTTCACGTGAAATGGCGCTGGCAAATTGCATATAACCTCCTGCGAAAAAAGGATGAAGGAAGAAGCGCTAATCGTCATATTTCCCAAAGTTGTGTACTGGCGTAACGTTCGCCCAAATCGTTAAAAATGGTGACGATACGCCCGGCAGAAAGCGTTTTGGCAAGGGTATAGGCGGCTTGCATATAGGCACCGGAAGATTGTCCCACAAAAAACCCAGCTTTGGCTAGGCGCCAGCACATATCGTAACTGTCCTCGACCTTCACATCCATCCGCTGATCAATCACACTGTCATCGAGAATATCCGGTACGATGGCGTCAGGGCTCCCCAGGGGTTTGAGACCTTCGACACCAGGAAACTCTTCCGGCACAATCGCAATGACCTGAATATTGGGATTGTGTTCTTTTAAGCGGCGCCCGATGCCGGTCAGGGAGCCGCCTGTGCCAATGCCGCCGACAAAGTGGGTGAGTTCACCTTGTGTTTGCTCTAAAATCTCGGCTGCCGTGCCTTCGTAGTGGGCCCGCACATTGCTCAGATTGCTATATTGGTCGGCGAAATAGTAGCGCTCCGGTTCCGCTTCGGCCAAACGGCGCACCTCGCGCAGGGCTTCATCGTATCCCAGGAGAGCGTCCGTGACAATGAGTTGGGCACCGTGAGCGCGAATGCGCTTCAGGCGTTCCTTACTCGCATTTTCCGGGACCACGAGTGCGACCGGATAGCCCAGGGCTGCCCCCAGCCAGGCGTAGGCAATGCCGGCATTGCCAGAGCTGGAATCGAGAATCGTTTTGCCGGGGCACAAGTCGCCGCGCTCCAGTGCATCGAGCAAAATCTGACGCACTGGACGATCTTTTAGAGACCCCCCCGGATTGAAGTATTCGAGCTTGGCATGTATCTCGACCCGTGGCAGCTCTTGCTCGAATCCCCCTACTCGCACCAGAGGCGTGTGGCCAACGGCCCCGAGGAGGGGATACTGAACAAGATATTTTTCCATGTCAATTGATGATAACATACGATTGACTTTCTCATCGCCTCCTGGCTATGCCTGATGTCGTAACAACTCCACTCATAGTTCGATCTTACCACAAATTCCAGGGAAAAAAAGCTTCTGACATGCACCCTGGGAGACTGGGAGCGACTATGTTATGATACAAACTACATTACACCAACGTCGTATTCCAAGCGCTGTAAGGCGCGGGTGTCTTGCAGATCGCTTTGGGCTTTGCCCCATGGAGGTATTGGTGATGAAGCTTGCAACGTTCCTGGTACAAGGCGGACGTCGGGGGCGTTTTGGCGCCTTGCTTGGCGATCAGTCGGTTGTGGACCTCCAGGCTGCTGGCCGCGTGCTTCAGCAGCGGACACCACGGGATCTCATGGCCTGTATTCGGAGTGGCGCATCGGCTTTGGCTGCAGTGGCCCAGGTGCTCCAGGCAGTCGAGGCCAACCACACCCACACGAAAGAGCTTGCCGATACCATGTACGCACGGGAACACGTGCGTTTTTTGCCGCCGATTATCCCCGGAAAAATTATGGCTGTGGGCCTCAACTATGCCGATCACGCCGCTGAGGTCGGCAGTGAGGTCGGCAGTGAGGAGCGGTCGCGGCCGGCGGGCTTTATTAAACTGACCAGCAGTATCATTGGGCACGAAGCCCCAATTCGTAAGCCCACGTGGACCAGAACCCTCGATTATGAAAATGAACTGGCAGTGGTGATTGGCCGCCAGTGCACCAATATTCCGGCGGACAACGCCTATCAATATATTTTTGGCTATACCATTATGAATGACGTGTCGGCGCGTGAGGTGCAGCGCCAAGAGCGTCAAATCGGCAATATTATGATCGGGAAAAATTTCCCCACTGCCGCACCGCTTGGTCCTTGGATCGTGACCCGTGATGAAATTCCCGACCCCCACAACCTGCAGTTGATCACTCGGGTGAATGGGGAAATCCGGCAACACGCCAATACCAAGCAACAAATCCACGATATCAAGCACCAGATGGCATGGTACTCACACGCCGGTTTTGAGCCGGGCGATATCGTTTCCACCGGTACTCCGTCGGGGGTGGCGGCGGGCCATCCAGGTCCTGAATCCTGGTATTTAAAACCGGGTGATGAAGTCTCGTGTGAGATCGAGGGTATTGGATATTTGCTCAACCCGGTACGCCGGTCGCGCACCGTTAATAAATGAGATGGCACCCTCTTGTGCTCTCATGGATTTGATATCAAATCTGTCCCCCCCCCCCAGCATGTTGGGCAGGAGAATA
>Ga0214472_10002692_pt1 | contig 18975 bp, 13 predicted proteins | sample RVTome_6_FD_207662 | JGI IMG/M metagenome (GOLD analysis project Ga0214472, IMG submission 207662) | Soil microbial communities from uranium-contaminated site in the Upper Colorado River Basin, Wyoming, United States - RVT140D175 | ecosystem: Environmental > Terrestrial > Soil > Contaminated >...
AGATGCCGGTTCGCGGTGTGGCGCGCCTTGCCGCCCTTGCGCATCCCGGCCCAATCGACGAGCCCGGTCACGACCAGCGGGATCCAGAACAGGACGCTGCCGGCGATCAGCCAGGTCGCCGCGACCGGAGCGGCCGGGAACGAGCCGGCGCGCGACAGCACATCGAATCCCAGCGCCGCCACGTAGTAGGCGGCGGGGAAATGCACGAACATCGGATGGCTGGGGTGCCCCATCGGCTTCCCCTGGACGATCTCTTTGAGCGTATAGCGTCCCACGATCTTCCTCCCCTCGATCGTCCTGCACGATCGCGTCAGCGTAGCGCGCCGCGCGCCCCGGGTCAGGGAACCTTCTCGAGCGTGACGACGGCGTTGTAGTCCGGGACGCCGCATTCGGGATCACGGACGCCGCGGCGCAGAAGCGCTTGCGATTCGGGCCAGTGCACCTGTACGTTGCGCGGCTTGATCGCGGCGATCTTGACCCGCCCGCGAAAGGTCCCGGTCTCGCTGCGCACGATCACCGGATCGCCGTGCGCCAAACCCAGCTCGCCGGCGTCGGCCTTGGCGATAAACACGTCTTCGCGCAGCGCGCCCGTGAGCGGATCGCGTTCGCGGTGGATCATCGAGTTGAACTGCTTCCCGCGGCGGGTGGACAGCAGGAATCGGCCGGCCGACAGGCGCGACTCGGGTGGCGCGACCGCGACGAAGCGCGCGTGAGCGTCGCTCGTGGGAAACACTCCGCCTTCGGCAAGCAGCCGTCCGCCCCACTGCATATGGTCGCCCGTGCGCCCAAGCCGCTCGATCCCGGCGTACAGCGGCACGGTCCGTGCGATCTCGTCGCGAATATCCGCACCCGACGCGAATGCGATCTGCGAAGCGCGCTCCGGGTGCGCGCGCTGCGCGGCTTGCATGAAGATCTCCCACTCGCTGCGCGCCTCGCCGGGCCGCGGCCCGGGGATCTCGGGCGAGTAGGCGATCTGGCGCTCGGTCGTCGTCTCGGTTCCACCACCGCGCTGCTCGTATCGCGTGCGCGCGGGAAGGATCAGCGCCCATTCGCGCGGCGGCACCAGCATCTGCGAGGTCAGCACGATGTCTTGATGGATGCGATGCGGGATGCGCTCGAGCGCCTCACGGACGAAGCCGGGCTCGGGCATCGTCTCCAGGAAGTTGCCGCCGGCCGACCACAGCAGGTCGAGGCGACCGTCGTGCGCTGCGTCGATCTGATCGGCGGTGGCAAGACCCGGCGCGCTCGGCACGCCGAAGCCCCACAGCGCGCTCATGGCTTGCGCGTTCTCGGGGTCCACCGGCCGGCCGCCGGGGAACGTGTTCGGCACGCAGCCGACCTCGGCGCCGCCCTGCACGCCGGAGTGGCCGCGGATCGGCATCACGCCGCACTGTTCGCGCCCGACCCAGCCCAGCGCAAGCGCGACGTTCAGGATCGCGCGAACCGTGTCCACCCCGTGCCGATGCTGCGTCGCGCCCATCGACCAGACGAAGATGCCGCTGCGCGCCTCGGAGAGCATCCGCGCGAAGCGCAGCATCTCATCGCGCGACGCGCCGGATCCCTGCTCGAGCATCGCCCACGATTGTGCGGCGACCGCGTCGGCGGCGACGTCAAAGGCCGTCGTGTGCGCCGCGATCCACGGCAGATCCACCCATCCCTGCTCGATCAGGTGCTTGAACACGCCGTTGAAGAAGGCCAGATCGCCGCCGGTGTGGACGGAATAGAACTCGTCGGTGATCTTCGTGCCGAACATCGCGGACTCGGCGACCGAGGGAACCCAATAGCGACGCATGCCCGGCTCGGCGTACGGATTGACCAGCGCGATGCGGGTCCCCTTCTTCTTCGCGTAGTAGAGGTACTTGGTGGTGACCGGTTGGTTGTTCGCGACGTCGGATCCGACGAAGACGATCAAGTCAGTGCCGATCCAATCCTTGTACGAGCACGTGGACGCGCTCACGCCCAGCATCTGCTTCATCGCGACCGTGGACGGCGAGTGACACAGCCGCGCCGAATTGTCGATGCTATTCGTGCCCAGGAACCTCGCGACCTTCTGCGCCACGTAGTAGACCTCGTTGGTGATGCCGCGCGATGTGAGGAAGAACCCCATCCGCAGCGGATCGGTTTCGCGAAGCGCGTCACCGGCCAAGCCGAGTGCCTCCTGCCACGAGATGCGCGTGAAACCCCGCTCGCCGCGGCGACGGAGCATCGGATAGCCCAGCCGTCCCAGATCACGCATCTGCTTGCTCGACAGCGACTCGACGGCATCGACGTCGCGCAGGATGCGATGGTCCATCGCATCCATCGTGTTGAGCTTGAGCAGGTTCAGCCGGACCGTGCATAGGTGGACGCCGTCCATCGTCCAGTCGCGAAGACCGGTCGTGCCGAGCGCGCAGCCGTCACACACCCCGTCGCGCAAGATCTTCCAGGCGTACCAGGGATGCGCGCGGTTCTCCCATGCGATGCGCGCCATCTCGCCGTAGTGGTTGGGCTTGACCTCGCCGATCCCGTATGGAATCGGGCCAACCCAATCCTTGCTGCGACGCTTCCCACGGGGGGGCCGGCTGCTCATGACCGCGAGTATAGGGACGCGGCGTTGACTTCGCGGGAGCAAGCCGGGATAGTTGTCGCATGGACACTTTCATTCGCACCTGTCCGCTGTGCGAGGCGACATGCGGCTTGGCGATCACGATGGACGGCGACCGCGTCACGGGGATCCGCGGCGACGACGACGACGTGTTCAGCCACGGCTTCATCTGCCCCAAGGGGACCACGCTGGGCGACCTGCATCACGATCCCGACCGGCTACGCCGGCCGCTGATCAAACGCGACGGCCGCTTCGTCGAAGTCGGCTTCGACGAAGCCTTCGCCGAAATCGAGCGTCGCCTGCCGGCCATCCTGAACGAGCACGGCCGCGACGCGGTCGCGCTCTACATCGGCAACCCGACCGTCCACAACGTGGACGCGACGATGTTCGTCAAGCCGATGGCGAAAGCGATCGGGACGCGCAACATCTTCTCGGCCTCGACGGTGGACCAGCGGCCGAAAGAGCTGGCGTGCGCCTGGATGTTCGGCGGCGGCCTGACCGTCCCCATTCCCGACATCGACCGGACCGACTATCTGATGATCCTGGGCGCGAACCCGCTCGAATCGAACGGGTCGCTCGCGACCGCACCCGACTGGCCGGGCCGGATGCAGGCGATCCGCTCGCGCGGCGGCAAAGTTGTCGTCGTGGATCCGCGGCGCACCCGCACCGCCGCCAAAGCCGACGAGCACGTCGCGATCCGCCCCGCCGGGGACGCCTTCTTCCTCGCCGCCATCGCGCACACGATCTTCGACGAAGGTCTGGTCTCGCTCGGCTCGCTCGAGCCGCATCTGAACGGCTTCGACGATGTTCGCGCGCTGGTTGCGCCGTTCACGCCCGAAGCGGTCGCGACCGTCACAGGGATCGACGCGGACACCACGCGACGCCTTGCGCGCGAGCTGGCGGCCGCACCCACCGCATGCGTCTACGGACGCATCGGCACGACCACGCAAGAGTTCGGCACGCTCGCCTCGTGGCTCGTGGACATCTGCAACATCGCGACCGGCAACCTGGACCGCCCCGGCGGCGCGATGTTCCCGAAAGCTGCGGCCGGCGCGTCGAACACGCGGCCGGGAAAGGGACGCACGTTCCGGATCGGCCGCTTCGCCAGTCGCGTGCGCGGCGCGGCCGAAACGCTCGGTGAGCTGCCGGTCGCGTGCCTGGCCGAAGAGATCGATGTGCCCGGCGAAGGCCAGGTGCGCGCGCTGATCACCGTTGCCGGCAACCCGGTGCTGTCCACACCCGACGGCGCGCGGCTGGATCGGGCGCTCGCGGGACTCGACTTCATGATCAGCCTCGACGTGTATCTCAACGAGACGACGCGGCACGCCGATGTAATCCTGCCGCCGCCCGAGCCGCTGCAACGCTCGCACTACGACCTTGCGTTCAGCCAGTTGTCGGTCCGCAACGTCGCGAACTATTCGCCCGCGATCTTGCCGCTCGAAGACGGGCAGATGCACGAGTGGGAGTCCATGGCGGTCATTGCCTCGATCGCGCAGACCGGATCGCGCGCCGACCCCAGCGTCGTGGACGATCTGGTCGCGCTGACCGTGGCGCAGGGAGTCGCGACCGAAGTACACTCGGCCGAAGATCTGCTCTCGGCAGTCGCCCCGCGTCGCGGGCCCGAACGAATCCTGGACATCATGCTGCGCGGCGGGCCCTACGACATCACGCTCGACGATCTGATCGCCCAGCCGCACGGCATCGACTTCGGCGCGCTGCAGCCGCGGCTTCCCGAAGTTCTGCGCACCGAGTCGGGCAAGGTCGAGTGCGCCCCGCCGCCGCTCGCCGAAGACGTGGCGCGGCTGCGCGCGGCGCTGGATCGAAAGCCGAACGGCTTGGTCCTGGTCGGCCGGCGGCATCTGCGGTCGAACAACTCGTGGGGGCACAACATTGCGGCCATGGTGAAGGGCCGCGAGCGCTGCACGCTTCAGATGAATCCCGCCGACGCCGCCCGCCTGGGCGTCGAGGACGGCAAGCCGGTCAAGATCGCCAGCAGCGCCGGCGAACTCGTTGCGCCGGCCGAGATCACCGACGACATCCGTGAAGGCGTCGTATCGCTCCCCCACGGCTGGGGCCACGATCTGCCGGGCATCCGCCTGTCGGTCGCGAGCGAGAAAGCCGGCGTGAACTCGAACGTGCTCACGCCCTCGGTCGTGGATACGCTGTCGGGCAACGCCGTCCTGAACGGAATCCCCGTCGACGTGTCGGCCTAGCCGCGCGGTTCGGGAACGCGATCGAGCATGCGGCGCGGCAGCGCGAGCCGCTTGAGCGCGCGCCATCCGAAGTCGATCGCCTGCCCGCCGCGCGGCGGACGGTCGCGAAGTGGCAACCCGCGCCGGTAGACGACCTCCAACGGGGATCGCCATCGCGTTGCCGCGACGCGCGCGAGCGCGATCGGCCGTCGCCGCGGCGGAAGCGTGGCCAACGACGACGGGTTCGGTCGCTCCCATGCCGCCAGCATGCTTGCCGCGATCCACGACGGTGGCGAGGCGAAGCGGCCCAGCGGCACGGCCGACAGGTCGGCTCCGATCAGATCCGACAGCGACAGCGCGCATTGGATCCATTCGCGGCGACGCGCGTCCGTGGACAGGCACCGCTCCCAATCAAACGACGGCGGACAAGACTCGACTGCGGCGGCCAGATCGCACAACCACAACGATCGCCACCCCCCGTGCTTCATGAAGTGGACGGCCAGCACGCCCAGATGATCCTCGGCGGAAAGGACGCGCACCGGCGTGGAACCCAGCATCACCGTGCGCGCCGCCTGACGCATTCCGGATTCGTCGGGACCGGCCGTCTCGGTGTGATCCAGGTCGATCACCGGACCCGGCGCCAGGCCCGCGATCACCCGTCCGGCGGCCTTGCGCTCTCCGGGTGAGAGCCACAGATCGACATCCCCGAACGGCCGCAGGCCGGGCGCGGGATACAGCCGCGCCGCATCCCATCCCTTGATCAGAATCGGATCGATCCCCGCGCCTCGCAGCGCCGCCAGCGCCTCGGCGATCCGCCGCTCCAACACGCTGTGCTGCAAGGCGTGAAGCCGGAACGATTCGTGGAGTCGCCGGCCGGCCTTCGACGCGGCGAGATCCTTGCGCTCGCGGATTGCGCGCCAGGCCAGCGCGCCCGCACCGGATCGAAGCAGCAACGGCTCGGCCATCTTGAGTTCGTCGACCGTCGCCTCGCACGCCGGTGGCGACACTCGCCATGCGCCGCGAAGAATTCGGGCCGCGACGCCCGCGTCGATCACAGGCACGTGCCGCCCGCGCAGACGCCGCTGCAGCACTCCGCCGATCCGCCGCATAAGCCGCCGCCCGGGATGCACGTTGCGGCCTGCGCAGCGGTGGGAGCAATGATCGATCGGACCACCGGCAACGCGACGCCGGCGATGGCGGCTCGCTTGAGAACCTCGCGGCGCGACGGCCCGAGCCACGTCGTCTCGCCGGACTCAAGCAGGCGGCTGCGCTCCAGTCGCGCGAGTGCGTAGCGCACCTCGCTTATGCCGAGACCGGCCACGGCCGCGATCTCGGCGACGGAGCGCCGGCCATCGCAACCGCGCCACACACGGGCGGCGGTGTCGTTGAGGCAATGCGCGCGATCACGTTCGAGATCGTAGATGAGCACCTCGCCGTCGAGTTCCTCGACAACCAGACGGTGACCGCGCGCCTTCGGACGCGTTTCGTCGGTGCGTGTCATGCCCATCTCCTTGTGGTGTCTGCCGCGCCGGCGGCGAGTCGTTCGACGATCGTGCGGGCGGCCGCGGCCGCCTCGCCGCGGCGCCCTTTGAGGACGATGCCGTTCGCCGCCGCGGCGCGTGCCGCGGCGAGAACGTGGGCGGGACGCCTCCGCGCGGCGAGCGCGTTTCCGACCAGCGCCATGGCCGCCTCCCCCGGCGTTCCTCGCCGAGGCGCGTATCGACCACCCGGCTCGTAGGACGTCAGCACGATTGCGCCGACGGGGACGGGGCCCGACGCAACCGCCGCGTCGCCGACCGCGACGTCAACGCCACGATCGGATCCAGCCGGACGGACCGAGAGAGGCTTGGCGAAGGGGCGGACGCGGCCGCGCGCATCCAGAACGGCGAACTCGTCGGACAGATAGCGCGCCCCCATGCGCAGGAACGCCTCGACCAGGGTCGTCTTGCCGGTGAAGCTACGGCCGGGCACGATGATCGCGCGGCCGTCCCATTCGACGGCGCCGGCGTGCACGAACACGTGGCGCGGCGCCGTCTCCGCGACGTGGCGTCTCAGATCGGTTGCGAGCGCATCCAGGGCGACGGCTCCCTCGCGCGAGCGAGCCAGCCGGGTCCAGTTTCCATAGGCGAGGTTCAACCGGCGCATGCCCGGTCGCGGCCCGTCGCCCCCGACGATGTAGGAATACACGCGCTCGGGACGGTCGCGGGACGCGACGCGCGTGCCGGGCGGCAGGACGGAGGTGACCGCCGCCATCGCGTCCGCATCGCTGACGCGCACGGCGAACCGGACCCCGTAGGCTTGCATCGATCGGCGCTCCGCCCACACGAGGCGGTCCAAGGCGTCCATTCAGGTACCGCCTTCACGGGTTCGCGGCACGGCTGCTCGGATCGCCGCGGCCGTCATCGCACAAATCCGATCATCGACGCCGGATCACCGAGCAGGTTCCAGGATCGACGAACGCTCGGGTCGGTTGTCGCTTGCAGCGCGCGCATCGCGGCCTGGCCGAGTGTCGCGGATCGGCCACCGAACAGCTCGCGATAGAACGCGATGTTGATCTCAAGCTGCCCGGCCGGCTCGGTCGTGCCCGTCGAGGCCCACACCGCCGCGGCCCCGCCTGGCGCCCACAGCAGCGACTCGGCCAGGCTCGGAACGCCCGGATCGACGAAGTAGCCGTTCAAGCAGGTCATCAGGACGAACAGCGACGGGGCCGGGTTGCGCATCGCTGGGGCGTCGTCCGCCGTGAGCAGTCCACCTCGCCACAAGCCGATGCTTCCGTGTCCGGTGTAGTTGACGACGGCTTGACCGGCGTCGATCGCGGCGAGCAACGCGCTGCGCGCGCCGGGAGTCGCATCGCGATCGATTCGCTCGACGGCGAACGCCGGTGGCAGCGCGGCCGCGAGCGAGGCGTCCGCGGCCGCGAAGTCGGCGGTGTCGCTTCGGTCGGTGACCAGCAGGGCCGACGGCGACGGCGGCTTGGCGGCGAGAACCTTGTCCACGAGCGCACCGGCGGCCGCCGCGGTCGCAACCGGGAGCCGGCCGATCGCGATGTCGGGGGCGCCGTCGTCGTCGAAGTCGGCGAACCAGCCGTCGGTGGCGGTTTCCATCGTGGCGATGTCGTGCATGTGAACCGGAATCAGATCGCCGGAGCCACGGCCGATGTGATTGCGCGGATCCATGCTCCCGTCGCCGATGAGCACGACCGCGCGTGGACCGACGAGCCACGTCGCGGCGGCGTGCTCGAGGAAGGCGCGAAGGGCGGCCGGATTGCGTTCGCCCCAGGCGAACTCGTCGAACACGTCCTCGATGTCGACGACCGTCGGGAAGTAGCCTTGGAGCGCGCGCCGCTCGGCAAGCCGGCGTGCCGGAACGGCCAGATCGGCGGTCGTGATCGCAAGGTAGGAGCCGAGGTTCGTTCGACTGCGCAGGGACGACGGGGCATTGACCCGCAGCGGCGGCCGCGAGACGGCCGGCGCAGCGAACGCGTAGAGCAGGCGCGTTCCCGTCCCCGGCACGACGACGCGCGCGGTCGTCCCGGTCACAGTCGGCCGCAGCAGCGTGACGCGATCCGGGTCGGTGACGTCGGCGACCGTGATCGCTCCGGTCGTGAAGCCCGCAACGTTCACGGTCGCTCCGGCCTGCGCGGTGAATCGGAGTTCGTCGCGGTCGGCGACGAAGTGTCGCTGGTAGGTGATGCGGATCGCGTCCGTCAGAGACACGTCCAGCGGCTCGGCGCTGCGAAGCCGGATGAGGTTCTCGCCGTCGCGCAGCGACGAGACGGTGAAGCTGCGGCTGCCGCGCGACTGCCGGTCGAAGACGATCTCGCCGGCGTCGACGCCGTTGATCGATACCGCCACCTCATGGCGGCGCAGCGTCACTCCTTGCAGCGACACATCAACCGTTGCGGGGCCTCCCGCGTAGGCGGTGACGGCGACGGCCTGCTCGGATCCGGAGGCCGTCACCGGCGCGCCGAAGAAATTCTCGGCTTCGCCGTTGCGGAGCGACGAGAAATATACCGACCGGTCACGCCGCTCGACGACCGCGGGAAACGATTGCGGCTGCGCGCCCGAGGCGGTGGCGTTGCCGGCGACGGTGATCGTCCGGCCCGGCGTCGCGTCGCGCCAAAGCCAATAGACGCGCTCGGCCGTCCAGGGCGCGTCCAGGCCGATGCCGTAGAACTCGGCCGCATCGGCCACGGTGCGCACCGGAAGTTCGCGTCCCTCGGAGAAGAGGTGAACCGAGCCGGCGCCGGGGACCTCCGACAGCGGCACGCGATACCAGCCCTCGCGCGAAACGAGCGCCTTGACGGACGCACGGCCGGCCGGGCCGTTCGCCGCGGTCTCCAACACCGGAAGCGCCGCGGTGCGCGGCATGATTCCACCGGCGCCCGTCGCTGCGACGAAATCGTCGAGCGTCGCGGCGGACGGCGCCGGCGATGTCGCCGAAACGCGCGTCGAGGCATAGGGGCCGTGCCATGCGCTGCCGCCGCGAAGATCGATCTCTTCAATCCACCAGCGGCTCGCGTCGCCGCCGCCGGGATCGCGCCACGCATAGGAGCGTTCGGTGCCGGAATCGGTGCCCGGCCCGAGGCTCAGCGAGGTGCCGGCCAGCGGCGCAGCCGTCACGCGCCGGCGCCCCGAGCCGTCGTCGCGCCAGACGTGGAAAGCAAGCGTGTCGCTCTCCCATGCCGTCGTCCATTCGACGAGCGCACCACGCGCGTCTCGCGAGACGGAGGCCGAAGCAAACCCCGCCGCCGTCGGAGCGAGCGGAACTTCCCACATGCCGCGCCCGTGCGTGGCGACACGCAGGATGGCACTGGGCGTTCCCGGGTTCGTGATCTTCATCTCGTAGACCGGCACGGCCGGCAATCCCGTGCCCAGCGGCCCCCAGGTCGCTCCCCCATCAACGGATCGGTAGACGCCCACGTTCTCCGTGCCGGCGAACAGGTCGTCGGAGTTCTGCGGGTTGATCAGGAACGAATCGATCGGGTTGTTCGGGATTCCGGCGCCGGCCTCGACCCACGTCGGCGTCGCATCGCTCAGGTTCGTCGTCTTCCAGATGTGCGACGGCGTGGCCGGACCGTAATAGTTGGCGAACGCGACGTAGGCCGTGTCCGAGTCAAACGGATCGACCGCGATCGTGGTGGGGACCGGCGCAACGCCAAAGACGTCGTCGAGCCACGCCGCATTCGTCACATCAACAAGCGAAGATGATCCCGTCGTGGTCCGAAAGACTCGCCCATCGCTAAGCCCAACGAGCCGAACGGCATCGCTGAGCGGAGCGACCCCGATCGCCGTGATCGTCTCGGTGGCGGTCACGGGATTCTGGCTGACGACCGCATTGTTTACGGATTGATCCGCCGATCGATAGAGAACGTCGGTTCCGTAGTAGACGGTCGGGGGAATGCCGGGACCGAGCGCGATCGGCGGGTAGAACTCGGTGTCGTCCGAGCAATCGAAGTCGGCATCGAGAAAGCCGAATCCGTTGCCGGTGCACCCGTAACGGTTCCAGGCGCTGGCAAGCGCATCGGCCGGCGAATCCGCGCGATGGATGTTCGGGCCGTACGGGCTGGTCTGAAACGTGTGGAAGAACTTTGCGTCCAGCATCGAATGGTCGATGAGTGCCTTCCCGCCGTCGCTGTGATCCACCAACGTCCACGTCGTCGCGTCGGTTCTGATGTGGGTGCCGTTGTCCTGGGTGCCGCCGATCGTCAGGAACAAATCGGAAGGACTGACGTCTAGGCCGATGTATTGGATCGCGTCGATGCTGCCCCCTCCGACGGTACTGGCGTTGACGCTGAACCAGTTGCCGCCTGCATCACCCGACTTCCACACGCCGCCATCGTTGCCTTGATAGATGATCGACGGATTCGAGGGCGCCGGCGCGATCACGTGCGTGTCCACGTGCATCGCCGCGGCGCCGAGCGGCGTCGTGACGGTGGCGCCTCCGTCGGTCGAGACGAAGAACGGCGTGACACCGCCCAGGTAGAACGTGTTCCCGCTGGAGTCGATGCTCTGCACCGCAACAGAGAGATCGTAGAAGCACTGGCCGCCGCAGAATCCGTCCGCGGCCGGGATCGTCGCTCCGAACGTCGCGCCGCCGTCGTTGGACCTGCGCACTCGCCCGCTGCTCTGCGCGTCGGCCTCGTAGACGATCCAGTCCCCCCCACCGGACATGCCGGCGAGCTCGGATCGCAGGTTGTCGCCGATCGCAAGCGTCTGCGAGAAGGCGACGTTCGTTGCCGGAATTGCCAGCGCGTTGACCGATCGCCACACGCCACCGTCGGTTCCGCCGGCCGTGTGATCCAGGACCGTACACAACAGCTCGTCGGAATCGGCCGGGTTCATGATGCACGATTGGACGCTGTCGCTCGCGGCACCCGTCGGGACGTTCAGTCGCGAGAAGGTAATCGAGCCGAGCGCACCCGCCGCGTTGTTGGATCGCCAGACACCGCGACTGGACGTCGTCAACGGCCGGTAGCCCTTGCCACCGCCGGGAATCACGGTGCTCGCGAAGACGATGTTCGGGTCGGTCGGATGGACCACGATCGAGCTGATCGCAAGGTTGGTGAATGTGGTGCCGCCCGGATTGATCGGCCCGACGAATGTGGGCGTTGCGGAAAGCGCACCATCGATCCGGTAGAGGCCGACACCTTGGAAACAGTTTATGCAGAGCTTGTCCTCACCGGTGCCGACGTAGACGATGGTGGGATCCGACGGCGCGAATTCAACTTCGCTGAACGACTGCGTGGGCAAGTCGTTCGCAAGCTGCGTCCAGCTCGCTCCGCCGTCGGTCGATCGGTAGAGTCCGCCGCTCGCCGCTCCGGCGAACACGATGTCTTCATCGGTCGGATGCACGGCGATGGACTGGATGCGACCGCTCAACGGATTGGCTCCGTCGGGCAGCGGCGTCGGACCGATCGAGGTCCATTCGAACGCAGCGGAGATGCCGATCGACTCTGCCTCCTGCCGCTTGCGCTCTTCGAAGGCGGCGACGACGGGATCGTGCGTCGGCGGGCCGGCGCTTCCCGGCGGCTCCTTCGCCCGCGGCATGTCGCCGGCGACCGCCGCCGCCGGCTGCGGACGCGTGGGTTCGGAAAGCGCAAACGATCCGACAACCGCAGCAACGGCCAGAACCGCCGACGTTCGCCGTTGAGCCATGTGAATGTCTCCCCGTTCGAAGCGCACGCGTCGCCGACGCACTCGTACGCAAATCAACGCATTTGTCCCCTCAGACCATAGCCAGCAAGCGCGCCAGCGTAAAGGGTGCAAGAGGAAAGCGGCCGGAAAGGCTGAAGAGCTTGCTCAGCCGCCGATCATCGACATCGAGCGCTTCGGGCGTACGAAGCCGGGGCGGTCGATCAGGTGTCCGCGCCATTTTCCGGCGACGTTTTTCGTGATCGCAGCCGCAATGTCGTCGTCGGAGGCGCCGCCGCGAAGCAGCGCGCGCAGATCGGTTTCGCTCAACGCAAACAGGCAGTTCCGCAGTTGCCCTTCCGCGGTGATGCGAATGCGGTTGCACGATTCGCAGAACGGCTCGGTGATGCTGCTGATCACGCCGACGCCGCCGGGCGCGCCGTCGGCGAACCGGTACACCGTCGCCGGCTCGGGTCCGTGCGCGACCGGCTCCAGCGGGAACTCCTGCGCGATGCGCGCGAGCACCTCGGCACTTGGCACGACCGCGCTGCGCTCCCAGGTCTCGTCCGCGTCGAGTGGCATGAACTCGATGAAGCGAACCTGATAGCCGGTCTCGCGCGCGAAGCGGGCGAAGTCGGTGATCTCGGCGTCGTTGGTTCCGCGGATCACGACGCAGTTAAGCTTGATCGGCGCAAGACCGGCGTTCTCGGCTGCGCGCAGCCCGTCCATGACCGCGTGCAGCGCATCGCGGCGCGTCATCTCGGCGAAGCGATGCTGCAGCAGAGAGTCTACGCTGACGTTGATGCGCTTCAATCCGGCCGCCGCCAGATCCGCCGCCTGCTTGGCCAGCCAGAAACCGTTCGTCGTCAGCGACAGATCCGGAACGCCGCGCGCGGACAGCATTGCGACCAGCCCCGACAGGTCGCGGCGCATCAACGGCTCGCCGCCGGTCAGCCGGATCGTGCGCACGCCCAGCCCGACGAACACCCCGGCCAGCCGGTCGATCTCTTCGAAGGTGAGGATCTCCTCGCGAGGGAGCCACTTCAGGCCTTCGGCCGGCATGCAATAGGTGCAGCGAAAATTGCACTTGTCGGTCACCGAGATCCGAAGATCGTCGGCGACGCGTCCGAAAGAGTCGCTGAGGCTCATCGATCCAGTATAGAGGCGGCCAGCAATCGCCGGATCCGGTCTGCCGTCTCCGCCGCATGCTCGGTGACGCCGGACCAGGTGATCTGCAGCACCCGCCAGCCCAACTCCAAAGCCCCGCCGAGGCCTTCGAGGGGGTTGGGTGAAATGAATGAGGAAAGCCCCGGCCGGATCGTCCGGGCCGGGGCTTTTCGTGGCGCCTCGGTTCAGTGCACGGGCCAGACCGCCCACGCGAAGAGCATCCCGACCGTCGCGGCCGCCGCGACGCGTCCGATCAGAGACCAGACGCTGCGGCTCCCTGCCCCGCGTTCCGCCGGGACGTCGCCCGCTTGCGCAACCGGCTCGGATTCGATCGTTGCCGGTTGCACCGGCGCGATCAGAACCTGGACCGGCGTCGGCGCCGACCGCGACCGCTGCATGCGCACCACCGTTGCGACGGGCTCATCCGCCGCAGCCGGGTCGGGTGCCGGCTTGGCCGCCGCGCGCAATGCGCGCGTCAGGTCCACCGGACGTCCGAGCCGTCTCGCGACCGCGACTGCGGCGCACGCGAGGATCGGCTGCACTTGCGTCGGCCGCACACCAAGCACGCGTGCGACGTCGCCTTCGCTCATCTTCAAGCCGTGTCGCATCAGCACGGCCGCTCGCTGACGATGCCGCAGCGCGACCACGGGTGCGAGCATCTTGCTCGTCGTGTCGTCTGCGACGCGAACGGTTGCGGCTTCCGCCTTCAAGGCCTGATAGGCGAGCCTGAGACCGAGCACCTCCTCCTCGTCCGGTGCGGTCCGGCCGGATCGAACGTGCCGGCGCGCTTCGGCGGCCGCCCAGGTCAACGTTGCCCGGACGCCGAGAGGAAGCAGATGCGGCGCCCGCCCGACCAGAGCGGATCCGAAGAACCGATACGACCACGGCAGGACCTGATCGGGATTGCCGGCCGACGATCGGCGCGGCGGCCCGGCCCGGACCTGTGTCCATTGGAGCGCTGGGTCCATGACCTCCCCTTTCTGGGGACGGAGATGAATCTGCCACGCTCCGCTTCGCTCACGCCCCCTCACCCGGGGACGGCAAGCAACCTTAGCCCGGCCGGGCAGCAGGTCAAGGACGCTAGTGGGGCTGGGCTTTCACGGCCCGCTCGCGGACTCGGCGGTCTAGGTGGCGCTTGCGGACGCGCAGCGACTTGGGCGTGACCTCGACCAGCTCGTCGGCGGCGATGAACTCGATCGAGGTCTCGACGCTCAGCTCGTGAGGCGGCTCGAGCTTGATCGCCTCGTCCGAGGCATGGGTCCGGATGTTGGTCTTCTGCTTCTCGCGCGTGACGTTGACGACCAGCTCGTCGGGTCGCGAATGCTCGCCGACCACCATGCCTTCGTAGACCTCTTCGCCGGGACCGATCAGCAGCACGCCGCGCGGCTGCAGCGAATCGAGCGCGTACGCGGTGGACTTGCCGTGACGGTCCGCGACCATCGCCCCGCCGTTGCGATGCGGAAGATCCCCGACCCACGGGATGTAGCCCGCGGCGTGCAGGTGCAGCAGCGCGGTGCCGCGCGTCGCGGTCAGTAGCAGCGTGCGGAAGCCGATCAGGCCGCGCGCCGGCGCTTCGAACGTCACGATCGACCGGCCGACGTCGCCGGGACGGATATCCACGACCTTGCCCTTTCGCGGCGCGAGATTCTGCGAGATGGTGCCGACGTGATCGTCGGGCACGTCGACGACACCCCGTTCGAGCGGCTCGTGCAACACGCCTTCGATCTCGCGCGTGATCACTTCGGGACGCGAGACTTGGAACTCGTAGCCTTCGCGGCGCATCGTTTCGATCAGAACGGCGAGCTGCAACTCGCCGCGGCCGGCGACTTCGATGACCTCGGGCGAGTCGGTCGGCGTGACGCGGATGCTGACGTTGCCCAGGATCTCGCGGTCGAGCCGCTCTTTCAGATGACGGCTGGTGAGGAACTTGCCTTCGCGGCCGGACAGCGGGCTCGTGCTCACGCCGAAGGTCATGCGCAGGACCGGCTCGTCGACGATCAAACGGCCGAGCGCGACCGGCGCGTCGGGATCGGCGAGCGTGTCGCCGATCTCAACGTCCGGGAGGCCGGCGGCGACGAACAGATCGCCGGCGCCGATCTCGTCGACGCGAACGCGCGCAAGTCCCAGGAAGCACTCGAGTGCAGTCAGCTTGCGGCGCTCGGTCGAACCGTCGTCGCGGCAGAGCGCGATCGCTTCGTCGGCGCGCAGCGTGCCCTGGACGACGCGCCCGATCGCGAGCCGGCCCAGATAGTCGCTGGCGTCGAGATTGGTGACGAGCGCCTGCAGCGGCCCGGTGGGATCGCCCGATGGAGCGGGGATGTAGTCGATGATCGCGTCGAGCAGCGGAGAGAGGTCGGCATCGTCGGGCGGGACTTCGCCGTCGGGAAGGATGTCCTTGACGACGCGGCCGTCACGAGCGATCGCGCTGAAAACCGGAAAATCGATGTGGTGGTCTTGGGCTTCCAAGTCGAAGTAGAGCTGGTAGATCTCATCGAGGACTTCGGAGGCGCGCGCGTCCTTGCGGTCCACCTTGTTGACAACCACAATCGACGGCAGGCCGCGCTGCATGGCCTTCTGAAGGACGTATCGGGTTTGCGGAAGCGGTCCTTCGGCGGCGTCCACGATCAAGACGACGCCGTCGACCATGGCCAGGGCGCGCTCGACTTCTCCGCCGAAATCGGAGTGCCCGGGCGTGTCGACCAGGTTGATCGTGTGGTTTTTCCATGGGATCTGCGCGGCTTTCGCGAAGATCGTGATGCCCTTTTCGCGCTCGAGGTCGTTGGAGTCCATGACGCGATCGGGGGCGGTCGTGTTGGCGCGGAGCACGCCGGAGACGCGCAGCATCGCATCGACCAGGGTGGTCTTCCCGTGGTCGACGTGGGCGACGAGCGCGACGTTTCGAATGTTGGTCATGAGCCAGCCAAGCGTACTCGGGGCAGCAGCGCGCCGCTCGCGGCCGCCGGCGAATAGAACCTTGCGGGGCTTTTAGAACAGGGCGCTGGCCAGCTCGCGGCGGTAGCGAGCGACGAGCGGGTCGGCGTCGCCGAGCAACGCGAACACATCGAGCATCGCGGCGCGCGCCGGGTCGCGTTCGCCGTCGCGGAACGCGCTCATCAATTGTTCGAGCGCGTCGGCGTTGCGTCCGGCGGCGGCGAGCGCCAGCCCGTAGGAGACCCGGGCGGCCGGGTCGGCTTCGGCTGCATCGGCGAGCGAGCCCAGATCGGCCGACGACACCGACGCAAGATCGATCTGCGCCGCGAGTCGCCGCACGTCGTCGTCCTCGGGAATCCGCGCAAGCAGCGCCTTGGCCTCGGCCGTCTCGCCGCGCAGACCCACGATCGCGGCGAGCCGCACGATCGCGGCGCGGTGTCCCGGGTCGCGCGCCAGCACGCTGCGCAGGATCGGCTCGGCCTCGGCATCGCCGAGCGGCGCGGCCTGCTCGACGACGCGATCGTCTTCGGAGGGAGTCAGGCGCTCGAAGAACTCGCGCACGGCTTGTTCGGGTTGCGCGCCCAGAAACGCATCGACGGGACGGCCGTCTTTGAACGCGATCACGGTCGGGATCGACTGGATGCCGAACGTGCCGGCGGTCTGCGGGTTGGCGTCCACGTCCATCTTCAGCGCGACGACCGATCCGGCGTGATCGGCCGCGACCCGCTCGATGGTCGGGGACAGCTGCCGGCACGGCCCGCACCACGCCGCCCAGAAGTCCACGACCACGGGCGTGGTCTTGGAACGCTCCAGCACGTCGGCGGAGAAGGCGGCGTCGGTCACATCGGCGACGGTCATCGGCATCAAGGCTATCGCGTCCTCGCGTATGCTTGCGGCATCATGAGACCGGAACGTCGAGAGGCGATCAAGAAATTCCTCGAGCGCCCGGGAACCGAGCGCGTCGAGGTTTCGCTCGCGGCCGAATCCGCCGCGCGATTGAACATGCTCGCGTCGTTCGGCATCTCGGGCGACGCACCCGAAGTCGCGCAGATGTACGCCTCACGCTTGCTGGAGCAAGCGCTCGAGGACCTCGGCAGCGACCCGATCGAAGGGATCCAAACCGTGAGCCCCCGCGAGCCGAATCCGATTGCGGCCGGCGCCGCCGCGCCCGATGCGATCGTGATCGGCGACGCGGGCGAGCCGGTGCATCTGAACGACCAGTGGGGCGAGCAGACCGCGCTGCTGGTTTTCCTGCGCCACTACGGCTGACCGTTTTGCCGGCGTCACCTGGCGCAGTTGCGCCGGGACCACGAAACCTTCGAGTCCAAAGGAGTGCGGATCGTGTGCATCGCGCAAGGCGACGACGCCGACCGCGCCGCGTTCCTCGACGCGCACGGTCCGTATCCGTTCCCGATCTACAGCGACCCGGACCGCGACGCCTACGTCGCCTACGGGCTCGCGCGGGGCACGCTTGCGCAGATCATCTTCAACCCGGCCGTGATCGCCGCCGGCATGGCGGCCTACCAAGAGGGTCACAAGATCGAGTCGATCGTCGGCGACCCGTTCCAGCTACCCGGCACGTTCCTGGTCGGCCCCGACGGGATCGTCATCTACGCGCACGCCGGCCGGACGGCAAACGACTTCCCGCCGAACGACGACATACTCGCCGCTATCGGCTGAGGCTGGCGCGACCCACATGCGGTCGCGCCAGCGGCGCAGCAGACGCAGCGCCGGCACGCCGAGCACGCCGATCAGCACCACATTGCCGATCGCGCGGCCGGCGTCCCACGCGAACGAGGTGAGCATGTAGAAGCGCCGGAACGCGCCGGCGGCCTCGGCGGCGCCCATGCCGGTGCGCCACCCGACGGATGCGTCGCCCGCGGCCAGATACGGCCAGAACCACAGGTCGGTAACGACGCCGAAGAAGAATCCGGCGGCGTACCCGTAGGCGCACAGCATCGCGACGGCGGCAGCGGGGCGAACGCGCTCGGCGAACGGGCGAAGCAGTCCGGCGCCGGCGCCGATCCATCCGGCGGCGAACATCTGGAACGGCAGCCACGGTCCGATGCCGGCCGTGATCAGCCCCGATGCCGCGAACGACAACGCGCCGAGCAAGAAGCCGAACGCCGGACCGAACACGGCGCCGCACACGATCGGCAGCGCGAAGATCATCGACGCGCCGCCGATCGCGCCGGGCACGCGAAGCACGGCGTTCAATCCGCAGAGCACGCCGAGCAGCGCGACGCCTTTCGCGTCGAGTCGCCGGCCGCTCGTCTCGCCGACGGCGACGGCCAGCAGCACCGGCACCGACAGCGCCAGCAAGATCGGCGCGTCGGTTGCGTGCGCGGCCCCGCTCGCGGCGGCCGGGTCCGCGCCGGCGATCATCGGCGCGAGCAATGCGGCGACGGCCGCCAGGTTCGCGGCGATCAGCATCGCGGTCATGCGCCCACCGCCGCGAGCGCGTCGTCGACGGTGGCGATCCGCCGGTCGTCGAAGACCTTGTTCATCTGCGAGCTAAACATGACCGATTCGCCGAGCACCGACCGCGTCGGCCCGTCGAGCACGACGTCGCCGTCGGCGAGCAGCACGACGCGCGTCGCGGCTTCGGCGATCAACTCGACGTCGTGAGTGACGAGCAGCGCAGCGCGTCCGGCGCGCCGCCAGCCGGCGAGCCGCGCGGCCATCCGGCGCTTCTCGGGCTCGTCCATTCCGCGCGTCGGCTCGTCGAGCAGCACGATGCCGGGATCGTGCGCGGTCGCGGCCGCGACCGCGAGCCTCGTCGCCTCGCCGGCCGACAGGTCGCGCGGATCGCGCTCGGCCGCCCACGCGAGTCCCCACTCGTCGAGCACGCGCACCGCGGCGAGCGGATCGCTCGCGCCGCGTAGTCGAAGCGTGCGCGCGATCTCGTCGGCGACGCGGGCGCGCGACAGGATCTGCGCGGCTGCTTGCGGCACGTAGGCGGCAACCG
>Ga0214472_10002693_pt1 | contig 18975 bp, 13 predicted proteins | sample RVTome_6_FD_207662 | JGI IMG/M metagenome (GOLD analysis project Ga0214472, IMG submission 207662) | Soil microbial communities from uranium-contaminated site in the Upper Colorado River Basin, Wyoming, United States - RVT140D175 | ecosystem: Environmental > Terrestrial > Soil > Contaminated >...
CATTCGCTCACCCCCTTAGGACGCGGCATGGACATCTCCATCCACGAAGCCGAACTCACCGAGCAGAAGGGGCGCCGCCTCACTGCGGCGGCGTTCCTCGTCGCCATCACCGTGGTCTGCTCCACCTGGTTCGCGCTGGTGACCTTTCTCGGCGCCAACAGCGCCCACGGCACGATCGAGGATCTCAGGGAGCAATGGATTCCCGACGTCGGATCGATGGTCCTCGATCTCCCCGACCTTTCGCGCCTGTCATCGGTCTACACCGCCGACGGCGTCCTGCTGGGCCAGCTGACCGAGCGCAACAGCCAGCCCACCGTCTTCGATGAGATCCCCAACCTGGTGATCGGCGCGGTGCTCTCCGCCGAGGACCAGGACTTCATGGAGCACAGCGGCATCGACTTCCAGGCGATCGTCCGCGCCCTGGTCGAAGACCTGCGCGGCGGACCCCAGCAGGGCGGTTCGACCATCACCCAGCAGGTCGTGAAGCAGAACTTCGTGGGGAGTGAGCCGACCCTGCAGCGCAAAGTCACCGAGGCCACGATCGCCATCGAGTTGGAGCGAAGGTTCACCAAGGAACAGATCCTCGAGTACTACCTGAACTCGATCTACTTCGGAGCGAACGCCTACGGCGTCACGGCTGCCGCTCAGGAGTACTTCGGGAAGACGCTCGACCAACTCACCATCGCCGAGGCCGCGGCCATCACGATTCCGATCCGCAACCCCTCCCTCTACAACCTGCGCAACAGGAGCGCGATCCCGCTGCGAGCCCGCAATGCCGTGATCGACAACATGGTCGAGGAGGGTTACATCACAACCGCCGAGGGAGAGGCGGCCAAGGACGAGCCGATCCGAACGGTGGTCCACGAGGAGTCGATCGACCTCGCACCCCAAGTGCTGATGGCGGCCCGCGACAGAGTCCTCAACGACACCCGCTACGGCCTCGGTGCCACCCCCCTGCAACGCAAGCGGGCCGTGTTCGGCTGCCCCGCCGATGACACCGAGTGCGCCGGTGGGGGCGGACTCAAGATCTACACGACGGTCGACCAACACCTCCAGGACGAGGCCCGCCGCATCCTCCAGGAGTGGTTCCCCCCGGGCACGGACCTGCCCACCGGCGCCATCGCCATGGTCGACAACCGCACCGGCGCCACCATCGTGATGGCTTCCGGTCTCGACTTCGGCACCGATCTCGAGGCGGGCCAGCGCCAGTACGACCTGGCCACAGGGGGGGCCGCAGGGGGCCGGCGCAACCCCGGGTCGGCCTTCAAACCCTTTGGGGCCATCGCCGCGTTGGAGCAGGGCATCCCGCTGAACTCGTACTGGGACATGACCACCCCCCAGACGCTGGACTACGGCGGCATCGAGCCGTGGCCATGCGCCAACGCCAGCACCAACCAACCGGGAATCCGCACCCTCGAGGCCGCGCTGTACCTGTCCACCAACACGGTGTTCTGCCAGCTGTCGATCGCGGTGGGCCCGGAGAACATCGTCGACGTCGCCCACCGCATGGGGATCAGGTCGCCGCTGGGGGCGTTGCCGGCGATCGTGCTCGGCGCCCAGGCGGTGAACCCACTGGAGATGGCGTCGGCCTTCTCCACCATCGCCAACCAGGGACTGCGGGTCGACAACTACCTGATCGAACGGATCGAGGACGCCGACGGCAACGTCATCTACCAGCACCAGGTCGCGGCGACCCAGGTGCTTGAGCCGGCCCTCGGCGCCGCCATCCTCAACACCCTGGAGAAGGCGGTCGCCATCGGCACCGGACGCAACGCCGACATCAATCGCCCCCAGTTCGGCAAGACCGGCACCCACGAGTCGTACCGGGATGCCTGGTTCGTCGGCGGAATCCCCCAGGTCACGACCTCGGTGTGGGTGGGATATCCCGACGCCCAGCGCGAGATGCGGAACCTGGTGGTAAAGCCCGAACGGGACGACCGCGAGACGATCCGCCGCATGTTCGGATCGAGCGCCCCTGCGCCGATCTGGGCCGAGTTCATGAGGATCGTGGTGGCGGACATGGCCGTCGAAGACTTCGCTCCAGACCCACCGGGCATCGAGGTCTACTACACCACCCCGCGCGTCGCGATGCCCGATGTGATCGGGTTCGATCTCGACGATGCCGAAGAGGCGGTGCTCAAGGCCGGGCTCGCGGTGGAGGTCGAACTGGTCAACTCCGAGGAGCCGGCCGGGAAGGTCGTCGGCACCGATCCCGGGCCCGGAGAACGTATCCGCCAGGGCACCAGCGCGGTGGTCGAGGTGTCCAACGGTCTCTCCCCCACCGTGCAGGTCCCCAATCTGATCGGGTCCACCCAGGCCGCCGCCAACGACACGCTGGCCCAGCTGCGCCAGAGCAGCAACGTGGACTTCTCCTGGGTCTTCGAGGACGTGACGACCGGAGACCCCGCCAATGACGGATTGGTCCAGGCGATGGTGCCCGGCCCCGGCACGGTCATCGACGAGGAAGACGTGATCGTGGTGACCGTGTGGCGGTACAGCCCCTGAGGAAGTCACCAGACACCAGACACCAGACACCAACTCCAGTCGCCAGTCTCCAGTCGCCAGGCAGAATCACCAGACACCAGAGGCGCGGGGTTAGCCTCCCCGCGGTGCCAGTCCTGTACGACGGCTGCGCCGTCACCGATGCTCGTGGCCCCGATCTGGTCCTCGACCAGGCGGTGCTGGTCGCCGGGGACACCATCGCCTGGATGGGACCGGCCGAGACCGCCCCGCGGGAGGCAGCCGACCTCGCGGTGATCGACGCCTGCGGGGCCACTCTCGTCCCTGGAATGGTCGACGGCCACAGCCACCTGACCCTGCCCGGCGGCGCCCGCTGGATTCAGCACCTGCACGATGACCCGGCGGCACTGTTGGCGGTGGCCGAGGACAACGGAGCCCGGCTCGTCGCGTCGGGGGTGCGGTGGGCCCGCGACGTCGGCGCCCCGCGCGGTGAAGCGGGCGGACCGGTGCGCGCCCTCTCCTTGGAGGTTCGGGACCGCTGGCGGGGACGCCGCGACCGGCCCTATGTCCGGGCCGCAGGCACCTGGATCACCCGCCTCGGAACCCTCGTCGGCACGGTCGAGGTTGCAGACGGCGACGGGCTGGTGGCCGCGGTCCTGGCGCAACTCGACGACGGATCCGACCTGGTCAAGCTCTACCTGGATGGTCCGGATCGCGACACGGCCCCCTTCACCGTGGCCGAGGTAGCCCGCGCCACCACTGCCGCCCGGTCACGTGGCGCTCGGGTGACCGCACACGCCACCACGCTCCACGGCGCCCGGGCGGCGGTGCTGGGAGGCGTGCACGCGATCGAGCACGGGGTCGAGATCGACGCCGACCTGGCAGCGGCGATGGCAGCACGCGGCACCTTCCTGGTGACGACACATTCGGTCTGGGAGTCGTGGCTGACATTCGGCGACACCACGGCCCTAACGCGGTTCGCCGATCGCGCGACAGTCCACGACCGCCGCAAGCGGGCCCACGCCTCCACCCGCGTCGCCCATGCTGCGGGGGTGCGGATCGCCGGGGGGAGTGACTTTGGCGGCGGCAGCGTACGCGCCGGGCACCTCCCCTGGGAGGTGTCCTGCCTGGTCGCCTGCGGGCTCGAGCCATGGGAGGCGCTCGCAGCCGTCACGTGGCGCGGCGGCGACCTGCTCGGCGAGTCCACGGCAGGGAGGGTGACCGTTCATGGTCCCGCAGACTTCTTCCTGGTGCACGGCAACCCGCTTTCCGACCCGGCGGCGTTGTGGCGGGTCTGGACTCACGGCTGAGGCGGACCGACTCGAAGCCCCTGATCCCGAAACCAGATTTTCGCGTTCCGGCGCAATCCACTTGATGTCAACTGATGACATCTGTTATCTACCGCTCATGACCGCTGCGGTGCCCGGGATACTCCGTCGAGATGCCCGTCCTCCCATCGAGATGGATGCCGCGCCAGCCCCGGGCACCGTGGCGGTCTACCGCCCCACCGCGGTGCCCCGCCCCTGGATCACCGCGGCCTTCCGACCCGGACCAGCCGTGGGACACCACCCCACCGAGGCCGCGGTCCGCCGCTACTGGACGGCAGTGGTCGGCCCGGGTGCGGTCGCCGACCTATTGCGCCTCATCGCCGCCGCGGGATCGGGGCGGCGCTTGCGCGAACCGATCCACCTTGCGGTCCTGGCTGCCGAGGGCCTGATCCACCGCACCCCGGGAGTGGTGTTGGTCTCTGCGCTGGTGCCGCATCTCGGCGACGGACAGCTGGCCCGACTGCGCCCGTCGCTGCGGGCCGAGTACCGCAGCCTGCGGGGCGGAGCCTGAGCCAGTCGTACCATTCGCGGCGATGGGCACCATCGACGAGGCCATGCGACTGCTGCGGGGCAGGCGGCGGATGCTCGTCTTCACCGGCGCCGGCATCTCGACCGACTCCGGCATCCCGGACTTTCGCGGTCCCGATGGGATTTGGACGAAAGTCGATCCCGCCGACTTCACCATCGAGCGATACCGCTCGGACCCGCTGGTGAGGCGCCGGGCCTGGCAACGGCGAGTCACCGCCGGCTTCCTCGACGCGCAGCCCAACCGGGGGCACTTCGCCGTGACCCGCTTGTGGGAGTCGGGGAGGATGGTGGGTTGCGTGACCCAAAACGTCGACGGCCTGCATCGCGCCGCCGGGCTCCCCGAAAGCGCACTGGCCGAACTCCACGGAAGCGCCGCCACCACCTCGTGTCTGGGATGTGGAGTCACGGTTCCCACGGTGGCTATCCGGGAGCGCCTCGAAGCAGGCGAAGCGGATCCGCCGTGCCGGGACTGCGGCGGCATTCTCAAGACCGATGTGGTGCTCTTCGGGGAGACCCTCCCCCGCCATGCGATGGCCCGAGCCGAGGCGATGGCCGGGGCCGCCGACGCCGTGATCGCAGTCGCACGACCCTGGGGGTGTATCCCGCAGCAGAGATCCCGCTGGCTGTGGTGGCCCGGGGCATGCCGTTCGTGATCATCAACCAGGGCGTCACCGATCTCGACGACATGGCCAATGCCGTCGTGGCCGCCCCGGCCGCCGCGGCCCTCGAAACCCTGGTGGCCCAACTGGGCTAGGGGGGCTCGGCCCGCCGGCCAAAACCGGTCAACCAGGTGACTAGTCATGCCGATGCCGATGGCATGAGCAAGGCAGCACCGGCGCGTCCCGGCAAGCACCGGTTGATCGTCCTGGCAGCGGCTCTCGCTGTGGCCATCGGCCTGCTCCCGGTGCCCGCCGCCTCCGCCGGTGCCAGCTTTACGTTCTCGGGGGGTGGCTACGGCCACTCCGTAGGCATGAGCCAGTTCGGGGCCTACGGGATGGCACGCGACGGTTTCACCTGGACCGAGATCCTGACCCACTATTTCACGGGCACCACGCCCGGAGCGGTCGATCCTGCCGTCGCCGCTCGCCGGTTGTGGGTGAACCTGCAGGTGGAGCAACCCGCAGTCACGCTCATCGTCCGCGCTGCCGGCACCCTGCCGGCGGTGCCGGTCAACTTCACCTCGCCAGGAGGCACGGTGGCGGCCGTGGCGGGACAGACCGTTCGCATCACCCGGAGTGGCGACACCTGCACGATCGTGGCCCCGGCCGGATCGGTCTCGGGGGCGTGCTCGGTCGACATCGAATGGGACGGTCACAGCGGGTCTCCGACGACCGCATTGGTCATCGACGGCTGCATGCTCACCAACTGGAACCTCGCGACCGGGTCGCGCCAGCAGCCGTGCACCTACGCCCGCGGCGCCATCCATCTCCGACCCGACAACAACACCCCGACCCTGGCGGTGTCGCTAGAGATCGGCATGGAGGACTACGTGCTCGGCATCTCCGAGATGCCTTACTTCTGGGCCAATCAGGGCGGAGCGCAGGCGCTTGCCGCGCAGGCCGTGGCCGCCCGCTCCTACGCCTACTCGCGGATGCTGGCACGGGGCACCCCGGCGTCGAGGCCGTGGTGCTGGTGCCAGGTGTACGACACGCCGGTCGATCAGAACTATGTCGGCTGGGGCCACGGGACCCAGGCGTGGATCGATGCGGTCCGCGCTACCGCGGACCAGGTGCTGTATCACCCCGCAGTCACCCGCAACGGGCAGCAGGTGCCCGTGGACACCTACTACTCGTCGAGCACTTTCGGTCGGACCGAGAATTCCGAGGACGGGTTCACGGCTGTCTCCCCCTACCTGCGCTCCGTCGACGACCACTGGGCGGGCCTCGACGGTGTGGGCAACGGCAACTTCCGCTGGAGCCGCACGTTCAGCGACTCGCAGCTGGCGGCGGTGCTGCCCGGGCTCACCACCGTGACCGGCGCCACCATCAGCCGCTGCTCGGTCTCGGGGGCGGCACTCGAGGTGACCTTCACCGGTTCTGGTGGCCCTCTGAAGTTCCACGTCCGGCAGCTGCGCGGGCTGCTCGGGCTCCGTTCCCAGCAGATCTACGCCATCAACGGCTCCGGTTCGTGCTCCGGCAGTTCGACGACGACCACGACCACGACCACGACCACGACCACGACCACGATCCCGGCGACGACCACGACGACCACCATCCCGGTCACGACCACGACCACGACCACCTTGGCTGAATCCACCACGACCACGACTCCAGGGACCGCGACGACGACCACCATCCCGGCCACCACCACGACGACCACCATGCCGGCCACCACCACGACGACCACCATGCCGGCCACGACCACGACGACCACCGTCGCGGTCAGCACTACGACGACCACCACGCTCCCGGCTGCAACCACCACCACGCTCCCGCCGCCGGTGAGTGGCGGTGACTGCCCCTTGCCGTTGATCATCGATGCCCTCGCCGGTACCGGAGCGACGCTGCGCACCGGGAGCCAGGGGGTGGCCGTCGCTCAACTCCAGACCTTGCTCGACGCTTTGGGTTACTACGAGGGTGCGGCAGATGGCCTCTTCGGACGGTTGACCACGGCTGCGGTGCGCTCCTTCCAGGACGCCCGCGGGCTCTTCGTCGACGGTGTGGTCGGCAGCCGGACCAGAAGCGAACTGGTGGCGCTGCACGCCGCCTCCGAGCGCAGCCGGCTCCTTGCCGCCGACAACACCCTGCTGCGCCGCGGCACCTACGGGGACCAGGTGCGCGCCCTGCAGTACCTGCTCGAGCTGCTCGGGTTCGCCCCCGGGCCGATCGACGGGGCCTTCGGCAGCCGGACCGACGGGGCCGTGATCGCGTTCCAGCGTGCCAGCGCCCTCACTGTGGACGGCATTGTCGGAACCCGGAGCAAGGCCGCTCTGGCACAGGCGCTCGGGCTCGACCCGCTCCTCGCCTGCCGGTGAGCGTCCTGCCGGATCCCACCCGTGGCCGCCTCATGGACGACACCGCGGGGGTCCGGATGGTGCCGCGGACGACGGCGGCTAGCCTGACCCGCCTTCCACTCATGACTGCCTCGAAGCACGCCCGCACCCTGACCCGAGCCCTGGCCGCCTCCGGCACGACGGCCATGGTCGTCGGCACGCTGGTGTCGGCGGCCGCCGCCTACGCCTTCCAACTGGTCGCCGGCCGGGCTCTCGGTCCCGAGCAGTTCGCTCCGATCACGGTGCTGTGGACGATCCAGTTTCTCGTCTTCACCACGGTGTTCTTGCCGATGGAACAGCTCACCATCCGCCGACTCGCCGCAGCAGAGCCCGAGGCGGCCCCGCGCCGACTGTTCCTGATCGCCATCATCGTGGCGGTCGCAGTCTCCACCGCATTCGGCGCCGCGACCCTCGATCAACTCCTCGATGGCCGGCCGATGTACTTGGCGGTGGTCATGATCCTCATCGCCACCTATGGGGCGTTCGCGCTGGCTCGGGGCTCCCTCGCCGGCCGACGGCGCTTCGACGCCTATGGGTGGGCGACCATGACCGAGTCGGTGGTCCGCTTGGGAGTAGCGGCGGGCCTGATTGCTGCTGGTGCCGGGGTGACGGGCGTGGCCTGGTCGCTGATACCCGGGGCGCTCCTGATCTACCTCTGGAGTCCCTTCCACGGCACCGCCTCCACCACCGATGCCGAATCCGGTGCCGGCGTCACGCTGGCGACCTTCGTGACCGCCAACGCCGCCGCGCAGACGATCGTCGCCGCCGGCCCTCTCGTCGTGGGCGCACTCGGGGCCGGCGCCAAAGAGGTGAGCATCTTCTTCGAGACGTTCCTTCTGTTTCGAGCACCACTCACGGTCGCGTACAGCCTCGTGGCCCGGGTCCTCCCCCCATTCACCCGTACCGCGGAATCGGAACAACGACCGGCACTGGCGGGATGGGCAATACGGCTTGGGATCGTTGCCGCCGTCTTGGCAGGCGGTGGCTTCGTGATGGGCGACCTGGTGGGTGCGGACCTCGTCGCCATCTTCCTGGGCTCGGAGTACCGCCCGGACCCGCTGCTGGCGGCCTATGCCATCGCCGGTGTGGTCATCGCCACAACCGCCCTATTCGTGCAGCAGATGTTGATCGCCATGCGTGCCACCGGTGCGCTGGCGGGAGCATGGTTCGGTGGGCTCACCGCCGCCGCGGTCACGATCATCGCTACCGGTGGCAGCGCCTCCGATCGCGTGGCCCTGGGATTCGTGACCGGGGAAGCCGTTGCCCTTGCGCTCATCGTCCTGGCCGTCGTCCGGGTGGCCCGAAGCTCCTAGCGCGCCCCGAAACCCGACACCACAGTCCACACCGATCGCCCCAGGATCTCCATATCGAGCCATGGCGACATGTGTTTTATGTAGTAGAGGTCGTACGAGAGCTTCTCGATCGTGTCGGCCTCGTTGTCGGTATATCCGAAGTTGACCTGCGCCCAGCCCGTCAGTCCGGGCCGCACCAATTGCCGATGGGAGTAGAACGGAATCGTCTGGCTGAACTGTTCCGAGAATGGACCCTGTTCGGGGCGAGGGCCGACGAGGCTGAGATCGCCCACCAGAACGTTCCACAACTGCGGCAACTCGTCGAACCTCACCCGCCGCAGGAGCCGCCCCACTCGAGTCAACCGATCGTCTCCCGGGGAAGCGAAACGGGCTTCCTCCTGATCGGCGCCGTCACGCATCGTGCGGAACTTGTAGAGAGTGAACGGAGCGCCGTCTCGACCGACTCGTTGCTGGCGGAAGATCACCGGGCCTCGCGACTCCAAGGCGATGGCACCGGCGATGAGCAGTCCGAGCAACAGGGCGAGCGGAGCCGTCACGACCACCAGGAGCGTGTCGATCGTCCGCTTGGTGCGCACATACACTCCCTTGTTGGACAGAGGCACGGTGAGCTCCCACCCCTCCATGAGATGCACGATGGGGAGCCGGCCGGTGTGCTCCTCGTACAGGGACACCAGCGATCGCATCGGGTAGCCAGCCAGGCTGCTGGACGACACGAACCGTGCCATCTCCTCACTGAGCACGGCTCGAAGATCCACCGCGAGAACCGTTCCCGGCTGCAGCCGCTCATCGGGTCCGCGTCCCCCCGGATCCAACACCGCGATCACATCGACACTGCGAGACACCAACAGGTCCTGGACCAGGGCTTTCTCATGAGTTATCAAAACCATCGGCTCCACCCACGGATGGCGGCGTCGGACAAACCTGGTCAGCAGGTTCAGGGCAAGCCAGAGCACGGTGGTCCCGAGGACGAATCCGCGCGACCAGTAGGTGCGCAGCAACACCAGGCTGATCGCGGTGACCCCGAGCATGATTCCCGCCATCGACAGGGCTCTGCCGTATGACGGAGTCCACACTCCGCCCAACTGAGGACGGAAGGCGATGAACAGCGCGATCGCGGCGCCGAGGGCGATGGCTCCGAGCATGCCCCAGGCATGCGGTCGCGCCACCCACGGGAGGGGGTGGTCGAGCACCACCTCCGAGGTCACGACCACCGCAACTCCCAGTGCGAGAGTATCCAGGACCAGGGCGAGTCGAAGATGGCGCGGCATTACGAGACGAGGCTACCCATCGGAATCGAAAAGAGGCTCACCCCATCCGCCGCGCCAGTTCCACGATGGTGCGCACCCCGAACCCCGTGCCGCCCTTGGCGATGTAGTGCTCGGCCTCCCCAGCGCGGGCGGGACCGGCGATGTCGAGATGCGCCCAGGGGACGTCGCCGACGAACTCCTTGAGGAGCAGGGCGGCGTTGATGGCTCCCCCGTACCGGGTGCCGGTGTTCTTCATGTCGGCCACATCGGAGTCGATGTTCTTGCGGTAGTCATCGGGCAATGGCATTCGCCAGACGCGCTCCCCGGCAGCCGCGGCGGCGCCGGCTACGGCCTCCACGGCATCCTCGGTCCCGAAGAGTCCTGCGATCTTCTCGCCGAGGGCGATCGAGATCGCACCGGTGAGCGTGGCCAGATCGAGGATCAAGTCGGGCTTCTGTTCGGCGGCGAGCGATAGACCGTCGGCCAGAATCAGGCGGCCCTCGGCATCGGTGTTCAGCACCTCGATCGTCTTGCCGTTGCGCGCTCGCACGACGTCACCGGGACGCATCGCGGCGCCGCCCGGCATGTTCTCGGTCAGCGGGGCGATCCCCACCACCTTCACCGTAAGCCGGAGTGCGGCGATGGTGCGGATCGCGGCAAAGACCGCGGCGGCACCTGACATGTCGGTCTTCATCGTCTCCATGTTGTCTGCGGTCTTGAGGGAGAGGCCGCCCGAGTCGAAGACGATGCCTTTGCCGACGACCGCCAGGAAAGCCGTGGCCCCGGGCGGTTCGTAGCGCAACTCCACCAGCCGGGGCGGATTCGCCGCACCGAGCGAGACCCCGCGGAGGCCGCCGAGCCGCTCCGCGACGATCTGCTTTTCGTCAAGGATCCGTATCCCCAGGCCGAACTCGGTGGCTATGGCTGTCGCCCGTGCGGCCAGAGTGGCGGGCGACTTTTCCATCGCCGGCTCGTTGATGAGATCCCGGGCGAGGTTGACTCCATCCCCCACCAGGCCTCCGATGGCGGCGGCGGCGACCTCAGCCGGGGTCCCCTCGATGAGCACCACCGTGGCGATCGCCGACGGTTTCTTCTCGGTCTTGTGGCGGGTGAAGGTGTAGGCGCCGAGGACGAAGCCGCCGCCGACCGCCTCGGCTGCCGCCGGGACGGCGCGGTGCAGGGACGTGGCGACGGTGACACTCTTGGAGAGACTGCGCGCCGCACCGCCGGCGGCCCGACGCACCTGCTCGACATCGGGCGCCGGCCCGAGTCCGGCCAAGGCCACCTTGCGGTACGGGACCGCATCTCCTCCGGGCACGACCGCCACCTGGCCCACCTTGCCGGTGAACTCGGCCTCGTCGAGGTGGGCACTGAGCCACGGCATCTTCTCGGAAAGGGCCGCTCCGGTGGCGTCGAAGCGCCGCCCCTCTCCCACCCCAACCACGATGGCATCGGCCGTGAGTCCGTCGCTCGCCGCCGCCCGGAACTCGATCATCAGCCCTCCTCGGGTCTGCTCGGCACCCACGTCGCTTCGGCGGAGCGCGCCAACATGTACAGGTAGTCCGCAAGACGGTTGAGATAGGGGACCACGAACGAGTCGGTGATCTCGCTCAGACGGACGTGGGTCACGGCCCGCCGCTCGGCGCGCCGGGTGACGGTGCGGGCGACGTCGAGGGCGGCGGCGAGGGGGTTGCCACCCGGGACGATGAACTCCGTCGGCATGCCCCGCTCCGCCTCGATGGCATCGATCGCAGCCTCGAGTCGGAACACCATCTCGCCGGTGACCAGGCTGGAGCCCGCCTCGAGCATGCCGCGCCGGTCCGGAGTGGTCGCCAACTCTGCGCCCACCACGAAGAGATCGCGCTGCACCGACAGAATGGCGTCGTGCATCGTCCCCGTCGCCATGGCGCGGGCGACACCGAGAGCGGCCCCGGCTTCGTCGACTGTTCCGTAGGCCTCGGGCCCGGACTCGTCCTTCGCCACCCGCCCGCCGTGGAACAGACCGGTGGAGCCGTCGTCACCGCGCCGCGTGTAGATCTTCACGGGCGGAGAGTGTAAGAGCGTGCGCAAGCGGGCCCTGCGGCGGCCTCAGCCCAACGACTCTCCGACAACGAGCACCCGAGCCAGGACCACCGCACCGATGACCGTCAACACCGCCAGGTAGGAGAGGCCGGTGGCGGCCATGACCGCCGGGTAACCGCGTTCTCCCAACGCCGCCCAGACCGCCACCATGAGCAGGACCGAGGTGACCGCGAGCACTGCCCAGCCGATCGGCACTACAGCATCACCGGAAGCGGCGGGGAGTGCGCCGTGGAGCAGGGCAGTCACCGGATCGGCCACAGCACCGGCGATCGCGAACGAGCACAGGGTGCGCAACGCCGACCGGGGAAGCCGTGGATCCACGAGATACCAGTGACCCAGCAGCATCTCGCTCGTGGCGCCGCCGAGGGCGATGGCCCCGCTGACCACCAGCACCGGATAGCCCTCCCCGGTACCCGCCAGCCCCAGGGCGATGGCGGCCGCCGCGGCGAGTCCGGCAGAGACCATTCGGACGCGGCCGGTCACCAACGCGGCGGCGGCGAGTCCGCATCCGAACCAGCCGACAGTGCCACCGCCGGCGAGAGCGCCTGGTACCCCCAACAGCAGGACCACGCCGAGGCCCAACCAGGTGAAACCCGGGCCGACAATCCCCCAGCGCGTCACCAAGGCGGTGCCGGCAGCGACACCCGCCGACCAAGCGGAAAGCACGGCAGAAGGCTCCACGGGAGGCGAGTGTACGAGGGGAGGTCAGCGCCCCCGCAACCACTCCAGAAGGCGATCCGAAACGGCCTCGGGGGTGAAGCCGAACTCCGCAGCGAGGCGTTGGTATGGCGCTGAGGCCCCAAACCGGTCGATGCCGAGGCTCAGGCCATCGCTGCCGACGATGCGCTCCCAGCCGAATGTGGTGCCCGCCTCCAGCGATGCAACAGGCAATCCCGGACCAAGCACCGCTTCGCGGTAGGCCTCGTCCTGTCCGAAGAAGACCTGCCAGCACGGCAGCGACACCACCCGCAGCGACACCCCGGAAGCCTCGAGCCGATCGGCAGCCGCGAGTGCGACGGCCACCTCCGAGCCCGTCGCCACCAGCACGGCATCGGTGCCCGGTCGGAGGACATACCCCCCGTGACGCACCAACCCTTCGAGACCGGTGCGGTCCAGCACCGGAACCCCCTGGCGGGTGAGCACCAGGCAGGTCGGCCCATCCGTGCGGGCCAGGGCCATCTCCCATGCCTCGATCGTCTCCCCGGCGTCGGCGGGGCGGATCACCCACACGTGGGGCATGGCCCGCAGCGAGGCGAGATGTTCTATCGGCTGGTGCGTGGGGCCGTCCTCACCGAGAAGCACCGAGTCGTGGGTCAGCACGAAGATCGATGGGATCGACATCAGCGCGGCGAGGCGGATCGCCGGCCGCATGTAGTCGGTGAACACGAAGAAGGTCCCGCCGAACGGGCGCAGCCCGCCGTGGATCGCCATCCCGTTGACGGCGGCACCCATCGCGTGCTCCCTCACGCCAAAGCGGAAGTTGCGGCCCGTCGGATCATCCTGGAAGTCGGGGGTGCCGTCGATCAGCGTGTTGTTGGATGGCTCCAGGTCGGCGGACCCGCCCACCAAGCCGGGAAGCTCGAGGGCGAGCCGGTTTATCACCTTGCCCGAGGCCTTCCGCGTCTCGACCGACGATCCGACGGTGAAGTCGAGCGGCCCGACGCTCGGGGGCGCCGGGTCGAAATAGGCCTGCCATCTGGCGGCGGTGCTCGCATCCATCGCCGCAAAGCGCCGCTCCCAATCGGCACGGGCGCTGCGGCCACGATCCATCGCGGTGCGGAAGAAGGCATACGCCCCGTCGGGCACGGTGAAGGGGGGAAGCGTCCAGCCGAAGCGCTCCTTGAAGCCGGCGATCTCCTTCTCCCCCAACGGGCTGCCGTGGCTCTTGGCGCTGCCCTCCAGGGTTGGAGCGCCGTAGGCGATCTTGGTGTGACAGACGATCAACGAGGGGCGCGGGTCCTTGATGGCGGCGAGGATGGCGGAGTCGATCGCACTGCGATCGTGCCCGTCGATGTCCTGGGTGTGCCATCCCAGGGCGTCAAAACGAGCGCGCACGTCTTCGGTGAACGTGACTTCGGTGCTGCCCCCGATCGAGATCTCGTTGTCGTCGTACACGCAGATGAGTCGTCCCAGCCCGAGCCGTCCTGCCAGCGAGGCCGCCTCGGACGTGACCCCCTCCATCAGGTCGCCGTCGCCGGCGAACACGAAGGTGCGGTGGTCCACCAGGTCCGGCCCGAACACCGCTCGCAGGTGTGCCTCAGCCATTGCCATTCCCACGGCCGTGCCGAAGCCCTGACCGAGGGGTCCGGTGGTCGTCTCGATGCCCAGGTGCGGATCGCGCTCGGGATGACCGGGCGTGACCGAACCCCACTGTCGGAACGAGCGGATGTCATCCAAGCCCACCGGGAAGCCGCAAAGGTGGAGGAGCGAGTAAAGGAGCATCGAACCGTGGCCGTTGCTGAGGACGAAACGGTCGCGATCCGGCCATCTCGGAGCGTCTGGATCGATACGAAGGTGCCGGCCCCACAGCACCGCGGCGATGTCGGCCATCCCCATCGGCATCCCGGGATGGCCACTCTCCGCCTTCTGCACGGCATCCATCGCAAGAACCCGGATCGTGTCGACGGCGAGTTGCTCGTGATCCACGAACCGGAGGCTAACGCCTGGTCAGGCGACCGAGTGCAGCGTGCGTGGTGAGCGGTTCAACTCGTCGATCCCGTCGTCGGTGCACGCGACGATGTCCTCGATCCGCATCCCAAAGCGTCCGGCAAGGTAGATGCCTGGTTCGATCGAGAAGGTCATCCCCGGCTCCAAGGGCTCTGCATTGCCGGTGACGATGTAGGGGTGCTCGTGGACCTCGAGGCCGATGCCATGCCCGGTGCGGTGGACAAAATACTGGCCGTAGCCGGCGTCCTCGATCACGGCGCGGGTCGCCCGGTCCACCTCTCCCCCCGTCGCCCCGGGGCGGACGGCGGCCCGACCTGCCGCCTGGGCGGCGGCGAGCACGGCGTACGCAGCGGCGACATCGGCGCTCGGCTCGCCGACAGCAAAGGTGCGGGTCGTGTCGGAGCAGTAACCGTGCCAGCGCCCTCCGAAGTCCACCACCACGGTGTCGCCTTCCTCGATCACTCGATGGGTCGGCTCGTGGTGGGGCGACGCCGCATTCGGTCCGGAGGCGACGATGGCGAACGAAGCGACGTCGTGGCCCTCGGCAACCGTGAGGCGCTGCACGTCGGCGGCGATCTCGCGCTCGGTGCGCCCCGCGAAGGCAATCCCGTCGAGTGTGGCCACGACCCGATCTGTGGCAGCTCCGGCGGCGCGGAGCAGGGCAATCTCGTCCGGATCCTTGCGCATCCGCAACTCGCGGGTCACCGGGGAGGCCGACTCGAAGCGGGTGCGGGGCATCTCCCGCTGTAGAGCGAGGAGGAATCGCGCCCAGGTCTGCTCACCCATCAGCACGACCTCCGCACCACCCGAGTGGGCGGCCACACTCGCCACTGGATCCTCTGTTTCGTCCCACGGGAGAACCGAGAAGGCATCGTCCCGTGGCACCACCCGAGGCGCCTCGAGGCGAGGCACGACCAGCACCGCATCACCGCCGGCCGGCACCACCAGCATCGTGAGCCGTTCCAGCGGCATCGCCTCATAGCCGATGAAGTACGGCAGGTCGGACCCGACCGACAGGAGCATCACATCGGCACCGCGCTCGGACATCAAGGCCCGCGCCCGATCGAGGCGGCCGGAGTAGTCGGCATCGGGGAACATGGGGCGGGAGGGTAGTGAGTGCACCGCCGGCGCGATTGCTACTTCCGCTGTCGCTCCTGGCCCTCGTGGACCAGCCGATGATGTCGACGACACAACAAGACCAGATTCTTCAGGGCGGTCTCCCCGCCATCGGCCCAATGCACCACATGGTGAGCATCGCACCAGTGGTGGGGACGGGTGCATTCAGGATGGGTGCACCCCTTGTCGCGCAACGCCAGCGCCCGGCGCATCGCCGCAGGCACGACGCGTGTGGAGCGCCCGACGTCGAGGATCTCCGACTCTCCCTGGGTCAGCACGCGGCTGACGCCGGCGTCGCAGGCGATCCGTCGCGCCGTCTCGGCCGAGATCACGGTGCCGTCGCCGAGTTCGCACGGTTCCACCGCCTTGCCCTGCAGGACGTCCAGGGAAACGGTGACGACCATGTTCGGCCGCGCTCCTCCGGTTTCCGCTCTTTCACCGTGCGACAGGTGATCGGCGCACAGGTCGACCAGGGCATCGGCCCGCCGCTGACCCGGGGTGCGGGTATCGCCGGGCTCGAGGTTGGCCGGGTCCGCGAGGGACCGCAATGCCAACAACACGGTCTTGCCTCCGACCGGGTCGAGCTCGCCATCGACGCGGATCATCCCGCCGAGCGCGGGCGACACCTGGAGGTGGCGCCGGCGGTGGAGGTGTTCGCGATCGGCATCCGCGGCCTCGCGATCGACTTGCTGCTTCCAGTACTCGATTGCCTGGTGGGTTCCGGCCATGGACTGGCTGGCGGCGGTTTCGACCAGCATCGCCTGATCGCGCTTGAAATGAGTCGGCGATACCCGTGATGCCGCCAGCAACATCGCCACCCGGGGCCGATCGATCTCGGCGCCCGCAAACGCCTCCCGTACGGACTCGTACTCGGCGAGACCCCGCGCCTCGGCGACATTGCGCCGGGCGGCCCGCCCCGAATCACCGACTCGGCTCTGAAGGAACGCCTCGGCGCTGAAGTGGTCGGGCTCGAACGAGTGGCGCCGATCGATCTCGGCCAGCACCCGGGCAGCCTCGGCTTCGAGGCGGGTCAATCGGCCCCGCAGCGCAACGTAGCGGTCGTTGAGCTCGGTGTCGCCGATCGGCTCGAACTCGAGTTCGATCTCGAGGGATTCGTCCTCCTCCGGTTGCGAGCCTGCCGCAGGCCCGCCCAAGAGGGTGGTCATTCCGAGAAGGTAGCCCCCGCCTGAGACAGATCCCGCCTCAGACCTCGACCCGCCGCCCTGCCATCGCCTCCTTGGCGTGATAGGACGACCGCACCAGCGGTCCACTCTCGACATGCCGCAGCCCCAACCCTTCCCCTACCGCGCGGTACTCGGCGAACTCGTCGGGGTGGACGTACCGATCGATCCTGCGGTGACGCGCCGTGGGACGCAGGTACTGGCCGATGGTGATGATGTCTGCACCGACCGCGCGCAGGTCGGCCAGCGCCCCCAACACCTCCTCTCGCCTCTCCCCCATTCCGACGATGAGACCGGACTTGATGAGCGACGCCGGGCGCATCCACCGGGCCCGCGCCAGCAAAGCGAGCGAGCGCCCGTAGTTGGCTGCCGTGCGCACCTCCCGTTGCAGCCGGATCACGGTCTCGGTGTTGTGGTTGAGGACGTCGGGGGCGGCATCCATCACGGTCCGCAGCGCCGCCTTGTCACCCTTGAAGTCGGGGATGAGCACCTCGACGTCACAATCAAGGCGGGCGCGAATCTGGCTGATCGTTTCCGCAAACACCGCCGATCCGCCGTCGGCAAGGTCGTCGCGATTCACCGAGGTGAGTACGGCATGCTCCAGGTGCATCTCAGAGATGGCCTCGGCGACCCGTTTCGGCTCGTCCCAATCCACCGCGCCGGGGCGCCCGGTCGCGACGTCGCAGAACCCGCAGGCCCGGGTACACACTTCACCAAGGAGCATGAAGGTTGCGGTCCCGCTCCCCCAGCACTCGGAGATGTTGGGACACGACGCCTCCTCACACACCGTATTGAGTCGCAAACCCTGCACGAGGCGTTTCACGTCGCGATAGCCGGCCCCGAGCTCCAACCTCACCTTCATCCACTGCGGCTTCTCCGGCTCGCCGGGGAGCCGCCCCCGCACCGCGATCGGTGCGGCGCCCCGCCGCTCCGGAGAGAACGCCCCGCTCGTAACCAACTCGTCGATCTCGAACATCGGCAGGGCTCGGCCTGTGCCGCGGGCAAAGGCCGCACGCTGATCCTCGACGGCGTCGTACCCAAACGCCGCGGCGAAACGGGGCACGAGCAAGTCGACCGTTTCCTCGATCGACACCGGCCGCTCGAGCAATGCGCTGAGGCTGGTCACGGGTCGGTCGGCGATCCCGCAGGGGACGATGTGCCCGAAGTAGGAAAGGTCAGGGGCGACATTGAGGGCAAACCCATGCGTCGTGACCCGGTGCGCCGCCCGTACCCCGATGGCGGCCACCTTGCCCATCTCGGTCCACACTCCGGGGAAGCCATCCTCCCGCCAACCCCTCACCCCGAGGTCGACCAGAACCGAGATCAGAACGTCCTCGAGGCGCCGGACGTGCTCCACGAGGGCGGGCCGATCGCCGAGGTGGCGAATCGGGTAACCGACCAGTTGCCCGGGGCCGTGGTAGGTGACGTCGCCTCCCCGATCTACCCGGTGGATCTCGGCACCCACCGCCGCGGCAGCTTCGGGTGACACCAGGACGTTGGATCCGGAGGAGAATCGGCCCACGGTGTATACGTGGGGGTGCTCGAGCAACAAGAGGTAGTCGTCGGGGGTGCGCCCCTCGACCCGGCCCTCATGCAGAGCCCGCTGCAGGTCCCAGGCCTCCTCGTAGGGCAGCCGACCCAGCCAGCGAGCCCTCAGTAGGGCTGTCAAGCCAACTCCTGCTCCCAATCCCAGGTCTCGAGGTTCTGCTTGATCTTGTTGAGGAACAGCACCGCGGTGGAACCGTCGAAAGCGCGATGGTCCCAGCTGAGACCGAGGTACCCGATGTGGTGGATGGCAATGGCGTCGTTGCCATTCCGATCAGTCACCACTACCGGGCGCTTGGTGACCGTCTCGGTCGACAGAATCGCCACGTTGGGCACGTTGATGATCGGCGCCGAAATGAACGATCCGTACGGTCCCGGGTTGGTGATGGTGAAGGTCGATCCCGCTAGGTCGTCGGGTTCGATCTTCCCGGACCGGGCCTTCTCGGCGAGCCGACGCACCTCGCGGGCAATGCCACGCATGCGCAGACCATCGGTGCCACGCATCGTCATGACCAC
>Ga0214472_10002694_pt1 | contig 18973 bp, 20 predicted proteins | sample RVTome_6_FD_207662 | JGI IMG/M metagenome (GOLD analysis project Ga0214472, IMG submission 207662) | Soil microbial communities from uranium-contaminated site in the Upper Colorado River Basin, Wyoming, United States - RVT140D175 | ecosystem: Environmental > Terrestrial > Soil > Contaminated >...
CTGGCGATCACGGGTCGCTCCATCGCCTGGGCCTCGACCGCCGTGCGGCCAAAGGGTTCGGGTTCAATCGAGGGCGAGAGCACGACGTCGCAAAGCGCGTAGGCGGCAGGCATATCATCGCAAGGACCAGTGAGATGCACGACTTCCTGCAAGGCACGCGCGGCAATCATGTCGCGCAGCTCGCTCTCGAAGGCATCGCGGCCTTGCGCATCGCCCACCAGAAAAAGATCGAAGATATTGCCGTGGAGCGCCTTGAGCGCGGTGGCGGCTTCAATGGCGACGATCTGCCCCTTCCAGCGTGTGAGGCGCGCGGGAAGTATAAAATTGACCCGCCCGTTCTGCTCAACATTCCATTGCGCGCGCAAGGCGTTTACACGATTTCGTCCGACAGCGGATGGATCGAAATGATGCGTGTCGATGCCGCGCGGCACGGTGAAGACGCGGGCGGCGTCTGGCGCATGGACGCGGGCAATGCGCTGGGCGGTATAGGCGGAATTGGCGATGATAGCGTCGCCACGCGCCATGACCGAATTGTAGAAAACCTTGAGGCGCGGGCCGTCGTGCACCTTGGAATGATAGGTGGTGACGAAGGGGCGCGCGGTGCGGCGCGCGGCCGCCAGCGCCGACCAGGCGGGCGCGCGCGAGCGGGCATGCACGAGGTCAATTTTTTCGCGCGTGATGAGGCGCGTCAGATGCTCGACGTTGAGCGCCATGATGACGGGATTTTTGGAATTCACCGCGAGATCAAAATGCTCAGCCCCCATCGCCAGAAGGTCTGGCACCAGACGACCGCCGGAGCTTGCCACCAAGGCGCGACCACCCGCCGCGATGATCGCCTGAGCAATGTCGAGCGTGGTGCGTTCGGCCCCGCCGATATTGAGCGAGGGGATGACCTGCAGGATGGTCGGTCGCGCGAGGCTCGCGAAAGCCGGGGCCGATGGCGCGGCAGATGACATATTTGCAAGTCCTCATCGACGGCAGCGCCGAAATTGGATTGAATGGCGCTTCTTGAAACATGGGACACAAGATGACTGAGACAATGCGTTCCGGCAAGCTCACGCGCCCGGATGGCGAGGTGCTGGCCTATCAGATCGACACAAGTGCGACGCCTGCGGGGCCGACCGGGCTCGTGTGGCTCGGTGGTTTCAAATCCGACATGACGGGGACCAAGGCACAAGCGCTGAGCCAATGGGCGCGCGGGGTCCATCGCCATTTCTTGCGGTTTGATTATTTTGCGCATGGGGCCTCAAGCGGCGATTTTGCCAAAGGCACCATCGGGCGCTGGCTCGACGACGCGCTCTGCGCCATTGACGAGCTGTCCGAGGGACCGCTGGTGTTGATCGGCTCCAGCATGGGAGGCTGGATCGCGCTGCTGGCCGCCCTGGCGCGGCCCGAGCGGGTGAAGGCGCTGGTGCTGATCGCACCTGCTGCCGATTTCACCGAAGCCTTGATGTGGGAGCAGTTCAACGAAGATGCGCGCGCGGCGCTGCGGCGCGACGGCGTTTATCGCGCCCCCTCAGCGCAGGGGGAAGAGCCTTATGAAATCACGATGGGGCTGATCGAGGAAGGCCGCCAGCATCTGCTGCTCGGGGGGGTGATCGATTTTGCCGGGCCTGTGCGTATTTTGCAGGGGATGCAGGACGAGAGCGTGCCGTGGCAACATGCGATGCGGCTGGTGGAGAGACTGGCGGCGGGTGATGTGACGGTGAACCTGGCGAAGGTGGGGGATCATCGTCTGTCAACGGATGATGATATTGCCCGGCTGGTGGCAGCGGTGGCGGAGGTGCTGGCGGTGGTGGAGGGGTGACGGCAAGGGTCACCGGGTGCCGCACTGGACCCCGGTACGAGGCCGGGGTGACAGTATTGTTTTTGTTTTATGGCAAACCACCCCCTCACCTATCATAGCGGGTTTGTCGCGGTATCCAGTGCTTCACGATGCAGTCAGGTCATCGTATAGGTCACGCCATTGTGGGTTCATGTCTTCGATGGTTTTGAGCTTGTAAGCACGAGGCCATTTTTTGATGGTCTTTTCCCGTGCGATGGCTGCAGTGACATCCGATGTTTCATTAAACCAGACAAGGTGATGTACCTTGTAGCGTTTTGTGAAGCCGTCGATTGCATTGGATTTATGTTCATAGACACGACGCACAAGATCATTTGTCACGCCCACATAGAGCGTCCCGTTGCGTTTGCTCGCCAAAATGTAAACATAATAATTTCGCGACATAAGCTCAAATCCAGGGCAATCGACGGCTTTGTTTCTATTCGCTATCCAGCAGCGCCTTCAGACCTTCGCGGTAGGTTGGGTAGGCGAGTGTGACGTAGAGTTCTTCGTGGATGCGTTTGTTGGAGACGCGTTTGCTCTCGGCGTAGAAGCTTTTGGCCATGGGGGACAGGTCGGCGGTGGCGAAAGGGATTTCGGGTGGCGGGTCGATGCCGAGAAGGGCGGCGGCATAAGTGATGATGTCTTGCGAGGGCGCGGGCTCGTTGTCGCATACATTATAGACCGCGCCGGGATTGGGCCGGGCGATGGAGGCGGCGAGCACGCGGGCGATGTCTTCGACGTGGATGCGCGAGAAGACCTGACCCGGTTTGACGATGCGACGCGCAGCCCCTTCGCGCAGGCTGACAAGCTGATTGCGGGCGGGGCCATAGATGCCCGCCAGACGAAAGATGTGCGCAGGCAGGCCGAGGGCTGTCCATTGTTTTTCGGCGACGAGGCGAAGGCGACCACGCGCGGTGGATGGCGCGAGCGGCGACAGTTCGTCGATCCATTCGCCACCGTGATCGCCATAGACGCCTGTGGTTGACAGATAGCCGACCCATTGCAGCGGCAGCGCCTGAAGCGCGCTGGCGAATGTGCGGGCGACGGGATCGCCTTTTTCGTCGGGCGGGATCGAGAGCAATAGATGCGTGGTGCCTTCAAGCGCTGTGGGGGCGAGAGGCTGATCGGGACTGTAAACGAAGGCATCGATGCCCTGGGCGCGCAAGACATCGGCTTTTGCCTCAGTGCGGCAGGTGCCAGCGATGGTGAAATCCTGAGTGCCTAATTGACGCGCCAGTGCCAGAGCGGAAGACCCGAGGCCGAAGCAGAAGAGGCGTCTGGGCGCGGGACGGGCTGACACGGAGAGCAACCTTTCGGAAAATTAAAGACGGATCATCAAATTAGCGCGCGCGGGCGCTTGCCAAGGGGAGGCGAGTGTCGGAGTTTAGCGCCCATGAAAACGAACAAACAGCTTCTTATCGTCGCGCTCGCTGGCGGATTGGCTCTGCTCAATGGGCTCACGCCAGCTTTGGCGCGCGTGACCTCTGATAGTGTGACTTTTGACAAGCCCAAGGTGGTCAAGCCCCCGGTGAAGAAACCCGCCGAGAAAAAGCCCGAAGCCGCGAAGCCCGAGGCAAAAGAAAAAGTGCCTGACCATGATTACGATCATTGTGTGGCGCTGGTGGCGGAGGATGCTGAAGCCGGGCTGAGCTATGCGCGCAACTGGCAAATCGGCCTGCCCGATGGCTCGCTGGCGGCGCGGCACTGCGAGGCGCTGGCGCTGACGGCGCTGGGGCGACATCACGAAGCAGCCGTGGCGCTGAGCGAAGTGGCGCTGACGATGGACGATCCTTCGAGGAATATTCCCAGGGACGCACGCGCCCAAGCCTATGCGCAGGCGGCTGACGCCTGGTCGCTGGCGGGCGACTATCCCAAGGCGCTGACGGCGATCAATCAGGCATTGGCGCTTGATGCGGAGGCCGACTATCTGATGACGCGGGCCAATATTCATGCGCTGGCCAAAGAATGGGACGATGTGCGGATCGACACGGGCAATATTCTTGCCGAACTGCCGACCGATGCAGATGCGCTGGCCTTGCGCGCCACTGCCTATCGCAACCTCGGTGCGGTGGACGCCGCGCTTGCTGATGCGAGCCGCGCGGTGGAGATTGCGCCGCATCATCTCTCGGCGTTGCTGGAGCGGGGGCGCGACAGAGCGGCCAAGCATGATCTGGCGGGCGCGCGCACGGACTGGGAACAGGTGGTGGCCTTCGCCAAGAAGACGGGACAAGAGGATGATCCGCGTGCGGTGGCGGCGCAGGCATTTTTGAATATGGGTGATGGCGTGAAGTGAGCGGTCAGGACAGACAGGCCTGCCATTCGGCTTTCACCGCTTCATCTTCTTCCGCGGCCGAGGCAGCAGCCGCGCGAGTGCGGGCTTCGTCGGGCTGGAGTTCGCTCAGGGCCCAGACGGCCATGGCGCGAACAAGAGGCGCGGGGTCGGCCAGCAGGGCGCGGACCTGAGGCAGCAGGGTGGCATCGCCGGAATTGCCGATCGCGATGAGGACATTGCGGGTGAAGCGGTCGCGCCCGATGCGTTTGACGGGCGAGCCGGAAAAATGCGCGCGGAAAGAGGCGTCATCAAATCGGGCGAGGGAGGCAAGCGTCGGGGCGATGAGATCATCGCGCGGGCGGAGCGCCATCTCGGAGGCACTTTGGGCAAATTTGTTCCACGGGCAGACGGCCAGACAATCATCACAGCCATAGATGCGGTTGCCGATGGCTTTACGGAACTCAAGCGGGATGTGGCTCTTGTTCTCGATGGTGAGATAGGAAATGCAGCGGCGCGCGTCGAGCTGATAGGGCGCGGGGAAGGCCTTGGTCGGGCAGATGTCGAGGCAGGCGTGACAGGCACCGCAGTGGTCGGGTTCGGCGCTGTCTGGCTCAATCGTCAGTGTCGTGAATATGGAACCGAGAAAAAGCCATGAGCCGAAGGTGCGCGAGACAAGGTTGGTGTGCTTGCCCTGCCAGCCGAGGCCCGCGGCGGCGGCCAGAGGTTTTTCCATGACGGGCGCGGTATCAACGAAGACCTTGACCTCGGCACCGCTTTCTTCGACGAGCCAGCGGGCGACCTGTTTGAGGCGCGATTTGACGAGATCGTGATAGTCGCGGTGGCGGGCATAGACGGAGATGACGCCTTGCGAGGTCTGCTCAAGACGCGCCATCGGATCATCATCGGGGCCGTAGTTCATGGCGAGCATGATGATGCTTTTGACATCGGGCCAGAGCGTCAGGGCTGCGGCGCGGCGAGCTTCGCTCTCTTCCATCCAGGCCATGTCGCCGTGGCGGCCTCCAGCGAGCCATTGGTGCAGGCGGGGGGCGGCCTGCGGTGTGGCGTCGGGACGCGTGATGGCGATGAGGTCGAAGCCTGCCGCACGGGCGCGCGCCTGCAATCGCTGCTTGAGCGGCGGAACGGGTTTGGCGCTGCGATCAGAAGTCGAGGTTGGCATAGAGCTTGGGCGGCGGCATGCCCGGCACATGGTCGGCGAGGAGGGGACGAAAGGCGGGGCGCGACTTCAAACGGACGTACCACTCCTTGGCGAGCGGATATTGGGTCCAGGGAACATCGCCGACATAATCGAGGCAGGAAAGATGGGCGGCGGCGGTGAGATCGGCGAGCGTCAGATGATCACCGGCAAGCCAACTGCGGCTTTCCATGAGGTAGGAAATATAGTCGAGGTGGTAGCGCAGATTATGGAGGGCGGCGCGTACCACGCCCATTTCCGGCGCGCCCCCTCCGTCGGCGGCAGACAGAAACCGGCGGGTGACTTTTTCAAAGATCAGACCGTCGGACACTTCGGCGGCGAACTTGCGATCGAACCAGTCGATGAGACGGCGGACCTCGGCGCGCTCCACGGCGGTGCCGGGCAAGAGCGGATGCGCGGGGTGGCTCTCTTCGAGAAATTCGCAAATGGCGTAAGCGCCGGAAATGACTTCACCGTCTTCGTCGATCAGGACCGGCACTTCGCCCGATGGATTGAGGGCAAGGAAATCCTCGCGGCGCTCCCAGTCACGCTCCTCGACCATCTCGAAGGCGAGGTCTTTTTCGCACAGCACGAGACGCACCTTGCGGGAGGCTGGCGAAATCGGCAGGTGATAGAGGTGACGCATGGTTCGCAATCCGGGACATGAAGGAGACAGGGGACGGGCTAGCGGCGCTTCTCGCTGGGCGCGGTTATTTTGCTGTCGCTGAGGCCGTCGATAATGGGGCAATCGGGTCGTTCGTCACCATGACAACGATCCGCCAGATCGGCGAGAACCCGGCGCATGGCCTGTAACTCCTCGATGCGGTGGTCGATTTCATCAATATGCTCATTGGCGACGCGCTTCACATCGGCGCTCGCCCTGCCCTTGTCGCGATAAAGCGCCAGCAGGGCGCGGCATTGTTCGACGGTGAAGCCCAGATTGCGCGCCGAGGCGACGAAGCGCAGCGTATGGATCGCCTCGTCACTATAGACGCGATAGCCATTGGCCCCGCGAGCGGGCGCGGGGATGAGGTCGATTTCCTCATAATAGCGGATCGTCTTGGGCGGAACGCCTGTGCGCTCAGCCACTTCACCTATGTTCATGGCGCAAGCTTTCCAAGGGCGGCCTTAATCCTGCCCAAGCGGCGCGGCGGCGGGCTCGAACTGGCCGCGCTTGCGGAAACGGGCAAGATAGGTCGGCAGGATGATCTGAAGGGCGGTGGGGGTGAGCCCCAGACCTTCGAGCGTACGGCCCTCGGCGATGGCCTCGTCGCTCACCACATTGTCGATGGCCAGCGAGCGGCACTGATCGACGGTGAGGAGCGGATTGGGCAGCATCTGCAGGAAGAAGGCCTTGATTTTGGCAATGCCCATCGGCACGGGGATCAGCAGGCGCTTGCGGCGGATCACACTGAGCATGGTTTCCATAAGCTCGCGCATGGTGAGACAGGCGGGACCGCCAAGCTCGATGACCTTGCCGTCGCCGTCCGTTGTTTCCAGAACACGGGCGACAGCTTCAGCGAGGTCTTTGACATAGACGGGCTGGAAGCGCGTTGCGGCGCCGATGAGCGGCAGCACCGGGCTGAGGCGCGCAAGACCCGCAAAACGGTTGAAGAACTTGTCTTCAGGCCCAAAAACCACCGAGGCGCGCAGGATGGCGGCCTGCGGAAAGGCGGCGCGCACGGCGGCCTCACCAGCGGCCTTGCTCTGGGCATAGAGAGAGAGGCTGTCAGCACTCGCCCCGATTGCCGACATCTGGATAAATACGCCAACGCCTGCGGCCCTGGCCAGCCGGGCAACACGCCCTGCCCCTTCGGCCTGCACGGCGCTAAACTTCTGCTTGCCGCTTTCGCTCAAAATACCGACGAGATTGATGACGGCGCTGGCCCCTTCGATGGCGGCACGCACCGAGGCCTCGTCGCGGATATTGGCCTGAACCGGCTCGATCTGGCCGACCCCGCCCGACGTCTTGAGAAACAGGGCCTCATTGGGACGGCGCACGGCGACACGCAGGCGATAGCCACGCCGACCCAGCGCCTGAACCACATGCTGGCCGACAAAGCCCGACCCGCCAAAAATGGTGATCAGCGCTCCGGGCTGCAATTCGCTTCTGGGTCTTTCGCTGCGCGCCATCTGTTTGTCTCCTGTCGCCAGTGCCTGTCCCCCCTAGATAGCCCAATGCGCGCTTTCGGCAAAGCGTTGGATGCGGGGAAAGACACTGAGTTTTGGGTGGAGGTTTCGACATATTTCTGATGTCATCCCGGGCTTGTCCCGGGATCCAGTACGGCACCCACGGAGCAGGCGGCTCCTGGACCCCGGCACAAAGCCGGGGTGACACCTAATTTTAGGCCAAATCGAAGACCTGCGCTATGCACTGACAAGCGCCATTGACAAGCGCGAGGGGCCAATTTATGTCTCCGGGCTCTTGAAGTGCCCAGGTGGCGGAATTGGTAGACGCACCAGCTTCAGGTGCTGGCGCTCGCAAGGGCGTGGACGTTCGAGTCTTCTCCTGGGCACCATTTCTCTTGCATCCGGCGGATGCAACCACGACCCTGCTACCAAACCGGGAAACCGGGCCAGGGCGTGACTTCGGGGAGCCTGTCTGGCACCCTCAAATCCGCACCTGAAGACCCAAGAGGACACATGGCAATCACGCTGCATAAAGGCGATCTTCCCGACGGGCTGACATTTGGTGACAGCGTGGCGGTGGATACTGAAACCATGGGGCTGAACCCCCATCGCGATCCGCTCTGCCTCGTGCAACTGTCGGCAGGCGACGGCAATGCCCATCTCGTGCAGCTTGATCGCAGCACCTATCATGCGCCCAACCTGCGCGCGCTGATGAGCAATGAAAAAATACTGAAACTCTTTCACTTCGCGCGTTTCGATGTGGCCATGATGCAGCGCTATCTCGGCGTCGTCACAACGCCTGTCTATTGCACCAAGATCGCCTCGAAACTCGTGCGCACCTATACCGACCGCCACGGGCTGAAGGATCTGGCGCGCGAACTGGTGGGCATCGATATGTCCAAGCAGCAGCAAAGCTCTGACTGGGGCAATGAAACGCTCACCGAGGCGCAACTGACCTATGCGGCCTCTGACGTGCTCTATCTGCACGACATGAAGAAAGTGCTCGACGAGATGCTGGAGCGCGAGGGCCGCGTGGAAATGGCCAAGGCCTGCTTTGCTTTTCTGCCTGTCCGCGCCGCGCTTGATCTGGCGGGCTGGCCGGAAGAAGATATTTTCGCGCATTAAAGGGGTCACAGGGCTGGGCCGGTCGCTATCACCGCCCTGCCACCTCGTCTATTTTCCAAAGGCTTTTATCACGTTTCCCAAAGGCTTTTCTCACACTTCATTGACGCCCTGCGACGGCTCGGCGCATAATCGGCGGACAATCGCAAAGTGATTTGCGAGGTGGTGATTTGTTCTGTGGACAGAATAAAAATGAACGAACCGCAGGACCAGACACCAAAGACATCGGATGATTCTGATACGTCAGATGATTCTGATACGTCAGATGAAGCGGGTGTTTCAGATTATTTCAGCATGGGAGCGATAGAGGCTTCTGCCATGGCGGCTTATGAGCGCCATAGCAGTTTCGTCTCGCTGATGAAGATTGCGCTGCCTGTGGGCGCTGTGGCGCTGATGGCGGTGGTGCTGTTTTATTCCGGCATTTTTGACACGCACGACAAGCTCGAAATCACCTTCCGCGAGATCGCATCGCTCAATAATGACCTGCGGATGGTGAGCCCGCGCATCAACGGGCTGGATAGCTCGGGTCGGCCTTATCTGCTGACCTCCGACACGGCCACGCAATCCAAGACAAACCCCAGCCAGATCGCGCTCGACAATGTGCAGGCAGATCTGAAGCTGAGCGATGGCGACGACTGGGTGTCACTGGCATCGACCACGGGGCTGCTCGACTCCGAGGCTGAACAGGTCACACTTGGCCCCAAGATCGACGTCTATGCCTCCACGGGGTATGAGTTTCATGGTGAGACGGGAAAAGTGGATTTTCGCAAAGGCGGATTTTCAACGGATGATCCTGTTGAGGGGCATGGGCCAACGGGCACATTGCGCGCCGATGCGATGACCGCCGACAATGAAACGCGGAAAATGATTTTCGTGGGCCATGTGAAAATGCGCTTTTATGGTGAGCCCTGAGGGACGCGGGGACGAGCAGTGAACAGGTGATTTGGGATATGGGGACTTTGATGCCGACATTTGTGACGCCGAAATCTGGTGTGACGCCGAAATCTGGACGCGTGGCTGAAAAGAGCCTGCGGGCCTGTCTGGGGGGGCTTGTGGCCTGTGCCCTGCTCGCGGGTGCCGCCGCCGCGCTGGCGGGCGCGCCGACGAGCGCCCATGCGGCGACCACGAGCAGCCCGCTGGAAGGCTTTGCCACCGACCCCAAGCAGCCTGTCGAAATCGAGGCCGACCGGCTGGAAGTCGATGACAAGGACAAGAGCGCTGTCTTCATCGGCAATGTGCTGGCGGTGCAGGGGGCAACACGGATGCGCTCGGACCGACTGAAAGCGACCTATTCGGCGGGCGCTCACGGCGGGCGCAACCAGATACGCCAGATCATCGCCACGGGGCGGGTGCATGTGCTGTCCAAGGACGATCAGTCGGCGGATGGCGACTGGGCGCGCTACGATGTGATCGGGCGGACCATCATTATGGGTGACAAGGTGGTGCTGCGGCAGGGCCAGAACGTAATTCGGGGTAATAAACTGACTATCGACCTGAATAGCGGGCGCAGCCGGGTGACCGGCGGGGTGAGCGCTTCGCAGGCCCCGGAAAGCGGAAATGGGCGCGTCAAGGCCCTTTTTCAGCCCTCCCAAGCCCCTAAATAGCAAATGAGGGCTTGGTTAACGGACCCTTTTCATACAATTTTAATGCCAACTGCCGTTTCATAGGCATAAATTGAGGGACTGATGACCAGCCAAGGCAAAACAGCCACCAGAATGAAGCAAGATAGCATGGGGAACCGGGATCAGGGACCGCATGAAGGGCCGCGTCTGGTCGCCAGCAATGCCGGATTGAGCGTCTCCAAAATCGGCAAGAGTTTCCGTCGCCGCCCTGTCGTGCGCGGCGTCAGCTTCGAGGTCAACCGCGGCGAGGCCGTGGGGCTGCTCGGCCCCAATGGCGCGGGCAAGACCACCGTCTTTTACATGATTACCGGATTGATCGCGCCGGACTATGGCACCATCGCGATGGATGGCCATGACGTGACGCAATTGCCGATGTATCGCCGTGCCCGCATGGGCATCGGCTATCTGCCCCAGGAAGCCTCGATCTTTCGCGGGCTGACGGTGGAACAGAATATTCGTGCCGTGCTGGAGGTCGTGGAAAATGACCGCGACCGCCGCGAGGCCATGCTGGATGATCTGCTGGCTGAATTTTCGATCACCCATTTGCGCCGCACGCCTTCCATCGCCCTGTCGGGCGGTGAGCGGCGGCGTGTGGAAATTGCCCGCGCGCTGGCGACACATCCCTCGTTCATGCTGCTCGACGAACCCTTCGCAGGCATCGACCCTATCGCCATTGGCGATATTCGTGACCTGGTGGCGCATCTGAAGGATCGCGGCATCGGCGTGCTGATCACCGACCACAATGTGCGCGAGACGCTGGAACTGATCGACCGGGCCGTCATCATTCATGACGGGCATGTGCTGATGGAAGGCGAGCCTTCCGAAATTGTCGGCAATGAAGATGTGCGTCGCCTTTATCTGGGCGAGCGGTTTTCGCTTTAGCATCAAGGAGCGGCTTATGCGCAGGAGGCAGGGGAACTGATGGCAATCGGGCCAAGATTGGAAATGCGTCAAGGCCAGTCGCTGGTCATGACGCCGCAATTGCAGCAGGCGATCAAACTGCTGCAACTGTCCAATCTCGAACTCGGCGAATATGTGGAACAGGAGCTGGAAAAAAATCCGCTGCTGGAAGCTGGTACCGCCGAACCCGAAGCCGAACGCCTGAACGCTGCCGACGACAGTGCCGATTTTGACGCTGGGCCGATAGCCGAGACCGCCCTGACCCTGAGCGAGGAAGGTCCGCTGCCTTCGCGCGAGGGCGATCTCGATATGGATTATGACAATGTCTATGCCGATGAAAGCCGCAGCGACACGCTGAACGAGGCCGCCGCCTCGATGCCCGACCAGACAAGCTCGGACTGGCAGAACCTGAAATCGGGCAGCAGTGGTGGCAGCGGCGATGGTGAATTTGGCCTGGAGCAGACGCTGACGCGCGAGGCGACGCTGGCCGAGCATCTGACCGATCAGATGAACATGGCACTGAAAGACCCGCGCGAGCGGATGATCGGGGCCTATCTCATCGATAACGTCAATGAGGCGGGCTATATGGCTGCCGATCTGATGGAAGTGGCCGAGAAGCTGGGCGCGAAACCGGAAGAAACAGAAAAAGTGCTGAAGGTTCTTCAGACCTTTGAGCCGACCGGCATTTGCGCCCGCGATCTCAAGGAATGTCTGGCACTGCAACTGGCCGAGCGCGACCGCCTCGACCCGACGATGCAAATCTTTCTGGAGCATCTGGAGCTTTTTGCCCGACGCGATTTTGAGCTGCTGATGAAGCTCTGCGGCGCGGACCGCGAAGACATCACCTCGATGATCGAGGATATTCGCGACTGCAATCCCAAGCCCGGCCTTGCCTTTGGCGGCGAGCCTTCGGTGCCGGTCATCCCCGATGTTTTTATTCGCCAGCGCGCCGATGGCACCTGGGCGATTGAACTCAATGCCGAGACGCTGCCGCGCGTGCTGGTGAACCAGCAATATTATACCGAGGTCAGCAAGCTTTCGGGCGACCCCAAGGCCAAGGCCTATTTGTCGGAATGCCTGAACAATGCCAATTGGCTCGTCAAAAGCCTGGACCAGCGCGCCCGCACTATTTTGAAAGTGGCTGCCGAAATCGTGCGCCAGCAGGACGCCTTTCTGATTTATGGTATTCAGCATTTGCGCCCGCTCAACCTGCGCACGGTGGCCGACGCCATTTCGATGCATGAATCGACAGTGAGCCGCGTCACAAACAGCAAATATATTGCGACCCCGCGCGGCATCTTCGAGATGAAGTATTTTTTCACCTCCTCAATCAATGCCACAGAGGGCGGCGAGGGACATTCGGCCGAAGCCGTGCGGCACCGCATCAAAGAATTAATTGATGCTGAACTTAATGATGCCGTTCTTTCAGACGACAATATTGTCGAGACCCTGAAGACGTCGGGAATAGACATTGCGCGGCGGACGGTGGCCAAATACCGCGAAGCCTTGAACATTCCCTCATCAGTACAACGGAGGCGCGAAAAGAAAGCCTATGCATGAAGCGTGTTGCAAGCCGCTTACAAGCCTTGCAAACTGGATATAAGTAGTTGAAATAAATGAGCTTTTATCGTTCATAAGGTCGCAGGTTGACACCCCCATGGGAGGCCACTAGGTTGCGCCTCGCTTGAGACCCTTGTGGTCCGCGACGGACTTCACGATGGAATTGAGCCGGCGGGATCCATGTCGTTTCAGGGGAGTATGCTTGGCAGGCGGATGATTGAAACATCCGGTCTTTGCAATCTTTAAGGCGACGGCAAAGGCGGCAAGCAAAAGTGATCGCCAGCGACATTGGCACGATTTGGCCCGGAAAGGTTCTCATGCAAGTTCAGGTCAGTGGACATCATCTTGATGTAGGAGATTCTCTTCGCACCCATGTGCGCGAGAGACTCGATGCCAGCGTCGGCAAATATTTCGACAAGCCGATCGACGGTCATGTCACCCTTACCAAAGAGGGACATGAGGTGAAGGCCGATTGCGCGGTACATCTCAATTCGGGCATGCGGATCAACACGCAAGGCCGCGCGGTGGACCCCTATGCCGCCTTCGACGCTGCCGCCGAACGTCTCGACAAGCGCTTGCGGCGCTACAAGCGTCGGTTGAAAAGCCACGCCAATGGCAATAAGGCAGAACTGCCGGCTGAAAGCTTTCCCTCCTTCGTTCTCGAAGGCGGCGACGAACACGAAGAGCTGGCCGACGACGCCCAGCCCATCATTGTCGCCGAGGGCACAACGTCGATTCCCCGTCTCTCCGTCGTCGATGCGGTCATGCATATGGACCTGGCGGACACGAGCTTCGTCGTCTTTCGCAATGGATCGACGGGCGGGCTCAACCTCGTCTATCGCCGCGATGACGGCAATATCGGCTGGCTTGATGCCAGTCGCGATCTGCAAAAATCCTGATCAGGGCGCGCATCATGCCCGATCTCATTTAAGCCTGAAAGATTCTTGGAGCGTAGGTTATGGAGCTTGAAGACCTGGTGTCGCCGGAGGGGGTTATCGCCCATCTCAAGACGACCAGCAAAAAGCAAACGCTACAGGAACTGTCTGCGCGAGCAGCAGAACTGACAGGCGTGTCGGACAAGCAGATTTTTGAAACATTGCTTGAACGCGAGCGACTGGGCTCGACGGGCGTCGGCCACGGCATTGCCATTCCACATGGCAAGCTGTCGCAACTGACGCGCCTTTACGGGCTTTTTGCCCGTCTCGATGCAGCGGTGGATTTTGAAAGCGTTGACGACCAGCCGGTCGATCTCGTCTTTCTGCTGCTGGCCCCGGAAGGTGAGGGCGCAGACCACCTGAAAGCGCTGGCGCGGATTTCGCGTCTGCTGCGCAATAACTCCGTGGTCGAAAAACTGCGTGCCAGCGACGATCCTGCCGCGCTGTTTGCCATTCTGACTGAACCTGTACAAAGCAACGTCGCCTGAGCAGGCCACCGCAATAGCGACTGTAAAAATCAAAAGCCCCGCATGATCATGCGGGGCTTTTTCGTGGGCGGGTCGTGTGCCGCGCGGCTTAATGAACGGAGACGGGCTCCAGTTCATATTGGCGGGCACCGTCGAAAGCGGCCCGGCGATCATCCAGCACGGCCATGCGCTGACCATTGGCGGCATGGACGGCAAAGAGTTTGGTGCCAGCAGGGATGTTGACCTGCGCGCCAAGCTCGTCTTCAAGTTCAGCCGCCAGAACCTCGCGCACATAGACGATGTTGGGCATGCCGATCTCGGCGAAAGTCTCCGGGCTCAGGTGGCGCAAATCCTGACTGCCCCATCCGGGCACTGAATTACTATTGTGGTTTTCCATTTTACTACGCTCCTTTCCGCGGTCCCTTTGGTGTGGCGACACGCGACGTGGTCGTTATCTGATCGTCAGGCATCTGCCTGCCGACTGGTCTTGTCGGTTTGCGCGCCGTCGATGATAGCAATCCTGCGCACGAGCCGATCGGGTTCAGGGCGGGCGAGGTCGATGGCGAGGAGACCATTGTCGAGACGGGCCCCCAGCACTTCCATGCCGTCGGCCAATACGAAGGCGCGCTGAAACTGACGGGCCGCGATGCCGCGATGAAGAAAGATGCGATCGTCTTCCTCGCGCTGGCGACCCTGAATCACGAGCTGCTTTTCTTGCAGCGTGACGCTCAGCTCGTCGGCGGCAAAGCCCGCGACCGCCAAGGTGATCCGCAGCACGCTCTGTTTGGCTCCCCCGTCGGACGCAACCTGCGCCTCTTCGACATTATAGGGGGGATAGCCATCCGAGCCCTTCGCGACCCGCTCCAGCAGGCGCTCCATCTCGTCAAAACCGAGGAGAAACGGGCTGTTAAACTGTAACATTTTCGACATTCGTCACTTCTTTCGCCAAAGCCCCCGCGTCGGGCAACCTCGCAAACGGCCCAAGATTGGCATCGTTCCAAAGTTAATGTGGGGAACCCTTGAGGCCCTTGCAAGCGGGCGCATGACCTCAAATGCCTGGAAAACAACGGCAAAATTAGACCCAAGGGTCTATATCTTCGCGTCCGCAAAAAATGACGCTAACGTCATTTTTATCGTGACAAGCGGATTCATTCGGGTCTAGAGTTTTGACAAGCAAAAATCCCCCGACATCAAACGGGGCGAGGGAACTGAATTGATCAGACTGGAGGAGCGACATGAGTAACGCGGCAGTCAAATATGATTACACAGGCATCGAAAGACAGCCCCGCAAGACGGAGGCTGAGCTTGCCGTGCTCCGAGGCACGATGGTCGGCAAGGACCCCTATTCAATTCCGCTGGCAGATTTCGACGTCGCTCAAGCAGAAATCTTTCGCGATTTCTCAATGCTGAAATTCTTTGAACGCCTGCGCAAAGAAGAGCCGGTTCATTATTGCCGCGACAGCGAGTTCGGTCCCTATTGGTCGGTGACGAAATTTAACGACATCGTGGCGGTTGATACCAATCATCAGGTCTTCTCGTCGGATGCGCATCTGGGTGGCATCGCTGTTGCCGAACTGGAATGTGATTTCACGCTGCCAATGTTCATTGCCATGGACCCGCCCAAACATGATGCGCAGCGCAAGGTTGTCGCCCCCATCGTCGCACCCGGCAATCTGGCCGCTCTTGAACACACGATCCGCGAACGCGCCATCGGCCTGATTGACGACATGCCCGTGGGCGAGGAATTCGACTGGGTGGATCACATTTCCATCGAACTCACGACGCAGATGCTGGCAACGCTGTTCGACTTCCCCTGGGAAGATCGCCGCAAGCTGACGCATTGGTCGGACGTTACAACCGCGCGCGCGGGAGACGGGCTTATCGATTCAGAGGAGCATCGCAAGCAAGAGCTTCTTGAATGCCTCGCCTATTTCACCGACCTGTGGAACCAGCGCGTGAACGCCGAGCCCAAGGGCGACCTGATTTCGATGCTCGCCCATGGCGAGGCGACGCGCCACATGGACCCGATGGAATATCTCGGCAATATCGTCCTGCTGATCGTCGGCGGCAATGACACGACGCGCAACTCGATTACGGGCGGCCTTCTCGCCTTGAACGAAAATCCCGACCAATACGACAAGCTGCGCGCCAACCCCGACCTCATCACCTCGATGGTGCCCGAAATCATACGCTGGCAGACGCCGCTGGCGCATATGCGCCGCACGGCGCTGGCCGACATCGAACTCGGCGGCAAGCAGATCAAACGCGGTGATAAAGTCGTCATGTGGTATGTCTCGGGCAACCGCGACGAGGAGGTGATAGAGAGGCCGAACGAATTTATCATTGATCGCGCGCGCCCGCGCCATCATCTCTCTTTCGGCTTCGGCGTGCATCGCTGCGTTGGCAACCGTCTGGCCGAAATGCAGCTCAGCATCGTCTGGCAGGAGCTGCTGAAACGACACCCCCGGATCGAAGTCACGCAGCCGCCCAAGCGGGTATTGTCGAGCTTCGTCAAAGGCTATCAGGAAATGATGGTGCGCATTCCGGGCTGAGCGCCGACGTGCGCCAAGCGGGTCAGAATATCAAACGACCTCTCAGGAGATAGATAGATGACAGCCACGACGCTCGAAGAGGCGATGACGCGCAATCAGGCCGCGCTTGATGCGATGTTGAAGGGAGACTGCTCAGGCTATGTCAGCCTGCTCACGGATCGCGACGACGTGACCTGGGGCAACCCGTTCGGTCCCTTTGTCGGGGGTCGCAAAAACGTCGAGGGCGCTTTGGCCAATGCGGCGGCGCGGATGCCGGGCGGCAGAGCCTCTGACTTCGATCTGGTGGGAAAATATCTGTCGGATGATCTTGCCGTCGTGGTGCAAGTGGAACATGCCGAAGCAAAGACGGAAGGAACCGACAGGCTGTCGCCAGCCGCCCTGCGTGTCACCAGCGTCTATCGGCGCGAGGATGATGCCTGGAAGCTGGTTCACAGACATGCGGACCCGATCACCACGCCACGCTAGGCGTGGCGGCGCGAACGACGGACAAAAGAATTTGGGCCGACGCTTTTAAAAGCTGTCGGCCCATTTTCGTTTTGATGTTGCCTGCGAGATCAGGAGAAGCCGATGATCTCTTGCATCTTGGCGCGATCGATCTTCAGCGGGTCGCCGCCGGCTTTCGTAAAGCGCCGCCAACCCACGGCAATCTTGTTCTGCCGGGTCGTTGCCACCGGATGATTACGCGGGTGGTAATTTTTGGAGAAGGCCGGCAGGCAGTGCCAGACGGACCTCGTAAATATTGACACCAAAAACCAGACGGCTCTGAAAGCTGAAGGCAGGCGCTTCATATAGCCCTCCGCCCTGCACATGAGCAAATAGGCGGCCGCCGTGTCTCGCCCGATCTGGAGGAGGGCCGTCAGGATCATATATTTACGATACCATTCATGCTCGCCGTAAAGGCTTTTGTAGACCTCGAAAGCGACAGCCCCGTGCTCGATTTCCTCCACCTGGTGCCAAACCCACATGGCCTTAACAGTCGGGTCAGAATCGCCCATCCATTTTTCGTAATTGGCCAGAATGATGATGCCTGCAACCATGGTGAAGGTTTCATAGCCTGCCGTGAATCCGACAAGCTGCTTGAGACTGTCCTTTTTGCTTCGCTCGGCAAAATATTCTTTGGCATGTTTCTCCAGAGCCTCGATCCCGGGATATCGACGGGTCATGACCTTGTTGAAATCAATGAAATTCTTGGCGTGATGACCTTCCTGACCAATGAGCCCGGATATATCGGCCAGCAGCTTTTCGTCCTTTATATGCTTCTTGGCCTCAGACATGGCGCGGATCAGGTAGCGCTCGAAATAAGGGACATGCACGTTGACGGCATTGGCTGACATCGCAAACTCTGGAGAGGACTGACTCCAGAGCACCGAGTCTGTGTCCAGCGTATTTGCACCGAATGCGAGAGGACGAACCGGAAAACCATCCATCGGATGTTCAAAATCCATATTTTCAACTGATCTGGAAGTGGTCATGTTCATCTCCCTATCTCTAAGGCGTTCCCCAAAATCGGGCGCACATTCTTTTTATCTAAAGCAAGGGTCGCTCATAACGCCGACCCCAAGCTTACGCCATTTGGGCAAGTTATAAAAACACAATAACACAATAACGTAATAATGCAATTACGTAATAGCGGTGAATTCAACGCCGCTCCGGTCCGGGGCAGCTTAAATATTTCCATAATGTTTTTGATTCGGGGCAGCCATCACCAGACAGGGATCAGTTTTTCTCGTGTGGGATGGTGAAGCCGGCGCTGACGAACATCGCGGTCGCCTGGGGACCGTGCAGATAATCGAGAAAAGCCGATGCCTCGCGGCCTGCTGATTTGGTCAGTGCGAGCGGATAGGTGATGGGCAAATGTGAGATGGCGGGAAAGGTATCGACGATGCGGACCTTGCGCTCGGACAGGGCGTCGGTCTGGTAGACGATGCCAAAGGGTGTTTCGGCGCGCGCCACATAGGCCAGCGCGATCCGTACATTTTCAGCTTGCGCCAGATGATCGACGAGGCCGGACCAAACGCCCAGCGAGGTGAGCGCTGAGCGCGCATAACGTCCGGCGGGAACGGATGCGGGATCAGCGACCGCGAGGCGGCCCCCCTCAAGCGCGGCGAGCAAATCAAAGCCCGGCGCAATCTTGAGGTGCGAGGCCGAGGCCAGGGGCGCAATGAGGACGAGGCGGTTGGTGAGCAAATCGGATCGGCTGTCGGGTTTGATGAGGCTGCGGTTGGCGAGTTCATCCATCCAGGCTTCGTCGGCGGAGATGAAAATGTCGGCAGATGCGCCTGCCTCGATCTGGCGCGCGAGAGTGGAAGACCCGGCAAAGGACATGACAATATGCGTGCCGGTGTCGCTTTCATATTGGCGGGCGATGCTGGTCAGCACATCGGTCAAGGAGGCGG
>Ga0214472_10002696_pt1 | contig 18962 bp, 17 predicted proteins | sample RVTome_6_FD_207662 | JGI IMG/M metagenome (GOLD analysis project Ga0214472, IMG submission 207662) | Soil microbial communities from uranium-contaminated site in the Upper Colorado River Basin, Wyoming, United States - RVT140D175 | ecosystem: Environmental > Terrestrial > Soil > Contaminated >...
GATGATGTCATGATTCTGATCCACGACTCGATCTGTGATAACGGTAGTTCGAGCACCATGCTTGATGTGCGCTCCGCCTCGCGCACAGGCAGGGGCGATCTCGCTGCCAATGCTGGCCATGTCCAGCGCCTGTACGAGCAGGTGCGGCTGGAACTCGGCCGGATGCAGTCCGAACCATCCACCTGTCAGTAAGCCAGCGACACACTCGAGAGCGACCCATCTATAAAGGCGTCTGTTTCCAGCGCCGCCAGTGTTTGCTAAAGGGCAGATATTTGCCGTATTCATAAATCGCCAGCCCGGCCAGAATCAGTGCGGTGCCCAGCCAGACACGCGCACTAATCACCTCGGCATTGAGGCCAGCACCGAGCAGCAGTGCGGTGACTGGTGTGATTAAGGTAATCAGCGCGACGCGTTCGGCTCTCATGTTCTGCAGGAGATAAAAATACAGCGGGAAGCCGATCGCTGATCCCATCAGCGCCAGATACACGATGGCAAACAGGGCCCGGTCCGGTATCGCATCTGGCAAACCATGGAACAGGCTGTTGGCGACGAATAATGGCGTCGCCAACAGCAGGCTGCCGGTGGTGACAGAAATGGCTGGCAATGATGGCCCGAGTTTTTTCAACAGCACAGCGCCGAACGACTGTGATGCCGCTGCTGCGCAGACACCGAGCACGCCGAGCCATGAGGCAGAATCAAGATGAAAGCTTTCGGCGAAGACCACCGCCAGTCCGGCCAGGCCCAGCGCCATGCCGCTGAGCTTGCCAGCAGAGAGCCGGCTTTCGGGCAGCAGCACGATTGCGAACAGGCTGGTCAGCAAAGGCGAAAGCCCAAAGATCACTGAAATCCAGCCCGAAGGAATGTGTTGCGCCGAGCTGTAGACCAGGGTCATGGCAGCAAAGATCGGCAGGCCACCAGCAGCATAAATTAGCAGCGCATGGCGATGAAACGGCAGGGGTTTGCGCAACACTCGGGTGATGATGAGCAGCGCAACCAGGCCGATGCACATGCGCGCAGCGACGCCGAATTCATAACCCACACCGGCACCGCTCCACTGGATGCCCAGCGGGGTGGTACTCCATATCATCATCACGAGCAAAAACGCAGCAGGTACTGGCACCTTGTATCTCCCTCTTATGAAAGGTCTGAATAAGTCCATCCTGAACTTCTCAGACCACGAAAACCGAAAATCGCATTTTCGGTTTTCTTCATTTGCAATGGCTTGCAGCCATTGCAAATGGTGGCACATCCATGTGCCACGGAAGCTCTGACTTAATCAGAGCTTCCTTAGCAATAAAAATCAGTAGCAAAAAAAAGGCCGCTGGGTGAGCAGCGGCCTGGGGTGTTCGAAATAATCAGTATCAGGTTTTCGAATCAACAACAGGTCGCTGCCGTGCGCGCCATACTGGCAGCACGATCAGGCGAATCATTTTCGCGACGCAGAGCTGTATGTTGAGTTTTATATTCATGGCTCGATAGTCGTTGTTTGTTGCCAGACTGTCAATATTTTTTCACAGCGGAGGGCTGATTACAGCGCAGCTTGTGTGCCTGGGATAATAGATAGCGGAGCGCGGGCAGAGCTCAATGCAAGGTCTGAATACGGCCGGTCTGGGTGCGGATACCTCGGGTTCATACCAGGCCGCCGGCGGCGAATCGTGTGCTTTGATCGGATTGGGCTGGTTTTTTAGCGCGTTTGCCCCAGTTTGGCGTGCAAACGACTATCCTGTTTTTATATGGACGCCGGTCAGCTTGTATATTACTGGCCCATACGAGAAGCATGATCAAGGGTGGCCTACTCCCATCACGGGGCCATGGGCAGGCTCAGATAGCTGAAAGAGTCAGTCCTGCCATTACTAATGCTGAGCGAATAACAACAGCCTGTTTTATCTGGGGCCGGTATCACTGTAGCCAGGTGTCTGGCAAAGGACTACGGATTCACCTAACGACTGCTGAGGACCAAGACTTATGAAGAGCTCCAGACTGTTTACGCTGCGCGCTACTTGCTGCCAGATAACAGCCATGCTTTTGCTGGTTCACAGTGTTTATGCGAACGCCGATCTGATACTGACCTCTCCGCCACGAGAGAGTCCCGCCGACGGCCTCAAGCAGTACGGTCCACTGGCTGAGGAGCTGACTCAGCTACTGGGTGTAAAAGTGACTTATCAGCATCCCAAGGGCTGGTTGTATTACCAGCGTGATATGCGCACCGATCGATACGATATTATTTTTGACGGGCCACATTTCATTTCATGGCGCATGCACCAGTTTGATCACATCCCGGTTGTGAAATTGCCGGGCAATCTTGCTTTTGTGGTGATCACCAAAAAAGAAAATAAAGATGTAGAAAAACTGGACGATCTTATCAACACACCGATTTGCACTATCGCACCGCCCAATCTGTCGACCCTGACTGTGCTTGCCAGGTTTGACAATCCAGTACGTCAACCACGGCTGGTAACGGTGAAAGGAGGTGTGCCCGGGGTGTACAAGGCTTTCAGGGCCGGCAAGTGCAAAGCGGCGGTACTGCGTGATGCGTTTTATAATAAAAAAGTGCCCGAAGAAGACCGCGCTGATATAAAAGTTGTGTTTCAGAGTCAACCGGTTTCTAACCAGGGAATTTCAGTGAGCAAGCGAGTCACGCCCGAACAGCGTGCAATCATTGCCAAAGCACTGACAGAGCCCGACAACAAGGCGCTGGAGCCAACCCTGAAACGTTTTGGCGGCAAGGCGGAGAAAATGATGCCAGCGACCGCAGACGATTATGATCTGCACTACCGATTGCTCACCGGTGTGATCTTTGGCTGGGAAATTACCAACCCGGATTTTGTCGACACGGATGCGCGTCCGCAGAAATAGTATATCCGTCCAGCACCGAGTACTCACTGCGTGTGGGACACGGTGCTGAGACACAGACCTCAGCCCTTGGTTTAGCCTGCGGTTTTTTTCCTGGCTTTTTTCTTGCCGACGTCCCTGGTTCTGGGCTTGGTCCTGACTTTCACTTTCTTTCTGTCGTTCGGCTTGCCCGTGGTCATTTCTTTCGGCTGATACTCGGATTTTTTCGGTTTGGCGTTATCTGATAGTAGCGAGATATTCATCTGCTGGCCCGATACCCGAACCTTGCGTAATGACTGCAGGAGTTCTTTGGGTATGTCGGCAGGCAGATCCACCAGACTAAAATCATCGTGAATATCGATGCGGCCGATGTATTTGCTGTCGATACCGGCCTCATTGGCGATTGCGCCGACAATATTGCCAGGCTTCACATCGTGATTGTGGCCAACTTCGATGCGGAAACGGTCCATGCCTTCCTCGCTCACCGACTCTTTTCTCGCAAACGGTTCGCGTTTAGCAAAGGACTCGCGCTCTTTGCCGGGGCGTGGTTTATCAGGGCGATCTCTGCTGCCGCGATCTTTTGCTGGGCGGTCTTGGCTCGAACGTTCCTTGCGCGCGGGACGATCATCCTGTTGCCATTCGCGTTCGGCTTTGCGTTCGGGTTTGTTCTGTAATAATAAAGGGGTGTCGCCCTGCGCCAGCTGGGCGAGTGCGGCGGCAATTTCTATCGCGGGCACATTGTTTTCCTGCTGGTATTGTTCTACCAGCTGATAAAACAGGCCGAGCTCTTCGGTAGCCAGAGTATCGCTGATGCGCTGCTTGAATTTGATAATGCGAGCATCATTGATCAACTCGGTTGAAGGCAGCTCCATCATCTCGATTTTTTTGTTGGTGGCTTTTTCTATCGCGTTCAGCAACCGTCTTTCGCGCGGGGCGACAAACAAAATCGCATCACCGTGGCGACCGGCGCGACCGGTGCGGCCGATACGATGCACATACGCTTCGGTGTCGTATGGGATGTCGTAGTTGATGACATGGCTGACGCGCTCGACATCAAGGCCACGCGCGGCCACATCGGTGGCGACAATAATATCCAGCTTGCCGTTCTTTAAATGTTGAATCGTGCGTTCGCGAATATTCTGTGGAATGTCGCCGCTGAGCGGTGCCACGGCATAACCGCGCGCTTCGAGTTTTTCAGAAAGTTCGGCGGTGGCGATCTTGGTGCGCACGAAAACAATGATGGCAGTGAAATCTTCGGCTTCGAGAATACGGGTCAGGGCATCCAGTTTATGCACACCGCTGACCAGCCAGTAACGCTGGCGTATCGTTTCCGCGGTGGTGGTCTTGAGCTTGATCGTGACCTGTTCGGGATTGTTCAGATGATTGGTGGCAATGCGCCGGATCTGCGCCGGCATGGTGGCCGAGAACAGGGCAATCTGGCGTTTCGCTGGTAATTGTTCGAGTACCCATTCGACATCGTCGATAAAACCCATGCGCAGCATTTCATCGGCTTCGTCCAGAACCAGGGCGGTGAGTTTGTCGAGTTTCAAGGTGCCACGACGCATATGGTCCATGACCCGTCCCGGGGTGCCGACGACCACGTGCACGCCGCGCTCGAGCGCGCGGATCTGGCCGCGGAAATCCTGGCCGCCGTACACCGGCAGAACATGAAAACCGCTGATGTGTTTGGCATAGGTCTGAAACGCTTCGGCGACCTGGATTGCCAGTTCGCGGGTCGGTGCCAGCACCAGTACCTGCGGATCTTTCTGTTTCAGATCGAGCATCGACAGCAGGGGCAGGGCAAAGGCGGCGGTCTTGCCGGTGCCGGTCTGCGCCTGGCCGAGAACATCGCGGCCTTCAAGAATCAGCGGAATGGTCTGCGCCTGGATCGGCGAAGGCGTTTCATAACCCACATCATCCAGCACTTTGAGGATGGGCTGGCTCAACGCCATTTGATTAAACATGGTGATTGTTTCGGTAGTCATGGGTCTTGCCTGAGCGATATTGCGGTGGGAGCGTCACAGAGCATGGTCTGAGCGTTCGTTTGCCCTCTGCGGGCCTCTGGTGAATCAGGAAGCGAGGTTGACAGATGGGGGGCGCGTATTCTAACGGTTTGCAGCGGCGCCTGCTTGCTTATTTCATGCCAGCAGTCTGTTTCGTCAGAGTTTTTGCCCGCTTCGGCCCCGGGCCAGGGCTATTGCCGGTAAATATCATCGCGCCGCAATGGCACGGCCTGCTGGTGGTATACATGGCCTGCCAGCAACTGGTAGATATTGAGACTGCCGTCGTCAAAATACCAGGCCGAGCCGGCCATGTAGAGCCGCCATAGTCGATAGGTGGCTTCCGATGATATTTCGACTGCGGCTTCGTGGTTCTGCTCCAGTGCCCGGATCCAGTGGCGCAGGGTCATGGCATAGTGGTGGCGCAGGCTTTCGACATTGAGGATTTCAAACCCGGCCTGTTCCATCGCCAGACTGACATCGCTGATCCGCGCCAGCTCTCCGTCGGGGAAGACATAGCGATTGATGAACCGGCTGATATCGGTTTTTAGCCAGCCGGTGTCATTGGTAATCCCGTGGTTGAGAAACAGGCCGCCGGGCTTGAGCAGCGATTTCACCGTGCCGAAATAGCGCGGAAAATTTTTCACGCCGACATGCTCGAACATGCCGACACTGACGATGCGATCGTATTGAATATCGGCTGGCAGGTCGCGATAGTCGCGCAGTTCGACGCTCACCCGGTCCTGCATGCCCAGATCATGGATACACTGTTGTGCGAAATCGTATTGCTGCTGGCTCAAAGTGATACCGTGGCTGCGCACGCCATGGTGTTGCGCTGCCCACAGCACCAGCGCACCCCAGCCGCAGCCGATATCCAGTAGACGTTGTCCCGGTTGCAGTCGCAGCTTGCGACAGATGTGCTCGAGTTTGTCGCACTGGGCATCGGCCAGCGACTGCTGTTCATCCCTGAAATAAGCGCAGGAATAGACCATCTGCGGGTCCAGCCAGAGCCTGTAAAAATCATTACTGACATCATAATGATGGGAAATACTGGCGCGGCCGTTGTGTTGGGTTCCAGATTGGGCGCGTTTTTGTCTCGCGGCATCACGTTGCACACTGCTCGGCAAACGCAGAGCTCGGGTCAGCAGCAGCAACTGCTCGTGCAGAGGCAGTTGCAGTTTTTTAAATCGAGGCGCCAGTTCGAGCACGGCTTCCAGCTCGCCTTCGATATCGATCTCGCCGCTGAGATAGGCTTCTCCCAGTTTCATCAGATCGCGCTTCAGCAACAGTTCGCGCAGCGCACCCGGCCGCCTGAAGACCAGGGAACATTTTGCATCCGGGCCGCCGAACAGCTCGTGACCGTCCCAGAGACGTATCGCGGTGGAGCCGTGATAACCCTTGAGTACGGTAGCAATAATGTTGTGCGCGAGAGCGGAGATGGAGCCAGCCCACTGCTGTTTTATCGTTGAGCTGTTGTCTGAATAGTGTCTGTATGAATGATTCATCACCTGACTCCCAGTTCAAGTCCCGTTCGGTGTGGATATTCCAGATTCGTTTTAACGTGCTGCGAATCCAGTCTACGTCCGACAATAGGCTGCTGACAAGATCATGAGTATCGGGGATGTCCTGAAAAACATGGCATGGAGAAATAGCCAGTCGTACTCTGGCCAGCAGGCATGATCGCTGGCTACCCCGTGGGCGCCAGTCCCGAGCGGGCTGATTTGGCTCATCTTGTCCAGCCCCAGTATCTGCCAGATCAGGCCTGGAAAAATCTCCTGGGGGTGTGAAATTATCACCTGGAAAATGAATCATAGCCCTGTGCTTTTAACATCAGGGGTATTCAAAATGATCAAGCAACTTGTTATGTCCACACTATTGGCCGGCGCCATCGGCCTGACTGCGAACCAGGCGATGGCGGCTGATGAACCTGTTTATGGTCACCAGCTCATGACCCAGCAGGAACGCATGGACTACCGCGAAAAAATGCGCAGCATGAAAACCGAGGAAGAACGTGCGGCGTTTCGCATGGAACATCACAAACAGATGCAGGAACGCGCCAAAGAGCAGGGCGTGACCCTGCCAGACGAGCCGATGCCGCGTGGCAAAGGCATGGGCCCGAAAGATGGAACCGGGCCTGCAGGTGGTGGTATGGGACCTGGTAATGGCATGGGTTCAGGCGGTGGCATGGGCAAGAAGCCTTGAGCATTATGGGTTAAAAAGCAGCCAGCATGAGCAGTTTCATTCCTGCTTCATGCTGCGCTGCTTTCATAACAGGAATGCCGACAGGATTACCAGCTGGGTCAAAATCGACACATTGAACACGTCAGCTATTGTCGCTGCAAATCCAGAGCCTTCAGGAGGCCGCGACCTGATCTTGTCAGGGTGGCTTTGGTTTCCCTGGAAAACACAGCCCGCTATTTTCGCGACCCAGATTCAGCGCTCGGTAAATTGATCTCAAAGCAGGTAACGCCGTTCTGAGATACTACCGAAATTGAGCCACGATGAGCTTCGATAATGGACCTGGTAATGGCCAGGCCTAACCCGACACCTTCACCGCTATGCAGGCGCGCGGGGTCAACACGGAAGAAACGATCGAACAGGTGAGCGATATGATTCGGTGCTATATCCGTTCCTGGATTCTCGATGCTGACACGGACTTCGCCAATATTGATTTCATTCACAGTGGCGACTATCTCGCCGCCACGTTCGGTATGGCGCAAAGCATTCGAGAGTAAATTGCTGAGTGCGCGGCGAATCATCAGCCGGTCGCCAGTCGTTATGCCCGCGCCACGCACGGTCATGGTCAGACCAGACTCTTCTGAAAGCGGTTCGTAAAACTCGATGAGCTGCTGGATTTCAGTGACCAGGTTTATGGTATCGTGTTGCGGCACCATCAGGCCGTGATCGGCCTTGGCGAGGAACAGCATGTCAGAAATCATCTTTGCCAGACGATCATACTCTTCCAGATTTGAAGCCAGGACATCGCGATATTCATCGCTAGAACGCGTTTTTGACAGCGCCACCTGTGACTGCGTCATTAGATTATTCACGGGGGCGCGCAGTTCGTGCGCGAGGTCAGAAGAAAAATCAGTCAAACGCTGGAACGAAGCTTCGAGTCGCGCCAACATTCCATTGAAGGATTCAGCCAGATCGAGTAATTCGCTGGGCACACTGTCCAGCGGTAAACGATCATTCAGCTGGGTCGCGGAAATGCTTTTCGCTACCAGTGCAATATGACGCACCGGCGATAAACCCTGATGCGCAGCAATCCAGCCAAGAAAGGCGGAGAACGCGATACCAAAACCAAATATAATCCACAGCGTGTCCTGAAACACCTGCATAAATTGTCTGCGGTGCTGAATATCCAGCGCAATCGCCACAGTAAATAGCGGCGCTGCGTGCAGGCTAGTGGGCACAGACATGGCGATGCCTGAATATTCGTGGTTATTTTGTTGCCAGACAACCGGTTTCTGCCTGGCTGATATTTCAGTGGCCGCGTTGTTGAGCAGTATGTCTGGGAAATGCGTCTCTTTCGATGTGTACACGATCGTTTTGTCAGACCCGACTACGGTCACCGAGAGTCCAGGGTGGCCTATTAATGCATCATCAAGTTGTTGTGGCAGTTTGCTTAAATCTTCAGCCGTGGTCACCTTGCCAAGCGCATGTCGAATCAGTTGCAGTTTGCCGAGTTGCTCGGCGATGTCCATTTGTTCAAAATGGTTTTCCATCACAAAGCCAACAATACTGCCCACTGCCACTAACACCGTGGTCGATGCCAGGGCAAACAGCAGGGTCAGTCGCAGTGTGATTGAACGGCGCCAGACCATTATTCAGTTTCCGGGACATCGAGCACATAACCCATGCCGCGCACAGTACGGATTAGCCTGGGTGTGAAACCGTCATCGACCTTGGCGCGCAAACGACGCACCGCGACTTCGATCACGTTGGTATCGCTGTCAAAATTCATGTCCCAGACCTGGGATGCAATCAGAGATCGTGGCAAGACTTCACCCTGACGGCGCAGCAACAGCTCCAGCAGGACGAATTCCTTCGCGGTGAGATCAATGCGCTCGCCAGCGCGTGTGACTTTGCGTTTGAGTAAATCCATTTCCAGATCAGCCGCTACCAGTATCGTGGTCTCAGTAGTTTTGCCACGACGTAGCAAGGTGCGTACACGTGCCAGCAATTCGGCAAAAGAAAAAGGTTTGATCAGATAATCATCTGCGCCCAGCTCCAGGCCTTTCACCCGGTCACCGATCTGGTCGCGCGCAGTGAGAAAAATCACTGGCATATCTCTGCCGGCCTTGCGCAGTGTATGTAATAACTGCCAGCCATCCATCCCCGGCAGCATGACATCAAGGATCAGCAGATCATAAGCCTCAGCCAGCGCCAGATGCAGCCCGTCTAAGCCATTACGGCTCACATCTACGATAAAGCCGGCCTCGCTCAAGCCCTGTTTCAGGTAGTCGCCGGTCTTGGTTTCGTCTTCTACGATCAAAATCTTCATATAACAGGCATCATAAGGCTAGAGGCGAAATTTAACATGGTGAATTTATTCACTGTGTCTGTTTAAGCAGAGGTACTGGGGCAGGATAGTGAGAAGTTTAACTGGCCCGCACCACCGCCAGCATGACGCGAAGATGACAAATTTGTAATCTTCGCGTCATGCCCAAAACAGGCAGGTCTGGTTATAGTAGCCGCAACCAGACTGACTACCTCGCCTGAACCCGGCAGTGTTATCGCAGTCTAGTCGAAACAATCACCTGAGGATAAAACCTGATGAAGCGTTTTCCACAATCTACCGTGCCCTTCCCCAATCTGCCTCGGCGCAGATTTTTGCAGGGTCTGGCCACTGGCGGCTTGATCCTGGGTTTGTCGCCATTTGCGCGCCAGGCACTGGCTGGCACATCACCTGAGCGGATCTATGGTCAGGGCAATGCGCCTGAATTGCGCGGCACAGAATTCAATCTCACGATTGGCGAAAGCGCGGTCAATTTTACTGGTAAAGCCCGGATGGCCACGACAGTCAATGGCTCCCTGCCGGCACCCACACTGCGCTGGCGCGAAGGCGACACGATTACTATTCGAGTAACCAACCATCTGGCGGTGGACACCTCGATCCACTGGCACGGTATTTTATTGCCCTTCCAGATGGACGGGGTGCCCGGCCTTAGTTTTGATGGCATCGCTCCGGGCGCAACCTTCGTTTACACGTTTAAAGTGAAACAGACCGGCACCTACTGGTACCACTCGCATTCCATGCTGCAGGAGCAGACCGGTCTGTATGGCTCGATCATCATCGACCCTGGAGAACAGGATCCGATTCGTTCCGACCGTGACTACGTTGTGCAGTTATCCGACTGGTCCGACGAAGACCCGATGCGCGTGCTGCAAAAATTAAAAATGCAGGGTGATTATTTTAATTACAACCAGCCCACTGTGATCGATTTTTTCCGCGATGTCGCCGATGACGGTCTCAGCAAAGCTCTGTCACAACGCAAGATGTGGAACCAGATGCGCATGAGTCCCAGCGATCTCGCCGACATCTCAGCCGAAACCTACACATATCTAATGAATGGCAATACGCCGAACGCCAACTGGACCGGTATTTTCAAGCCCGGTGAGCGCGTGCGTTTACGTTTCATCAATAGCGGCGCGATGTCGTTCTTCGATGTGCGCATCCCCGGTCTGAAAATGACCGTGGTGCAAAGCGACGGCCAGAATGTGGAACCGGTAACCGTGGATGAATTACGCATCGGTGTTGCCGAAACCTACGATGTCATCGTCACTCCTGCCGACGATGTTTACACCATCTTTGCCCAGTCGATGGATCGTAGTGGCTATGCGCGCGGCACCCTGGCGGCACGCGCCGGTCAGAGCGCGGCAGTGCCCGCACTGGATCCACCACAACCTTTAACCATGAGAGACATGATGGGCGACATGGGCGGAATGGATAACGGCGGCAGTATGGCTGGTATGGGCCACAGCAAGATGGGCGGCATGGCTATGGATCACAGCCAACATGCAGGCATGAATATGGGACTGAAAAAAGCCAGCAGCGAAGTGCGTCACGCGAAAACCGAATATGGCCCCAGCACCGACATGCGGGTCGATATGCCGCGCACCAATCTGGATGATCCGGGCATTGGTCTGCGCAATAACGGCAGACGTGTGCTGACCTATGCCGACCTGCACACCATCGGCGGGCCGATCGATTCGCGCGCTGCCGAACGTGAAATCGAACTGCATCTCACCGGCAATATGGAACGCTACACCTGGTCGCTGGACGGACTCGAATTCGGTCAGTCCACACCGGTGCACTTTCGGCACGGTGAACAGGTGCGGGTAATTTTGCACAATGACACGATGATGACCCACCCCATGCATTTGCACGGACTCTGGAGCGAACTGGAAACGCCCGAAGGTAAATTCCAGGTGCGTAAGCACGTAATCAATGTTCAGCCTGCGCAGCGCATCAGTTTCAAAGTCTCAGCCGATGCCGTTGGACGTTGGGCCTGGCATTGTCATTTGTTATTGCATATGGAATCGGGCATGTTCCGCGAAGTGGTGGTTTCATGAAAACACGCAGACTAGAGAACAGAACAATGTCGAACATAATACTAGCGAGAACCGCAGCCTTGAGAACTGTGCTGCTCAGTTTCGCCGTGCTCAGCAGCGGTGCAGTCTGGGCAGAAACCACGACTATGCCAGCGGTGGATCACAGTCAGATGAATATGGACGATGATATGTCGGACATGGATCATAGCAAGATGAAAACGGATGCGGACAACATGAACGGGATGGATCACAGCAAGATGGATATGAGCGGTGGTAACACACAAAGCACGGGTGCGATGGATCACGGTGATATGCAAATGCAGGGCGGCACTGCGCCACCGGATGCGCGCGATCCTCACGCCTACGCCGCAGGTCAGGGCAAGGGCACGGGTGACTATGCGCTGCCGGGAATAAAGCTGATACGTATGGCCGATCAGCACAGCCTGGGCTCGATACTATTTGATCGACTCGAACGCGTCGATCTTCCGGGTGATAACAGCACCGCGTTTGATTTGATGTTTCGATACGGTCGCGATTACAACAAGCTGGTGATCAAGTCCGAAGGCGAGTTCATGCAAGGCAAACTCGAAGGCGCCAGTAGCGATGTGTTGTGGAGCCACGCCATAGCTGCATACTGGGATGCGCAACTCGGTATGAGTTATGACTATGCACAGGATCTACCCAGCCGTAGCTGGCTGGCGGCCGGTGTCCAGGGTCTGGCGCCGTACTGGTTTGAAATCGATGTCACGGCCTATGTGGGCAATGACAGTCGTACCGCGTTGAGTGTAGTAGCCGAGTACGAACTACTGATCACACAAAAACTTATCTTACAGCCGCGCCTGGAAGCTAATTTATACGGCAAAGATGATCCGCTCCTGGAACGGGGTAAAGGCCTGGCCAATGCCACCGCCGGTATTCGCCTGCGTTATGAAATTAAACGTGAGTTCGCACCTTACATAGGTGTCGAATACACCAGCAAGTACGGTAACACGGCTGACATGGCGCGCACTGCAGGTGCTGCTGTAAATGATACCCGACTCGTTGCTGGTTTACGTTTCTGGTATTGAACGCTGACTTATTAATTTAATGAGGGTAAATATTATGAATGCAAAAAAGAAATTATTGTTAGTGGTGATAAGTGCTTTACCGGTACTGACTATTGCGATGTCGACAGACGATTCCGGGCATCACGCTGCGGCAAATACCCAGGTAGCATCAGGCTCGCATGGTCATGGCGCGCATGGTGGTGATGCGGCCAGCACGAAGTCAGGGATGGCAATGGACGACCATGGTGCGGATGCGCATAACAGCATGGCCGGCAAACCCGGTGATGCAGCAAAAGTCAGTCGCACGATCAACATCGACATGAGCGATAATATGCGCTTTAGTCCTGACGAGGCAAGCATCAAAGCCGGAGAAACTGTGCGCTTTGTGGTTAACAACAAAGGCCGGCTTGATCACGAAATGGTGATCGGTACTCTGGCCGAGCTGAAAGAGCACGCGGCGATGATGCGCAAGATGCCAACGATGAAACACGCAGAGCCGAATATGGTAACGCTCGCGCCCGGTGCCAGCGGTGACATCGTCTGGCAGTTTGCGCAGGCGGGTACGGTTGATTTTGCCTGTTTAATTCCCGGCCATATGGAAGCCGGTATGAAGGGTAAGGTGGTAGTTAAATAAGGCACATATTATGCAGCGGTATTAGAAATAATGCCGCTGTACTTTCATTGATCAAAAAGACGACAATATTTCCAGAGATATTAACACCCGCGCATTCAGACTATTAAGTCACAGCGATAAGCCTTATACTGAAATCATTCTGTTTGTCATCAATTTTCCATCCCAATATAAGCCGCGATTGATTATAGTAAGCCGATGGATTCGTCTATGCATAGTTACTGGGTTATGGGCCACTTCGAATGGGTAGAACTCGGGCTCTTTATTTTTTTGGCTGTCATCGCCCTGGTCCTGCTTGCACAATGCCGGTATCGCAGGAAAATCGTTACATCATCAGAGTTCAAGATAGCCGCCAGTAGAAAAAACTGGCACTGGCGTACTATCCCCGAAACCCGTCTCCTGATTATAGCGCTACCGCTGGAACTGCTCTGGGAGATTGCACAATTTCCGCTTTATACAGTCTGGCAGGAGGGCAGCTGGAGTTACATACTATATGGGCTTGCCCATTGCACGCTCGGTGATTTGATTATTCTCCTGGTAGCGTACTGGGTTGTTGCCCTGATTAATAAGGATCGAAACTGGTATCTGAACGCCGTTGTTGCCAATGGGTTCCTGTTTATAATTCTGGGGGCGGGTTATACGATCTACAGCGAAATAATGAATGTCCGAATCAAGGGAACCTGGGGCTATACTGAACTCATGCCTGTGGTACCTGTCATTGGGGTCGGTGCTATGCCATTGTTGCAATGGATACTTATTCAACCCGTTCTACTGTGGTTTATGCGCCTTACGAACACCACCTATGATGAATAATATGCCGGCCTGCAATACTATTCATACAGGCTGGTAGACGATGTTTGTAGCCATGGTAAGTGACTAGCAAACATTATCTTTGCATTTTTCCCGCGTACGTATGTGATAAACAGATTCCACAGGCAATACTGCAACAATGCCGTCGCCATCGATGCCGCTGTGTGCCGCGTCCATAATGGCTTCGGCAACCGCATCTGCTCGGTGTTCTCCGATGAAGACTTCCACTCTTGCGTGCGGAAGCATCCAGTCCGATGAAAAGAAGTTGGCATATTCACCGTAACCCTTTACCCTGGTGACGCTGACGCCGGGAACGCCGAGTTTTTTCAGGCATTCCTCGACTGCTTCGAGGCGCTCAGGCCGAATGATTGCGGTTACTTTACGAAACTTCATATGCATCACCTCACGGGATTGATGTTCTGTTATTTTTTTCCCAGCCCTTTTTTCAGGTTTTCGAATTCGGTCTGATCAATTTCGCCACGCGCATAGCGTTTTTCCAGGATCTGCAGGGGGCTGTCGGATGATGTGTCGCCTGGTTTTTTCGGTCCATTCATCATGAATCTGATGATGATGGCCACAGCCAGTAATAAAATAATCCAGAATATCCACATGCTGGCACCCATTCCAAATCCCATATCTGTACCAAAATTTGAGTGGTTCATAATACTTACCTCGCCAGGTCGATTACAGTTTTTTGTTTTTTAGCCGCAGTGAATTTGCGATCACCGATACAGAACTAAAACTCATCGCTGCTGCTGCAATAATCGGTGACAGCAGCAAGCCAAATACCGGGTAGAGCACACCCGCGGCAACCGGCACGCCGAGCGAGTTATATATAAACGCGAAGAACAGGTTCTGACGGATGTTGTTCATTACCGCGCGGCTGAGGTGCCGCGCGCGCACGATGCCGCGCAAATCGCCCTTGACCAGAGTGACGCTCGCGCTTTCCATGGCAACATCGGTACCGGTGCCCATGGCGATGCCGACCTGGGCCTGCGCCAGCGCGGGGGCATCGTTAATACCATCGCCCGCCATGGCAACAACCCTGCCTTCAGCCTGTAGTTGTTTGATGATGCTGGCTTTCTGATCGGGTAAAACTTCGGCTTCGACCCGGTCAATGCCGAGTTTGCGCGCAACCGCTTCAGCGGTGGTTCTGCTGTCCCCGGTCAACATCACCACCTGAACGCCGGCCTTGTGCAGGTCATCGATGGCTTCGCGTGTTGAAGCCTTGATCGGATCGGCAACACCGATCAGGCCCGCGACTTTGCCATCCACCGCTACCAGCATCACGGTCTGGCCTTCGCCGCGAGCGGTTTCCGCGCTGGCAGTAAACTCAGCCGCATCAATTGACAGGCTTTGCAAAAGTTTAAGATTACCCAGCGCAATCTTATGGCCATCCACGGTGCCAGTGACGCCCTTGCCAGTGAGTGAGGCAAAATGTTCGACCGATGAAAGTTTGACATCACGCTCTTCCGCGCCCTGCACAATGGCTTCAGCCAGGGGGTGTTCGCTGGCGCGTTCGAGGCTGGCGGCAAAGCGCAGCACTTCGTGTTCTTCAAAACCCTGATGCGCCTGCACTGATACCAGTTTTGGTTTACCTTCAGTTAAGGTGCCGGTTTTATCAACCACCAGAACATCAACTTTTTCCATGGTTTCCAGCGCTTCTGCATTTTTTATCAACACACCCATGCTGGCGCCTTTGCCGGTGCCTACCATGATCGACATCGGTGTCGCCAGGCCGAGCGCGCAGGGACAGGCGATAATCAACACTGCAACCGCATTGATCACAGCATGAGCCAGGCGAGGTTCGGGCCCGTATAACCACCAGACAAAAAAGGCGATAACTGCAACACCGACCACGACCGGGACAAAATAGCCAGCAACCGTGTCGGCAAGTTTTTGAATGGGTGCGCGCGAACGCTGGGCTTCGCTGACCATCTGTACAATCTGGGCGAGCAAGGTATCGGCACCCACTTTTTCAGCGCGCATTAACAGACTGCCGGTGGCATTCACTGTCGCACCGATAACATGATCGTCTTTATGTTTTTCTACTGGTATCGGTTCGCCTGTCACCATCGACTCATCGACCGAGCTGCTGCCGTCGGTGACTGTGCCATCAACCGGGATTTTTTCACCGGGTCTGATGCGCAAGATATCGTTGACTACAACCTGTTGCAGTGGGATATCTTCTTCATCACCATTGTCACGCACGATGCGCGCGGTTTTGGGTGCCAGCCCCAGCAGCAGCTTTATCGCGGCATTGGTTTTACTGCGAGCGCGAAGCTCCAGCACCTGGCCGAGTAGCACCAGAGCGGTTATCACCGCCGCGGCTTCAAAATAAACATCAACCTGCCCGCCCTCCATTTGCATGATTTTGGGGAACAGGCCGGGAAATAACAGCGCCACCATGCTGTAGCTCCAGGCAACCGATACGCCAAGCCCGATCAGGGTGAACATGTTCAGGTTCCAGCTGATCACCGATTGCACGCCGCGCACATAAAACGGCCAGCCACCCCAGATAACCACGGGTGTCGCCAGAGAAAATTCGATCCATTGTACGGCCTGCATGGATAAAGCATCTGGCAGCAATGCTGGCGCGAGATCCGCGATCATGGCGAGCAGAAAAACCGGTAGCGAGAGTACGGCGCTGACCCAGAAGCGCCGCGTCATGTCGATTAGCTCTTCATTTTTTTCTTCAATCGCTATGGTCCGCGGTTCCAGCGCCATACCGCATTTCGGACAGTTGCCAGGATGGTCCTGGACAATTTCCGGATGCATGGGGCAGGTGTATTCGGTGCGTGTTGCGGGGATCGCCGGGTCTGCAGATTCTAGCGCCATGCCGCATTTCGGGCAGGCGCCGGGTTTGTTTTGCCGGATCTCCGGGTGCATCGGACAGGTGTAAACCGTGGCGCCAACATCACAGCTGCCATCGGGGCAATACGCTGTGGCTTCTACAGGTTCGTTCCTGGTGGTTTTTGACTGCGCAGGCTGGAGATACTTTTCAGGTTCAGCCCTGAACTTTTCCAGGCAACCGGAACTGCAAAAGTAATAAGCAGCATCTTTATAGTGCTGATGGTGCTGGCTGTCTTTTGTTACCGACATACCACAAACAGGGTCTGTCAATGGTGTTCCATTTGTTACTTCTTCGCTTGTGCTTTGCATTACAGTGTTCTCGCTAGATACTGTTTATTTACCCGGCCCCGGCCCTGTCATTACTGGCTCGAGTGTTACTTTTTGCAGGAACTGATACTGCAGCGCAGTATGGCCATTTTTATAGTGCAGGCTTTTATGCAGTACATCTACGACGATACCATCTTTAGAAAATTCAAGAACATAAATATTAGGAATGCCGGCTTCTTCGCCAGTGACATACAACCAGCCGCGATTTCCATTTGGCAACATTAACTTGCGCACCGGCCCGCCATGGTGTGCAAAGGCCTCCTGCATGTTAATACTGCCCAGCGGGTAGTTGCGTAAAATATCTTCTGGATCGCTCTGAACAGAAAACATTGGCGGCATCTGTTTCTGTACCGGAACCGCAGTTGTGATACCTGAAATAAGAAATAGTAATGCAATCAACAAAGGAATTTTTATTGCTGCAATATTCATAACACTATCCTCGCAGGTGGAATGTTTTATTAACAATTAAAATAGTCTCGTAGCTCGCTTTCGGTCGGCTGCCTTCTGAAGATGACTTCGTCGTTTACTATCAGGTTTGGCGAGTGGCGAATAGAATATTTTTTAACCAGCTCGGGCTCATCATCACAATAGTGAACCTGATGTTCGATACCAATATCATCCAGCTCTCTTGAGAAGTTTTTACAATGGCTGCAACCGCGGGTTGCCAGTATTATTACGTTCATAGTAGCACCTCGATAATATTAGATATGTTCATCGTTCAATCACCATCACTGGCAACGACCGCCATTTGATGGCCTTCACCAGCAGGTAATTTGATCTCGCCCAGCACTTTCATATTTGTTTGCTCAATGACCCATAATTTTGCCGCCTTACTGCTGGAAACATACAGCTTGCCAGTTTTTGTAATGGTGTTGAGATGATAAGGCGTCGGCGACAGCGTGATTTCCTTAATAACTTTACCTGTTGTCGTATCCAGCGCCATCAATTTCTGATCTTTTTTACTGGTGACGTAAATTGTTTTACCATCATCACCTACATCAAGACCATGAAGCTGGTCACCCAGTTTCCAGCTTTTCGTGATTTTCCCTGTTTTCAGAGAAATGGCGGAAACAGTGCCGATGGTTGGGTTGGTGACAAACAGCCAGGTATTGTCGCCGGACAGGGCCAGATGTTCAGGCGCAGGCCCCGATTCGAGTGTCCGAGTGACCGCCCAGGTTGCGAGGTTTATTTCAGATATGGTATTGCTGCCGGTATTGCTCACATAAGCAAATTTCCCGTCGGCGAGTATCGCGGTATAGTTAGGTGCCAAACCAGTCTTTATTGTGCGCACAACTTCATTGTTCTGTAAATCGACAACGCTGATGCCACCCCTGGTTGGGTGTGTGGAAATAACATAACGTCCATCCGGGGTAATGGCAAGATGGTGCGTCCAGCCTGACACTGCGATGTCGCCCATGACGTGGCCGTGTGCTGGATGAATCAGTGCCAGTTTACTGTTTGGCGTGTCCGCGTCCTGGCCAGCGGGCAGGGCGGTTTCTTTGAGACTGCCCGCAATAACATATTCTCCATCAGGAGTGGCTACGAGCCCGTGCGGATTATCAACACCCGAATAGCTGGCAACTATCGCATCGTTGGCGGCATCAATTTTTACTACCAGGTTGCCTGATCCAAGTGGGACATACACATAGGGTGAGGCATGGATGTTGAGCGATATGACGGCGGCGATGGTGAATGTAAATATCGAAAATAAACGTTTCGTCATGATAGTGAGCATACTTAACCTCCAAAATTTAAATATCTGGTATTGCTCCTGTTTGTTCAAAAAAATAGTGTTGAAAATTTGGCTACAAAGTTGTCTGAGATCAGGCGCTCACAGCTAAAAACGCAAAACGCGCCTGTATTGAACAATCGCTCACGGGGAGCTTTATGCGATGGGAGGGGTTA
>Ga0214472_10002698_pt1 | contig 18949 bp, 14 predicted proteins | sample RVTome_6_FD_207662 | JGI IMG/M metagenome (GOLD analysis project Ga0214472, IMG submission 207662) | Soil microbial communities from uranium-contaminated site in the Upper Colorado River Basin, Wyoming, United States - RVT140D175 | ecosystem: Environmental > Terrestrial > Soil > Contaminated >...
TCTCGGCGGACATGCGGCGCCCGTTCCACGTGTGCGGCGGCCTGCAGGACAACGGCAGCTGGTGCGGGCCGAGCGCGGTGCGGTCCGGCAACGGGCCGGTCAACACGGACTGGTACAACGTCGGGGGCGGCGACGGCTTCTACACGCGCCAGGACCCGACCGACTACACGACGATCTACTCGGAATCGCAGAACGGCAACGTGAGCCGCGTGAACCTGCGCGACGGCTCCTCGACGAGCATCCGTCCGAGATTCGCAGGCGGCGGCGGGCGCGGGGGCGGCGGGGGAGCGGCCGGGCCCGGCGGAGGCAGCGGCAGCCCGGGGAACATCCTGAATCCGCCGGCCGATCTTCCAGACCTGCGCTTCAACTGGAACGCGCCGATCGAGATGTCGCCGCACGACCCGAACGCCATCTATTACGCGGCGCAGTTCTTCTTCAAGTCCACCGACCGCGGCGACACGTGGTGGATGAACCACACGGACCTGACGAAGAACGTCGATCGGTTCGCCGGGCCCATCATGGGCGTACCAGGCCGCGCGCCGATGGCTTCCAAACACGACGGCTACGCCAACAACTCGAACGTCACGATCGTGCGCGAGTCGCCGTCCAAGCCAGGCGTGCTGTGGGTCGGGACCGACGACGGCAACCTCCACGTGAGCCAGGACGGCGGCGTCACGTTCACCAGCGTGTACGGCAACGTCGCCGGCGCGCCGCGAACTGAAGTCCAGATCTCGCGCATCGAGCCGTCGAACTTCGCCCCTGGTACCGCCTACGTGGCCATCGACAACCACCGGTTCGACGACTGGAAGCCGTATCTCTTCAAGACCACCGACTACGGCCGGACCTGGACCCCGGCGATGGGCGACCTGCCGGCGAAGGGTCACATCAACGCGGTCGAGGAGGACTACGTCAACCCGGACCTGCTGTTCGTCGGCACCGAGTTCGGCCTGTTCGTCACACTCGACGGCGGCACGAGCTGGAAGCCGTTCATGACCGGCCTGCCGCGCGTCCGGATCGACGACCTGTTGATTCACCCGCGCGACCGCGATCTGATCGTCGCGACGCACGGGCGCAGCTTCTGGATTGCCGACGACATCACGCCGCTCGAGCAACTGGTCGGGCCGGCGTCGGGCGCCGTCCGGGTCTTCACGCCGCGGCCGGCCGTGGTGTGGAAGAACGACCGCGAGGCGACCCGCCGCGTCACGGCGCGGATGTTCGTCGGCGACAACCCGCAGGGTGGCACGGCCTTGAGCTTCTGGAGCCGGTCCGCCGGGCCGGCGAAGTTCGAGATCCTGAACCAGACTGGCGGGACGATCCGGACGATCGAGGTCGAGGCGGAGGTTGGCATGAACCGCGTGCAATGGAACCTGCAGCCGGATCCGCCTGCCCAACTGGCGCCGGAGGCTCAAGCGGCCGCCGGCCGCGGCGGTCGCGGCTTCGGCGGCGGTGGCGGAGGCCGGGGCGGCCGCGGCGTGCCGTTCGTCTCAGGCGGCGGCCGCGGCGGCGGTGGGTTCGGCGGCTTCGGCGGGCCGGTCGCCCCTGCCACCTACCTCGTCCGCTTCACGATGGGCGGCGAGACGCACACGACGTCGGTCGTCGTGCTCGACGACGTGTGGCTCAATAAATAGTCTGTTCGCGCCCGGCGTCCGGGCCGTCAGCCACTCGGGTCAGCGGGAGCGGCGGCGTCGCCGCAGTTCCAGCAGCGATCGAATGGCGCCTCGACCGTTTCGCCGCACCGGCGGCACGTCCAGGGCGTTCCGGCGCTTTCCGCGGGCGCGCGCTCGAGCTCCTCGACAACCTGGCGCGCGAGCTCGAGATCGGACTCGGCGACCCAGACTTCGGGCAACGTGTCGAAGGTCACCGGCGTCTCGCCCCGCGTGCTGAACAGGGCATCCTGCCGGACTTCCGCGGGGATCCCGACCGCTTCGAGCGCGCCTCGCAGGACGTGCGCCTGGAGCGGGTCGGCTGCCGAGTAGAGCCTGATCATGGCCCGGTCCCCCTTTCGCCGGCGAGGGCCTCGGCCTTCCGCAGCACCGCGCGCATCATCGGTGCGGTCAGCCGTCCGGTGTGCGTATTCTGCCGGCTCGGATGATACGCCCCGACGAGCGTGGGGAGGCCCGCCTCGGCATGGACCACGCCGTGCGCAAAGGCGGGTCGTCCCGGGCGCGTGCCGGGGCCGCCGTTCTTCCGCTCTCGCGCTTCGCCCAGCAGACGCCAGGCGGCGTCGAAGGCGATTCGGCCGAGGGCGACGTAGACGTGCGCGCGCGGCAGCGCGGCGATTTCGGATCGCAGGTGCCCGTGGCACGCGGCGATTTCCGTTGTCGTCGGCTTGTTGCCGGGCGGCGCGCACCGCACGGCCGCCGCGATCCAGACGTCGTGAAGCGCCAGCCCGTCGTCGGCGTGCCGGGAGAAGGGCTGGCTGGCGAGGCCGTTGGCGTGGAGCGCCGACATCAGGAAGTCCCCCGAGCCGCCGGCCCCGTCGCCGGTGAAATTGCGCCCGGTCCGGTTGGCGCCATGCGCGGCCGGCGCCAGCCCAATCAGGACGATGCGCGCCTTCGGGTCGCCGAAGCCGGGCACGGGCCTGGCCCAGTAGGCTTCATCGCGAAAGGCGGCCCGCTTTTCCCGGCCGATGCGCTCGCAGTAGGTGCGCAGCCTCGGGCACGCTGCGCATTCGATGATGGCCCGACGGACGGACTGGAGACTCACAGTCGCGCCCGGTCGTACCCGTTCGCCTGCTCGTGCGCGTGATAGGAGCTGCGGACGAGCGGTCCGGATTCGACGTGTCCGAACCCGAGGCCGAGCGCCACGCGCTTGATCTCGCCGAACTCGCCCGGGGTGTAGTAACGCTCCATGGGCAGGTGCGCGAGTGACGGGCGGAGGTACTGGCCCACGGTGAGAATCTGGCAGTCCACGCCCCGCAGGTCCCGCAGAACCGCGACGATTTCCTCCATCGTTTCGCCGAGGCCGACCATGATGCCGGTCTTGGTGGGCACTTTCGGGAGGATGCGACGCGCCCGATCGAGCAGCTCGAGCGCTCGCGCGTACTTGCCCCCGGGGCGCGCGAGCCGGTAGAGGCGCGGCACGGTCTCCGTGTTGTGGTTGAGCACGTCGGGCCGGGCGTCGAGCACCGTGCGCAACGCGTCCTCGCGGCCCTGGAAGTCGGGAATCAGCACCTCCACCCGGCAGGCCGGACGGCGGGCCTTGATGGCGCGGATCGTCGCCGCAAACGCGCTCGCGCCGAAATCCGGCAGGTCGTCGCGATCGACCGAGGTCACCACGACGTAGGCGAGATCCATGTGCTCGACGGCGCGGGCGAGGTTCTCGGGCTCCTGCGGATCGAGGGCCAGGGGCGCGCCGTGCGTGACGTTGCAGTACCCGCACGCCCGCGTGCAGACGTCGCCCATGATCATGAACGTCGCCGTGCCGTGATGCCAGCACTCGCCGATGTTCGGGCAGTTGGCTTCCTGGCAGACGGTATTCAGCTTCAGCTCGCCCATCAGCCGCCGGAGGCGCAGGTAGTTCGGTGAACCGGGGGCCCGTACCTTGAGCCACGCGGGCTTGGGCTCGCGCGCGAGCGCGGCGTCCTTGACTCGCCGCCCGCGAATGAACTGAAGTGGGGCAATACCGGTCATCGTGCCCTTTCAGTATAAAGGGCGACGGTGGGCGAGGATCGCCATGTCCCTATCCATCACCTGGCTCGGTCATTCCACGTTCCTGATCGGCACGCCCGGCGGCCAGCGCGTCGTCGTCGATCCCTGGCTCGGCAACCCCACTTGTCCCAGGGCCTTCGCCAGGCCGGACGCCCTCGGCAGGCTCGACCTGATTCTGGTCACGCACGGCCATCCGGATCATATCGGCGACCTCGTTGCCGTGGCCAAGGCGTCCCGGGCCCCGGTCGTCTGCGCCTACGAGCTGGGTCGCTACATCGAGGCCAAAGGCGTCACCGGTGTGCACGACATGGGCGTTGGCGGCACGCAGGACGTGGCGGGCCTGCGGGTGACCATGGTGCCGGCCGTCCATTCGAGCGGGTTCATCGAGGATGGCGGCGGCATCACCTACCTCGGCGTTGCCGCGGGGTTCGTCGTCCGGCAGGCCGGGATGCCCACGGTCTACATCGCCGGAGACACCGCGCTCTTCGGCGACATGAAACTCATCAAGGACCTGTACTTGCCCGATATCGCGTTTCTGCCGATCGGCGACCACTACACGATGGGGCCCGATACGGCAGCCGTCGCGGCACGGTGGCTGGGCGTGCGCCAGGTCGTGCCGATGCACTACGGGACGTTTCCGGTGCTACGAGGGACCCCGGACGAGCTCCGGAAGAACCTGGCGGGCACCGAGATCGAGGTTCTGGAGCTGAAGCCGGGGGAAACGGCGGAATAGGTTCGCGGTTCGCGGTTCGCGGTTCGCGGTTCGCGGTTCGCGGTTCGCGGTTCGCGGTGCCCGGCTTCTCGCTGTCCCGCGTACCGTGCCCGCGTACCGTGCCCGCGAACCGCGAACCGAAGCGTTTCCTACTTCATCCAGATGTCCTCAAGCACGCTGAACGTCGCCGAGCCCGCTTCGCGGCCGCCGACGGTCAGCGTCACCCGATAAACGCCCGGATCGACTGCCGCGCCGCCGCCCCCGCCGCCACGGCCGCCACCCCCACCGCCGAATCCGCGTCCCCCGCCGGCTTCGGCGGCTGGCGGGTTGCCGCGCAGGTCCCACCGCACGCGATTGAGGCCCTGCATGCCGGCCACCTCGATCGTGCGGACGATCTGGCTGGTGGCGGTATTGGTGACCGTGAGCGTCACGTTGCCGGCTTGCGGCAGGTGGAAGGCGAGCGCCGTGCCGTCCGGCGCGTTCTCGCCGGCCCACGTCTTGTCGCCCGGCATCCGCGCGGCGAGGCGGAAGTCGGCCTTCCAGAGGACGGCGTCGCGCGGCTCGAACAGCAGCGCCTGCGACGGCGGCGCGGTCATCTGCTGGAGCGGCGAGATGTCGTCCATGACGTAGAGGCCATAGCCGTGCGACGCCAGCACGAGGTCGTGATCGCGCGGATGCACCACGATTTCGTCGACGCGCGTGATCGGCAGGCCCGGCATGAACCGGCTCCACGATCCGCCGTCATTGAAGCTGACGTAGAGGCCGAACTCGGTGGCGGCGTAGAGCAGCCGCGGGTTGACCGGATCCTGCCGGATGCTGTTGACGTTGCCCGCGGCGGGCAGGTTGCCGCTGACCGACGTCCAGGTCCGGCCGTAGTCGGTGGTCTTGAAGACGTACGGCCTGAAGTCGTTCGAGTGGTGCCCGTCGAGCGCGGCGTACGCCGTGCCGGCGTCGAAGTGCGACGCCTCGAGCCCCGACACCCAGTACTCGCGCGAGCCGCCGGACAGGTTGCGGCTGACCTCGGTCCACGTGTAACCGGAATCGCGGCTGACCTGGATGTTGCCGTCCGCCGTGCCCGCCCAGTAGATGCCCGGCACGACCGCCGACTCGGCGATCTCGATGACCGTCTTGAACTCGTTCATCTGGACGCCGTCGCCCTTCGACAGGATGCACTCCTGTCCGGGGCCGGCGCCGCGGCCGCAGCCGGGCAGCGAGTACGGCTGCTCGAGGAGCGTCCGCTGCGTGACGTCGATTCCCTTGCCGAGCTCCGGCGTCATCCGCCACGTGCTGCCGCCGTCGGCGGAGATGAACATGCGGTTGCCGCCGTAGAGCAGCGTCCCGGGGTTGTGGGGCGAGATCCGGATCGGCGAGTTCCAGTTGTAGTTGAACTCGTCGGTGTCCGGCGCGGGAGGCGGCACGACGTTCGTCTCCGCGCCGCCGCCTCGTCCGCCACCGCCGCCGCCCCCGCGGCCGCCGCCGCCCGTGCCGGCCCGTGGCCGGATGCTGCCGCGCTGGCCGGTCGAGGCGTCGTACCGGTTGAGGTTGCCGTTCTGCGACTCCGTGTAGAAGACGTCCGGATTGGTGGGGTCGACCTGCGTCTGGAAGCCGTCACCGCCGCCGACGCTGATCCAGTGCCAGGTCCGGATGGCGTTGGTGCGCACGTGGCTCGGCCCGCACCACGAGCCGTTGTCCTGCAGGCCCGTGCACACGGTGTACGGCCGGTCCATGCCCACCGACACGTGATAGGGCAGCGCGACCGCGTGGTTTCGAATCGACTCCCACGACTGTCCGCCGTCGTAGCTGATGTCGAGGCCGCCGTCGTTGCCGTACATCACGTGGTCGCTGTCGGTCGGGTCGATCCAGATGGCGTGGTTGTCCACGTGGCCCATGCCCCCCTGGATGCTCTCGAACGTCCTGCCGCCGTCGACCGACTTCTGCGCGTTCGTGCCCCCGACGTAAACGACGTTCTCGTTGTTCGGGTCCACGCGAATCTGGCTGTAGTACATCGGCCGCTGATTCTCATTGCTCACGAACGCCCAGGTGCGGCCCTTGTCGTTCGAACGCCAGATGCCGCTGCGCGTCGGGTCGGGCGGCTGCTGGCCGCCGCCCCCGCGTCCGCCGGCGCCTCCTCCCCGGCCGGCCGGCGGCTGCGGCGCGTCCTGCGCGACGGGCGGCTCGTTGTCCTGCGCCACCTCAATCTGGGCGTACACGACGTTCGGGTTCGAGCGCGACCAGTCGAGGCCGACGCGACCCATCGTGCCTCGCGGGAGGCCGGTGCCCGAAAGCTTCGTCCAGGTCCGGCCGCCATCGGTCGTCCTATGGATGCCGCTGCCGGGTCCGCCGCCGGCGAAGCCCCACGCCGTGCGCCGGCGTTCGTAGGTCGCGGCCATCAGCGTGTTCGCGTTCGACGGGTCGATGACCAGGTCGATCGCGCCGGTGTCCGGCGTGACGTACAGCACCTTGCTCCAGGTGGCGCCGCCGTCGGTCGTCTTGAAGACACCGCGCTCCTCGTTCGCGCCGAACAGGTGCCCGACCGCCGCCACCCACACGATGTCGGGGTTGGTCGGGTGCACCACGACGCGGCCGATGGACTGCGTCTCGCGCAGCCCGATGTGCGTGAACGTGGCGCCCGCGTCGGTCGACTTGAACAGACCGACGCCGATGGACGAGCTCTGACGGTTGTTCGGCTCGCCCGTACCCACATAGAGCACGTTGGGATTCGACGGCGCCAGCGCCAGATCGCCGATCGAATGCGCGTACTCGCCGAAGATCGACTCGAACGTCGTGCCGTTGTTGGTCGTTTTCCAGATGCCGCTCACGGCATACCCGATGTAGAACGTGGACGGGTTGCGCTCGTCCGCGGCCAGGTCGTCGATGCGAGCGCCCTGGGCCACCGGGCCGATCGCGCGAAACCGGAAGCCCCGCAGCAGCGGGTCGGTGGGCTCGTTGATCACCCGGGGCTGGTTCCCGCCGGCTTGGCCCTGGGCGACGACGCCCGTCACGAACCCGAGGCTGAGGAAAGCGAGGCCGGAGAGCCACAAGGAGCCGATGCGGAGGCGTTTCTGGTGCGTCATGGGTGTCGATCTCCTTGAATGTCGCGGGCGGGCGGCCAAGGGCGTCCCGGGCTTCCGAGTTCTGGGGAATACTACCGCAGGAGGCCCGCCGATGTTTCAGCAGCGCGCGGCTCGCGCGTCAGGAGGGCCGGCCGAGGGCGTCGAGCACGGCCTCGACCGTTGCGCCCACCGGGCGGCCCGACGTGTCGATCGTGAGATCGGCCCGTGAGTACAGGGGATGCCGCCGGGAGACCAGGTCGGCCAGCGCCTGGCGGGCATGCGGATGGTCGGTGATGGGTCGCCGGTCGCCTTGCCGGATCACCCGTTCCCAGTACTCAGACGGCTTGGCTCGCAACCAGACCGTCGTGGCGCGACCCGACAGGAGGGACCAGGTTTCGGGGGAGGCGACGAGGCCGCCGCCGGCCGCCAGGACGACCGACTGCCGGCTGTCGAGGATGGCGCCGAGCGCCTCTCGCTCGAGCCGCCGGTAATAGTCCTCGCCGTGCAGGCTGAAGATCTCGCCGAGGGCCAGCCCCGCCCGCGCCTCGACCTGCCGGTCGAGCTCGACGAATCGCAGGCGGAGGCGGCGCGCGAGCCGGCGCCCGATCGTCGTCTTGCCCGAGCCGCGCAGGCCGAGCAGGGCGATGACGGTCGGCGGCGGCTCCGCGGCGGTCGCCAGCAGCTCGGACGGGGTCGTCTCGAGCGCCGCCGCCAGGTCGGCAAGGCGCCGCACGGAGATGTTGCCCTGGCCGGCCTCGACCGCCATGAGAAAGCGGGGCGAGAGGCCCGATCGCGCGGCCAGGGCGCGCAGCGTGAGGCCCAGTTGCTGCCGCAGCCGGCGCGCGCGCGCGCTGAGCGTGACCAGGACGTCCGGCGCCGGCGGACGACGCCGGCCCGGCGGCGTCGTTCGCGGTCGGGGTGGCTCCTGCCGGCGGGCGGCCGGGGCGCGCATGGAAGGCAGTATAGAGCATACTCGCGAGTCGGCAACGCACTATAGTGCCTTGACAGTCCGGCGGCCGGACCACTACGCTCTTTGAGGATTCCCGATGGCCACCACCGAGTCGCCGACCAGGCTGCGCCCGATCACGTTCGACACGCACCCTGACGCCTACCGCCACTGGAAGCTGACTTTCGACGGGCCGATCGCCACGCTCTCGATGGACGTGCAGGAAGACGCCGGGCTGTTTCCGGACTACAAGCTGAAGCTCAACTCGTACGACCTGGGCGTGGACATCGAGCTGGCCGACGCCGTGCAGCGCATCCGGTTCGAGCATCCCGAGGTGCACGCGGTCGTCATCACGAGCCTGAAGGAACGGATCTTCTGCGCCGGGGCGAACATCTTCATGCTGCGCGGTTCGAGCCACGCCTGGAAGGTGAATTTCTGCAAGTTCACGAACGAGACACGGCTGGCCATCGAGGACGCGAGCGCGAACAGCGGCATCAGGTTCCTGGCGGCGCTCAACGGCATCTGCGCCGGCGGCGGCTACGAGCTCGCGCTGGCCTGCGACGAGATCCTGCTGGTCGACGACTCCAACTCCGCCGTCAGCCTGCCGGAGACGGCGCTGCTCGGCGTCCTGCCCGGCACCGGCGGCCTCACCCGCGTCGTCGACAAGCGGAAGGTGCGCCGCGACCTGGCCGACGTGTTCGGCACGCTGGCCGAAGGGGTCAAGGGGAAGCGCGCCGTGGAATGGCGGCTCGTGGACGCCGTGCACCCGCTGAGCAGGTTCAAGGCGGCCGTTGACGCCCGGGCCCGTGAGCTGGCGGCGCGTTCCGACCGGCCCGCCGAGGGGCCGGGCATCGCGCTGCGCCCGCTCGATCCGACCGTGACCGACGACGGCGTGACGTACTCCTCGGTGTCGGTCGAGATCGACGCCGGCCGGCGGACGGCGACCCTGACCGTTCGGGCGCCGGCAGCCCCGGTCGAGCCGACGCCCGAGGCGATTCTGGCCGCGGGCGATCAATTCTGGCCCCTTCGGGTCTTCCGCGAGCTCGACGACGCGATCCTGCGGCTCAGAGTCAACGAGCCGCGGATCGGCACCGTCGTGATCCGGGCGGTGGGGGACCCGGCGCGGGTGCTCGAAGCCGACGCGGTCCTCCTCGCGCACCAGGACCACTGGCTCGTGCGCGAGGTCATGCACTTCATCAAGCGCACGCTGAAGCGCGTCGATCTCTCGGCGCGCAGCTTCTTCGCGCTCATCGAAGTCGGCAACGCCTTTGCCGGCACGCTCTTCGAGCTCGCGCTGGCCGCCGATCGATCGTACATGTTCGACGACGACGATCAGCAGAACCGGGTGGCGTTGTCGGGGATGAACGCGGGGCCGCTGCCGATGAGCAGCGGGCTGACGCGCCTCGAGGCCCGCTTCTACGGCGAGCCGGACACAGTGACCAAGGTGCTGGCGCATGAGGGCGCGTTCGACCCGACCGAGGCGCGCGATGCCGGTCTGGTGACCTTCGCGCCGGATTCGATCGATTGGGCGGACGAGATCCGCCTGGCGCTCGAGAGCCGGGCGGCGCTCTCCCCGGACGCGCTGACCGGCATGGAAGCCAACCTGCGGTTCGTCGGCCCCGAGACGCTCGAAACGAAGATCTTCGGCCGCCTGACGGCCTGGCAGAACTGGATTTTTCAGCGCCCGAACGCCGTCGGCCCGAAAGGCGCGCTCACGTCGTACGGCTCGGCCGAGCGCGCCGAGTTCGACTTCGGGAGGACGTAGGGCTTAGGGCCTCAGGCTTGGGCCTTAGGGCGACGAATGATTTCAGCCGACAAGATTCCGAACAACGTCGACCTGCACCTGAACAAGCGGCTGCAGCGCGCGCTCGAGCACTGGCAGCCGGCCTACCTCCAATGGTGGCTCGACATGGGCCCGCAGGGGTTCCAGCACTACCACCAGGTCTACGTCCGCACGGCGATCAGCGTGGACGCGGCCGGCTGGGCGCACTTCGAGTACGTCAAGCTGCCCGAGTACCGGTGGGGCATTTTTCTTGCCGACCAGGTGCCGGATCGCACGATCGGCTTCGGCGACTTCCTGGGGCAGCCGGTGTGGCAGGAAGTGCCCGGGGAGTTCCGGAACCAGCTGCGCCGGCTCATCGTGACCCAGGGCGACACGGAGCCGGCCAGCGTGGAGCAGCAGCGGTGGCTCGGGCACCGGTGCCCGAGCCTCTACGACCTGCGCAATCTCTTCCAGGTCAACGTCGAGGAGGGCCGGCACCTCTGGGCCATGGTGTACCTGCTGCACTCCTACTTCGGGCGCGACGGGCGCGACGAGGCCGAGGACCTGCTGGCGCGTCAGAGCGGCAACCGCGACAAGCCGCGCATCCTCGAGGCGTTCAACGAGCCGATCGACACGTGGCTCGATTTCTTCATGTTCACGATGTTCACCGACCGCGACGGCAAGTCGCAGCTGCTGTCGCTCTCGGAGAGCTCGCTCGACCCGCTGTCGCGCACGACCCGGTTCATGCTGACCGAAGAGGCCCATCACATGTTCGTGGGGGAGACGGGCGTCGCGCGGATCGTCAAGCGGACGTGCGAGCTGATGAAAGAGACCGGGCTCTCCGAGGACGTCCGCACGCTCGGCGGGATCGATTTGCCCACGATCCAGAAGTACATCAACCTCTGGTTTTCCCTGAGCCTGGACCTGCACGGCAACGAGATCTCGACCAACGCGGCCACCTACTTCTCCAACGGCCTCAAGGGCCGCGCCGAGGAGGCCAAGTTCGTCGAGCACACGGCGTCCGAGCAGGCCTATCCGCTCGACGTGGTCGAGGCCGGCAAGATCAAGCGGGTCGAGGTGCCGATGCGCAACGCCATGAACGAGGTGCTGCGCGACTGGTACGTCGGCGACTGCCAGGCCGGCGTGGACCGGTGGAACAAGATCTTCGACCGCTTCGGGATGTCGGATCGGCTGCGGCTGCCGGACCGGAAGTTCAACCGGCACATCGGCCAGTTTGCCGGCGCCCGTTTCGATCCCGACGGCCGGATGGTGCCCGAGGAGGAGTGGACGCGCCGGCAGCACGAGTGGCTGCCCGCGCCGGCCGACAAGGCCTATCTGATGAGCATCATGAACAGCCCGCTCTACGAGCCCGGCCGCTTCGCCAACTACATCGCGCCGCCCAGCCGCGGCATCAAGGGGCAGCCGGTCAATTTCGAATACGTGCGGACTGAAATGTAGTGGATTAGCGGATTGGATATGTCCAAGGTTCACACGCGCACCGACGCCGGCGTCCGCATCCTGACGCTCGACGAGCCGCCCGCGAACACGTACAGCTACGACCTGATGCGCGAGCTGGACGCGGCGATCCTCGAGGCCCGCATGGACGCCGGCGTGCACGTGATCGTGCTGACCGGCGCCGGAGAGAGGTTCTTCTGCGCCGGCGCGACCATCGGCATGCTCAAGGACGCCGATCCGGACTTCAAGTACTACTTCTGCCTGCACGCCAACGAGACGCTCAACCGCCTCGAGCAGACGCCGAAGCTGGTCATCGCGGCGCTCAACGGACACACGGTGGGCGGCGGGCTCGAGATCGCGATGGCGGCGGACCTTCGAATTGCGCGCGCCGGCGGCGGGAAGATCGGGCTGCCGGAGGTCGCACTCGGCGTGCTGCCCGGGACCGGCGGCACGCAGCGGCTTGCCCGGCTCGTGGGCAAAGCCCGCGCGCTCGAGCTCATGATCCACGGCCGCCTGCTGACGATGGAGGAGGCGGCTGCCCTGGGCCTCGTCACGGAAGTCTGGGACGCCGGGCGCCTGAACGGCCGGCCGTTCCTCGACGCCGTCGTCGATTACGCGCGGCAGTTCACGCCGCCCGGCAAGGCCAGCCGCGCCGTCGGTCGGATCAAGCGGGCGGTGCAGTCCGGCGCGGAGGCCGGCTTCGGCGAAGCGCTCGCGCTCGAGCGCGAGTTGCAGCAGCTGCTCTTCGAGAGCGACGATGCCGCCGAGGGGATCGCGGCAAACCTGGAGAAGCGCCCGCCGAGGTTCACGGGGCGATGACGGTGGAGATCCAGTGACACAACTCGGGCGCAAGCAGCTGCTGATAAACGGCGAGTGGCGTGATGCCGCTGACGGCCGCACGATGCCGGTCATCAACCCGGCCACCGAAGAGACGATCGCCGAGGTCGCCTCGGCCTCGGCGGCCGACGTCGACGCGGCCGTGGTCGCGGCCCGGGCCGCCTTCATCGGACCCTGGGGCCAGATGCCCGCGCGCGAGCGGGGACGGCTGCTGTGGAAGCTGGCGGAGCGGCTGACCGAGCGCATCGACGAGGTCGCCCGCCTCGAGACGCTGCACAACGGCAAGCCCATCGTCGAGTCGCGCCACATCGAGATTCCGATGGCCGCCGAGGTCCTGCAGTACTACGCAGGCTGGGCGGACAAGCTGCACGGCGACACGGTTCCCGTCAAGGCCGGCAGCCTCGTCTACACGCGCCGGGAGCCGCTCGGAGTAGTCGCGGCGATCGTGCCGTGGAACTTCCCGCTGCTGCTCGCGATGTGGAAGGTGGCCCCGGCCCTGGCGACGGGGAACACGGTCATCCTGAAACCCGCGAGCCAGACTCCGCTCACGGCGCTCGCGCTCGGCGAGATGGCCGGGGAAGTCGGCTTCCCGCCAGGTGTGCTGAACGTCGTGACCGGCCGCGGCGGCACGGCGGGCCAGGCGCTCGTCGAGCACCCCGGCGTGAACAAGATTGCCTTTACCGGCGACACCGCCACGGGCAAGGGCATCATGCGCAGCGCCGCCGAGACGTTGAAGCAGGTGACGCTCGAGCTCGGCGGCAAGTCGCCGAACATCGTCTTTGCCGACGCCGATCTGGACGCGGCCGTGCGGGGCGCCACGCTCGGCATCTTCTACGGCAAGGGCGAGGTGTGCGCGGCCGGGTCGCGGCTGCTGGTCGATGCGGCGGTCAAGGACGAGTTCCTGGACAAGGTGGCCGCCCGGGCGAAGAAGATGGTGGCCGGCGATCCCCTGGATCCGAAGACGCGCCTGGGCGCGATCTCGTCGAAGGCCCAGCTCGAGCGGGTGCTGGGCTATGTCGAGACCGGGAAGCGCGAGGGCGCGACCCTCATCGCCGGCGGCAGCCGCACCGACATCGGCACCGGCAAGGGCTTCTTCATGCAGCCGACCGTGTTTGCCGGCGTCACACCCGACATGACCATCGCCCGCGAGGAGATCTTCGGCCCGGTGCTCGCCGCCATCGAGTTCGCGGATGTGGAGGAGGCGATCGCCCGCGCCAACGACTCGATGTACGGCCTGGCGGCCGGCATCTGGACGCGCGACGTCCGCAAGGCCCACTACGTCGCCGCGAAGCTCCAGGCCGGGACGGTGTGGGTGAACACCTACAACGTCTACGACGTCGCCGCGTCCTTCGGCGGCTACAAGCAGAGCGGCTTCGGCCGCGAGCTCGGCCGGCACGCGCTCGACTACTACACGCAGGTCAAGACCGTCTGGGTGGACCTGGGCTGATACACTTTCCCCGCCCTCATGCCCGATCCGCTGCTCCGCTGGCGCGCTGAATTCCCGATCCTCGACACCTGCACCTACCTCGTGAGCCATTCGCTCGGGGCGATGCCGCGACGTACGCGTGCGGAGCTCGCGCGGTTCGCGGACGGGTGGGACGGCCGCGGCGTCCGCGCCTGGCACGAGGGCTGGTGGGAGATCGGGCGCGAGACGGGCGACCTGCTCGCGCCGACGCTGGGCGCGGCGCCCGGCACGATCACGATGCACCAGAACGCCACCGTGGCGCAGGCCATCGTCGCGTCCTGCTTCTCGTTCGAGGGATCGCGGCGCCGGGTCGTGCTCCAGGACCTGGACTTTCCCACAAACCACTACCTGTACGAAGGCTTCCGCCGGTACGGCGCCGAGATCGTCTACGTGCGCTCGGACGATTCGGTGCAGGCTCCGATCGGCCGGCTGCTCGACGCCATCGACGACCGGACGCTGCTCGTCCCGATCTCGCTCGTCCTCTTCCGGAGTGGAGCGCTGCAGGACGTGCGGCCGGTCGTGGAGAAGGCGCACCGGGTCGGCGCGCGCGTCGTGCTGGACGTGTATCAGGCGGCCGGGACCGTGCCGGTGGATCTCACGGCGCTCGGCGTCGATTTCGCCGTCGGCGGGTCCGTGAAGTGGCTGTGCGGCGGGCCCGGGGCGGGCTATCTGTACGTCCGGCCGGACCTCGTGTCCGAGCTCTCGCCGTCGATTGTTGGCTGGGCGGGCCACGCGGCGCCGTTCGCGTTCGAGACCGGGGCGATCGCGTATGCGCCGGGCATCGAGCGGTTCCAAAGCGGCACGCCCAACGTGCCGGCCCTGTATTCGGCGCGGGCCGGCTATGGCGTCATCGCGGAGATCGGCGTGCCCGCGATCCGGGCGCGCTCGCTGCGCCTGACGAGACGGCTGATGGACGCCGCGCGCGCCAGCGGCTGGTCGGTGAACACGCCGGACGCGGACGACGCGCGCGGCGGGTCGGTCGTCGTGGACGTGCCCGGCGGCGCGCGCGTGACCGAACAGCTCCTGGCGCGGGGCGTGATTGTGGACCACCGGCCCCAGGCCGGCATCCGGCTGGCGCCGCACTTCTACAACACCGAGGACGAGATCGACCACGCGGTGGCCGAGATGCGCGACCTCGTCAGCGTGGCCCAGAGGTGACGAGCGTGGCGAAAGACGTGCGGACGGCGGCCGTCATCGGCGCCGGCACGATGGGCCACGGCATCGCGCACGCGGCCGCCCTCTCCGGAATGGCCACGCGCCTCTACGATCCTTCGACTGACGCGCTGGCGAAGGCCCGGGACCGGATTGAGGCGATTCTCCGGAAGGCCGTTGACCTCGGCAAGGCGACGACGAGCGAGGCGGACGCGGCGCTCGGCCGCCTGCGGCTGGAACCCAATCTGGCGAAGGCGCTCGAGGGCGTCGATATCGTCATCGAGGCGGCGCCCGAGCGCATCGACCTCAAGCTCGGCCTGATGGCTGACATCGAGCGGCTCGCGCCCGCGGACGCCGTCGTGGCCACCAACACCTCGGCACTCAGCATCACCGAAATGGCGGGTGTGCTGTCCCGGCCCGCCCGCGTCGCGGGCATGCACTTCTTCAATCCCGTGCACAAGATGAGACTCGTCGAGATCGTCCGGGCGCTCGAATCGGGAGACGACGCGCTGGCGACGATCGAGGGCGTGGCGACGCGCATGGGCAAGGAGACGGTGCTCGTGCGCGAATCGCCGGGGTTCATCACCACTCGGGTGAACGCTTCGCTCGGCAACGAGGCCTTCTACATGCTCCAGGAGAGCGTGGCTTCCGCGCGCGACATCGACAAGGCGCTCAAGCTCGGGCTGAATCACCCGATGGGCCCGTTCGAGCTGGTGGACCTGGTCGGGCTGGACACGCGGCTCAGCATCCTCGAGTACCTGCACCGCAGCCTTGGCGAAAAATACCGGCCCTGCCCGCTGCTCGCGCAGTACGTTCGCGCCGGCCGGCTCGGCAAGAAGGTGGGCAGGGGAGTCTACGAATACTGAATCGGGGAATCGGGGAATCGGGGAATCGGGGAGCCGCGTTTCTCGAGAAACGGAAGCCGACGTTCACTGGGGAATAGGTTCGCGGTTCCCAGTTCGCGGTTCGCGGTGCACCGTCCGCGCACGGCGAACCGCGCACGGCGAACCGCGCACGGCGAACCGCGAACCGGGAACCTATCATGCTGACGTCGCTCGACTGGACCATCGTGCTCTCGACACTGGCGCTGACGTTCGTGCCGGCGGTCGTACTGGCGCGCCGGGCGAGCGCGAGCACGGCGGAGTTCTTCGCCTCCGGCCGCGCGGCGCCCTGGTGGCTCATCGGCGTGTCGATGGTCGCGACCACGTTCTCGACCGACACGCCGAACCTGGTGACGCAGCTCGTCCGTGAGGGCGGCGTGGCGGCCAACTGGGTCTGGTGGGCGTTCCTGCTGACCGGCATGACCACCGTGTTCTTTTACGCGCGGCTGTGGCGGCGGCTGGGCGTGCTGACCGATCTGGAGTTCTACGAGCTGCGCTACTCCGGCCGCCCGGCGGCCTGGGTTCGTGGCTTTCGCGCGATCTACCTCGGTGCCGTCTTCAACGTCGTCATCATGGCGACGGTCAACCTCGCGGCCGCCAAAATCGCCAACGTGCTTTTGGGATGGCCGATGGCGCAGACGCTCTTCATCTGCGCGCTCCTCAACGTGCTGTTCGCGGCGACGTCCGGGCTGTGGGGGGTTCTGGTCACGGACTTCCTGCAGTTCGGCCTGGCGCTGACCGGCGCGGTGGCGGCGGCCGTCTACGCGCTGCGGCATCCGGCGGTCGGCGGGCTCGACGGTTTGATCGAGCAGACCGACCCGCGCACGCTCGGCATGCTGCCGGACTGGACCGACGGCACGACGGTCGTGGCGATCTTCATCATCCCGCTGACGGTGCAGTGGTGGGCGACGTGGTACCCGGGAGCCGAGCCAGGCGGGGGCAGCTACGTGGCACAGCGGATGCTGGCGGCGCGCAGCGAGCGGGACGCGCTGTCGGGCACGCTGCTGTTCAACGTCGCGCATTACGCCGTGCGGCCGTGGCCGTGGATGATCGTCGCGCTGGCCTCGCTCGTCGTGTTCCCCGATCTGGCGGCGGTGCGAGACGCGCTGCCGCACGTCGACCCCGCGCTCGTCGGACACGACATGGCGTATCCCGCGATGCTGACGTTCCTGCCGGCGGGCCTGCTCGGGCTGATGGTCGCGGGTCTGCTCGCGGCCTACATCTCCACGATCTCGACCCACCTCAACTGGGGCACGTCGTACCTGGTGCACGACCTCTACCGGCGGTTCATCCGGCCGGACGCGAGCGAGCGCCACTACGTGCTGGCCGGGCGCCTCGTCACCGCGGCCTTGATGGTCGCGGCCGTGGCTTTCACGCCGGTGCTGGAATCGGCGCGCACGGCCTTCAACCTGCTGCTCTCGATCGGCGCCGGCACCGGGCTGCTGTATCTGCTCCGATGGTACTGGTGGCGGATCAACGCCTGGTGCGAGATCGCCGCAATGGCCAGCTCGTTCGCCCTGGCGGCCGGGCTGTTCGCGGCCGGCCGTGCTGGGGTCGAGTGGCCGGTGCCCGCGACGCTCGTCGGCACCGTGGCGATCACGACGGCGATCTGGCTCGCCGTGGCCTGGCGCTCGGCGCCGACCGACGCGGCCGTCCTGCAGCGCTTCTACGAGCGCGTGCGGCCCGCCGGCCCCGGGTGGGCAACCGTGCGGCGCAAGGCCGCGCCGCGCGCCGCGGGAGACGGCTCCGTCGTGACCGACGACATCGGCCGCGCCGCCCTGGGCGTCCTCGGCGGCTGTGCGGCCGTGTACGGCGTGCTCTTCGGCACCGGCCACCTGCTCATGGGCGCCAGCGCGGCCGCGTCAGCCAGCGCGCTCGTAGCGCTCGCCGGGGCGCTGATTGTGCGACGGGCGCTCAGGTAGGTTGCGGTTCCCGGTTCCCGGTTCGCGGTTCGCGGTTCGCGGTAACGCTACGCGCTGCCCGTCTATCGAACCGCGAACCGGGAACCGCGAACCGGGAACCGTTCAGTAGAACTTCCTACTCAAATTGAATCCGATGAACCAGTCGTTCGTCTCTGGACCGCCGCGGGCGAGCTGGCCCATCGTCGTGCCAAGCGCGTTCGAGATGTTGAACTGGAAAACGTGCCCGCCCATGCGCTTCTCGATCCCGAAGCTCACGTGCTCGTGTCCGGGTTTGAACCCAGCCACTCGCGGCACGACCTCGGCGAACACGTAGGCGCGCGACTGGCCGAGGCGAAAGCGCCCGCCGAACCCGATCATCGCCGTGTAGTCGCCCTCGCCGCCGCGCGCGGGATCGATGTTCGAGTTGAGCACGAGCAGCGGCTGCACGTACAGCGCCGCCTGGTCGCGGACCCGGTGCGACAGCACCGCCCCCAGCGTCGTCGAGAACACCTTGGCGCCGGGGATGGCGATCTCGTCCGAGAGGCCGAAGTTGTTGCGGCCTTCGATGGCGAGGAGCCCCTGCGCGGCGAACGGCAGCCGGTCGGTCTCTGCGAGGAACTCCATCTGGCCCGTCATCTGGATGGTCCGGTCGTTCGTGCGGTGGATGGCCGCCTGGAGGCCGGGCCGGATGCCGTAGCGCACCTCGATGCCGATGCGGGCGGAGCTGTCGAACCCGAAGAAGTCGGAGAAGAACTCGCCGGCCGATCCCGCCGCGATCGGGCGCGCGAACCGGTGCGTCATGCGGAACACGCCTTTGCCGGCGGGTACGCGCAGCGTGGTCGGGAGCGCGCCGAGTGTGAAGTCTGGCTCGGCCGGCGCCGGCCGGAGATCGGGATCGAGCGCCTGAGTGGCGACCGGCGGCGCGGCGGCCGTCTGAGCGCCGGCCGGGGTGGCGGCGAGCAGCGTGACGAGCGAGCAGACGAGCATTCCCATTCGGGGCATGAGACCTCCAAGGGTGTTTCGAACGAACGTGCTTCCGTACTGTACAATGCCGAACGACCGATTGGCGCGAACGGCGTCGGCGCCGGCGGACACGCGCGCAGGCACGCCTGCCGGGTCCGGCATCGGTACCGGC
>Ga0214472_10002699_pt1 | contig 18949 bp, 14 predicted proteins | sample RVTome_6_FD_207662 | JGI IMG/M metagenome (GOLD analysis project Ga0214472, IMG submission 207662) | Soil microbial communities from uranium-contaminated site in the Upper Colorado River Basin, Wyoming, United States - RVT140D175 | ecosystem: Environmental > Terrestrial > Soil > Contaminated >...
CTGCGCGGGAATGACGGGCTTTCCGATTTTTTTGTCATTCCCGCGCAGGCGGGAATCCAGCGGTTTACCACCAGTTATTGAGAAGTTACCAATGTGATGGCCTACGCGGCGTCGCGGCTGTGGTGGTGGATGCCGGTGGGGTCGGCCACCAGCAGGTCGGTGGTCAGTCCCAGGAAGAGGCCGTGGGCCACGATGCCGGCTCGCCGGTCGAGCCGGGCCGCCAGACCGGCCGGATCGTCGATGGGGCCGAAATCGCAGTCCGCCAGATAATTGCCTTCGTCGCTGCGCCGGGGCAGGTCGTCCGGCCCGAGGCGGAGCGTCACCCGCCGGGCCCCCAGGCCGGAGAGATAGGCCGTCTGGCAGCGGTAGCCGAAGGGGATCAACTCCACCGGCACCGGGCTGCGGCGGCCCAGAACCCCGGTGACCTTGGCACCATCCACCACGATAATCTCCCTCCGGCTGGCCTGGGCCACGATCTTCTCCCGCAGCAGCGCGCCGCCCCTCCCCTTGATGAGATCAAGACGGGAATCGACCTCGTCGGCCCCGTCGATGGTGAGATCGACCACCGGGTGTTCTTCGAGGGTGGTGAGCGGAATCCCCAGTTTTTCGGCCTCGGCCGCCACTATGGAGGAACAGGGCACCCCAAGGATGTCCCGCAACTCGTGCCGGGCGATTTTCGCGGCGATGAGGCGCAGGGCCCAGATCACCGTGCTGCCGTGGCCCAAACCGAGCACCATGCCCGAGGCCACGAACCCGACCGCCGCCTCGCCTGCCAACCGCTTTAGATACTCCGTGTTTTCCATTCGATGTTCATCTTTTGACGTTCATTTCAATTCCGATCCCGATAACGATTTCGATTTCGATTTGGAAAACGTACAACCCCAGTGCATCTTCCACCAGTTATTGGGAAGTTACAGGGCAACGATCACCCGGTCGATCGCCTCCAGGAGACCTTGCGGCAGGAGGCCGAGCCAGAGCAGGCCGAGGATGAGAAGAAGAGCGGCCAGCTTGCCCGACCCCGCCGGGCCGCCGGGCAACGGTCGCGGCTCAGGCGCTTCCGGGGCTTGCAGGTACAGGGCCGTGATCACCTTGAGATAAAAATAGATCGAGACAATGGACGTGACGATGCCGATCATGGCCAGGCCGGTGAAGCCGGCCCGGAAGGCGGCGGTGAACAGAAGAAATTTGCCGACCAGGCCGCCGGTGGGGGGCAGTCCGGCCAGGGCCAGCAGACCCAGGGCCAGGAGGCCGGCGGCCAGGGGATGCCGGTAGCCGAGCCCGCGGCATTCTTCGAGAAGGTTGAGATCCTCGTCCTCCGGCGACATCAGCCCCAGGGCCGCGAAAACGGCCAGGTCCATGAGGCCGTAGACCACGGAATAAAACATCACCGCGGCCAGTCCGTGGTCCCCGCCGGCCAGCAGGGCCATGAGCAGATAGCCCATGTGGGCCACCGAGGAATAGGCGAGCAGCCGTTTCACCCGTTGCTGCGCCAGGGCGGTCAGATTGCCGGCGATCATGGTCAGGGCCGCCAGGGCCCAGAGCACGGGCCACAAGAATTCGTTGATCGCCTGCCCCCTGGTGAGTCGCAACAGGAAGGCGAAAAGGGCGATCTTGGTGCCGGTGGCCAGAAAGGCGGTGATCGGGGCCGGGGCCCCTTCATAGACGTCCGGAGCCCAGAGGTGGAAGGGGACCAGGGAGAGTTTGAAGCCCGTTCCCACCAGAATCAGCCCCAGACCGGCCAGGGCCAGGGGGGCGGCACCGGCGGAGTTCATGCTCCTCAGCGAGGCCGCGATGGCCAGGGTGCCGCTGCCGGCGTAGAGCAGACCGATACCGAAGACCAGAAAGGAACTGGCCACCGCGCCCATGATGAAATATTTGATGCCGGCTTCGTAGGAGATCTCTTTTTCCCGGCGGATGGCGATGAGGATGTAGAGGGAGATGGAGAGCAGCTCGAAACCCAGGAAAAAGCCGAGCCAGTTGGAGGCCGCCGCCAGAACAACCATGCCCAGGGCCCCGAAAAGCAGGGTGCCGTACAGAACCTCATGGTCGAAATTGCGTCGTCTGGCGTAAGGGTGCAAAAAAAGCAGGGCGAGCAGGGTGATCAGGGCGAGCAGTATGGTGTAGAAACGGCTGAAAGGGGAGATATCCACCAGGCCGGCGAATTCTCCGGCCGCCCGGACTCCGGGCAGCGCGGCCAAAAGAGCGGCGGCCACGGTCAGCATGGCGATGGTGAAAGGCAGGCCGCGTTTCCGGGGCAGAAAAGCCCCGGCCCCATAGGCGAGAATACCGCCGGCGGCGAGGATGATCTGGGGCAGGATTATGGGTAGGTTCGGGGTCATGATTAGCCTCCGGCCAGCAATAGCCGCACCGGTTCCGCCAGCATCCTGAGCAGGGGCAGGGGATAGACACCGATTCCCACCGTTCCGGCGGCCAGGGGCAGGAGGATGACGATCTCGCGGGCGGTGAGATCCTCGAAGCGGCCCGTCGCGGCCGGACCGGGGCCGAAAAGGAGTTCCTGGACCAGACGCAGGACATAGACCAGGATCAGCACCGTGGCGCCGAAAGCCAGGGTGGCGAGCACCGGCCAGGTGCGGAAGAGGCCCAGCAGGATCATGATCTCGCCGATGAAATTGTTCAATCCCGGCAATCCCAGGGAGGAGAGGGCGAAAAGCAGGAAAAAACCGCTGAACACCGGCATGGAGCGCCACAGGCCGCCGAAATCGGCCAGATTCCGCGATCCGGCCCGCTCGTCCAGCATGCCGACCAGGATGAAGAGGGCCGCGGTGGTGATGCCGTGGTTGACCATCTGGACCAGGGCCCCGGTCAGGGCCGTGCTGTTCCAGGCCGCGATGCCCATGACCACCAGTCCCATGTGGCCGATGCTCGAATAGGCCACCAGCCGTTTCATATCCTTCTGGGCCATGGCGATCCAGGTGCTGTAGCCGAGGCCGGCCACCCCTAAAATCAGCAGCAGGGGCGTCGCGCCGGCCGCGGCTGCCGGAAAGAGGGGAAAGGCGAAGCGCAGCAGACCGTAGGCCCCGGTCTTGAGCAGCAGACCGGCCAGAATGACGCTGCCGGCCTTGGGGGCCTCGGTATGGGCGTCCGGCAACCAGGTGTGGATCGGCACCAGGGGGATCTTCACCGCAAAGGCAATGGCAAAGGCGGCAAAAAGCCAGGGTTCAACCGCCGGATCGAGCGGCGTGCCGAGCAGCGCGGCCAGTGAAAGGGTATGGCGGCCGGTGGCGGTGCCGTGGGCCAGGTAGAGGCCGATCAGGCCGGCCAGCATGAAGAGGCTGCCGCTGATGCTGAAGAGCAGGAATTTCAACGCGGCCCGGATACGGTTTTCATGACCCCAGCGGCCGATAAGCAGAAAAATCGGCAGGAGCTGGAATTCCCAGAAGAGATAAAAGAGAAAAAGGTCGCCGGCCAGAAAGATGCCCAGCATCGCGGTCTCGGCGAGCAGCAGGGAGGCGTGGAAGAGGTGGACCCCGGCGCGGCCGGCGCGGCCGACTCGAATGGATTGCCACGAAACCAGGACGGCCAGCAGCGACAGCAGGGCGGTGAGCAGAATGAGCAGCAGACTGATGGAATCGCAGGACAAGCGGTATTCGATGCCGAAGCGGCTCATCCAGGGGAGGCTGCCACCCATGGACCAGGGGCCGGGACCGGCTGCGCCGGGCAGCCAGAACAGGGCCGTCACCAGCAACAGCACCGCGCCGGTCGCCGCCAGACTCAGCCAGCGGCAAAAGGCGCCATGTTTGGCCATGGCCAGGAGGAGCGCGGCCGACAGGGTTGGCAGAAAAACGATGACCGAAAGGAGTGTCAGGGAGTTCATGGCAGGGCCCGCCATATGCCGAGGAGCAGCAGGCCGAAGATCGCCGCCGCGCCCCAGAGCAGGGATTGCAGGGCCGTGGTCAATCGGCCGGTGGTCCATAGACCTAGAAGCCGGCCGGTGGTGAGCAGCGAGCGGCCCGCCCCGGTCAGGGAATCGTCCACCAGCTTTTCATCCACCCGCTTCCAGAGAAAGCCGGCCATGGCCTGATAGGGCCGGGCCACGAGCAATCGATAGAAGCTATCCAGCCCGTAACCGTTGCGCAAGACGGCGTGGGCTGTTGACTCCGGGGCCGCGGCAAGGCGCCACCCCAGCCGGTCGGCCGGACCATGGCAGAACCAGGCCAGCCCCAGGCCGACAAGGGCGATCAAACCGTCCAGGCCGAGCAACCCCCAATCGGATATCGATCCTTCTCCCCCGGGCGGCGCGGGTGCGGTCCCGAGATAGCCGGAGAGCCAGTGGCCCCCCGGCATGGCCAAGGGGCAATTAAGCAGACCGCCGGCCAGGGCGAGCAGGGCCAGGGGCCAGAGCAGCGCCGGCATCAAGGCCGGCAGGGGCTCGAAAACCGGGTCCCGCTTCTCGTCCGCGTCCGGCGGCGGTGCGCCGAAAAAAACCAGCAGCAGGAGGCGAAAGGCATAGAAGGCGGTGAGCAGGGCCGCGAGCAGGGCCATGAACCACAGGAGACGGTAGCCGGGTCCGGGGTGATAAAACACGGCGGCCAGGATCTCTCCCTTGCTGAAAAAACCGGCCCACGGCGGGAGGCCGGCCAAGGCAACGACACCGATGGCAAAGGCCGCGAACAGGGGCGGATGGCGGAGACGCAGGGAGCGGCCCATGCGGAAAATATCATGCTCGTCGCGCAGGAGGCGGATGATGCAACCGGCGCCGAGAAAGAGCAGGGATTTGCAGAAACCGTGGACCAGCAGGTGAAACATGGAACCGGCCAGGCTGCCGGCCCCGAGGCCGAGAAACATGAAACCGACCTGACTGATGGTGGACCAGGCCAGGAGACGTTTGATATCCCGCTGGGTCAGGGCCGCGGCGGCGCCGAGCAGGGCGGTGACCGCCCCCACCAGGGCCGCGGCCAGCATCACCCCCGGCGAGAGGGAGAGCAGCGGCAGAAAACGCATGAGCAGATAGACGCCAGCCGTGACCATGGTGGCGGCATGGATCAGGGCCGAAACCGGGGTGGGACCGGCCATGGCATCGGGCAGCCAGACCTGGAGCGGCATCTGGGCCGATTTGGCCATGGCGGCGAACAGCAGCAGCAAGCCGGCCAGGGTAATCAAACCGGGGGCCAGGTCAACGGCCTGTTGGTTGATGGCGGTCAGGGAAAGGGTGCCGAGATGGGAAAAAAAGATGGCAATGGCGATCAGCAGGGCCGCGTCGCCGATGCGGGTCAGCAGAAAGGCCTTGCGGCCGGCCAGGCAGTTGGCCGGGTCCCGGTACCAGTAACCGATGAGTCCGTAGGAACAGAGACCGACCCCTTCCCAACCCAGAAACAAAAAGAGCAGGTCGTCGGCCAGGACGATGGTCAGCATGCAGAAGACAAAGAGATTCAACAGGAAAAAATAGCGCAGATAGTCGGACTCTTGGCGCATGAATGGCACTGAATAGATGTGAATGAGCGCTGCCACGAAGGTCACCATCAGGGCCATGACCGCGGCCAGGGGATCGTAGAGGATGGCGATCTCGGAACTGAACTCCGGCCCGGCCATCCACTGCCAGAAGACCTTGCGAAAGGGTTCGTCGCCCATGGTCCACATGGCGAGTCCGGCCATGACAAAGGCCCCCGCGCTGGCCCCGCAGGCAATGGTTTCCCCCACCCGCCGGGGCAGGGGCCGGCCACCCATGGGAAGGCAGCAAATCATGGAGACCGCGCCGGCCAGGGGGAAAAGCAGCAGGAAGGTGAGATGGAAATGCATCATGGTCATCCACGCAGCCGGTTGAAATCATCGCCATGCATGGCGCCGGTCCGCTGCCGGGCCGCCACGATCAGGGCCAGCCCCACCGCCACCTCGGCCGCGGCGACCGCGATGATGAACAAAGCGAAGATCTGGCCGTCCGCCAGTTGCCAGCGCAGGGCCGCGGCCACAAAGGCGAGGGCCGCGCCGTTCAGCATGATCTCCACCCCGATGAGGATCATGAGCAATTCCCGCCGGGCCACAACGCAACAGGCCCCCAGCAGAAAGAGCAGGGTGGCGAGAATGAGGACATGGCCGAAGGGAACGATCATGACTTTTGTCTCCCCAGGTAATGGGCTCCGGCCAGCCCCACGAAGAGCAGCAGGGAGACGAGTTCCACCGCGTACCAGTAACGGTTGAAGAGCAGGGCGCCGAAGGTGCGCGGTTCGACCCGGGCCGCGGCCAGATCGAGGGTGGCCACCGGGTCGAGATCGATGAGCAGCAGCATGGAGATACCGATCAACAGACAGAGGAACAGGGGGGTCAGCCAGCGGCGCCGCAAAAAACGGTCAAGGCCCGGGTCCCGGTCCGGCATGGTCATGATCACGAAAAGGAAAAGGACCATGATGGCCCCGGCATAGAGAATGACCTGAAAGGCGGCCAGGAGCGGCGCCCCCAGCAAGAGAAACAGCAGGGCCACGGTTACCAGGGAGACGATCAGAAAGAGCACCGCGTGCACCGGCTGTTGCCGGGTGACGGCCAGGGCCGTGGTGGTCAACAGCAGGGCGCCCAGGAGATAGAAGATGATGGCTAGAATGTTCATGTTCATGGCCTTCGGGCGGGTTCTTTTATCCGACTGATCGGTTCGATCCGACCGATCCGACTGATCGGGCTGATCCGACTGATCGGACTGATTCCCGCGCCTTTCATGGCAGATTGCTCCTGAAATCGACCGGCGCTTTTTCATTTTCATGGCTGCCCTTGGGACCGGTGGCGGTCACGCCGGCAAAGCGATAATAGTTGTAGTCGCGGTTCTTGCCGCCATGTTCCACCAGCAGATCCTCCTTTTCCGCCACCAGGGGCAAAAGGGCGGTCCGGCTGAATTCATATTCCGGGGTCAACTGGATGGCCAGGGTGGGGCAGGCCTCCTCGCAGAGGCCGCAGAAAATACAGCGGCTGAAGTTGATGCGGAACCAGGCGGCGTGGCGGCGGCCCTGATCGTTCTCGGCCGACTGCATGGAAATGCAGCTCACCGGACAGACCCCGGAGCAGAGATAACAGGCCACGCACCGCTCGCCGCCGTCCGGATCCCGGGTCAGGATGATTCGGCCCCTGGAACGTTCCGGCAGGGGCCGCTTGTATTCAGGATAAAATTCGGTGATCGGCCGGCGGAAGAGATGGCGCAGGGTCATGGCGTAACCGGCGGCCAGCCCTCTAATGCCGTCAATAATCCGGCCATGCGGAAATTTCATTGGCGATTTACCATTATATTCCCCGCCACCAGAGAAGCACCGCCCCGGTGAGCACGATGTTGAAAAGGGCCAGCGGCAGCATGACCTTCCAGCCGAGGGCCATGAGCTGGTCATAGCGCAGCCGCGGCAGGGAGGCCCGGCTCCAGATGAGGAAAAAGGGTACGGCCATCGCCTTGATAAAAAACCAGATCGCCGGCGGCAGGAGCGGACCGTGCCAGCCGCCCAGGAAAAAGACGGCCGTCAGGCAGCCCAGCACGATCATGTGGACATATTCGCCCAGAAAAAAGAGTGCAAAACGCATGCCGCTGTATTCGGTGTGATAACCGGCCATAAGTTCGTTTTCCGCCTCGGGCAGGTCGAAGGGCAGCCGTTTGCTTTCCGCCATGGCGCTCGCCAGGAAGATGACGAAGGCGAGGGGCTGGACCAGCAGAAAGGGGTAGCCTGCCTGGGCCGCCACGATCTCCCGCAGGCTGAAGGAGCCGGCCAGCATGACCACCGGCACCAGCGACAGCCCCAGCCCCAGTTCGTAGCTGACCATCTGGGCCGCGCCGCGTAGACCGCCCAGCAGGCTGTACTTCGATTTGGAGGCCCAACCGCCCAGGGCCACGCCATAAACCCCCAGGGAGGCCAGGGCCAGGACATAGAGCAGGCCGACATTGAGGTCGCCGATCAGCAGGGCAACCGGCCGGCCCCACAGCGTAATATCCTCGCCCAGGGGAATGACCGCCAGGGTGAGCAGCGGCACCATGGCCACCACGGCCGGGGCAAAGGGGTAGATGAGGCGATCGACCCCGGCCGGCACGATGTCTTCCTTGCACAAGAGCTTGATGCCGTCGGCCACGGGCTGCCAGATACCGAACGGTCCGGCCCGGTTGGGGCCGTGGCGCAGTTGCATGCGGGCCAGGAGCTTGCGTTCCGCCAGCACCAGATAGGCGGCCAGCAGCAGGACCGTCACCAGGACCAGGGACAGTTTGATCAGGAGAATTATGAAACCGGTGAGCCACATGGGGTTATTTTTGATTTTTAATTTTTGATTTTTGATTTAGGGGTTCCAGTTGATCCAATCTTATTTTCCGGGGCCAGGAGGCGATTCGGTCCACCAGGCGGTAGTGGCGCGGCAGGATGAAATGGCCGCTGGCCATGGTCGCATCCAGGCTGATCTTCAATTCGATCGGTTCGCAATCTTCTTCGCGATCAATGGTCAACCGCGCGACGGTGTTGTCCGTTATGTTGATCCGGGCTGCGTCGTCGGGGTGCATCCAGCCCCGGGGTTCCGGGGCTAATTGCCGGATGATCCCGGCATGGGCGGAAAGCTCCTCGGTGCCGAACATCGTTGCCACCGCCAGCACCACCAGTTCGTCGCCCGCCGCGGCCCGGCCAGGGGCGGGCCGGAATGGTGGAATGCCGAAGGCCGGACCGGCTCCGCTGAATTCCAGAATCGACACGCCGTCGGCCGGATAGCCCGAATCGCGCAGTTTGGCCGCGCCGGGGAAATCGTCGGGCAACAGGGACCAGGGGGTATCGGGGTCCGGTGGCGGTTCCATCCCCAGGTGTTCGCCCAGGGTCAGCAGGGTCCGGAAGGCGCTTTGGGGCTCGCCAAAGGGGATGGCGTTGCTGAAGAGGCGGGGCGGATGGCCGCCCTGGCCCGCCTGCCGGATGGGCATGCCGCCTTGACAGGCCGGGGCCGCGTACTGCAATATCCCGGCATGGTTGACAAAGGTGCCGCCGGCCTCGAAAACGGTGGTAACGGGCAGCCGGATATGGGCCTGGTTGAAGAACGGCGTGTTCAGATAATCGAGTACCACCAGGAGATCGAGTTTATCCAGGGCCTGTTGCAGGCGGCCGCGGTCCGGGTAGTGGTAAAGAGGATCGTTTTTCACCACCAGCAGCGCCTTGATTTCGTCCGCTTCGATGGCTTGCAGGGTGGTTTCGAAGGTGGTTTCCGGTTCGCCGAGCAGGGCTGCTCCCAGCGCGTTCGGCCCTTCCGGATCGAGGAAGAAAAGGCATTCTCCCTTGATGTCGCGCAGCAGCAGGGCGCAGTTCAAGGCCAGGGAGGCCAGGGTCTCCTCCCCCTGGCGACTGCCGCAGAGAATGGCCGGATGTTGACTGGCGGCGAGCAGGACGGCGAGTTCGCGGAGCCGGGAGGTGAGAAGCGGATCGGGCAAGGAGTCGGGCAAGCCGTCGAGAAAGGCCCGCAACTCGGGGCCGGAAGCCCTTTCTCCTTTGCTAACCCCGTGTTTCACCAGCACGGCCAGGGCCGCCGCCAGGTCGGGCAACGGGGCCGCGACATGGTCGAACCGGCAAGGCAGCCGCACCGGCCGGGGATCGATGACCACCAGCCGGGCCTGATGGCGCGCCGCCTGACGCATGGCCAAGGCCAGCATGGGTACCTCGTTGAGCGGATCGAGCCCCACCGCCACCAGCAGATCCGCCTTTTCAAGATCAGGCAGGGTGGCGGCCAGTTGCTGGTCCAACCGTTGGAGCACGTTGGTTACGGCCCGTTGTTGACCGCCATGGATAAAGAAAACGGGCGGCCGCCATCCACGGTCCCGGCAGAGATGGGCGAGGGCAAGCTGGGTCTCCAGGCTGTTGCGCGTCGAACCCAGGAGCGCCACGGAGCGGGGGCCCCGGTAATCGATTATGCCTTGCAACCGTTCGGCCGTCAGGGCCAGGGCCTCTTGCCGGGTGACCCCGCGGCCGTCCGCCTCGGCCAAGCGGGGGCGCTCCGGGAGATTGGCATAGCCGAAGCCGTACCGGCCCCGGTCGCAGATGAAAAAACCGTTGCCCTTCGGGTTGGGGCGGGCCTCCAGACGGATGATCTCCCGGTAGCGGGCGCTGGCCGTGGTGTGACACCCCAGGGAGCAGTGGAGGCATACCGAGGCGGACCGTTCCAGGTCCCAGTGGCGGGCCTTGAAGCGGGCCGGTTTGTCGGTGAAGACCCCGGTGGGGCAGATATCGATGAGATTGCCGCTGAAAGGGCTTTCCAACGGACCATCCTCGCAGCGGCCGAAGTAGGTGCGCGAGGCGATGCCCAGAACGCCGAGATCCCGGTAGCCGGCGTATTCCCGGTAAAAACGGACGCAGCGGTAGCAGTGGATGCAGCGGTTCATTTCGTGCCGGACCAGGGGGCCGAGATCCTGGTCGTGATAGGTGCGTTTGGCGCCTTGGTAGCGGCGGCGGCCATGACCGCCGGAGATGGTCTCGTCCTGCAGCAGGCAGTGGCCCCCCTCGTCGCAGACCGGGCAGTCATGGGGATGGTTCACCATCAGCCATTCGATCACCTGGCGCCGGAATTCCACCGCCTCGGGATGAACGGTGGAGACCACCATGCCGTCCATGGCCTTGACCATGCAGCTCATCTGAATGCCCTTGACCGGACCATCCTCGAACTTGACGGCGCAGAGGCGGCAGGCCCCCACCGATCCCAGGGCCTCGTGATAACAGAAGCGCGGGATCATGATGCCCAGCCGCTCGGCGGCATCGATTACCTTGGTGCCCCGCGGCACCTCGATTTTGCGGTTGTCTATGGTCAGTAGGGGCATTAGGACTCAGGTTAAAGGTTAAAGGACTGAAAAATCATCCTTATTTTTTTATTCATTCAAGCTTGATGATCTCGTAAAAACTTGTTTTTCACCACGAAGGTCACGGTAACTTCTCAATAACTGGTGGAAAAGGCATGGAAGTTGTACGTTTTCGAAATCGAAATCGAAATCGAAATCGAAATCGAAATCGAAATCGAAATCGTCTGTACTGCTTGATCCCAATCCCGATTTCGATAGCACCAACCCGCAGCCATAAGGTGGATCCGCTTCGCTTGCTCCACCCTACCGGCTCGATCCCGATTTCGATTTCGATGGCTCCAACCCGCAGTTATTGAGAAGTTACAGGTCACGGAGTTAACAGATTGATTTATTTTATCTTTTCTTCGTGCACTTCGTGGTCTTCGTGGTGCGTCCGGACTTTCAATGTTTGAAAGGACATTTACGCTGGCTGATATGTTCCCTGACCTCGTCCTCAAAGTGTTCCAGCAGTCCGCGCACCGGTTCAACGGCGCCCATGGCAAAGGCGCAGTAGGCATGGCGCATCGATTTCACCATGGCGCGCAGCCGGGGGATGAACTCTTCCTCGCCCTCGCCGTTTTCAATACGTTGCAGCAGATCGTGCATGTAGGGCAAACCTTCCCGGCAGGGGGTGCACCAGCCGCAGGATTCGCGCACGAAAAAGGCGAGCAGGTTCAAGGTGGCCCCCACCAGGCAGGTTTCCCGGTCAAAGACGATGATGGCGCCCGTGCCCAGCCGGGAGCCGATTTTTTTCATCGGTTCGAAATCCATCTCCACATCCAGATATTCACGGGGCAGAAAGGCGGTTGAGGCCCCGCCCGGCAAACAGGCCTTGAATTCCAGGCCCGGCAACATGCCGGCCCCATGGTTTTCGATGACCTCGCGCAGGGGGGTGCCGATGGGCAGTTCGTAGCAACCCGGCTTCACCACCCGGCCGGAGACCTGGTAGAGCTTGGTGCCGGCGCCCCCGGCGGTCCGGGCCAGCCCCTTGAACCACGCCGGACCCTTGCGCAGGATGGGGGCGATGCAGCCGATGGTCTCGGCGTTGTTGATCACCGTGGGGTAGCCCCAGAGCCCCCTTTCGGTTTCAAAGACGCCGGGGATTTTTTTGGGGTTGGGCCGATAGCCGGTGATGGCCTGGATCAGGGCCGAGGCCTCGCCGCAGATATAGCGGCCGCCGCTGCGGTGGACGGAGATGTCAAAGGAAAAGTCGCTGGCCTGGATGTTTTTGCCCAGAAATCCGGCCTCCCTGGCCCTGGCAAGTTCGGCTTCGATGAGTTGGGCATCCTGTTCGTAGGAAGGACGGATGAAGAAGATGCCCCGGCTCGCCCTGACCGCGTAGGCGGTGAGAATGATGCCCTCGATGATCAGATGGGGATCGGTGTTCACCAGGAGCCGGTCCTTGAAGGTGCCGGGCTCCATTTCGTCGGTATTGGGCACCACGTAGCGCGGGTGGGGGGCCGAATCAGGTACCGCCTTCCATTTGGCCCCGGTGGGAAAGCCGGCGCCGCCCCGGCCCAGGAGACCGGAGGCGGTGACGATCTCGCCCACCTCCCCAGGCTGCCGTTCCCGCAGGGTCTTTCGCAAGGCCTCGTAACCGCCGTTGGCCATGTATTCCTCCAGGGTGGCGGGCCGGCCGGGCCGGGCATTGGCAAACAGAACTTTTTCGCTCATGATTTCACCGGCAGATCACCAGGTCGCGGGGATTGTCGCGCAGCTCTTCAAGGATGCGGTCGATGGACTCCGGGTTCAGGGAGCCGTAAAGCTGGCCGTTGATCAACATGGCCGGGGCCCGGTCGCAGTAACCGATGCAGGAGGCCGGCAGCACGGTGAAGAGGCCGTCCGCGGTGGTGGCGCCCGGCTCGACGCCCAGGGCGCGACAGAGATAGCCGAGGATGGAGTCGCCCTCGAACATCCAGCAGACCACCCCGTCGCAGACATGAATGACATAGCGGCCCACCGGTTCCCGGTAGACGAAGTCGTAAAAGGTGGCCAACTCGTCCAGTTCCACCGGGGTGAGCCCCAGAAGGTCGGCCCCCTGCCGCAACGCCTCGTCGCTCAAAAAACCGTAATGGTTCTGCAACAGGAACATGACATCCACCGCCACTTCCCGCGGATGGACCGCATGGTCGATTTTTTCCCGCAAGGTTCGATGTAATTCTTCAGGCAGCATGACACTCCTTGGATTCCCGCCGGTTTATCCCCACCCGCGGCTTGCTCCACCCACCGATCACCGATTACCAGTCACCGATCACCTCGCCCTTCACCGGTCGATATCCGGCAGGATGTAGTCCAGCGACCCCAGGATGGCGGCCAGGTCCGAGATGGTGCGGCCCCGGGCCATGAGGGGCAGGGCCTGGATATTGGCGAAGCCGGGGGCCCGGATGCGCAGCCGGTAGGGTCGGCTCAGGCCGTCGCTCACCACATAGTAGCCCTGCTCGCCCCGGGGGGCCTCGGTGGCGGCGTAGGCCTCGCCCCGCGGTATCTTGGGCCCCCGGGTCACATTGACGAAATGATGGATCAGGGTCTCGATATCCTTCAGGGTCTCATTCTTGGGCGGGATGACGTAGCGGTAATCGGCGGTGAGATGACGACCTTCCGGCATGCCGGCCGCCGCCTGTTCGATGATCCGCAGGGACTGGCGCATCTCCTCGACACGCACCCGGTAGCGGGCCAGACAGTCGCCGCCCTCGGCGATCGGGATCTCGAAATCAAAGGCCTCGTAGGCCCCGTAGGGGATCTTCTTACGCAGGTCCCATGCCAGTCCGCAGGCCCGGAGATTCGGACCGCTTACCCCCCGGTCCATGGCCTCCTGACGGGAAATGGCGCCAATCCCCTTGGTCCTGGCAATGAAAATCGGGTTGCGATCGATCATGGCCTCGTATTCCCGGATGCGGCCCCCAAAGATCCGGGTGAAATCGTCCACCGCCTCTTTCCACCCATGCGGCAGGTCCATGGCCGTGCCGCCCAGGCGGAACCAGGCGGGATGCAGCCGGCCCCCGGTGATCGTCTCCACGATGTCCATGATCTGCTCCCGTTCCCGGAAGGCATAGAAGACCGGGGTCATCATGCCCATGTCCTGCACGAAAGTGCCCAGAAAGACCAGGTGGTTGGCGAGCCGGAAGAATTCGGCCAGCATCACCCGGATGTACTGGGCCCGCTCCGGCACCTCGATACCGGCCAGGGTCTCCACGGCCGAAAGATAGGAGAGATTGTTGGCCAGGCCGGAGAGATAGTCCACCCGGTCGGTGTAGGGGATGAACTGGTGCCAGGTCTGGCGCTCGCCGATCTTTTCCACGCCGCGATGGTGATTGCCGATGTCCAGGTCTAGATCGACGATCTCCTCGCCGCGCAGGGCGAGTACCACCCTCAGCACGCCATGGGTGCTGTAATGGTGCGGTCCCAGATTGAGAATGAGATGTTCGGTGTCATCGCGCCGGCCCAGGAGTTCGGCTGCGTCCAGGGGCTGAAATTTCTCCGCATGGTGGCGGATAAAAGGCGGCAGTTCCGTGGCCCGGCCGGGATATTCCTTGCGCAGCGGATGTCCCGGCCAGTCATGGGGCATGAGCAGCCGGCGCAGGTTGGGATGGCCGTTGAAGCGGATGCCGAACATATCGAAGATTTCGCGCTCGTACCAGTTGGCCGAGGGCCAGAGCGAAGTGATGCTGGCCGCGTCCGGATAATCGCCGGTAAGCGGCACCTTGAGACGCAGCCGGCTGGCGGTATCAAAGGAGAGGAGATGATAGACCAGGGTGAAGCGTCCGCCGGTTTTTTGTTCCCGGGCCGAGTCGTCCACCGCGGTCAGATCTTCCAGCCGACCGTAATGGGAGACGGTGCCGCTCTTGAGAAAGCCGAGCACTTCCGCGGCCTTTTCCGGAACCGTCTCCAGAGTTAGCATATCCGAGACCGGGGCCAGGGGACGGACCGTGGCCCCGAAACGCTCGGCCAGGGTGTGAACGAGTTGCCGGTCGTGGGAGCCCAATTCGAGGTCGCGGGCCGGCGGACTCCACATGAGATCGGTGCGGCGGCCCCGGAAAAAAGGGGGCAGTTCCGCGGTGCCTCGCAGGGCGCATCCCGCGTAACCGGGGCCGCGCGAATCCCTGACCTTGTCGCGGCCGTCGACCAGAATCCCGCCGGCCGACCCCTGGGTACCGCCCTTAAGATGAAATACCGTTCTGGCCGGTCGTTCCCGGAGGGCGATTTTTTCCCGCAGGGTCAGCAACCCTTGCAGTAAGGCCTCGGGCCGGGGCGGGCAGCCTGGGATGTAGACATCCACCGGCAGGATCTGATCCACCCCCTGCACCACGCTGTAAACGTCGTACATGCCGCCGCTGTTGGAACACGATCCCATGGAGATCACCCACTTGGGCTCGCCCATCTGTTCATAGAGGCGCAACACCACTGGAGCCGATTTCTTGAAAATGGTGCCGGAGACGATGAGGAGATCGGCCTGGCGCGGCGAACCGCGAAAGACCTCGGAGCCGAAGCGGCCGATGTCGTAGCGGGAGGTGAAGGCCACGGCCTCTTCCACGAAACAGCAGGAGAGCCCGAAAAACAGGGGCCAAAGACTGTTGGCGTGGGACCAGTTGATGATCCGGTCGAGTGGGTTGGGGCCCGGCGTTTCGTTTGTCAGAAGCATAGGCAAGAGGTACCTGAAAACGGATCGAATGGTTCAACCTCGAAAAACCTGAACGTCGAACGTCGAGTTTCAAAAGGGGTAAACCGGATATCGACCGGCGGCCGCATGTTGGGTTTCGCTGCGCTCAACCGCAACCTACGCGATATTTGTCCTTGGTTTTGCATTCGACGATGGGCGTTCATCTTTTCATGCCGTTCCCCCATTCCAGACCGCCCTTGACCCAGAGATAGCCAAGACTTATGGCGAGAATGGCGATGAACAGGGTGATTTGCAGCCAGCCTCGCCAGCCGAGATCTTGCAGGGCCACGGCCCAGGAGAAGATGTAGGCCGCCTCCACGTCGAAGATGAGGAAAAAAATGGCCACCAGGTAGAAGGGGGCCGGGTGGGTCTGGCGGGGCGGGCCGGTGGGGATGATGCCGGACTCGTAGACCCGCTGTTTTTCAAGGGTGAAACGCTTTTCACCCAGCCAGCCGGCGAGCCACAGGATGACAGCGACGAGCAGAACGACCATCAGAACATAGAGGGATAGACTGACCGGCCCCGGAATCCAGGGCGACATATCGGGCGCGGCGGCGACGAAATCCATGGCAGTACGGTTCGATTCGAAGGTTTGCGGCCGGCACATGGCTTGTAACCAACCACCAGGTAGACTCCGGATTGGAATTATTGCTTTACAAGAAGCATGCCATCCACCGCAGGCTCGGATATTGATGCAGGAGAGGTAACTACTCAGGCTATAGGCTGTAGACTGTAGGCTGTTAGCCACACCATGGTCCGCACCCTGCACGGCGCTACGGCGTCTCCTTCTGTTGCTACAGTCTAAACGCCTACAGCCTATAGCCTGAGCAGTCACCAGGAGAGGATGATACGGGGGAGGGTGAAGCATCCGGGCACCACAGTCGGGACCGGAGTGGCCCAAGGGACGAGGGAAGAGGGAAAGTTTGTCCTTTCCTGGCGGATCAAGTCCTGATCGGCAGGAGAATTTGAGGTGTGAAGGGGGCAAGGGGGCAGGGGGCAGGGGGCAGGTTGAGTGGTTGAGTGGTTGAGTGGTGAACTGCTCGACTTCTCACCCTCGTTCCCACGCTCCTGCGTGGGAACGCGCTTTCAGGACGCTCCCGCGTCCAGATCTTGCCCACCGCGATCATGTCGGGCGGTAGCTTTCATGAAGAGGGGAGCGGCTTCAGCCGCGAATCGGCTGAGCCAATGCGCGCCATGGGGGCTCTCGCAACGGCGAAATCGTGTCGGATCGATGGGCACGCCGAATCCGATCACACTGGCGATGAAGGTGGTGGATATTCATCTCCCGACAGGACGCGGGAGCGTCAGGGTACACGTTCCCACGCGGGAGCGTGGGAACGTGACGGAAATCAATCGGAAATTTTCACTTGGTGAACGGTTACCATTCCACGCGGGAGCGTCAGGATGCGCGTTCCCACGCAGGAGCGTGGGAACGAGAAGTGAGAAGGGAACGTGGGAACGTGGGAAACCCATGACATCGCGACAGCGATGTCACTCCAGAACCAGTTCCTCCCAGCGGGCGTAGGCGGCTTCCATTTCCTGTTCCACTTCGTGGAGGCGTTTTTTAATCCGGGCGGTCCGGTCGCCGCTTTCCTGGTAAAAGGCGGGGTCGGCCAGGGTGGCGTACAATTGTTTTTGTTCCGCTTCCAGGGCCTCGATGCGTCCGGGCAGTTCCTCCAGTTCGCGTTTTTCCTTGAAGCTCGGTTTGCGCGGTCCGGCGGCCTTGAGGCGGGGTTTTTCCTTCCGGCCGGTGGCGGGGGGCGTCGTGTCGGTCGCCGGCTGCTGCCGTTGCCGCAGCCAATCGTCATAGCCGCCGGCGTATTCCCGGATCAGACCCTGCCCCTCGAACACCAGGGAACCGGTCACCACGTTGTTCAGAAAGGCCCGGTCGTGGCTGACCAGCAGCAGGGTGCCCTGGTAGTCGAGGAGCAGTTCTTCCAGGAGTTCCAGGGTGTCCATGTCCAGGTCGTTGGTCGGTTCGTCGAGCACCAGAATATTGGCCGGCCGGCTGAAGAGCCGGGCCAGCAGCAACCGGTTACGTTCGCCGCCGGAGAGGATGGAGACCGGCGAGCGGGCCCGGTCCGGGGTAAAGAGGAAATCCTTCATGTAGCCGATGATATGCTTGGGCCGGCCGTTGATTATGACCGTGTCCTTGCCGTCCGCCACGTTCCAGGCCACGCTTTTCGTCTCGTCGAGCTGGGCGCGGAGCTGGTCGAAATAGGCGGGCTGCAAGTTGGTGCCCTGGCGGATGGTCCCCTGTTGCGGGGCGAGCCGTCCCAGCAGGATGTTGAGCAGGGTGGTCTTGCCGCAGCCGTTGGGGCCGATGATGCCGACCTTGTCACCCCTGAGAATGGTGGTGGAAAAATCGTCGATCACCCGGCTGTCGCCGTAACCGAAGCCGATGTTTTTCGCCTGCACCACCAGACGGCCGGAGAGGTCAGCCTCCTGAAGACGCATGCGGGCCTGGCCCAGGACCTCCCGGCGGGCGCGCCGTTCTTCCCGCATGGCCTGCAGAGCCCTGACTCTTCCCTGGTTTCTGGTCCGCCTCGCCTTGACGCCCTGCCGGATCCAGGCCTCCTCCTCGGAGAGTTTCTTGTCGAATTGCTCCTGCTGCCCGGCCTCGTTGGCCAGCAGCGCCTCCTTGCGGCGGAGATATTCGCGGTAATTGCCGGCCCAACTGGTCAGTTGACCGCGATCCAGATCCAGGATGCGAGTGGCGATCTTGTCGGCCAGCATCCGGTCGTGGGTGACAAAAACCAGGGTATGGCCGGATACCGGCAGAAACGCTTCCAGCCACTCGATGGACTCGATATCGAGATGGTTGGTGGGCTCGTCCAGCAGCAGGAGGTCGGGCTCGACCACCAGGGCGCGCGCCAGCAGAACCCGTCGTTTCAGGCCACCGGACAGGGAGGCGAAGGGGGTATCGGGTTCGAGCCCCAGGCGGGACAGCACCGCCTCGACCCGTTGTTCGGCCTGCCAGCCGCCCACGGTTTCCATCTCGTGCTGGATCTCTTCCAGGGCCGTGAGCAGCGCGTCATCCGCGGCAGCGGCCAGGCGGCGGCTGATGTCATGGTACCGGGCCAGCAGGTCGTACAATTCGCCCAGGCCGTGGGCCACCACGTCGAAGATCGTTCCGGTCAGATCATCGGGCACTTGCTGGTCCAGCATGGCCGCCTTGAAACCGGGCTGGCGGACGATACGACCGTTGTCCGGCGGGATTTCGCCGGCCAGGAGCTTCAGCAGGGTCGATTTACCCTCGCCGTTGCGGCCGAGCAGGGCGATCCGTTCGCCGGTCTCGATGCGTAGATCGATCCGGTCGAGCAGGGGAGGTCCCCCGAAACTGAGACTGACTTCATGCAGGGTGATTATGGCCATATTGGTAACTTTCAATCACTGGTGGAAGATGCACTGGGGTTGTACGTTTTCGAAATCGAAATCGAAATCGAAATCGAAATCGCTATCGGGATCGGGATCGCTTTCGGGATCGAGCGGTAAAGACGATTTCGATTTCGATGGCTCCAACC
>Ga0214472_10002700_pt1 | contig 18946 bp, 17 predicted proteins | sample RVTome_6_FD_207662 | JGI IMG/M metagenome (GOLD analysis project Ga0214472, IMG submission 207662) | Soil microbial communities from uranium-contaminated site in the Upper Colorado River Basin, Wyoming, United States - RVT140D175 | ecosystem: Environmental > Terrestrial > Soil > Contaminated >...
GTCGCCGCGCCTGCGGTGGCGTCAGTGCCCTGGCTGATGTCGCGTTGATACTGGATGGCGCCACCCAGCTCCAGGCCGGCGACTCCGGTCCATTTGATTCTCGCCGTATATGCAGGATCCTGTGCTGGGGCTTCACGCACCGCATTACGACCACTGCGAACGGCATAATTGCCGCTGGCAGAAATTTCAAGGCCGGAATGCATGGCCAGGTCGTAACTGACAGCATTACCGAAACGACCGGTCAGGCTGACGCCGCCTTCGCGCCAGGTGGTGGGGATGATGTATTTTTCAACATTGTTGCGCTCAACGCCGTAGAACGTCGGCGGCTCGTGAGTTTCATTAATGATGCCGACGGGAACCAGAATAATACCGGCGCGGACCGCGTGATTGGCGTTCAGGTCGAACTCGATGAACGCCTGTTCGATGGACACTTCACCGCCGTCAGCGGTCACCTGGGCGTGCTCGACTTCGAGTTCCGACCAGAAACGGATGCGCTCATTGAAATCATGACCGAAGAAGATAACGAAACGGTGCATGTCGATTTCGTTGCTGCTGTCGGTATTGTTGTAATGCAGTTCACCGTAGCCACCGACCGTGGTGCTGCCAGCGCTGCCATGGCCCGATTGGGTTTCAGCAGCGCGGTTTTCCAGGACATCCGCCATCTGGTTCAGTTGTTGTTGCAGGGACTGAAACTCGGCATCGCTCACCGCCGCCAGAGCGGTGCCAGAAAATGAGCCTATGCCGCCTATTGCGGCGATTGCCAGGGCATTGCGTAACATGTTTGTATTCTCCTGAATGAAATAAGTGGTCGATGGCTGCATTGTACAGAATGCAAATCTAAATGCAAACGATTCTCATATACATTTGGAGATAGGCAGAAAAAGATAGTAGGCAGTAGGCAGTAGGCAGTAGGCAGTAGGCAGGAGGTAGGAGGTAGGAGGTAGGAGGTAGGAGGTAGGAGGCTGTGGGCTGACGGCAGTAGGCTTTTAACTGCAAACTGACGACTGCCAACTATGTTTTCTGCCAACTATGTTTTAGTTTTCAGTGTTTTGACTGCGGCCAGTACTTCTGCAACATGATCCTTTACCTTCACTTTGCGCCATTCCTGTCTGAGTACGCCTTTGGTATCGATCAGAAAAGTGCTGCGTTCGATACCCATGACCTGTTTGCCGTACATATTTTTCATTTTGATGACATCGAATGCCCGGCACAGTTCTTCCTCGGCATCAGAGAGCAAATCAAAATTGAATTTCTGTTTGCTGCTGAAATTTTCGTGTGATTTGATGCTGTCACGCGAAACCCCGAGAATGACCGTATTCTGGCGGCTGAATTTTGCTTTGGCATCACGAAAATCCTGGCCTTCGGTAGTGCAGCCGGGGGTGCTGTCTCTGGGATAAAAATACAGCACGATGTTTTTGCCCCTGAACTCGCTCAGGCTGACGGTTTTGTCGCCAGTGGCGGGCAGCTTGAAGTTTTTTACTTTTTTACCGAGGCTGTTCATATAATTTTGTTTGTTCCAGGTGTATTCATGCGCTGGTGATGCTGGCATCGATATTGAGCTGGTCGCAGGTGTCGAGAAATTCGGCGCGCAGTTTCTTGATCGAGACTTCAGCAGGAACGCCGATGGTCATCAACATCGAGAACATCGGCGTGCCGGTATGCGCTGCCGGGTAGCAGTCGGTTTCGAGATCGACGATATTGATCTGGCGACTGGAAAAAAAACCGGCGAGATTGTGCACGATGCCGGGGTGGTCCATCGCAACTACTTCGACACGATACGGCACCAGGCTGTCCATTGTGGTTTCGGTTTCACTGCGGCGTACCAGTAATCGCATTTGCAGTTCGTTCTCTATCTGCGCGACTTTACTGCTGAACTCGGCAATGGCCTGATCACTGCCCGTGACCAGCAGCAGGATCGCGAAACTGCCAGCCAGGCTGCTCATACGGCTGTCTTCGATATTGAGTTGCTGGCTGTAGAGCAGTTTGCTCAGCTGGTCGACGATGCCGGGACGATCGGCGCCGAGTGCGGTGATTACCATTTGTTCGGACATTTTCGGTTTCTACTGGGTGATCTGGTTGCCCGAAGTCTAAACAAAGCGCGCGCTGAAAAACAGGTTTGTTTGCTGCTCAAGGCGAGAAGGGCAGAGCGCCCTGGAGGGCGGCACAGCGACCGCGGGTATTCTCGGGGGTGGCTAGCCGCGGCTTAGCCGAGTTCGGACAGTTCCCGGCCGAGCAGGCTGGGGTCGTTGAGATTGAGTTCCAGCAGCCGGCGCAGGTGTTTCAGGCTGTTGATATCGATATGCTTCCACTGCAGGCCCCAGTGACCATCAACGATATGGGTGATTTTTACCCGGGCGTGGATCGAAGCGTCTTCGCCCAGGAACAGGGCTACAGCGCAGGGATTGCTGGTGTCGACATCGAGGTTTTCAGGAGGCTCGACCAGCATGCCCTTGAGCGAGATATCCAGCAGGTTGCAGCTCCATTCTTCATCACCGCTCTGCATCAGGATTTCTGCCTGAAAAGGGACCCGGCTGTAATTACGGCGCTCCCCGTTGGGCTGAGTCTGGTTCATAGTGTTACATCTTTGTTCGTTGACGCGATAAATCAAGTATAGTCGCTGGTTTCCGGCTTGCTGGGAAATGCACAGAAGTTATCGACAGGCTGTAGTTTTCATTGAAATAAACAGTGAAAATTGCTTAACTGTGCGCCTCTTTCCAGAGGCTCTGGTGAACGTGCAGGCTGGCAGGCACGCATCACAGCGCTTCGCGCAATTCCAGGTATCCAGTCTATGTTTCGAGGCAGTATGGTCGCATTGGTCACACCAATGCATCTCGATGGCAGTTTTGATTTTGTAAGCCTTGCCCGGCTGGTCGAGTTTCATATCAAAAGCGGTACTGCAGCGATCGTCAGCGTGGGCACTACGGGCGAATCCGCGACCCTGGACATGGACGACCATTGTGAAGTCATGCGCCGTACCGTAGAACTGGTCGCCGGGCGTATCCCGGTAATTGCCGGCACCGGTGCCAACTCCACCTGGGAAGCGATCGAACTGACGCGTTGTGCCAAAGACGTGGGCGCGGATGCCTGTTTGCTGGTGACGCCGTATTACAACAAGCCGCCGCAACGCGGCCTGGTGTTACACCATCGTGCAGTCGCTGAGGCCGTGGCGATCCCTCAGATCCTTTATAATGTGCCCGGACGTACCGCCTGCGATATGCTGCCAGACACCATCGTCGAGCTGGCGGCGGTTGCTAATATAATCGGCGTCAAGGAAGCCACCGGTGATCTGAACCGATTGCAGGAAATCCAGTCGAAGCTCTCGGCTGCCGGCATCAGCGATTTCGGACTTTATAGTGGTGACGATGCCACCAGCTGCGAATTTCTGCTCCGCGGCGGTCACGGGGTGATATCGGTGACCAATAATGTTGCACCCAAAGCCATGGCCGAGATGTGCGCGGCAGCACTCGCGGGTGATCGTGCTACCGCTGAGCGTATTGATCAAACTTTGCAGGGCCTGCATAAAAACCTGTTTCTTGAAGCTAATCCGATTCCGGTGAAATGGGCGCTGGCAGAAATGGGCCTGATGCCGGCGGGGATTCGATCGCCGTTGGTACCGCTTGCTGAGCAGTATTACCAGCCGCTACGCGACGCTATGCACCAGGCAGGCGTCATATAAGAAAACTCTGATCACACAGAGTGTGTGTGCTCTCTGAATAATTCAACGGTGAATTACAGGGGCTTCCTTAACAATTTGGGGTTTATCCATGGGTTTGAAATTTATACTGATTGCTGTTGGCACAATGGCAATGGTTGCCTGTAGTTCGGACGGTGATGTGCGTCGCCAGGAATATCTTGATGCTGATTATTACACCCGGCTGGAATTGCCGCCGAATCTGACCGAACCCTCGGCTACGCAACAGTTGTCTGTGCCCAAACCCACCGATGCCGAGCTGGAGAAGTTTAAAACCGAGACCAGAAACCTCGGCAAGCTTGATGGCGATGGCAAGTCACTGGCAGCAGCGCCCTTGTTGCCAGCACTCAAAGGCGTAGAACTTAAATCGGTAGCAGGTCTGAGCTGGCTGGAAGTGGCTAGCAGCGCACCACAGCTATGGCCGAAACTGGCTGCATTCTGGAATCTGGAAGGCATCCCCGTGGTGCAGAGCGAGCCCCTGTTTGGCATTATCGAGACCGACTGGGTCAACAAGCTGCAGGTGAAAACCGACGCCAGTTGGTATAAACGGATTTTTAGTCATGTCGAGCCTGATCGACTGGACAAATTCCGCATGCGCATCGAACCCGCAAGTGTCGCCAAAACCCGGGTTTATGTTAGCCATTCAGGCATGGAGCTGGTGGTCCAGGATGAAAACGTCAGCTGGCGTGCACGCTGTAGTGAAGCCGGACTGGAACAGGATGTGCTCAGCCGCCTTGCGCTCTACATCGGCCTCGATCCGGCGCAGGCGAAAACCGCACTGCTTAACTATAAGCCCTATGCTTCACGGGTAAAAATACCGGCTGAAGAAAAATCTGCGCTGCTTCTGAGCGACAGCATGGATAATGCCTGGCTACGTAGCCGGCACGCGCTCGACCGCCTGGGCGCTGATATCCAGGAAAGCGATGCCAGCCAGCACCAGTTTAAAATTGCCCTGCCTCAGTTGAAACGCGAAGTACTCGGTGAAGAACGCGATGAAATTGCTGAATCCAGCTGGCTGATGCAGTGGCTCACCAGCAGTGATGAGGATGATAAAGATCGTCAGTTCAGACTGGTGCTGGCGCCGGAAAAAAATGGGGTCAGGCTATCTATCCTGAATCTTGCAGGTGAGCCGGCTGAAAGCGTGCTGGCGGAACAGTTTCGCAAGGCGCTGGCGCGGGAATTGCAATAGTCTTAAAGCACTCGTGGTTAGTGGCTCAGGCTGAAAATAGCTAGTTTTAGCGGTTAGGCTTTAGCGTTTATAACCAGAGTATTCTCGGTGCACTCTGTGTGCTCTGTGGCAAATCAGGACTTGCGTTTGTCTTTCTCGATCAGCGCGTAGGCAGAATGGTTGTGGATCGACTCGAAGTTTTCTGAAGCCACGCTGTAGGCCAGAATGCGTTTGTCGCTGTTAAATTTCGCCGCGACATCGCGCACCATGTCTTCGACAAATTTTGGATTATCATAAGCACGTTCAGTGACTACTTTTTCATCCGGGCGTTTTAGCAGGCCATAGAGTTCGCACGAGGCCTGGGCTTCGACCACGTCGATAATTTCTTCGATCCAGATAAACTCTTCAGTGCAGATATCAACGGTGACATGTGAACGCTGGTTGTGTGCACCGCGGTCAGAAATTTTCTTTGAACATGGGCACAGGCTGGTGACCGGAACCACGATACGAATCGTAATATTGTTTTTACCATTGACCCGCTCGCCGATGAAAGTGACTTCGTAGTCCATCAGGCTCTGCACGCCCGAGGCAGGTGCTTTTTTATTGATGAAGAAATAAAATTTCATTTCGATATGGCCTACCACGGCATCGAGCAGGCTGGTCATTTCCGAGAGCATGACCTTGAATGAATCGACGCTGATTTCCCAGTCATGATTATTCAGGATCTCCACGAAACGCGACATGTGTGTGCCTTTGAAATCTTTTGGCAGTGCCACGTACATGTTGAAATTGGCGACAGTGTGTTGCAGCTTGCCTTCACGGTCTTTCACCTGGATAGGATGGCGGATGTCCTTGATGCCGACCTTGTCGATATTGATCGCGCGGTGGTCGTGGCTGCTCTGGACATCGACCATGTCTTCGGATTCAGTTGGTTTTGCATCTATTGCTTCATTCATAGCTGGCTCTCTTCGCTGTATCTAACACAGGCGCGATCGGTTTCCCATAAAGTCACAGCGCTCACCCGAATGGTGTCACTGTTGAGGCGCGACGATATTTCCCGAAACAGGTACGCGGCGATATTTTCTGCGGTTGGGTTCACTTGTTTGAAAGGCTCGAGATCGTTGAGATAACGATGGTCGAGCTCGTCGCCGACCGCATTGGCGGCATTTTTCATTTGCTTGAAGTCAACACCCATGCCGATCTCGTCCAGCGCGGTGGCCACCGCCTCAAGTTCAAGTTTCCAGTTATGACCGTGCATCCGACTGCACGCGCCCGGATAACCGCGCAGAGTGTGCGCAGAGGCGAATTCAGTAACAACTTTCAGCTGGTATCGTGCGGTCATAGACTTCGTTTTCGTAAGGATAATACCTGAGTAAAACAGTAGGATTTTAATGGATGCAGGCTATATAAGCAATTCATCATTTATGTAGCTGCGGATGCGCGCCAGCATGCCGACCGCATCCAGGCCCCATTCAGCCAGCAGCTCAGCGGTTTCGCCGTGCTCGACAAAGCGGTCGGGGAAGCCGAGATGCAGGCGCTTGATGCGGCTGCCGTGCTGGTCAAGATATTCGCTCACCGCACTGCCGGCACCGCCAGCGATGGCATTGTCTTCGAGCGTGACGATCAGTTGATGGCTGGCGGCGATCTGCTCGATACAGGCCGCGTCCAGCGGTTTTACGAAGCGCATATTCACCAGCGTGGCATCGAGCTGGTCGGCGACATCGCGCGCGGTCTGCAGCAGAGTACCGAACACCAGCAGCGCGATCTGCTTGCCCTCGCGGCAGACTTCGGCCTTGCCGAATTCGATCGCCTGCAAGGCTTTGTCTGGCTGTGCTCCGTGTATTAAACCGCGCGGGTAGCGCACTGCACAGGGGCCGTCGTGGAGAAAACCGCTGGTCAGCATGGCGCGGGTCTCGCTCGCATTCGCCGGCGTCATGATCACCATGTTGGGAATGCAGCGCATAAAACTGATGTCATAGGCGCCGGTGTGGGTCGGGCCATCGGCACCGACCAGACCGGCGCGGTCGATGGCGAACAGCACCGGCAGGTTTTGCAGTGCGACATCGTGGATCAACTGGTCATAGGCGCGTTGCAAAAAGGTCGAATAAATCGCGACCACCGGTTTCAGGCCTGCAGAGGCCATGCCGGCTGCCAGGGTCACCGCGTGCTGCTCGGCGATGCCGGTATCGAAATAGCGTTCTGGAAAACGCTGCGAAAATTCTACCAGACCGGAGCCTTCGCGCATCGCCGGGGTGATGCCGACCAGGCGTTCATCGGCAGCCGCCATGTCGCACAGCCAGTCGCTGAAAATATGGGTGTAGCTCGGCTTGCTGGCGGCGGTGCTGCCATGCGCTTCACCGGTCGAGGTATCGAACGAACTCACACCGTGGTATTTACTGGGATCGTCTTCCGCCGGGAAATAACCCTTGCCCTTGCGTGTCACCACGTGCAGAAAACGCGGTCCGTGCTGCTGCGCCAGATTGCGCAGGGTCGGGATCAGCGTGTCCAGGTCGTGGCCGTCGATGGGGCCGAAATAATTAAAGCCCAGTTCTTCGAACAGGGTGCCCGGCGCGACCATACCCTTGACGTGTTCTTCGGTGCGGCGCGCAAGTTCGTGCACCGGGCCCGGCATATTTTCCAGTACGCGTTTGCCGCCTTCGCGGATGGTAGAAAACAGGCTGCCGGAGAGCAGACGCGTGAGATGGTTCGAGAGGCCGCCGACATTGGCCGAAATCGACATGTCATTGTCGTTGAGTACCACCAGCAGATCGGCATCGCTGTCGCCCGCGTGGTTCAGGGCTTCGAAGGCCATGCCCGCGGTCATCGCGCCGTCACCGATGATGGCCACCGATTTTTTGCTCAGGCCGTGCTGGCGGTCGGCGATGCACATGCCCAGCGCGGCCGATATCGAGGTGCTGGAATGGCCAGTGCCAAACGCATCGTAGGCGCTTTCGCTGCGTTTCGGAAAACCGGCAATGCCGCCGCGCTGACGCAGGCGGGCCATGTCCTGTTTGCGTCCGGTGAGAATTTTGTGCGGGTAGGTCTGGTGGCCAACGTCCCAGACCAGATGGTCCTGGGGGGTGTTGAAGACATAGTGCAGGGCAATGGTGAGCTCGATGGTGCCGAGGCCGGCCGCGAGGTGGCCACCGGTGTTGGCGACACTGGCGAGCAGAAAACTGCGCAGTTCGCGCGCCAGCTGTGGCAGTTGTGCGATATCCAGCTGGCGCAGATCAGCCGGGCTTGCGATCGCGTCGAGTAGTGGTCTTGGGGTGCTGTAAGGCATCAGAAATTGCGCTCGACGATATAGGCTGAGAGCTCGCGCAGGGTCTGCGCGCGCTCGCCCATGGGCGCGATGTGCACCAGCGCCTGCTGGTGCTGTTCCAGCGCGCGCTGTTTCGACGCTGCGATGCCCAGTACCGAGGGGTAGGTGGGTTTTGCCTGTGCCATGTCCGAGCCCTGTGGTTTTCCCAGGGTTTCAGTGTCGCCGATGACATCGAGAATGTCATCCACGATCTGGAACGACAGGCCGATGCACTGCGAATAACGGTCGAGCATTTCGAGTTCGGCCGCGCTGGTGTCGGGATTGCACATCGCGCCGAGCAGGATGCTGGCACGGATCAGGGCACCTGTTTTTAAACGGTGCATGGCTTCGAGCTGGTCGAGATCGAGTTCGATGCCCACCGAGGCCAGATCCACCGCCTGACCGCCGGCCATGCCGTGGGCGCCGCTGGCGCGGGTGAGCAGACGCAGCATGCTGATCCGGGTCTCGGCGGGCAAATGAGAGCAGTGTTCATCGGTGAGGATTTCGTAGGCCAGCGCCTGCAGCGCATCGCCGGCGAGGATCGCGGTGGCTTCGTCGAAAGCGCGGTGACAGGTGGGCCGGCCGCGGCGCAGATCGTCGTTATCCATGGCGGGCAGATCATCGTGGATCAGCGAGTAAGCATGGATCATTTCCACCGCGCAGGCCGGTATATCGAGGCTGGCATTATCCACCCCCACGGCTTCGCCCGCGGCATAGACCATCGCCGGACGTATACGCTTGCCGCCACCACCGAGCACCGAATAGCGGATCGCTTCGGCGAGATTGTGTTCCGGCGGGTCGTTTTCCGGCAGGCAGCGGTCTAGCGCTGCGTCGACGCGCTGCTGATAGAGTATCAGCAGCGCCTCAAAAGGCTGGTTGGCAGACATTAATCATCCAGCTCGAAGTTTTTTTCCAGAATCCGGCCGCTTTTTTCTACCAGCTCGGTGACCTTGAGCTCGGCGTTTTGCAATGCCTGCTGGCACTCGGTGGTGAGCGCGATACCTTTTTCGAAACGCTTCAGGCTGTCTTCCAGACTGAGATCGCCCTGTTCCATTTCGGCCACCAGCTGTTCCAGCTCGGCTAGGGCTTTTTCAAAATTCAGCGGTTTTTTCGCAGCCATGGGTATTCCAGTATTTTCACGCGGGGACGGTACGTTAGCGGACAAATCGGGCGCTGGCAAGCCGCCAGAAAGGATAAAGTCGACCGCAAAGGCGCAAAGGCCGCAAAGAAAAACTTTTTGATATTAAAAGCTACAAGCTTGAACCACAGAGACACAGAGAGCACAGAGGAAACCGATTGTTTTTAAAACACAGTCTTAGTTTTTCTCCGTGTCCTCTGTGTCTCTGTGGTTCAGTTTCTGGGTTTTAAGTTTTTACCCAATATTTACTTTGCGGCCTTTGCGCCTTTGCGGTGAATATCTTTTACAGTGATCCTTAGTCCAGGTTAATCGCAGCTTCCATGAGTTCGCTGACGCGTTGTACCGGGATGAGTTTTAGTCCTTCGATGCGGTCATTTTTCGGGGGCATATTGGCTTTCGCGATGATCGCCTGTTTGAAGCCGTGTTTCGCGGCTTCGCGCAGGCGTTCCTGGCCGTTGCTGACCGGGCGGATTTCGCCGGCGAGGCCGATTTCACCAAAAGTGAAACAGTCGTTGGCCAGCGGCTTGTCGCGATAGCTCGATAGCGCGGCCAGCACCAGGGCGGTATCGGCCGAGGTTTCGGAAACACGGACACCGCCGACGACATTGATGAATACATCCTGATCGTACATCGCGATGCCGCCGTGGCGGTGCATCACCGCGAGTAGCATATTGAGCCGGTTCGGATCGAGGCCGAGACTGACGCGGCGCGGGTTCGAGCTGTGGCTGTCATCGACCAGCGCCTGCAGCTCGATCAGCAGGGGGCGGCTGCCTTCGCGGGTGACGGTAATAATGCTGCCCGCCACCGGGGTTTCGTGGCGGGAAAGAAAAATCGCCGAGGGATTGCTCACGGTTTTCAGCCCGGTCTCGGTCATGGCAAAAACACCGAGCTCGTTGACCGCGCCGAAGCGGTTTTTGATCGCGCGGATGATGCGGTAGCGTTCACCCTGATCGCCTTCGAAATAGAGCACGGTATCGACCATGTGTTCGAGCACGCGCGGCCCGGCGAGGGTGCCTTCCTTGGTGACATGGCCGACGAGGAATAAGGCGGTGTTGGTCTGTTTTGCAAAGCGCACCAGTTGCGCCGCGCTTTCGCGTACCTGGGCGACCGAGCCGGGTGCAGACTGCAGGCTTTCGGTATACACCGTCTGGATCGAATCGATCACCATGATGCGAGGTTTGTGTTCCATCGCCAGGGTGGTGATGGTCTCGACGCAGGTCTCGGACAACAGCTGCATGTTTTTACCGGAAAGACCCAGTCGGCGCGCGCGCAGACTGACCTGCTGTAAAGATTCTTCGCCAGTGACATAGAGGCAGGGCAGCTTGTCGGCCAGCAGCGCGAGGGTCTGGGTGAGCAGGGTGGATTTGCCGATGCCCGGATTACCGCCGATCAGGGTCACCGAACCGTGCACCAGGCCGCCGCCGAGGACACGATCGAGTTCGCTGATGCCGGTCGAGATGCGTGCTTCTGCCACGGCAGAAATATCATCGAGCAAACGGATCTGCGACTGGCCGGTTTTGCCGGCGAACCCGGCGCGCTTGTGCGTGCTGACTTCGATGCTTTCGACCAGGGTGTTCCAGGCGCCGCAATCGCCGCACTGGCCCGACCATTTGTTATGGCTGGCACCGCAGGCGTTGCAGGCATAGAGGGTTTTTGCTTTGGCCATGCGCGTGAAGGATTATTTCTGCAGTTTGGCAGTATTGTTGTCGACCGGTTCGTTTTCTGTCATCGGTCTGAGTTTCGCCATCTGTACAGCGCTGCTCGAAGTGCGGGTGATTTCGATCGGCACCTCGTTGATCATCAGGCTGGTACCCGGCTCGGGTATCATTTCCAGATGTTCCAGAATCAGGCCGTTGAGTGTTTTCGGCCCATCGGTGGGCAGGCGTATGCCGAGGTGGCGATTGACCTCACGGATATGGGTGCTGCCGTCGACCAGGTAACTGCCGTCGCTTTGCAGATGGATGGAAGTATTGCGCGCCGAGGCATCGGTGGTGAACTGGCCGACGATTTCTTCCAGGATATCTTCCAGCGTGACCAGCCCCATGATGCTGCCGTATTCATCGACCACCAGTCCGGAACGGCGGCGGTTTTTCTGAAAATTAATCAGCTGTTGGGTTAACGGTGTGCCTTCGGGAATAAAGTAGGGCTCGCGTAGCTGTGCTTTGAGCGTGTCGATGTCGAGCTCATCGCGCGACAGCAGGTTGAGCACCTTGCGTAGATGCAGCATGCCGACGATGTTATCGATGCTGTCTTCAAACACAGGAACACGGGTACGCTGACTGTTGGAAATCTGGCGCTCGATATCGATCCAGTCTTCGCCGAGGTCGATGCCGGTGATATCGCTGCGTGGGATCATGATGTCTTCGACGCTGGTGTTTTCCAGGTCGAGAATGCGCAGCAACATATCCGAGTGCTGCTTGGGCATCAGGTGACGGGCTTCGTTGACCACGGCACGCACTTCTTCGGTGTTAATGGTTTCTTTGTGGCCTTCTTCGGCATTGATCCCGACCAAAAAGAGCACGCGGTTGGCGATGGCATTCACCAGCCAGACCAGAGGATATAAAATTTTTAACAAGGGGGTATAGATATAGGCTGCGGGAAAAGCAAAGCGTTCCGGTCGAAGTGCGGCCATGGTTTTGGGTGCAACTTCAGCGAACACCAGCACGACGAAAGTAAGAATGCCAGTAGCGATTGCGATACCCGCTTCCCCGTAAAGCCGCAGCGCGATAATGGTGGCAATCGACGAAGCCAGAATATTGACAAAGTTATTGCCGAGCAGAATCAGGCCGAGCAGACGGTCCGGGCGTTTCAATAAACGGCGTGCCAGAATCGCACCGCGATGGCCTTTCTCTGCCATGGTTTTCATGCGATAACGGTTGAGCGTCATCAGGGCCGTTTCGGAACCGGAAAAAAATCCTGAGAGCAGGATCAGTACGCCAAGAATAGTAAACAGAATGCTTAAGGGTATGTCGTTCAAGGCGTACTCTTACTTAGTGTGAATAAATGCAGTATGGAAATTTTAATTTATGCCGAGGATGACTTCGAGCACGAATTTGCTGCCGAAATAAGCCAGCATCAGACTGATGAATCCACCCAGGGTCCAGCGAATCGCAGTGCGCCCGCGCCAGCCCAGTAGCCAGCGACCGACTAATAGCAAATACACACCAGGCCAGAAGCGATAACACGGTTTTATGCACCAGGTGCTGGGCAAACATGTTTTCCAGAAACACCAGGCCGCTGATTAGCGAAATGCTGAGGAAGATGAAACCGATAATGATGGTTTCGAAGAGCAGCGATTCCATGGTGATTAAGGGTGGCAGCAGACGGATCATGCCGCCTGGCTGATGACGGTGCAGGTAATTGTTCTGCACCCAGAGGGCGATCGCGAGCATCGCCGCCAGCGCCAGCACGCTGTAGGCGATGAGCGAAGTCAGGATATGAAAAATCAGGCTGTGTGAACTGCCCGGTGGCAGCAGATGGCTGGAAAATTCGGTCATATCGATGAAGAGGCTGAGTGCCGCGAGCGGCATCACCAGGATGCCCAGCATTTCCACCGGGTGGCGCAACGCCGAGGCCAGGGTGAACAGGGTGATGAAGGCAGCGATCAGCGAGAGTGCAGTGTAAAAACCGATATTGATTCCAATCGGGGTGACCATACTTTGTTCGAGGATATAAATGTGTGCCACCAGGGCGAGGAAGCCGGGCAGCAGCGCCGTGGTCTTGCCCAGCGTTAGCATCGTCGGCGACTCGCGCAAACGCATCAACAGGGTGAGGGTGCAGACCAGGTACAGGCTGATCGCGGTCAGGGAAGCAATAAGATTTATCATCGTGGTTTATACTGTTCTTTCTGGTGTAGGCTTGCAATGTGAACCGGATCACAAATAATCAATGACCAGCAGGTGTGTTCAGACTGCAAAGCAAAGCCGCATGTTAGCATCAGACGCTGAAATGTTCTAAAGGTTGAGTGTATGAAAGTACGCGTGCTGGGATGCAGTGGTGGCATAGGCCGGGGGGTGGCCACCACCTCTTTTCTGGTCGACGATGATATCCTGATCGATGCCGGCACCGGGGTCTGTAACCTCACGCTCGCCGAAATGCGCAGGATACGCACGATTTTCATCAGCCACTCGCATCTTGATCACATCGCCTCCGTGCCGCTGCTTGCAGATACCCTGTTCGATTCTCTGATTGGCCGCCCTTTGCAGGTCTATGCCCAGCGCAATACTATCAAAGCTTTGCGCGATCATATTTTCAACTGGTCGATCTGGCCGGATTTTACCGTGCTGCCGCACAGGACCAATGCCGTGCTCAGTCTCAATGCGATGAAGCCCGGTGAAGTGCTGGCAATCGATGGCCGTAAGATCGAAATGATCACTGTCAACCATGCGGTCCCCGGGGTCGGCTATCGTGTCGAGTCCGCGGGCCGGGCCTTTGCTTTCAGTGGTGATACCACCAGCAACGAGAACCTCTGGGTCAGCCTGAACAAACACAAACGCCTGGACCTGCTGTTCATCGAAACCGCGTTTGCTGATGAAGACATCGAGCTGGCGCGGGTGGCATTTCATTATTGCCCGGCCCTGCTCGCCAGAGATCTGCCCAAGCTGAAGCACAAACCCAGAGTCTGTATTTCCCATCTCAAGCCGGGTGAAGAAAAACTGATCATGAAACAGTGCCGGGCGGCATTGCCTGACTGGGATCTGCAGCAGCTGAAAAGCGGCGACATTTTCGAGCTTTGAATAAAGTTGGCAGTTGCGAACAGATAGTTGGCAGTTGGCAGTCAGCAGCGAAAACATGGGTTACCGCCAGAAACATGCGGGAATGACGCCGTTGTTTTGCTTTTGCTGCCAACTGCCGACTGATAACTGCCAACTATCTGTTAGCGACTGCCAACTGCCAACTGCCAACTCCGCCGAGTAAGGTATAATCAGCTGACTTTATAAACCATCCTTACAAAGATTCTATGTTCGACAATCTCAGCGAAAGACTCGCCGCCACCGTCCAGAAGCTCAAAGGCCAGGGTCGGTTAACCGAAGCCAATATCGAAGACGCGCTACGCGATGTCCGCCGCGCGCTGCTCGAAGCTGATGTCGCGCTCGCCGTGGTGCGCGAATTCATCGCCGAGGTCAAGCAGAAGGCGCTGGGCGCGGATGTACTCACCAGCCTCAGCCCCGGCCAGGTGTTTATCCGCATCGTCAATGACGAGCTGGTCAGGCTCATGGGCGAACACAACGAAGCCCTGGATCTGGCCGCGCAGCCACCGGCGGTGATCCTGATGGCGGGCCTGCAGGGCGCGGGCAAGACCACCACCGTGGCCAAGCTGGCGAAGCATCTGCGCGAGCGCCACAGGAAAAAATCTCTGCTGGTGAGCTGCGACATCTACCGTCCTGCCGCCATCGAACAGCTGAAAACCCTGGCGGCGCAGATCGATGCCGAGTTCTTCCCCAGCGATATCTCGCAAAAACCCGAAGCTATCGCACTCGCTGCGCTGGATTATGCCCGCCGCCACTATATAGATGTTGTGCTGGTCGATACCGCCGGCCGTTTGCACATCGATGCCGAGATGATGGCCGAAATCCAGCAGATCCACGCTGCGGTGAAACCGGTCGAGACTTTGTTCGTGGTCGATTCCATGACCGGTCAGGACGCCGCGATCACCGCGAAAGCCTTCAATGATGCCCTGCCGCTGACCGGGGTGATCCTCACCAAGACCGATGGCGACGCCCGCGGCGGTGCCGCGCTCTCGATCCGGCAGATTACCGGCAAGCCGATCAAATTCATGGGCGCGGGCGAAAAAGTCGATGCGCTTGAGGCTTTTCATCCAGAACGCGTCGCCTCGCGTATTCTTGGCATGGGTGATGTGCTGTCGCTGGTAGAAGAAGTCCAGCAGAAAACCGACCACGCCAAAGCCGAAAAACTCGCGAATAAGGTCAAAAAAGGCAAAAGCTTCGATTTCAATGATTTAAGAGACCAGTTCGAGCAAATGCAGAATATGGGTGGCATGGCTGGGCTCATCGACAAATTGCCGGGTATGGGCAAGATGTCGGCGCAAATCAAAGACAAGGTCAATGACCGCGAAATCCGCCGTATGATCGCCATTATCAACTCCATGACCGCGAAAGAGCGCTCTTTCCCCGATATCATCAAGGGTTCACGCAAAAAACGCATTGCAACTGGCTCGGGTCTGCAGGTTCAGGACGTTAATCGGCTGATGAAACAGCAGCTGCAGATGAAGAAAATGATGAAAAAAATGTCCAAAGGCGGCATGGCGGGGATGCTACGGAGCATGAAAGGCCAGCTTCCACCCGGTATGGGGCCGGGATTTTAATAAGCATCCGTGTACAGTTCTGTTAATTCAGCTTGATCTACTTCGATGTTATTGGTGTACATTAATTGACATTGTACATGCAGCGTGTACACTTATACTTAATGTACATACGAGTTGCGTGGCGCCTGGACGCACGCTGAATAGCAGAAATGATAAATGAAAATCATATACTTACAGAAGCGCTTGCTGCATTCCGCGTAACCACCGGCCTGGAAGCTGAATTAATAGCTGAAGACATCCGCTTGCCTCAGGGTGTGGCTGACGCAGAAATTCGTCTCGCCAATGCGCCACCGCTGCTGGCCGAAGTTAAAAAAACACTGAGACCGGCGACGCTAGGTGCAGCGCTGGTACAGCTAGAACGCTACCAGCGGCCTGGGGTGCTGGTGGCCGCATATGTCACTCCGAAAATGGCGGACACGCTGCGCGCACGTGAGGTAGCGTTTCTGGATATGGCGGGTAATGCTTACCTGAAAACACCCGATACTTTCATTTTTGTCACGGGCAGGAAAAAACCTGAACTGCTCGGAACAGATGAACCCAACAGGGCATTTCGAGCAGCAGGGCTCAGAGTTATTTTTACATTGTTAACTACGCACCGGATGCTAGCGGTGCCAACCCGACAAATCGCCTACCACGCAGGTGTTGCCAATGGCACAGTGGGTAACACCATCAAGGATCTTGAGCAGCTGGGTTACATTTATAGAAGCAAAACAAAAGGCCTGGTACTGGAAAATCGCGACAAGCTCATCGACAACTGGGTGGATGCCTACCCCCGCGAGTTGCGCCCAAAACTGAAGGCACAGCGATTTCATATTTTGCATCCGGACTGGTGGAAAGAGTTCGACTACGACCGTTGGGAAAAACAACAGATGTGGCTGGGCGGGGAGCCCGCTGCCGCCCTGTTGACCAAACAACTCTACCCGGAAAAAATCACCGTCTACGGCCGTCCGGATTTCGCCAGACTGGCAAAGATCATCGAGCAGCCTGCACGCGATGAAAAAGGCAATTTTGAGTTGCTTGAGCCGTTCTGGAATTTGGAATTTGAGCAATATCACGAGGTGCATCGCCTGTGCCCACCCTTGCTAATCTATGCCGATCTGGTGGCAACCAGTGATGCACGTAATATCGAAGTTGCTAATATGATCAGGGAACAATATCTACGTGGCTGAGCATAATGTCGAAGTCGATGACGCTTTTTTTGATGTGCTGTCAATTTTTTCTGAGGCGGCAAAAACAATCCATGCAGACTGGCTGGTTGTCGGCGCTACCGCGCGCATCATGCTACTGGAAAAACTCTATGGCCTGCCGCAAGGACGAGCTACACAGGATATCGATTTCGGCGTACAGGTCGGTGACTGGGAACAATACAGGGCGCTGTGTGAATTGCTGACAAAACAGGGTGTCGTCGCCGCTCAGCGCAATCCCACCAAACGTTTCAGAACAAAACAGGACAGGGTATTCGATCTGGTACCCTATGGCGGCGTCGAAGACAAACAGGGACGAGTGTTCTGGCCGCCCGAGCATGATGATGTCATGACCGTGCGCGGTTTCGACAGTGCCGCGCACGATGCCATTGCCGTCACAGTGAACAAAGCATTAACAGTGCCAGTCGCCAGCCCGCGCGGACTGTGCGCACTCAAACTGTTCGCCTGGCAGGAACGACACACGCAGCACCCCGGCAGGGATGCACAGGATATTGCCTACATCATCAGGCATATTGAAGCGCTGTACCCGGCAGACAAGCTGTTCAATGAACATATTACAGCAGTGGAGCAGGCTGACTATGTCATCCAGCATGCAGGCATGTTTCAGTTGGGGATAGAAACGGCAGCTATACTGACAAGCGAAGAGCAGCAATTTCTGGCAACCTTCATCGCAGCTGAGCTGGCGCAAGAGGATGATTCGGTATTTTGTAGAGAGATCCAGCGTTATACGGGTACAACAATAAGCACCACAATAGAATTTATACAATATTTTCATAGCGGACTGACGAACATATGATTCTGGTAAAGAGATTATTTGTGGATACGAACATGCTAGCGCTGGAGAGCTTCGGCAGTTATTGAAATGTCAAAATTCAACGAAGACACCAGAGTAAAGATACCCGCAATACTGCACTTGGCCAGATTGGGTTATGACTCCCTGTCGCTGAAGGACGCGACGTGGGATGAGTCCAGCAACATATTCCCTGAGATATTCAAAGACAGCATTAATTCGCGACTGGCTCCTCCCCGTGCTAATGAACGGCCAGGTGACAATAAAATAGCCTTCACACCGTATGACTATTAGCCAACCAGTTCGCCAAAATAGGCCTATAATCTGGTTGACAAAAGTTGACAGACAGGTAGAATTCGCCACCAATGGATAAGATACTAAATCTCGGTAAAATTAGCACCGCCATGGAGCAGGTCGGAGTATCACCCGCAGCAATCGCCAAACAATTAGATGTTTCTCGCGAATCGGTTTCCAAGTGGTTATCCGGTAAATCCCTGCCCCGTCCTGATAAACTGCTGCGCCTGGCGCTTGCGCTCAACCTCAAGCTAGATGAGCTAGTGATCAGGGCCATAGACCCGGCAGAACCGGTTATCGCCTTTCGAAAACGTGGCAACAGCAAGACTACAGAGACGCATATAGCTCGCGCAAAAGATATGGGGCGCATGCTGTCCGAGCTTGTACCCTATTTGCCCTATGATCTGCTGGTACAGCCTGCCACACTCAAAAATCCGACTACCGATTACGGCTACATCCAGCAGGTGGCGGCGAAGATTCGTGCCGAGATTGGCGTGACACCAGATGACGAACTCTCATTCAATCATCTGATTAAGAAGTTCAACGACCTGCAAGCGGTAATCATCCCTGTGCTGTGGGGCAAAAAAGTTCAGCATGAAAATGCACTGCACATTTATCTGCCTGACAGCATGACGACCTGGGTGTATCTGAACCTCGATGTCGAAGTGCATGACTTCAAGTTCTGGATGGCACACGAGCTGGGCCATGTTCACACGCCCGAGCTGCGCGGCGCGCAGGCGGAGGACTTCGCCGATGCGCTGGCGGGGGCTTTGATTTTCCCAGAAACACTGGCGTCAATGGCGCACGATGCTGTCATGCGCGCGCGTACCGATAAGGGGCGAGTCGCCAAAATCCGGGAGTTCGCAGATTGTTACAAAATCTCGATGATTTCTGTTTACTACGAAATCAATAAATACGCATCTCACCATAATCTGGAGACCGTCAATCTGGATAATGGTGCTTTGTTTGGTGCAAATACCAATTTCAATAAATTGTATCCCACGGTAAGCCAGATACTTTTCGATACTGATACG
>Ga0214472_10002701_pt1 | contig 18944 bp, 20 predicted proteins | sample RVTome_6_FD_207662 | JGI IMG/M metagenome (GOLD analysis project Ga0214472, IMG submission 207662) | Soil microbial communities from uranium-contaminated site in the Upper Colorado River Basin, Wyoming, United States - RVT140D175 | ecosystem: Environmental > Terrestrial > Soil > Contaminated >...
ACATTTTCCAGTTTATGGTGTATATATTCCAGCTGGTCAGCCATATTCTCAACTTTCTGTTCAAACAATGTGACCAGTAATTCCTGTGGGGAGTGTGCTGCTACCTGTCCCCGCCGTGCCCGCATACGCAACAACCGGAAATCCGCAAGCTCAGATTCACGAATCGTAATGAGGCGCTCTGGCTGGAGTATGCAGGCCACAGTCACAGTTGAGTGGCGGCCTTCACTTTGCGAAAGAAACAGGGAATGCACATGGATGCCAGCGGAATCCACAAAATACCGCGCTGAAGATTCGATCTCCTCTACATCATCAGTTTCCGGCAGTTCGGTACGCAGCAGGTCTTCCAGTAAATTGCTTTCATCTTCACTGGATTCATATGCATCAACCCACGATGCAGCGGTAATGGCAGCTTTGAGATCCGGTCCTTCTGCAACCTTTTCTCTCAGCGTGCCATTTTCAATGTTGAAGATTCTGAGCATGTGTCGTTTACCGGCTGGTTACGCAGTTGCAGCTGCCTCCTGCTGATAATAGCGCATCAGGATTTCTGCTACTTCCGGGCGTGCAAATTCCTGTGGCAATGGCTGGCCTGCAGCCAGCATATCGCGTACTTTGGTTCCTGACAGATTTACAAAATCTTCAGGCGTGTGGTCCGGTGCATCACGCATCATCACTACCTTGTGCAGTTTCTTCGAATAGGCCGTGTTGTCAGCACCGAAAATCTTGATCAAAAGCGCATCGTCCGGGACTGTTTTGAAAATTTCCTGCGCATCAAAGGGGCCGTAATAACTGCCGACACCCGCATGATCGCGGCCAACGATTAAATGTGTGCAGCCGGAATTCTGCCGGAATACTGCATGCAACACAGCCTCACGCGGGCCGGCATACAACATGTCAAAACCATAACCCGTCACCATGACCGTATTGGGCGGGAAATACAATTCCACCATTTTGCGGATCGCGGCATCACGCACATCCGCCGGGATATCACCTTTCTTGAGTTTACCCAGCAACATATGAATCAATATGCCATCAGCATTCACTGCAGCGCTGGCCATCTTGCACAATTCTTCATGGGCGCGATGCATGGGATTGCGGGTCTGGAAAGCAACAACCGTGTTCCAGCCCCTGGATTTGATTTCATCGCGGATCTGTACTGCGGTACGGAAGGTGTCCGGGAAGTCCTTTTCAAAATAACTGTAATTCAATACTTCAATCGGACCGGAGATGATGTACTTGCCCGCACTGGTGAAAGTGGCAACTCCCGGGTGTGCCGGATCCAGGGTGCCAAATGTTTTTTCCGTCATGAGCTTCAACTGGTCTGCGGAAATCTCTTCAATGGCATCCACCTGCTGTATGGCCAGCACCGGATTTCCTTCGACATTCGGGTCAAGCAGGGCAATGCGCTTCGCGCCCTTGATGGAATCAATATTATCTGTTCTGTTCACAACCGGAACCGGCCAGAACAAACCATCTGTAGTCCGCATTTTTTCGGCAATGCTGATGGCATCAGCCAGATTCATATAACCAGCCAGCGGGGTGAAATATCCTGCACCCAGCATCACGGCATTGGCAGCCGCAGCAGAGTTAGCCAGCAGGCCCGGTAATCCCCCGGCTTCCTGGATCAAATCTGCATGACGTTTTTTATCTTCTATAATCAGTGGCCTCAGCACATCGGAACCGTGCGGTTTTATCATCTTTATTTCTCCTGAATACGCTAATATAGGCTGGCCCTGTGAACACAGGACCTAAAATGGCCGCTAACAATAACTTGCTGGCAGATAAATTCAAGGATTTCCGGTTATTTTCAAGTAATCTGCCCTGAACTGGAACATTTCCAGCCCAGATATTATGATTCATTCACAAAATCAATAAAGAAAGGAGGATTCGACATGGCTGGCAAAGTAACAACAGTTGCACAAATGGACCCCGCCAAAAAAACTTCAGCTATCGTAGGGCCTGACAGCGATGAGGCAACAGTCGCCATGGAACAGCAGGACAAGAAATGCTACTGGAATGATGAAGCGTTCGATGATGGGGACCAGGTGACACTTGGTGATGAATGTTACGAGTGTAGTTACTCTAAATGGATAATGATCAGGGGTTAATCCCTGTCTCTTTCCGCCGGGATTTCCCGGAAACTGTAAGTGTTTCCCTGCCTGATGATGTCCCCGGTATGTAACCGGAAATCGCCGGACTGTGTATCCTGGAAATAAAATTTCAGGGTCTGGTGCACTGTAGTAAATGCCAGTTGGTCCCATGGCACATCTGATTCAGTAAATAACCCCACCTCAAGACTCTCCGCGCCGGGCGAATAATCAAGATCCAGCAATTTCGACCGGAACATCAAGTACACCTGATTTACATGCGGCAGATTAAATACAGCATATAAGTCCAGCACCTTGACCCTGGCATTGGCTTCTTCCAGCGTCTCGCGCACGGCCGCCTCCAGGCTGGTTTCTTCCAGTTCCATATAACCCGCTGGTAATGTCCAGTAGCCCAGCCGGGGTTCAATCGCACGTTTGCATAACAATATTTTGCCCTGATACTCCGGAATACAACCTGCGACTACCTTGGGATTTTGATAATGCACAGTCTGGCAAGATGTACACACATGCCGGGGCCGGTTGTCATCCGGCGGTATAATTAATGTGATCGTTGCGCCACACTGGCTGCAGTAATTCATGATTAAGATTAATTTTTTAATAAAGGCTTTAGATTGGGCCAGACATTTTCCAGCATCATGGATTGAGCTTCTGCCGTGGGGTGTATGCCGTCACTCTGCATCAAGTCAGGATTATCACCGATGCCTTCCAGAATAAACCTGCCGAGATAAACACCTTCCTGTTCTGCAATCTGATCATAACTGCTTCGTATTTTATCGTTGTAGACTTTTCCATAATTCGGGGGAAGATGAATCGGGATTAATAATACTTCGGATTCTTTCTGCCTGAGCGCACCGGTTATTTCAGCCAGATTGGTCAGCATTTCATCAGGTGACAATCCCCTCAACCCGTCGTTACCACCCAATTCAACAATAGTGATGTCCGGTTTTACAGACTCCAGCAGATTATTCATGCGAACCTTTGCACCGGCCGTGGTCTCACCACTTATGCTGGCATTAATAACTGTGTATTCATAATCTGCTTTAGCCAGCCGCTGTTCCAGCAAGGATACCCAACCCTGTTGTAGGGACATGCCATAACTTGCGCTCAGGCTGTCACCCAGAATCAGCAAGGTTTTGTTACCGGCGAAAACAGGTAAACTTGAAACAAACAATAATATCAATAAGGTCAATCTGAACATGAATCACTCCTTAGCAGGGATTGTGCAGGCAAAACAACTCGGAAAACAAGTCACCAGCCCGGCAGGCCAGTTAACCATACTTCACGATATCAATCTCACCATTAATGGTGGTGAAAGTATTGCGATTGTGGGCGTTTCCGGTTCCGGCAAATCTACCTTGCTTGGACTGCTGGCAGGCCTGGACATTCCCACACAGGGCAATGTTATTTTGAACGGGTCTGATCTTGGACAACTGGATGAAGACGGACGGGCACATGTGCGCAAACAATATGTCGGTTTTGTGTTCCAGTCATTCCAGTTATTGCAAAGCCTGACTGCACTTGAAAATGTCATGCTGCCACTGGAACTTGCCGCCAATGAACGTTCAGGGGAAATTGCAGAACAACGGCTGGCGGAAGTCGGTTTGTCCGATCGGCTGCATCATTATCCGAACCAGCTGTCCGGCGGTGAACAGCAACGTGTTGCCATTGCCCGTGCGTTTGCCGGGCAGCCAAAAATATTGTTTGCCGACGAACCCACCGGGAACCTCGATGAAGCTACAGCTGACCGGATTATCAAACTGCTTTTCAAACTCAACAAGGAACACGGCGCCACACTGGTGCTGGTGACCCACGATCAGAATATTGCCCGGCTGTGTGATCGTAATGTCACTCTTGCTGGTGGCAAGATTGTAATACCCGTTACATGAATATTTTCCGGTTTGCACTGAGGGGATTGATACGCGATCTGCGTTCAGGTGAACTGCTGATGATCCTGATAGCTATTTTTATTGCTGTCACCGCACTCACCACCGTTGGTTTTTTTACTGATCGTGTACAAAAAGCAACCGAGCAACAGGCAACTGAACTGCTTGCCGCTGATCTTGTAATTAGAACCAGAAATCCAATAGAAGACACATTAATTAACAGCGCACATGATTTTGGATTGCTGACGACACGCACAGTAAGTTTCCGCAGTGTGGCGGTGGTGGGAGACAACCTGCAACTGGGTGAGATCAAAGCCGTTGAATCCGGTTATCCGATCCGCGGCAGTTTGCGTACCAGCGATACATTATTTGGAGAAGAGAACACCGTCAGCGATATTCCTGAATCAGGCACTGTCTGGGTAGATGCACGCATGTTGCAGAATCTCGGTATTGATATCGGCGGCAGGATAAACCTGGGTTCTTCAGAATTTATCGTGACACGGGTACTGACCTATGAACCGGATCGTGGCGGTGATCTGTTTAATATTGCTCCGCGTGTATTAATGAACCTTGCTGATCTGCCAGCAACAGGATTGATTCTGCCCGGCAGCCGGGCCAGTTACCGGTTATTACTGGGTGGTGAACAGGATGCACTGGAAAAATTCAGACAATCGATCAATCTCACGGAAAAAGATGGCGTCAGAATACAGAGCATCCGTGATGCCCGTCCCGAACTGAAAACTGCATTGGAGCGCGCCGAACAATTTCTGGGGCTGGCAGTATTGATCAGCATCGCGCTGGCCGGACTTGCGATCTCGATGTCAACGCAACGTTATGTCACCCGGCATTTTGATCATTGCGCGATCATGCGCTGTCTGGGCACGACACAAAAATCCATTCTGCAGATTTATCTTGGCCAGTTATTCATGCTGGCGCTGCTCGGCAGCATTCCGGGTTGCATTGCCGGTTATCTCGCACAAGGTGCATTGACTTCTCTGATGGCGGGAATTTCACAAAGTGCGTTACCGGAACCCGGTATGTTGCCATTGCTGCAAGGGTTGTTAACCGGACTGATTACCGTACTCGGTTTTGCCACTCCGCAACTGCTGCGATTAAAAAATGTTTCTCCCCTGCGTGTGTTGCGGCGTGACATGGCGCCGATGCCGGCAAGTGGTATTACAACTTATGGTCTCGCAATACTGGCACTGGCATTGTTGACACCATGGCAATCAGGAAGACTTGCGTTGACAATTTATACGCTGCTGGGTCTGGTCATCACGGCTGTACTTTTGGTCCTCGGCGCAAGACTGCTGATCTACATTATCAATCACACACGCGCTCGTGCCAGTGTCGCTATTCGTTATGGTCTCGCCAATATTGCACGGCGCTCGGGACAAAGCACAATTCAGATTCTTGGCATTGGCCTCGGCATCATGGTGATGTTGTTACTGACACTTGTCAAAACCGATCTGATCGACAGTTGGCAGAGCAGACTCCCTGAAAAAACACCAAACTATTTTTTGATTAATATCCAGCCGGATGATGTAGATGAAATAAAAAACTTTTTTCATGCTCACCTAAAACCCGATGATAAATTCCCGGCCGTGTTTTACCCCATGATTCGAGGACGCCTGACTCACATCAATGATCAGATGGTTGATCCCGATAGTTATGTTGATGACCGGGCACAACGTCTGGCCTCACGTGAATTTAACCTGTCACAAACATCCACCATCCCTACTGATAACCGTCTGGTGGAAGGAATGTGGTGGAAAGATGATGAAACAGAAACTGTATTCTCGGTAGAAGAAGGCATTGCAGAAATACTGGGCATCAAACTCAATGACAGGTTGACCTACTCCATTGCCGGTCAGGAAGTCAGCGGCAAGGTCTCCAATCTGCGCTGGGTAGAATGGGATTCGTTTAATGTTAACTTCTTTGTGGTTGCCAATCCCGGCACTTTTGATAATCATCCGGCTACATACATTACCAGTTTTTTCCTGCCGCCTGAGAACAGGCAACTGCTAAGCGAACTGGTACGCACATTTCCAAGTGTCACGGTGTTTGATCTGGATTCGATATTGATCGAAGTGCGGAAGATTATGGATCAGGTCACACGGGCCATTGAATTCGTTTTTATCTTCACCCTGCTGGCCGGACTTATCGTGCTGGCCGCCGCATTGCAAACCACACACGATGAACGCATCAGGGAATCCGCAGTATTGTTCGCGCTGGGCGCGAACCGCAGGCAAATCACAACCAGCTTGCTTGCGGAATTTACATGCATTGGACTCATCGCCGGAATTCTTGCTGCATTTACCGCAACCATTGCCGAAATGATACTCGCCGAGTTTGTATTCAAGATGGATATCGTCATCAATCCGTGGCTGTGGATCGTTGGTCCCGTAGCCTGCATACTGATTATTGTTATTGCCGGACTGCTCGGTACAAGACGTGTGTTGTCGTCACCGCCATTAATTACACTTCGGCAAAATTAGCTTTCTTTTGTCATTTCGAGCGTAGCGAGAAATCTGTATTTAATAATATAAAAAGATTTCTCACTTCGTTCGAAATGACACGATTTATGTATTAATATTCGCTGCAAGTGTAAATAAACTTTGTGCCAAAAAATGATCTGCCCCAAATATAACTATCAGCGCAAACCAGATGACGATGCAGCAGACTGGCAATGCCCGTCCTGCGGTATTGCTTATGCAAAATTTCAGCAATCCTCAGAACCAGCAGCATCTGCTGAACCGGAAGAAAAACCCAAAATGGATTTCAGTTCGGTGCTTATCATCAGCACTGTTCTTTGTGCAATTTTACTGGCCATCAAAGGTTTTGCCGGCGGTGGTGTAAGCATCTTCAACGGTCTGTTACTCATTCCATTTTTTATTTGCATCGTGACCATACTCTCCAGTCTGTTTTGCCACGACATTTACTACTGGAACCGGTGGAAAATGCAATTTGACGCTTATGACAAAAGCCAACACCCGATCATGTACTGGCTTTTGATTGCAACCAGTGTTTTGGGATCAGTCGCTTTTCTGATCTTTTTCTTTATGCTCAAGTGACAAACCGAAAAATTTCGACTAAAGTCATTCGAGTTGAATTCTGTACTGAGGGAATAGTAATGGATACAAAGAATTTCGTAGATCAGACTCAGCAAAGCCGACTGATGTTAAGTCGCCTCTCTGCGTTGTTTGTTTTTTCTATTAGGCTCCCATATTGGAGACTAAGCCATTGTTTTAAATACACCTCGTCATGTTATACACCCGAAAAGCCGGGCGTCAATCCAGCTTTTAGGGGGTCTACTTATAGTTGGACAGACAGGGAAACCACGTGACTGAAGACGCTTTGGATTCGTTTGGCGTCGACCGGGAAGCGATGCGTACCGCCGCGGCTGATTCCAAGCTCAGCTCGATTCGGGAGGAGTTGGCGGGATTCACGTCGGAAACGTTCGCTACCGTCGGCGAGCTACTTCACGTTGGTGGCCACATCATCGGTGAAGACCGGCTCGAGGGGCGGTCTCCGTTCGGACATGGCAATGACGAAACAGTGGCCATATCCATGCTCCTTCGCATCGCGTCCGAGCTCGTATCAGCGAGCAAGGACTTGTTCTTGGACGGACGTCATTACGCCGCTGCGGCCCTCCTCCGGCAGCTCGTCGAGATCGAGTACCTGGCGTGGGCATTCGAGACCAGGGACAAAGACGGCGAGCGATGGCTCCGCAGCACGAGGTCCGAGCGCCAGTCCTTCTTCACGCCGGCAAAACTTAGAGAGGCTGCGGACGGCCGCTTTCGCGGCAAAGACTATGGTTTCCATTGCGAACTCGGCGGGCACCCCGTGCCGGGCGCCGCACTGCTTCTCAAGGATGATGTCGTGGTCGCACAGCTTCTCCTATCTGATCTCCTGGGCCACACTGGCCGGATCTGGGACCACGTCGCAGGTTGGTCAGGGAACAACCACTATGGTAAACACATCCATGCTTTCAACGAGCAGATGGCAACGAGATACGCACAATGGAAGTCGTCAGATCCCCTGGTCACACTTCCGCCCCCCTGAGTCGAAAGCTACCGACAGCTCGCTGTGGGTGGCTGTCCAACAAGCCGATGCAGGCGGACGGCCGCTTCGCGGCCGCCGCTGATCGGCAAGGCGTTAGAAGTAATTACTTAAAATTGAGAAGAATTATGAAAACTAAAATTTATTTATTGTTTCTTTTAATTTTTATTACAGCATGTAAGCAAACATACAGAATTAATCCTGAAGACACATACGATGATAATACATCAATCGACTTGTCGAATAAGGGATTAGTGATATTTGATACAGAATTTTATTACCCAAAGGGATGGGGGGAGGGAGTGCGCCTAGAGGAATTGCATACATATTTTATTAATGTTGATCAAAATAACCCTAATAGGGTTACTTCTGATGGAACAGCGTCGTATGTCTATGATTTTGTAAATCACCCAAATGAAAGATTGCTTTATGGTCTCCCAAAAGCATACGGACTTAGAGGGTATCCATTAAATCCAGGGATATATGTTTTAGCATACTGCGATACAAACTTGGCAATTGAAGGGAGACCGAATCAGTGTCCTTTCAATAGATGGAAATTAAATAGTAAAACCGTAGGATATTTATACTTCAGAGTAATGTCTGGAGATGTTATTAATCTAGGTAAAATAAAACTTTCACATCTTAGAGATTCAGATAACCAGCGTTATTCAGAGCTGGAAATTATAAATAATTCTGATGAAGCCAGTAAATATATAAATAATAACTACCCTAACTATGCGGATAAATTAAAGCATAAATTATTTTTGTTAACCGAAGTGGATCAAAACTATAGTGAATCAAAAAGCAATAGCTTGCCAATGTCGTTTTTTATGACATTACCACAATAGATGCTCAAATTACTTCTAACAAATCATTCCAAGGCGACGGCTTCGCCGCCGCCTGAATTCAACTGTTATGCAAATTCTGACTTGAATTCATGAAGATCGGTAAAACAACAGCACTACTAATATTAGTTGTTACAGTGATGCCAATTATATTATTACCACTTTCAATAGTGTTAATGTCGACGAATGATTTAGATTCTTCGCTTGACAGTCCCTCCCAGAATTTCGATGTATTGTTTAATGTGGGGATTGCAGTCAACACACTAATTTTCATTCTAGCGCTTGGCTATATTGCTTATATGTATATTACCCCTAATGTGCCTCGTGAGAAGAGAGCACTTTGGATCGTAATATTATTATTTGTGAATGTATTCGCCATGCCTTTTTTTTGGTATTGGTATGTATGGTCACCGTCAACGATATCTGGCGACTTGGAGTCAGCCAAAAAAAAGAAAAAAACCATTTTGATCCCAATTCTTATCGGTGTAGCAATTATATCTATATTTCCAATACTCTTGATTTTTCATGCATATAAGCAAGGGCATTCTTATGAGTATTTAGCGGACTTATATCCACCAATAAATATGAATGATTTTTCAGAAATATATTCGGGAACAATATCGATTTCTAGAAGGTATGATAAGGGAATGAGTGCAATATATTTATCAGATGGATTTAAAATTTATACGGGTGATTCCGGTGTCAGATTTACACCAACATTCATCAAAAGTTTTATGTATCGGCCATTAGAAATTCCAATAGCAAATATACATAGCTGTAGTAGACAATGTGGGGGTTCGAAAAGATATTTACTTATACTTGATGAAGCTAATACAGAAATAAGTTTAGAAGATGCGCCAGAATTAGTTGAATGGTGCTGGGTTAATAAGCTTCCGATTCTATCTAGTAATGCAAGAAGAGAATGGCTTTATAATGGAACTGAACTTCCGGACAAAAGTGAGCTTAATCTAACATTGGTCGATAAAGAAACTTATGACTATCATGCAAAGCAATCATGTCTTGGATACTAAAAACAAATATTGCATAACAAGGCGCTCCAGCCGAGTGAACTAGCACCACTTTTGTGAACACTTTAAGCGCACAGTTTTTCATAATTATCCGGCGATTGGTAGTTGATGGAGGAGTGTAATCTCTCCCGATTATAAAACTCAATGTATTCAACGATACGTGCCACAGCCTCGATAATATTGTCAAAATTTTGTTTATGGATCAGCTCGGCTTTCATATGATCGCTCAGGGTCAGTGTTGATTGATACCGCAGTTTTTAAATTCTTTATTATTTCTGAAAATAAATTAATCCAGTCGTAGATCACCCTCTTCTGTCCAAGGTGGATTCACAATCGCAATAAACTGTAATTCTGTTGTTCCGGTATTTTCCAGCCATTGAACCGCATTTGCTGGAATCAGGATGACATCTCCCGGTTTTACATGTTCTGTTTCTTCATCCACATGCATCACACCCGTGCCTGAAAGGATGTAATACACTTCTGTCTGTGCCAGTTTGTGTTTGTACGTTTGTTTGCCTGTCTCCACCCGGGCAACAGCAATGGAATAAGGCAGAATTACCGGATCATTTTCTGGATGCAGAAGTTCACGTAACCGGCAGCCGTCATTCGCTGTGAATTCTTCACAGTCTTTCTGGTTTTTGATGAACACTGGTTTGATCCTCGCAATATTTTCTCTGTAAATGTAATGATAGCTGAACAGTGTATAATCTACCCCCATCCTACCTTCCCCCTGCAAGGGGGAAGGGGATACCGGGCTGGCTCGTTGTACTCGCCGTCCGGAACGACGAATAAAAAAATTACTCATACAATCATTCATGACGAAATTCAGCGGCAATCCGGATTACAAACATGACAGCAAACCCTGCCTGGGTGTGCTGATTACCAATCTGGGCACCCCTGATGCACCTACGCCTTCCGCTGTGCGGCGTTATCTCGCGGAATTTCTTTCTGATCCGCGGGTAATCGAAGTTCCGCGACTGATCTGGTGGTTTATATTGCACGGATACATTCTGCGTACCCGCCCTAAACACTCTGCGAAAATCTATAAAAGCATCTGGACCAATGAAGGTTCACCGCTGTTATCTTTCTCCGGGAAACTGGCCGCAAGCATTCAGAAGGAACTTGGTGAGCGTGTATCGGGACCGGTACATGTTGAACTGGCCATGCGTTATGGAAATCCTTCGCTCAGGTCCGGACTGGGAAAACTGCTGCAGGCGAATGCACAACGCTTATTAATCCTGCCACTCTATCCGCAATATTCCGCGACCACAACAGCATCTACATTTGATGCGGTTACCGGTGTATTGAAAACCTGGCGCTGGATGCCGGAGCTGCGCATGGTCAATCACTATCATGATGATCAGAATTACATTAATGCACTGGCAGTAAGCATCAAGGCGCATTGGCAGCAACGCGGCCGGGGTGAAAAATTGTTGTTTTCCTTTCATGGGATACCAAAGCATTATTTTGAAGCGGGCGATCCTTACCATTGCGAATGTCATAAAACTGCACGGCTGGTCGCTGAAACACTCGGACTGAATGAAGATGAATGGCTGGTGACTTTCCAGTCACGCTTCGGGCCACGTGAATGGCTGCAGCCTTATACGGATGTGGCTTTGAAAGAACTGGCCGGTAAAGGAATCAAGAATGTAAATGTGATTTGCCCCGGCTTTCCCGCCGATTGTCTGGAAACGCTGGAAGAGATCAATATCCAGTACCGGGCATTGTTTCTTGGCAGTGGTGGTGAGGAATTTGATTATATTCCGGCATTGAATGATCGCAGACCGCATGTGCAATTGCTGACAAACCTGCTCCTGAAACATTGCCAGGGCTGGCCCGAGGTTTCACCGGAATGGAATGAAGATGCGATGAATAATGAATTAAATCTCAGGGAGCAGCGTATGCAGAAACTGAAGGGGAAAGCTTCTGGCTAAGTATCATTTCAAATAATTGCTGGCGAATTGGCCTTGTTACCATCTGCACAATATAAAAAAGAGATTGCTTCGCTATGCTCGCAATGACCCAGTCATAAATATATCAAAATATCAAAAAATATAATCTGCTTTATCTGGCGACGTTACCGTTACTTTTATTCATTTTACGACGCATCTTGTCCTGGTACATTTGTTCATCCGCTTTCAGCATCACATCATTGAGGGTGTTGTCCGGATAGTCTCCCTGTGACAATTCAACGATATCGTGATTGACATGACGGCTGCGTGCTGCCCAGCCTATGGATGCTGAAATATTGGTTTCATGCAATTTCGATCTGATGCGTTCTATCAATTGCATGGTTAATGATTCGTCTGCATCAACAATCAGTAGCGCAAATTCGTCACCACCAATGCGTGCAACGATATCGAAGGGCCTGACTACATTACGCAAACATTCGGCCATTTCCTGTATGAGATGATCGCCTTCGGCGTGCCCCCTGTTATCATTGGTGTCCTTGAGTCCGTCAAGATCAACTATCACGATGGAAGCGGGACTGTTATAACGTTGGCAACGTTCTTCTTCAATGGCAATATGCTTATCCCAACCACGGCGATTATAGATCCCGGTCAGTTCATCGATCCGGGATTTTTTCTGTTCGCTAAGTAATTCCTGTGAAATATTTTTTGTCTGTTGTTCCATCTGAAGGATGGTGGACAACACGCGTGCCTGCAGATAGATAAAATCTTTATCTTCTTCTATTTTCTCAGGCTGGGGAGATGGATCAATGGCACAAAGAGTGCCGAACAAGCTGCCATCCGTATTGACAAGAGGTAAACCGATATATGCGGCAATGGGTAACTGTTTGCCGATAGGCACATCAATATAGGCTTTAATATTATTGATATCCGGTGCGATATTCGGGCCCAGGCCCTTGACCATGCGATAGCAGAAAGTATCTGGCCAGTGGAACGTTGTGCCGGGAACAATTGTATAATGATGGTCTTCCGCCACAAGCACTATCCAGTCTTCATCCTGTGTGCGGGTCACCATCCACAAACCAAAACCAAAACGCTGATGTAACAATTTCAATATCGCCTGCGCGGCGTCAACAAACCCCCGATATGGATAGAATGATTTCATATCCAGATACACCTTATTTTTGGCAATATCGCTCACATGAAAATTTCTGAATTTCTTCAGAAGACCTGAGCTGTACTATTCCCCATAAATTGTGATGAAGACCTCCCGGTGAAATCCAGAGTACCGGTGTTCGTAAAGATAGACCCCCTGCCATGTCCCCAACATGAAATGCCCATCGCTAATGGGTAATGTTAGACTGCACTCCGTCAAAATGCTACGGATGTGTGCAGGCATGTCGTCATCCCCTTCCGTATCATGCTGGAATGCAGCATTACCGTCTTTTACCAGCGTACACAAGAATGTTTCGAAGTCCTTGCGAACAGCGGGATCGGCGTTTTCACACAGGATTAGTGAGGCGCTGGTATGCCGGATAAACACATTGCAAATGCCGGTGGTGATACCTGACAGTTTGAGTTGCTGTTCAAGTTGCCGGGTGATATTGGTGGTACCTCTCCCTGTTGTAGTGATGGTGATGGTTTCCTGATAGATCATGGTTTTTTCAGTTACAGTTGCAGTTCAACCCAATTTCAATTTGTCGTTAATCAAGGCAAAAAATCTGTCCTGATTGCGAAACAACCAGCCCAGATGATCACCGCAGGATGCACAAATCGCAATCTGCCAGCGATAACCGGCAAACCAGGTATGTTCCATTGATGCCGGACCCGCAACAAGACAACCGGGCGCATCTCGAAAACAGCCAAATGTAAAAACATAACCGGATGGATTTTTGCAAGTATGCTGATGGGATTCATTGATCGTGATTCTTTCATTATCTGATGTAATGACATGCCCGCATGACTTGCAGCGTAACGTTTTTGCTGTATCCGTTTTTTTCTTTTTTCGAGTGTCCCTGACCACATGCTCATCCGGCTTTACAGTGGCATCAAAAAATTGCAGGGCAAGTGTAAACATGATTTTGATTCAATAATCTTAAAGTATCATTCTGATACCTATCATTAACAACACTACCGCAAACACACGTCTCAAAACATTAACCGGTAACGTATGCGTCAATTTTGCACCCAGCGGCGCAGCAAATACGCTGGTAATACTGATCAGGATCGCGGCAGGCCAGTAAACATAACCGGTACTGCCTTGCGGCAAGCCGGCTTGATGCCAGCCGGTAATAATCAATGTAGCTGCGCCTGTTACTGCAATTGGTAAACCACATGCGGAAGAAGTTGCGACAGCATTTCGAATATGGAGATTGCACCATAATAAAAATGGTACGGTGAGCGTACCGCCACCGATACCAAGCAAACTTGAAACTGTACCTATCACTCCGCCGCTGGCAGCCATGCCGGAAGTACCGGGAAGCGATCTATGTGCAGGCGGTTTTAATCCGAATCCAATCTGGATCGCTACCAGAATTTCAAAAATACCAAAAGCCATGCGCAGACTGTTACTGTGCAGCAAATTCGCAATGATGGCACCGAAGATGGCGCCCACAATAATGCCGGGACCCAGCATACGAACTACCTGCCATGACACTGCCCCATGGCGGTGATGGGCCAATGTGGCTGAAATAGAGGTAAATACGATAGTGGCCAGCGATGTGGCTACTGCCATCTGCATGAGAACATCACCTGGCAATCCCTTGTGGATAAACAGGAATAACAGTGCGGGTACAATGACTATCCCGCCGCCCAGACCCAGCAAACCGCCTGTGATACCGGCAATAACACCCAGTAACAGGTAGGCAAAAAGCATGGCCAGTGTGAGGTCCATCATGGGCAAGGTGCCTGATTATTTGCTTTCGAAAGTGGGTAGAACCTGTCTCATAATTCCCCGCGAACCGCGTTGCTGTGCCCCAAGCCCACGATCAAGGCGCGAGGTGCAGGGAATAGCCGTAGCTATTCCCAAGCCGATTAACGCAGAGCGCGGGCTTGGGGCGCGCAACCCGCAGGGACAGGGCGTTTGCGGCACATCGCTGCGTCACTCGTCGTTCATTTGGAATAACCAAACTTCACTCCTCGCTTCTTGCGCTGCGCCGCAAATGCCACTGTCGCGGCCGCGCGGAATTTTGAGACAGGTTCTATACACTACATATTAATAGGTAAGATGTATAATTAAATCAGTTGCGTATCAATATATAAAACCGGACAATTTCCGGAACAAACAAGAAGTAAAGTAATCCTGTATTCTGAATGCTTTAATTAATTCGTTGAGGTTTCCACGGGAATGTTACGACGTTTTCCATCTGTTGCGCTGTTTGGCGTTTTGTTCCTGCTCCTGCCCGCAGTGGTATCAGCTGTATCTATAGAATATCAACGTAAACAATACCAGGAAGCCAAAAAGGCATTGCAAAAAGGAGACCTTGCCACTTTTAACAAATTAAGCAACACATTAAGGGATTATCCGTTATACCCCTACCTGCGCTATAACTATCTTCAACCCAGATTAACGAGGGACAGCAACCACGAAGTCAGCGAATTCCTCAATGAGTACAGTGAATTTCCGCTGGCAGATTCATTACGTACACAATGGCTGAGACATCTTGCCAGGACCGGACAATGGCAAGCCTATTACGAGAATTACACCACGCAAAGTGAACCGGTGTTTCAATGTAATCATCTCATTTCACGACTGAAGACAAACAATCATACACTGCTGCTGGAAGATATCCGTTCCGTGTGGTTGTCAGGTTCATCCCTGCCTCCGGATTGTGATCCGGTGTTCAAGTTGCTTTACCAGAGTGAACTGTTTACAGACGATCTCGTCTGGCAACGTATACGGCTGGCAATGCAAAACAACAATACCGGGCTTGCTACTTACCTTGGCAGATACCTGGGGAACGATCAAAAACAATGGATGAACCACTGGGTGTCTGTTCATAACAATCCGGACAAACTGACACACAATCCAAAATTTGAAGATACACCGGTTGCCCGTGAGATATTAATCCATGGCATACACCGGCTCGCCGGACAAAATATCAACAAGGCAATCGAACGCTGGGACAATCTACAGTCACAATACGATTTCACACCGGGTGAAATAATGGAAATTGATCGTGTCATTGCAGTTCGGGCGGCAAGGTCAAAACATGCGCGCACAAACGAACTGCTCGATCGGGTGGATGCATTCAACGTCAATGATGACGTATTTCACTGGCGACTGGTAACTGCTCTTGAGGCACTTGATTGGGACAAGTTACGTAAATGGACTGACGGAGTGCCATCTCATGAAGATCTGAAGTTCCGCTGGTTTTACTGGCATGCCCGTGCACTTGAGCAAACAGGTGATGGTGAAAAGGCAAAACGGATTTATGCTTCTATTGCGAACGAACGAGACTATTATGGATTTCTTGCCTCGGATCGACTGGGCATAAATTACAGCATGGGACACAAATCCCTGCCTGATGTGCCTGAAGAAAAGGAAAAAATCAAAAACCTCTCAGGCATACAACGTGCCGACGAATTACGTGCCATAGGTGAAAAACAGCAGGCACGCCGTGAATGGAACCACGCGTTAAAGTTGATGACCAGTTACCAGAAAGAAATTGCTGCAAGACTGGCAGCTGATCAGGGTTGGCATGATGTGGCGATTGTCAGTCTGGGTTCTGCACATTCTTATGATGATCTGGAAGTACGCTTCCCGATTCCTTATCAAACACTGATTGATGAGAACGCGAATAAACATCAGCTGGATCGTGGCTGGGTATATGCACTGGTCCGGGCGGAAAGTGCGTTCATTGAAGACATCAAATCCCCGGCCGGCGCCATGGGCCTGATGCAGGTCATGCCTGCCACTGGCAAGGAAACTGCCAAACGCATGGGCCTGAAAAATTTTCAGGTCGCACATTTGCTTGTAGCTGACAAGAATGTTCCTATCGGCAGCATGTATCTGAGACAAATGCTGGACAGATTTAATGGCAATATGATTCTGGCAACAGCTGCCTATAATGCAGGACCGCACCGGGTCAGAAACTGGCTGCCAGACAGCGATTGTCTTGACTCGGATGTGTGGGTCGAGAGAATTCCCATCAATGAAACACGTACCTATGTACGCCGTGTGATGTTTTTTGCCAGTATATATGACTGGCGTCTGCGCAAGGAAGTCATGCCGTTACATCAGCGCATGGCGATCGTGACACCCTCATCTGATACGATGGTTGCCAGCCTGAGTTGTAAGGGCCCGGCAGTCACCCAGAATTAAAACCATGTTGATCAGGAAAATATGTATGGTTGGCGGTACCGGTTTTGTTGGCAGGACGCTTGCCAATCATCTGGACCGCGAAGACATTGAAGTACGCATCCTGACACGAGATCGTGAACGCCATAAAGATAACCTGATCCTGCTGCCCAATGTTGAACTTGTTCAAACTGATGTTCACGATGTTGAACAACTGAAAAAATATTTTTCGGGTTGTGATGCCGTCATCAACCTGGTTGGCATACTGAATGAACGTGGACGCGATGGCAGCGGCTTCAGGCACGCTCATGTGGAATTGATCCGGAAGATCATTGAAGCTTGCCAGCACGCGCACATCAAACGACTACTGCACATGAGTGCATTGAATGCCGATGCGCAAACCGGAACCAGTCATTACCTGAAAACCAAGGGCGAAGCTGAAGACCTTGCACACCAGGCAGCAGCACAAGGCATCAAGGTCACGAGTTTCCGGCCATCAGTCATCTTTGGCCGTGAAGACAGTTTCTTCAACCGGTTTGCAAAATTATTAAAACTGACACCGTTATTTTTTCCACTGGCCTGTGCGCGTACACGATTTGCACCGGTATTTGTTGGTGATGTGGCCCAGGCGTTTGTGAAAACATTGAAAGATCCAGAGAGTTATGGCCGCCGTTATGATCTGTGTGGCCCAAAAATCTATACACTGGAACAACTTGTCAGATATACCGCTGAATGTACCGGCATCAAACGCCGGATCATTCCACTGAATGATATTCTCTCCAGGATTCAGGCTGCTGTGTTTGATTTTGTGCCCGGCAAGCCATTCTCGACTGATAATTACCTTTCAGCCAGAGTTGACAGTGTATGTAAACACAATGGCCTGAATGATCTTGGCATAACTCCGGTCGCGGTTGAGGCTGTGGTGCCGCAATACCTTACCTATCAATCACAACGTGCCCGGTATAACCAGTTCCGCAGTCATACACACCGCAACCATCCAGTCTGATCTTGCCGGCAAACCCTTGTGCAAGCCCCTGAACACAGGCAAGCTTGAAGAATGTTGAAACAGAAATTTACTGCATGAAAATCTATCAGGTCGGCGGCGCTGTCCGCGATAAATTACTTGGGCGTCTGGTCAAGGATCGGGACTGGGTTGTGGCCGGCAGCACACCGGAAGAGATGGTTGCGCTGGGTTACAAACCGGTAGGCAAGGATTTTCCTGTTTTTCTGCATCCGGAAACCCACGAGGAATATGCACTCGCACGCAGCGAACGTAAGTCCGGAAAAGGTTACAAGGGATTTGTATTTCATACTTCACCGGACATCACTCTGGAAGATGATCTGGCCCGTCGCGATCTCACTATCAATGCGATGGCGGAAGATGAAAACGGAAACCTGATTGATCCATTTGGCGGTGCCAGGGATCTGGAACAGGGTTTATTACGGCATGTATCACCTGCGTTTGTGGAAGATCCTTTACGCGTTTTAAGAGTTGCGCGTTTTGCCGCAAGATTTGGTTTCAAGATTGCAGATGAAACCATGCGACTCATGCAACAGATTAGTGCTTCCGGTGAACTGGATGCGTTAGTAGCTGAACGAGTATGGGCTGAAACAGAACAGGCACTCGGGGAAAAATATCCGGCACGTTATATCCTGGTGTTACGCGCCTGCCATGCACTCAAGGTATTGTTTCCGGAAATCGATCGCCTGTTCGGTGTCCCGCAACCGGAAAAACATCATCCGGAAATTGATACCGGTCTGCATACCATCATGGTATTAAACCAGGCTGCGCGACTGACTGATGATCCGCAG
>Ga0214472_10002702_pt1 | contig 18940 bp, 18 predicted proteins | sample RVTome_6_FD_207662 | JGI IMG/M metagenome (GOLD analysis project Ga0214472, IMG submission 207662) | Soil microbial communities from uranium-contaminated site in the Upper Colorado River Basin, Wyoming, United States - RVT140D175 | ecosystem: Environmental > Terrestrial > Soil > Contaminated >...
GATCCCCTGGGCTATGTTTTAGTCACCATCGCCCTTCTCGGCATAACCTCGGGCACGCTTTATCAGAAGCGATTCTGCCAGGGCATGGATCTGCGTACCGGCGGCGCCATCCAGCTCGGCATCGCCGCCTTCATCATGTGGTTGTTGGCCTCGAACTTCGAAACGATGAATGTGGAGTGGAGTTTCGGTTTTGTCGCCTCCACCGCCTGGCTGGCCTTGATGAACTCCATCGGTGCCATCAGTTTGATGTATTTAATGCTGCGCCGCGGCAAGGCAACCAAAGTCGCGAGCCTGTTCTTCCTGATACCGCCGACCACCGCTGTCATGGCCACCCTGATTCTCGGGGATGACTTTAAGTTGGTGGAACTCCTCGGATTTGGTGTCGCTGTCGCAGGGGTTTATCTCGCTACCCATAGCACCAGATCGGCCTAAAAGGGCCTCTCGCTAGCGTTGATGGGTGATTGAGCCCGGCGCAAACACCTGAGTGTCGAGCAATGCGAGAACATCGGTCAGCGCCCGATCTCCCGCAGCGCCACGATGCAGAAAGGTGACATCCACGTCAGGCAGTTTGGGGAACCGCCGGTCGTTATCGATCTTGCAGAGTACCTGATCATCGATTTCACAGCCGAGCAGGGCCGATACGCCAAGTCCGGCCTGTAACGCGGCTTTCAGATCTCCGATACTCGATGCGCTGTAGGCCACTTTCCAGGGAATATGATGAGCGTCCAACGTCGACAGCATCATGGTTCTGAACATACATGGACCGCCATATACGACGATCGGCAAAGGAGTCTCCTCGGCAAAGCGATGACCCGGCGATCTCACCCAATGGACAGTCTGTTTGGCCACCGGGCGCTGCGTGCCACTTCCATGTTCGTTGACCAATACCGCTATATCCAGCCGGCCGTCATTCAGGTCCGAGTACAGGGTTTGATTGAGTCCGATCCTGGCATCCAGGCGAATATCGGCTAAATGGGCGCCGGCGGTGAGGATCCTGGGTAGGTAAACGTGCGAGATGTGTTCGGAAAGACCAATAGAAACAATTTTCTGTGATTTCACCTGATCGAAGTGAGCAAAAACCCGGTCATTCAATCCGAGCATCTTTTCCGCGTAATCGAGCAGTTCCTCCCCTTTCGGCGTTAATAGCATCGATTTACCGGAGCGATCGAATAGCCTGGCATCCAACAGCTCTTCGAGTCGCTTAACGTGCTGCGAAATAGCCGACTGTGTGAGGTGAAGCGCTTGAGCAGCCTTGGAAACACCGCCTTTTTCGACAACGGCGACCAGGCTTCTCAACGTTACGATATCAAGGTTTCTAGCCACAGCATGCTTCCCTAAGCGACAGCCAACCCTCATCTAATAAAAACTGCTGCGCGAATACAAGCCCATGGCACGCAGTGGCATTCAGCCGGGTACGGCTCTGCCGCTTTCGCCGGTCTCAAGGCGCTTGATAGCTCACCCCGATAGCGTCCGTATCCAGCACATCCTCCACCCGTACCCTTTCGGCAAACGCGGGCAGGCGCTCGCGCACCGCAGAGGAGACCGACGCGCTCGAATAACCGGGCGTGCTGCCGATCCAGGGCCACATTGCATCGCCGATCTTGTGACCTTCGGGCGCCACCCGGCCGTCGAACGGCGACGCCTCCGCCGGGTCGGGATAGGTCTCCCGCAGGTTGGCGCTCAGGCCGTTGTCGAGCCTGAGCTGCTGCCACTGCGCCCACAGCCTGTCGACGTTGGCGTGGTGCATCCAGAACACCGGATCGTTGGGCGAAAACATGCCGCCCATATGGCCGCCGACAAAGCGATGGCCGGCGTTGTGGGTCTGCGACAACTGGGCGATCCCCTGTTCGATGATGGCCCAGAACACCCACAGCGGATGGCGCCCGTCGATGCGCTGATTCACGCTGACCAGCGCGTTCAGCCAGGGCAACTGCGGCGGCCAGTCGGCCTCCATGCTGCCGCGCTCCAGCGCCTCGCCTCTCCCCTCCTCGAGCAGATCGTCGACCCTGAAACCGGATACACCGTCGGGCCACCAGGCCGGGCGCTCGGCGGTCGGTACCGTGGCGCGCAGCACCCCATCGGAGAGATCCCGGGCGCTGCCCCAGCGCAGCGAACCGAGGAAGTCGGGCGTGAACAGCCGGTTCGCCGCGCCGATATCGTCGGCCCAATCCCAGTAGGGGATAGCGACCTGTTCGCCGAGGGCATCGCTCAACGCCTTCTCGAAGCTCCTCAGGTACTGCCGGTGCCAGGGCAGAAAACCGATATTGCCGTGGCCGAAGTTGACCGTCTCACCGCCGCTGTCGGGGGTCAGCACGCCCATGACCGCACCATGCAATGCCACGAACCGATCATAGGCACTGAACCCCGGCGCCACTTCGATCGTCTTCAGGATCAGCACCGCCTCCAGAAACTTGGCGATCTCGTCGTCGGTCAGATCGGCCGCGCTTTTTCGAATGCTCATTCCGCGCCTCCTTATGCATGATCCGCATGGTTGTGGCTTGCCCGCGCCTTGCGCTCCAGTTCGCTACTCGCCGAAGAGTGGTGTTCCTGGTGCCCTACGGCCCGCACCGCCACCAGCATCGCCTGGGTCGGTTCGTGGAAGGTGAACGGCGTTTTCTCTGCCGCCAGGGAACAGTCGATCAACTCGCGAAAGGTCTCGCCGCCCAGGGTTTTGATCACCAGCAGGCTCTGATACATGCTGACCGGACCCAGTTCGATGCTCAGTTCGGCGCCCAGCCGATGCGGCTCGACCCTGACCTCCGCCAATCTGACCGGCGCATGCGGACAGGCGACGGTGACGCTCAGACCTGCCGCCACCCGACGGTAGAAATCGACGCTCGCGCCCTCCAGCGCCGTGCGGTTGGTCAGCAGTTCGAGCTTGTCGAACAGCATGCCCGGCCCGTTGACCGCGATCGCCATCCGGTTTTCGGCGCGGTAGAAATCGATCAGCCGCGGGCCGACCTTGCTCAATACCAGGGTTTCCATTGCAACCTCCTGTTCAACTTGCCGGCTCCATCATCGGCCACCCACCCTTACAGCAACGGCTACCGATCATTCAGCCCCTTGCCCTCGAGAATCCTCTGCCTGCATTTTTCGATTCTGGAGGCCCGTGTAGAGGACTGTTTGGCACTGGAAAATGGAGCATGTACCCGCGCTGTCGCCCCGTCAGACGACGTCGGACGGCTGAGGATTCATCGCCTCCACGCCTTCCCTTACCTCCTTCAGTGCCGCCACTATCGGTGCAGGCTTGCCGGCACCGACCGCCGCCGCCAATACCGCGAGGTCAGCCACCAGATCGATAAAACGGGCGACCTCCTTTATCTGCCCGATCTGCTCTTTCGCGTTATCGATGGCTGCGAGCAGATCGGCCTGCGATTCCGCCAATCCCGCCACGACACCTTTGGCGGCGTCGATATACAGACCGTTGGCGCGCCGGCGCAACAGACTCTCCTCCTGAAACAGCGACTGCGCTTGATCGCGCTCTATCTCGCGGTTCTTTATCGCCGCCTTGATACGCTCGTGAACGGCATCGGCACATTCGCTCAGACATTGGGCAACAGCCTCGACGTCCCTTTCGTTTTCCAGCGCCATGGTATTGTCTCCTTCGCCGACAGTTAGCCTTTGCATCAACCTTCAAGCTTGTTGATATCTTTCCTGATCGCCTTGATATCCTTGGCGAACCGCTTGATGCTGTCCCTCACCGCCTTACTCGTCAGATCGTCGATATTCTCCACCAGTTTTCTGTGTCCCTCGGCGATGCGTTCGATCCCCTGTTCCGCATCTTCGTATCGATGCGCCACCGCCCGATACTCCGCCTCCTTCGATTGCACATGCGCACGCGCCAGGGTGGCCAGAAGCCGGTTTTCCGGATCGTCGACGTAGGGCAGTTCCACCTCGAATAGACCCAACACCGTTTTGCGCTCGTTTTCATGGGTAGCCCGGTAGTAACGCACCAGCGTTTTCATGCCCTGCAAGGTTGTCTGCAACGGCGCATCGCCCTCTTGGATCATCTCGCGCACCGCACGCTGCTGCCGTGACGAGGTCGCCCACTTGGTGATCACTTTGGTGATACCGGCGATGGCATCGACCTGTTTCTTGTCGATCCCCAGGTCGGGGTGCTCCTTGATGCCGCCGGCGAGCGAATCGAGGTTTTCCGAGAGGTCGAACGTATCTTCACCCGACAGCCTGGCGAGGGTCTGCATATACAGCGTCACCCTTTTGTGAATCGTCAGCAGATCGTCGTACGCCGCCTTGCGCCTGCTGTCGTTTGCCTGCGCCAATTGCCGGGCTTCGCCGACAAGGTAGGGCTGCTCGCGGGAGTAGGTATCGCGGAAACGGGTGGTCAACTCGGTATAGGCGGAAAACCTGGCGGACTCTTCGGCGTAATCGCCGACCTCCTTGAGATTGGCACAACCGGTCAGGGTTATCGTCAGCAGTACAGCCCAGATACATCCCTTGATACTCATTGGCTCCATTCCCTTGGAATATCCGTTAATTTATGTGAGAGACCGTACAACGATGGCTGGAGAAGCAAGCACGCCCTGATCCCCGATGCATAGACAGCCCCCTCTATACACCACAGTGGAGTACAGTCTGGACCAGCCATATGAGTTCCGCCAGTTTGCAGAGGTGGGGGTGAAATACCGGTTCGGTCCCATGAACCCTGTTGGGAACTCTGGGGCCACTCTATAGGTTGCTGATTCAAAGGCTTTTAGCAGTGTTGCCGACAACCATCTACTAGTTTACTTCTTACTAGTAGACAATGAGTAGAACGGCCATCCAGCCGGCAACCCCCTCAGAGCGTCTACTAGGCATCTACTGGTTTTCTCCTTACTGGTAGAAAAATCTGTGGGGCACATCCCTACAACCTACTAATCATTAGAAAAATAGTAGATTTGTAGTAGTCCACTGGCTAGACTACCTACTAATTATTTTAGTTCTAGTAGTCAGATCTACCTTGGCGCCAGGCTCTACTCGGTGTTGCTCTCACCAGATAGGGGAAACTACTCGAGATGAAAATACCGCTTACCCCCCCGAAGACAGACGCACTACTGCATGACATCATGAAGAATGATCTTGACAGAGGAGTCAAAATCATTTCCATGGGAAGCCCCACCGATAGCAAGGGACGCTATCTTCATTGGGATCAACTGCGGCATTTGCCAACTCCAGGCGATCTGACCAGCGAGGAATGGTGGACTTCTATCAAGACCGCCAGAAAATCTATTTATAGAGAGCTTCCATTTAAAAACAAATATGGAAGGCACTTTATTTACGCATTACCTGATTGTGTATTGAGCTCTTTACACTGGATCGGCCAGACAGCCAGCGGCGTAGTTTCCTCCGATACACCAATATTAAATACACATATGAGAGATTCGTATTTGATTCGCTCACTTGTCACAGAAGCTATAAGTTCCAGCCAGTTAGAAGGTGCTTCCACAACCAGAAATGTAGCAAAGGAGATGATTAGACAAAGACGTGCTCCTAGAGACCGCAGTGAACAGATGATATTTAATAACTATAATGCTATGCAGTTCATTAGAGAAATGCAAAATGAGGCTCTCACACCCTCAATAATTATAGAATTACAAAAAATATTAACTGAAAATACTCTCGATGATGAATCAGGCGCCGGCCGGCTGAGAAACGAACATGACGATATCCATGTTGTTGACGCTCAGCAATCCAACATACTCCATACGCCACCGAATTCCAGCGAACTAGCCGATAGAATGGATCTAATTTGTCAGTTCGCAAATGATAGGAACCCTAGTCCGTCATCTTTTATGGACCCGGTAATCAGAGCCATAATTCTTCACTTTATGCTCGCATATGACCATCCATTCGTTGATGGAAACGGAAGAACAGCACGAGCTTTATTTTATTGGTCAATGGCCAATCAGAGATATTGGTTAATGGAATTCATATCGATTTCGACCGTTATAAAGAAATCGCCAATTAAATATGGAAAGTCATATCTTTATACAGAAACGGACGATAATGATTTAACATACTTCATTATTCACCAGCTAGACGTAATAAAAGAGGCAATCACAGAACTTCATAAATATCTGGATAGGAAGCAAAGAGAGATAGAGTCCGCAGAAAACCTTTTAAAAACTGCAAGCAAACTAGATATAAAGCTTAACTTCAGACAGCTTTCAATTTTAAAAAATGCACTTAAGCATCCAGGAAACGTATACACGATAAAAACACACCAAACGTCACATGGTGTTTCATATCAGACTGCTAGAGTAGATTTGCTAGAGCTTTCTGACGATTTAAAATTACTGGATAAGCGAATAAGAGGGAAAGAATTTTGTTTCATATCCCCCTCAAACTTACAAGAAAAAATTGAGAATATGAACAATAGAGAAGAAATAATATAGGTGGATCGAGAATTCAGATTGAGCTGATGAGCGCCGTGCAGCAGCCGGTCGCGGCTCCGTTCATGCCAGAAGTCGGCACGTTGTCGCGTGGTCATAATCGGATACCCCCTATTATTCGACGCTCTCGTCCTTCACGTCTCCGTGTTCTACAGCGATGCATTTAGTGCTTTAAAATCAATATATTATATACAAATCAAGAACATACCACCTTAGTGGTAGACACCGATTCCGGCGCTCCGTCGCACGAAATTGCATTTGACCTACATCAACATCCCTTGCCTGCGAACGCCCTATTTTGGCGCTAACGCATACTCCAAGAGCCCGGAACACATCCACTGGATCCTGCCGTGGCGACCGAGCCTCTGCGTCGACCGAGTCGATCCGTTTTTAGAAGCTGCCAACAGATCAGGAGCAGTAACATGTCTACCAACAATCTGAGGTTGCTCGATTTTGGCGATCCCAAGATCAAGACCCTCCACGTAACCTGGTTCGCGTTCTTTCTCACCTTCGTGGTCTGGTTCAGCCATGCGCCGATGATGGCGTACATCAAGGAGGTGTTCGATCTGACCAGCGCCGAGATCAAGGCGTTGCTGATCCTCAACGTGGCACTGACGATCCCCTCGCGTATCGTGATCGGCACGCTTGTGGACAAGTACGGTCCGCGAGTGGTGTACAGTCTGTTGCTGGTAATCGGCGGCTTTATCTGTCTCGGTTTTGCCGCGGCCCAGACCTACGAACAGCTGGCGATCATGCGCTTCCTCAGTGGCTTTATCGGCGCCGGGTTCGTGATCGGTATCCGCCTGGTGGGCGAATGGTTCCCGGCCAAGCAGGTCGGCGTGGCGGAAGGGATCTACGGCGGTTGGGGCAACTTCGGTTCCGCCGCCGCGGCGATGACGCTGCCGACGCTGGCGCTGCTCTACGGCGGCGACAACGGCTGGCGCTATGCCCTGGCCACCGTCGGCCTGATGGCGATGGCCTACGGCCTGGTGTTCTACCGCGTGGCGCGCAACACGCCGAAGGGCTCCACCTACTTCAAGCCGAAGAAGCACGGCGGCCTTGAGGTGACCAGCAAGGGCGACTTCGTCTTCTACATCCTGATGAACCTGCCGATGTATATCGCGCTGGCGTTCCTGACCTGGAAGCTGTCGCCGACCAACCTCGGCCTGCTCGACGAGTTCGGCACCAACGCGATCTATGTGGTGCTGGTGGCGCTGTTCCTGATCCAGCTGCGTGCGATCTACCACGTCAACGAGGAGCACCTGAAGGAGGGCGTGCCGGAGATCCAGCGCTACAAGTTCAAGCAGGTGGCGGTACTGGACGTGGCCTACTTCGTCACCTTCGGCTCCGAACTGGCGGTGGTCTCCATGCTGCCGCTGTTCTTCCTCGAGACCTTCGAGGGGCTGGATCCGGTCAAGGCGGGCCTGCTCGCGTCCGGATTCGCGTTCATGAACCTGGTCGCACGCCCGACCGGCGGTCATCTGAGCGACCGCATCGGCCGCCGCAAGACCCTGAGCGTGCTGATCCTGGGCCTGGCGGTGGGCTACTTCGTACTGAGCCGGATCGACAGCGGCTGGTGGATTCCGGCGGCGGTGATCGCCACCATGGCCTGCTCCTTCTTCGTCCAGGCCGGCGAGGGCGCGGTATTCGCGGTGGTGCCGCTGATCAAGCGCCGCATGACCGGACAGATCGCCGGGATGGCCGGGGCCTACGGCAACGTCGGTGCGGTGTTCTACCTGACCGTGCTGAGCTTCGTCGACTACTCCACCTTCTTCATGGTGATCGGCGCCTCCGCGGGCCTGGTGTTCCTGATGGTGCAGTTCATGGACGAGCCCAGCGGCGAGATGGCCGAGGTGCTGCCGGACGGCACCGTGCAGTTGATCAGCGTCGAATAACCGACGCAGCGGAACGACCGCGGGTGGCATCGGCAACGGTGCCGCCCGGGTCTGTTTGTATGAGGTGAGCGCAGATGAGCGATCTGAACCTGCAGGGGATGTACCTGCAAGACGGCATCCAGCTATCCGCCGGACAGTGCAGCGACAAGGGCCGCAAGGAGCGGAACGAAGACTGTCTGGGCTTCGTGCATCCCGAGGGCAACCTGCTCACCACCAAGGGCGCGGTGGCGGTGATCGCCGATGGCGTCAGCACCGCCGAGGCCGGTGGCGAAGCGGCGGAATACTGCGTGCGCGAGTTCCTCAGCGACTACTTCGACACCCCCGACATCTGGACCGTCGGCAAGTCCGCGCAGAAGGTGCTCACCGCGATCAACCGAACGCTCTTCTCGCGCAGCCACGAATACCTCTCCAGCACCCGCGGCTACGTCTGCACCCTGTCGCTGCTGGTGATCAAGTCACGCACCGCGCACCTGTTCCATATCGGCGATAGCCGCATCTACCGTATCCGCGACAACCTGCTGGAGCAGTTGACCGAGGACCACACCACCCAGCTCAACAAGCAGAGCAGTTGCCTGTCCCGCGCCATGGGCATGGATACCCACCTGGAGATCGACTACCGGCCGATCGAGATCGAGCAGGGCGACCTGTTCCTGCTCACCACCGACGGCGTACACGACTCGCTGGAACCGGAGGAACTGCTGCGTCTGGCGAGCAGCGGCAACGACCTGCAGGCCAACTGCGAGGCGCTGGTCAACGCAGCGTTCCGGGCCGGCAGCCGGGACAACCTGAGCTGCCAGTTGGTGCGGGTGGAGCGGCTGTACGACGACTCGCTGGACCGGCTTACCGAACGTCTGACCGCACTGCCCTTCCCGCCCGAGCTGTCGCCGGGGCTGAAGATCGACGGCTACCTGATCGAACAGGAGCTCTACGCCAGCAGCCGCAGCCAACTGTACCGGGTGAAGGATATCGAAAGCGGCGAGCGGTGGGTGATGAAGACGCCGTCGCACAATTACGAGGACGACGCCGCCTATATCGAGCGCTTCATCATGGAGGAGTGGGTCGGCAGCCGGATCAACAACGATCATGTGGTGCGAATACACATCGCCCACCGCCCAAAGACCTTTCTCTACTACCTGATGGAGCCGGTCGAGGGCGTATCGCTGGACCGCTGGATGAAGCAGAACCCGATGCCGAAACCGGCACTGGCGATCGAGCTGATCAAGCAGATCGCCGACGGCCTGAAGGCGTTCCACCAGCGCGAGACCCTGCACCAGGACCTGAAACCGAGCAATATCATGATCACTCCCGACAACCGGGCGGTGATCGTCGACTTCGGCTCGGTGTTCGTCGCCGGCATCAACGAGATCTTCGTGCCGCTCAAGCGCGACCGCGTGCTGGGCACGCTGAACTACTCCGACCCGGTATTCCGCCTGGGCCAGAACACCGGCATCAAGGGCGACCTGTTCTCGCTGGCGGCGATCACCTACGAGCTGTTCACCCACCACCTGCCCTACGGCAGCGGTCTGGAACACTGCGACAAGCCGCAGCAACTGCAGAAACTGAGCTACATCCCGGCCGACCGCCACAACCCGATCATCCCGGTCTGGTTCGACCGCGCGCTGGAGAAGGCGCTGGCGATCGACCCGACCCAGCGCTACGACAGCCTGGAGCAGATGATGCAGGACCTGACCCAGCCCAACCCCGACCTGCTGGTGCCGCGCGAGGAGGCGCAGAAGCACCCCAATGCGCTGCTGTTCTGGCAACTGATGTCGCTGGTCTGGTTCATGATCGCGCTGTTCACGTTGATCGCGTTTTGGTTGAAGTAGAACTGCGCCACATGTCGCTTGATGAAGCGCCATATGGCGCTATACTCCCTATACACACCCTACATATGGGAGATCGAGCATGTATACCGAAGCGCTGGAGCTGGTGTCCCCCCCTCTGTCAGGATTGACGACAAGAGCCAGGAGCCCGCTGGAGGTGATCGAGTTGATCCGGGAAGGGATAGGTTACGACGCCGTCGACAAGGCGACCCAAGAACTGCATATCACCAAGCAGGAACTTGCATCGCTGATCGGCTACTCACAGCGCAGCCTGCAGCGCAAAAAAGCGGGTGACCGCCTCTCTCCGGCCCATACCGAACATCTGCTCGCGATTGTCGAGGTGATGGCCGAAGCCACCCGCTATTTCGGCGACAGGGAGAAAGCACTGATCTGGTTAAAAACCCCCTCCCTGGCATTCGGCGGCAAACCGCCGTACTCCCTGCTGGACACCATGTCCGGCGTCGAATTCGTTTCCGACCGCCTGAACCGCCTGAAATACGGGATGACCGCATAAGTGGAGGTCTACCGCCTGGCGGTGACAGCCTTTGCCGATCTCGGCGGCAAGGGAGGCCTGTATGCGTCGGGCCGCTGGCATCATCGCGGGCAGCCCATCGTCTATACCGCGTCATCGCGCGCCCTGTCGGTGCTGGAAAGGCTGGTGCATGAGTCACCGGTGACGATGCCGGAGTTGACCCTGATGGTCATTCACCTGCCGGACGATATCTCGCTCACCCACTATTCACCCGCCCAACTGCCAGACGGCTGGGACCTGCTGCCGGATGCCGACATGTCCAAGGATATCGGCACCGAGTGGCTCGTCGGCCATGAAACCGCCCTCCTCCGCGTACCCTCCGCAATCGTCGACAGCGAATTCAACATCCTGATCAACCCCTTCCACCCGGATGCCGCACGGATCAAGGTGATCGAAACACGCGAATTCCGTTATGACGAACGGTTGCAGCGGATGATTCGGTGATCGCTCGCGCAACTACGCCCTCACATCTGATCCTTGCCGATATAGTTTTCACGCCAATCTGTATTGGCGTCACTCAGTCTTTCGTCCGGCAACGACTCAGGTCACGCTACAGCCTTTAATTCCAATTGACTAAGTCCGTAAGCGACCAGAATACGATTGGTGTCATTTCTCCGAATTCCGGTGCAACCCATATATGGTCTCCTCCCCGTTTGCAAGGCGCCAGATACTGCGTTTCAACCAGTCATTAGGAAAGCCCATCCTGGATGGATCGACGTTATGGGTTTCAATCAGGTTAATCAGCCGTTGCTTCCAGTGGTGCTCTCCACTGATTGCATCCATCAGATAAGCCAGCATGACCAGGGCGTTGTACAGTTTGCGCAGCCGCCGGTCGCTGTCCGGTAGTATGAACAGACTATCCAGCAATGGCTTTGCCCCCTTTTTGGGCAACATCATGGTGATGGTGAAGTCACGGTTCCAAAGGCGGGCATGATGAGCACAATGGTTACGGATTAACGTGAGATGCTCGCAGAAGGATGTCATCACCTTTTCGTCGATCCCGTACGCTCTACTGATTGCCTGCCTGTCCGCGCGCTGCTTGACGTTACTGAACCACTTGGACAGTTGCCCCAGGGTCATCAGCTCTACACAGGCCCAAAGTGGCGGCAGGGCCTCTTCGTATTTACCGGTCAAGTGCCTGATAAAGTCTTCCCTACTGCGGCGTACTTCGGCAGCCAGTTTGGTGATGCAGCCGCCATACACCAGAGGATCATAAAACAGATCCGGCTGCAGGTGCGGGTGAGCGGAACCATGCACATGGCTCAGGTGATAGGCCATCTGGGTACGCAAGGAAACCTCAAAACGCTCGATGGCATCCAGTACCAGTAGGCGCAACTCCCTGTCGAATACATACAGGTTGAGCACATCGTCAAAAGAGGTACCCGGCATGAATCGATGCGTGGCATGGTCCTGTTCATACGGCAGGCAGTACGCCGCCAGACGGTAGTAGTTGAGCTGCGCCAGGTAGAACCCTGCCTTGTGCCTGTCCGGCACGGACAAACCATGATCCTCCAACTTCCGGACCTGATCGGTAAAGCGAAGCGGCGGTTTGGTGAAAGCTTGCTTCTTGCGGGGAGTGTTGCGAGAGCGACTCATTGGAACCCGCCTTCTGTATTTCGCAGGCCCCAAAAACGAGTAACCCCTCGCGGTGCGCTGATCTGACGGGAAGCGGGAGGGGTATTGTTGGCGGTCATTGTAGACCCATCCGTGATGCTGTCAAGGCGATGATCCATGCTCAGTGTATCCTCCATTGAATCGTGAACGGCTCCTGCCGGTGTGCTGCTTTGGTAGCGAGCCTTCCAGATAATCGATGATAGCCCCACACTTGACAACCGTCATATCAAACGCCAACGCAGTCGATAATAATTCGTATTAACAAACACATATCGAAGGAGATCTTCCATGCGAATGAATAGCTCGACTTTGCCGCGCCGGACGCTGGCTGCCCTGACCCTGCTGTCCGCCTCCACCGCCGCCCTGGCGCTGGAGTATCCCATCGGCGAGCCGCAGCAGCAGGCGGGGCTGGAGATCGCCGCCGTTTACCTGCAGCCGGTGGTGATGGCGCCGGATATGGGCCTTCCGGCCGAGCAGGCGGATGTGCATCTGGAGGCCGATATCATGGCGCTGGAGGAGAACGCCAACGGCTTTGTCGCCGGCGGCTGGGTGCCGTTTCTAGAGGTCGAGTACACACTGACCAAGAAGGGCGAGACCACCCCGATCCAGGGCAACTTCATGCCGATGGTCGCTTCCGACGGCCCGCACTACGGCGCCAACGTCAAGCTCAACGGCCCGGGGCAGTATCACCTGAGCTTCCACGTCAAGGCGCCGACGCTGGCCGGCAGTGCATTGCCGCGCCATATCGACCGCGAAACCGGGGTCGCGGAGTGGTTCGCGCCGTTCACGGTCGAGTATGACTTCGTCTACGCCGGCGTCGGTAAAAAGGGCGGCTACTGATCGCCCATTACCACAACGTCAACCGGCGCCTCGAAATAGCGATAGCCGAGCACAACATGATCAAACGACGGATCCTCCTACCGCCACTGCCAGCTCCTGGCCGGACCCGAACATGAGCTGCAGTAGCGCATCCGCCCCTCAGACCATCACGCCCGGCCGGATCGCCCGGATCGGGCTCTGGCTGCGCGACCACCGCACGCTGGTGCAGGGCATTCAGTGGGCGGTGGTGCTGTTCTATGCCGCGCTGCTGATCATACCGGCGTTCTCGCCGCTGCCCGCCCATCAGGCGCGGCTCTGGGACAACCTGACCCTGTTCGCGCAGTTCCTGTTCTGGGGTATCTGGTGGCCGTTCGTGCTGATCAGCATGTTGCTGTTCGGCCGCCTCTGGTGCGGAGTGTTCTGTCCCGAGGGCACGCTGAGCGAGTGGGCCAGCCGCCACGGCCGGGGCCGCAGCATCCCGCGTTGGCTGCGCTGGCCCGGCTGGCCGCTGGTGGCGTTTATCCTCACCACCGTCTACGGCCAGATGATCAGCGTCTACCAGTATCCGAAGGCGGCGCTACTGATCCTCGGCGGCTCGACGCTGGCGGCGATGCTGGTCGGTTACCTGTTCGGCCGCAACCAGCGGGTCTGGTGCCGCTACCTCTGTCCGGTCAGCGGCGTGTTCTCGCTGCTGGCCAAGCTGGCACCGCTGCACTATGCCACCGACCGCGAGCGGTGGATCGACTACCGCCGCCGCGAAGGGCGGATTCCCACCGTGCAGTGCCCCACCTTCCTGCCGCTGCGTCAGCTCGACAGCGCAAGCCCCTGCCATATGTGCGGCCGCTGCGCCGGTCATCGCGACGCGATCAGCCTGCAGTCACGTCGGCCGGGCAGCGAGATCGTCGACACCTCCGCCACCACCGCCACGCGCTGGGACTACCTGCTGATCGTCTTCGGCCTGCTCGGCGTCGCCGCCGGCGCCTTCCACTGGAGCGCCAGCCCCTGGTTCGTGCAGTTGAAGCAGTGGCTGGCGCTGCGGTTGATCGAGCACGGTCGGCTCTGGCCGCTGGAACACGGCGCGCCCTGGTGGCTGCTGACCCACTACCCGGAGCAGAACGACCTGTTCAACCTGCTCGACGGCGGTGCTCTGCTGCTCTATATCGGTCTGACCACGCTGCTGTCCGGCACGATACTCACCGCCTGCCTGGCCCTGGCCAACCGCGCCCTGGGCGATCGATCCGCGCAGCGCCTCTACCACCTGAGCCACGGCCTGATCCCGCTGGCCGGTGCCGGGGTCTTCCTCGGTCTGTCGTCGCTGACCCTGAGCCTGCTGCGCGCCGAGCAGATCATCCTGACCTGGGTGCCGGGTGCGCGCCTGACCCTGCTGATTGCGGCCGCAGGCTGGAGCCTCTGGCTGGGGTGGAAGATAGTGGGTACCTACCGACAGGGAGCGGCACGGATGATAGCGCTGCTGGCCTACTCGGGTGCTGTGGGGTGGGGTTTTCTGGTCTGGTGGGTGTTGTTCTTTTATTGGTGATCGACAGACGCCGGGCGTCCTCAGAAACAGGCCGGGAAGTCTCCCGGCGAACCCAGCAGTCGAATAATCGACGTTTCCAGTTTGGCTTCGGTGAACTTCATATCCTAAATCCCTGTTCGTTCAACTAGCACGCCGAATCAGTGCTTGCCCTTATCCGTCAGTTGCATCGCCTGCTCGATGAAGGCATCGAAGTCGCTTTTCTGATCGACCAGCGCTTCGCGGCGCAGGGTTTCGTACTTCTCGTACTCGACCTCCGCCAGTTGCTTCGCCACTTCCTTCGATACCTGTCCGGCATTCTGCAGGATCTCATGTTCGTTGAGGACGCCCGGATATCGCGAATCCGCGTCAGCAACTCGTCGAAGTAATCCGCACCGAGATCCCGGTCGGGGTTTTTCAGGCGCTCATCGTCCATGGCGAAGCCCTTGATCAGGTACTCCTTCAGTACCCGCGTGGCCCATTGCCTAAACTGCATACCCCGGTTGGAGCGAACCCTATAGCCCACCGCCAACACAGCATCCAGATTGTAGTGATCGAGCAGCCTTTCCACGTCTCGCGTGCCCTCCCGGGCAACTGTTCGGAATTTCCTAATAGTTGCCTCGGGCTCCAGTTCTCCCTCTTCGTAGAGGTTCTTCAGATGCTCACTGATCGTAGGTGGCGACTTCTCGAACAGGTCGGCCATCTGCCGCTGAGTCAACCAGAGAGTATCATCCACCACCTTGAGTTGGAGACGGATGGACCCGTCTTCAGAGGTGAAAATCTCCATCGGCAAGGGGGGTTGGCTCATCGCTGTTCTCCTGTTTAGAGTCGACCCGCAGTTGGTCGGATCGTCAGCCCCGTCGGTTCCTTGTCGGGGCGGTTAGGCTTTGTCCATTGATCGGTTCAACTGATCACGTCGGTTATCTGCCGTTCGGCATCCGGGATCAGAAGGCAGGGTGACAGGCCACTGCGGCTCTGCAGTATAAACCTGTTCAATATCCCCACTCCTCGTGGCTAACCGGCAACCGGTTCAGTTCACTGTGGCGATACGTTCGCGGATCTACTGGCGATCCAATAGCGTCCGCAATTTTGCCTGACACTCGTCGGAGACAACAGGGATTTGGCTTAACACGCAGTATGCGCACCAGTTCAGGTGTCGTGTCATCGTAAGGTGAAGGTTGCTTCGCTCATGGCTGCACTCTCAATGTGTTACAAACTAAGTGCAATGTGGCACTTGGTCTATTTTCCGGCGTCGCGGATGCTCCGTCCCGAAGAGGTCGAATTTTCTTTGATCAGGACGCGCATTATCTTTAACGATGCATAAAAATTCTTTAAAAAACATAACATTAAAAAGAAAACAATATAAAATTATCTCAAATTTGTGCATCACGACATCTTCAGAAAAGCTTACAGCCATCTCGAAAGAGTGGCGGAAACACTCATACCGGCAACACTGCCAACACTACTGACGGAACGTTTCCGTCAGGTAGGAGGCGGCTCGGAAACGGACGCTGCCCCAGCTATAACCCCGATCAAAACTCGATCTCGCGAAAGTACCCGGTCAGTTGCTCCATCACCAAGCGTATCCGCTCGGTGCGGCGCAGATCCGGGTGGGTCAGCAGCCAGAGGTCGCTGCTCTTGCCGGGCGGGAACTCGGCCAGGCAGGAGATCCCCTCCCGCGCCTGGTCCAGCGGCAGAAAGGCGAGTCCCTGCCCCTCCTGCGCGAAGTGGGACATCGCCGTCAGTTCGTCGCAGCGGGTGGATATCCGGGTCGGGTGGTGCTGTTCCAGCCAACTGAATGCAGGCAGATTCAGCATCTGTCCAGCCGCGCCGATCAGCCGGTGCCGGGCCAGATCCTGCAGCGACTCGAGCGGCGTCCGACCGTCCAGGTAGCCGGGCGCGGAGAAGATACCCCAGGGGATCGACAGCAGCTTGCGGCCGATCAGGTGTTCCGGCGGGTGGGCGGTAACCCGGATCGCGATATCGGCGATCCGGCTGTTCAGGTTCAGCTCCAGATTGCCGGCGAGCACCTCGATTTCGATCTCGGGATAGGCATCCCGCAAGGTTGCAAGCGCACACGGCAGAAAGCGGTTGGCGATGTTGTAGGGCGCGGTGATCCTGACCCGCCCCTTGGGCAGTACATCCTTGCCGACCAGGCGGCGATCGATCTCGTCGAACCGGGCCGCGATCTGCCTGCCCTGGTCGAGCAGCTCCTCCCCCAGCGGGGTCAGCACGTAGCGATTGTCGATCCTGTCGAACAGGCGTCCGCCCAGTTCGGCTTCGAACGCCTGCAGGCGCCGGAACATGGTGGAGTGGTTGACGCCCAGCTCCCTGGCCGCGCCCGACAGCGAGCCCGACTCCGCAATCGCCAGAAAGCTTTTCAATGCGTTCCAGTCCATCTTGTCTCCTACACCCTACCCTACGCCCCACGTCTTGCATCTATGCAAATCTAGTTTGATCAAATTCGCAATTTACGCCAACGAATGCAAGGCCAATACTGCCCCCATCAGCACAGCAGGAGAAACCCTCATGAACATTGAAACCAATCCGGTGCAGGCCGGGACACACCGATCCGCTCTTCATCTGATCAGCCATAGCCTCTGCCCCTATGTGCAGCGCTCGGTCATTACGCTGATCGAGAAGGGGGTGCCCTACAGCCGTACCGATATCGACCTGGCGGCCAAGCCCGAGTGGTTCAAGCGGCTGTCGCCGACCGGCAAGGTGCCGCTGCTGCGGATCGATGACCGGCATACGCTGTTCGAGTCCGCCGTGATCTGCGAGTACCTGGACGAGACCACCGAGCAGCCGCTGCTGCCGCGGGATCCGCTGGAGCGGGCGCGCCATCGCGCCTGGATCGAGTTCGGTTCCGCCATTCTGAACCAGATCGCCCGGCTCTACAGCGTGAATGACGAAGCGGGGTTCGACGATGTGAGAATGACGCTGAGAGAGAGTTTTCGTCGGCTGGAGCCGGTCGTGGCGACGCCCTACTTCACCGGTACCGAGTTCGGGTTGGTCGATGCGGTGTACGGGCCGATCTTCCGCTATTTCGATGTGTTCGAGTCGGTGACCGATCTACGGATCTTCGACGGCCTGCCCAACGTCCTGCGCTGGCGTCAGGCACTCAGGGAAAGGGAGTCGGTCAAGCGGGCGGTCGGCGCCGATTATCCACAGGCGCTGACCGCCTTCGTGCAGGCGCGGAACAGCCGGCTTGCGCGTTTGCTGAGTCCTAAGAATCGGACTCCTGTTCGGCCATTATCCGCTGCAGCTCACGATAGCCATCCAGATTCGTAAGCAGGCGTCCCTTCTCTGTCCGGGCTATCGCCGTCCAATGCCGATCCTCCAGCGCACCGACCAGTGCATAAAGGAAGTTCATGCCGGGTTTAACGCTGCACCCCTGCTGCAGTTTCACAAAGGCCGCGATAGCCCCGATCTCTCTTAGCCGCTCCGGCGTGTCGATGCCGACCTCACGCAACCAGGCCTCGGATTTGGGCCCCAGCCCCTGTAAATCCCTGAGTCTCGGTTTTTTCGGCATCCGTGGTAACCTCCTTTGTTCCAGGCGCCATCGCGGTCAGTCCGGCATGCAGCAGGGTATAGAGCCGCTCCGCTTTGTTTATATCAGCCCGATTGGGTGGAGAGGTGCAGTTCGCCGTAGGTCATCTTGACCGAGGCCGGATCGATCATCGCCATGAACGCACTGTCGCCCAGCTCGCTCATGAAGGTTTCCCCGGCTTTTTTCGCCGCCTCGGTCGACGTCCAGTAGGCGATATCCAGCCAGCTATCGTCCTCCAGCTGAGCCAGTTCACGGGACAAAAATCCCGGTTGCTTGCGTGCCCAATCGGTCACCTTGTCGCTTGCGGCCACGAATGCGGACACGTCGCTTCCGGCGGTCAGTTTAAAGCTAACGGTTTCAACACTCTTGCTCATCACGATTCCTCTCTTCGATGGTTCAGTGCGAAATGCACGCATCGAAGTGTATGGAGAGGCAGTGTCAGATTCTGTCAGCAGTGACTCGACAATCTGTGCCTGGGCCCTTCATCTCGAAGGAATCGATGGAGCATGGGCCAGACAACGCCGACATCCCAAGGCCATCACCCACACGACGGGTGAATATGACGACCGAATGGCGGTGACAGGGTCACCGATCGATACACGCGTACTCATTTCAGCTGGAATACGCCGACCGAGCTCTCGGTGCGTCGGGCGATCGCCAGCAGTTCATCGGTCAGTCCCGACAGCTGCCGAGTGGCCTCCTGGCTGGCGCTTGCCCGCTCGACGATCTGACCCATTTGCTGCGAGATCCCGCCACTGCCGTCGGCCTGCGCCTGTGCCAGGGAGGTCAGGCGTTCAAGGCTTTC
>Ga0214472_10002703_pt1 | contig 18940 bp, 18 predicted proteins | sample RVTome_6_FD_207662 | JGI IMG/M metagenome (GOLD analysis project Ga0214472, IMG submission 207662) | Soil microbial communities from uranium-contaminated site in the Upper Colorado River Basin, Wyoming, United States - RVT140D175 | ecosystem: Environmental > Terrestrial > Soil > Contaminated >...
GAGCCAGTTGATGACAGTTGGTTTCCACTTGATGAATTGTTCGTTCTGAAGCAAGAGGGTCAGGCCGCCAAAGACGACGATGATCGCCAGGGTAGCAAGCTGCATAGCCGCCACTTTGCGTGTGCTGTACCAGGAGACGGCAACCTGTAGAAAAGTGGCCACTATGATTACGCCGGTGGCCACATAGATATCGAAAAACTTGTAGGCGATGAAAAAAAATACAACTGGGAAAAATTCAAAAAGAAGTTTCATAGGTTTTGCGGCAACGAAGCAGATGAAGAGTTTTTAACGGCATTAATTTTGCCAAAAGAGAGAGCTTATTAATTTTCTCGGATACGAATGGCATAACCGAAAAGATAGGTACAAAATGGTACACCCAGGATCAAGCCCCAGAAACCAAATAATTTCCCTCCGATCGTCAAAATGATGAGGATAATGACTGGATTGATCCGCATGTACGAACCATAAATCCTCGGGTTGAGGATGTATCCTTCGATCAGATGAATGATAGTAATGAGAAGAACCGCCAAAAACATAGTTTGGATCCCAGAGCTTTGGAGAGCGACCAGGCAAATAGGTACGGAACTGATAAAAACCCCAATAACCGGTATGAAGCTGCAGAAAAAAACGATCACTGAAAGAAAGACCACGTGTTCACCGATTCCAAGAATTGATATACCGATAGCAGTCAAGAGGCTGTTAACGGTAGCAACAATCAACTGGGCTTCCAGCGCTCTTCCGAGTACATGGGAGAATTCTCGTATATCATCGGCGACACTCAGGTAGAAGAAGCGCAGCTTGGTATTCTCCAATGCTCTGACACTTACCGCCAATCTCGGCAGATCGAGAACTATGAGAAACGAGAAGAGCAAAGACAGGAGAAAAGTGGAGGCCACCGTCGCAATTTTGCCACCGATATTTCCTAACGTCCCGAGGAGATGATTGACTGTCTCGATGCCGCCGGATTCGTCCCCGACGTTAAGCAACTGCTGGAGCATTGCGCGGGTTGGTGAATAGCCAAGACCTTTTCTTTCTACAGCCTGTTTGTTACTTTCCGGCTCTTTGACGGTTAATTCAGGGAAGACTTCAGAGAGTAGAGGATATTTGATGCTGAATTCAAGAATTTCCTGATCCACCCGTCCCAGATAGGAGGATAACTGGCTCACGAAGAGTTCCGTCTGGACCTTAACTTTAGGGACAAGGAACACACCTGCCATACCAAGAATGGTCAGTAATAAGATTGCTACAAGAACTCCTCGGATAGTTCTATTTTTGATGTGTTTTTCTAATCGCGTGACGCCATTAGCCTGGATCGTTGAAAAAACAAAGGTGAGAAAAAGCAAAAGAAAAAAGGAGCGGAGCAAAAAAATCAGACCAAACAGCAAGCCCCATGCCATAATCATGGCGACGTGGTGGAAAATTCGATCCCAAGGGCGAGGTAAAAAATTAAAAGGAGGAAGGGATGTTTTTGTTGAAGGCATTGAAAATAACTACCGAATTTTTAGACTTTTACCCAAATCAGTTACTGTGACGATATGGCTGGTATATTACCTTCTATTCTTCTGGAGCGTCAAGGGCATTCCTGAACCGGGATCGTATTGTGATCTGTAGCAATTGCTGTTCTCATGTATTTACCAGCCCTTAGTCTGAAGAATCTGCTCAATCTCTTTGACGTTCTTTGACTGAAGTATTTGCGTCCTCTTGTCCTTTGCCTGGCTGATCTTGTCCATCAGCTCAGAGATGTCGACCGGTTTCTGCAGGAAATCCTCCGCTCCGAGCTTCATTGCTTCAATGCCTGTTCGAATCGCACCCTGCCCGGTGAGCATGATAATCTCTACATCGGGCTCTTTAGCCTTGATTCTCTTCAGGGTCTCAAGACCGTCGATACCCGGCATCGCCAGGTCGAGGATGATGAGATCAAAACCCTCGCTCACAACCAGGGCCAAAGCATCCTTACCGCTGCCGGCGGTAAGGACCTTCAGGCCCCTCATCTCCAGACGTTCGGCCAGCGAGGCTAAAAAATCCGCTTCGTCGTCCACCAGCAGCACCTTGGCTTTCAATTCTCGTTCCATCACACTCGCCTTATTACAAGTCCGTTCATCTGCAGGCCGATATCAGCCATGCAGCATTTTGTACTGAATGAGATAAGTGAAAACACCGGCGAAATAGCCAAGGGCGGCGAGCGCGCCGATCTTTTTGGCATACCAGATAAAGTGGATCTTTTCCAATCCCATGGCAGCGACACCGGCCGCCGAACCGATGATCAGGATCGATCCGCCGGTTCCGGCACAGTAGGCCATGAACTCCCAGAGGAAGCTGTTGGTCGGATAAACGGCCATGTCGTACATCCCCATGGAGGCGGCAACCAGCGGCACGTTGTCGACCACGGCACTGGCCAGACCGATCAGGACGACGATGATATCCTGACGGCCGACTGCCTTATCAAGCCACTGGGCGAGGGCGGTCAAAATATGAGTATGCTCAAGGGTGGCAACGGCGAGCAGGATGCCGATAAAGAACACGATGCAGCTCATATCGATGCGTTTGAGGGCGGCTACCAGAGTCAGATGCTCCTTGAATTCATCTTCTTTATTACGATGCAGCATCTCACCGACCAGCCAGAGGATCCCGAGACCCAAGAGAATGCCCATAAAGGGAGGAAGATGGGTTACCCCTTTGAAAATCGGTACGGCTACCAGGGTGCCGACCCCCATGCAGAACATCAGGTTTTGTTCGAACGGGGTCGTCCTGATATCATTACCGTTATCAACCACAACCGGACTGACTACCGCTTTGCCACGCAGGGTAAAAGAAAGGAGCGCCAGGGGCACGATGAGGCAAGCCAGCGAGGGCAGGAAAACCCCCTTCATAATCGCAAGGGTGGTGATCTGACCGCCAATCCACAGCATGGTTGTGGTGACATCGCCGATCGGCGTCCAGGCCCCGCCGGCATTGGCGGCGACGACTATGATCCCGGCGAAAAACAGTCGGTCTTCATGGCGATCGAGCAGCTTCTTCATCAAGGAGATCATGACGATGGTGGTTGTCAGGTTGTCAAGGATGGAGCTGAGGAAAAAGGCGACAAAGCCTACCAGCCAGAGCAAGGAGGTGATCTTGGTAGTTTTGATGCGCGAAGTAATGACAAAAAATCCGTTATGGGCATCGACCACCTCGACGATAGTCATCGCACCCATAAGGAAGAAGACGATCTGGGCGGTGGCTGCCACCGACTCGGTGAGATTCTCCGACACCAGATGATGGTCTCCGCCCATCAGGGCATAGATCGTCCACAAAAGACCGGCACCGATAAGCGCCGATGCCGATTTATTGACTTTGAGGGGATCCTCAAGGGCAATGGATGCATAAGCGATTACAAAAATAACGACCAGGATAGTAAGCATGATCACTCCTTAGCTATTGTAGAACGTTTTAAGTTGACTGCTTAAGCAGCACCGGCACGAAGAAAATCTTCCACTCGAAATCGATCTCTTTTTATAAAACTACAGGCAGGGTGAAAGTGAAGGTACTCCCCCTTCCTACATTGGACTCAACCCAGATTGTCCCGCCATGAGCACGAATAATCTCCTTGCATATTGCAAGACCAAGACCTGTTCTGCCGCCCTCCTGCTTATTGACCCGGACAAATTTCTGAAAAATCTTTGTCTGCCATTCCTGCGGAATCCCTGCACCATCGTCGTGGACGGCAATGTTGATGTCAGCGCCTTGTTTGGTGGCTGAAAGACGGATGTGCCCACCTTCTTCGACGTACCGCAAGGCATTTGAGATGAGATTGGAGAGAACCCAGACGATTTTATTGGTATCCGCACGAACCAGAGGCATAAACTCGGTATCGTCGATGGTCAGGTTGATATGCTTCATGCTGACCTGTCCTTTAAAGATATCCCGAACATGTTCAAACAGCGTGGCAACTGGAATTTTTTCAAATTCAAGATCGATTCTCCCCGTCTCAATTTTTGATAGATCGAGCAGATCATGAACCATGTCCTTCATGCGATGCACTTCATCATATGCGGCATAGAGCAGTTCTTTTTCTCTTTCCGGCAGAAATTGCACCGCATGCTCGATGAGCAGATCGATGCCCATTCCCAAGCTGGTCAGAGGGGTCCGCAATTCATGCGAGGCTGCCATGACGAACTCACTTTTCAGCCGCTCAACCTCTCTCAATTGCGTAATGTCCTTGAACAGCAAAACAACACCCGAGAGATTGTTATCCCTCCGTCCAATCGCTGTCGCCGTAAAGAGATAGTGACGGGCACCGTCTTCGTTTTCCAGCGTAAAAACCCGGCGATCATCAGAAATATCCGGCTGAATTCCGGTTCGTAGTGTTTCTTCAACTATTTCGCAAATGCAAACCATCGGCAAAATCTGTTCACAATACAAATCGCCCTGTTCGTTGAATTCGACATTCAGCATCTTACAACCGGCAGGATTAATGCCTGTGACCTTACTGTCCGTGTCGAACACCACCAGGCCATCCTCGATGCTCGCCAGAATAGCTTCACCTTTGATTTTCTCTGCGACGATTCGATCGACATTCATCACGTGATACCGCCTGAGTTCAGCCGTCATCCGATTAAATTCAACGGCCAGCTCCCCCAACTCATCCTTTGTTTCAACGGATAGCTGGATGGAAAATTCGCCGGTGGAAATTTTTTTGGCGGCCTCGACAAACCGCCGCAAAGGCAAGACAAGTTTTTCTGCAAAAACGAGACTGAAAAACAGCGCAATTACAGATGCTATCGATGCAACAACTATCGTAGACCAGATTGCATATCGTGCATCCTGTCTCGCCTTTTCACTGGCTGAATACATCGTCTTTTCGTTCATCGTCCGCAGTTCCAGGCATGTGTCCTTCACCTTGCTGAACACCGGAAGTATCGACTCTTTATACGTTTTAAGATCGAGTGGAAGCGACACCCATTCTTTCCCTTCAAAATCATATAGTTCTTTGATTTTGCTGTTGTATTCGCCATATACCGCCTCGATTGTATGAATTGCCTCTCTCTCTCCCTCTACGGCAATACTGTCTCTTGATCGACCAATCCATTTCCAAAAAAGCACATCATTTTCTTGATACTGTGTAGTGCCTTTTTCCATGTCGCCCATAAGCATGAGCAGGACACCACTGTCGAGGCGTCCAAGAGCATCCACCATATGCTCTACTGCCAGAATACTCCGGTAGTAATCACGCAGGATTTCATCCGTCGTTTTGCCGAGCGACCATAAATTGATTATTGCCCATGTCGCAACGACTCCCATCAGACTGAAAGCAAAGCCAAAGCCAATCAGTATTTTTGTTTTCAGATGCATTATAAATGGTCCTCTTTATAGCCAGGAGAAAGGGCAGTTAAAATGTAATTAGCAATAAAAATGCCAAAATATAATTAACTGGAATTATTGTATTTTTTTGATTAACGGAGCAAAGAGATTGCAATTTGAAAGGACGTCAGGCGAAAAACCATGCAATTTGGAAGGGTGAAGAGGCTTGATGGAATCAAATCCCGTAAACCTTCCTTCTTCGCCACAAGGTTGTCTGATCGATTCCCAGAATGTCGGCCGCCTCCTGAATAGAAGAGGTTTTTTTCAGAATCTTTTTGATATGAATTTCTTCAAGGGCGGCAAGAGAAACCAAATCTCCTACTCCCTGACAACCAGCAGAAGGGACAATATTCTCAGGCAGGTCGTGTTGCGTTATATACTGACTACTTCCCAGGATTACCGCACGTTCGATGGCATTTCTGAGTTCGCGGACATTACCGGGCCAGGTGTAGTCCATGAGTGCCTGTTCGGCTCCGGCATCAAACTCAAGCAAAGCTCTATGGTTTGTCAGACAAAAAAAGCTGCAGAAATCCTTAGCCATGGTAAGGATGTCCTCCCGACGCTCACGGAGCGGCGGCACATTAACACTGATGACATTTATCCGGTAGAAAAGGTCTTCGCGAAACCGACCTTCCGCGACACACTGCTCCAGGTTAACATTGGTTGCAGTGATAATTCGTACGTTAGCCTTACGAGACGCAGTCTCACCAAGGCGTTCGTATTCCTTGTCCTGGATGAAACGAAGCAGTTTGGCCTGTATCGGCAATGCCATATCACCGATTTCATCCAGAAAGAGTGTTCCTCCCTCACATGCCGCGATACGGCCCGGATTCTCCTTCACTGCACCGGTAAATGCCCCTTTGGCGTGTCCGAACAGTTCACTCTCAAGAAGTTCGGTTGGCACCGCGGGACAAGAGACAATCATGATAGGTTTTTTTGCCCGTGGACTCACGTTATGGATGGTCCTGGCAAAGACTGATTTTCCGGTCCCACTCTCGCCACGAATCAGAATTATGGCTTCAGAGGCCGCAGCTTTGTGCAGTTTTTCGATAACCCGAAGCATGTCACCATTTTTGCTCTGCAAGAGGGCCTCGGGTGCAAAACGCTGCCTGTCTTCCCGCAGAACGGCTATCTCGTTTTCCAGATCGCGAATATGCCCCAGGGTCCGGATCAGGAGTTTTACCTGAGCACTGGTAAACGGTTTCTCAATATAATCCGATGCTCCGCGGCGCATTGCCTCGACAGCGGTTTGGATGGTCGCATTTGCCGTTATAACTACCACTTTCAGCCAGGGAGATTCCGCCAGCAACAGCGGAATAAGATCCATCCCGTTTTCTCCCTGCAGCCTGAGATCGATGAAAGCTATATCAAAAGACTGTCTTTTCGCCTCCAGCAGGGCCTCCTGCGAATTAGCCACCGCCACGACGGAATGCCCCTCGGTTTCAAGACAGTAAGAGAGGGTTTTGCGTATATTCCTCTCGTCATCGACTATGATAATATTGAGAATTCCTGAGGTCATCGTCTACCAACACGGAAAAAATTAGTCAAAGCTCGATCTTGTTGAATGATTGCACCGACCCATGTGAGCGGAAGGTTATCAATCCATCATTCCAGGGTGCGGAGTATCAATTACCAGAACCTATCTTATATTTAGAAATTTTTCATCTGCTTCGTTGAGGCAAAATTTCTATTTCCACCACAGTGTGACCCATATCGTTCAACATCGCGCGAACCGCCTGCTGAGTAGGCAAATCGTCCGAAACCACTTATTTCGATTCAGTTTCAAAAGGCCAATTATCCAGACCTTTTTTCAGGATCAATAATCGGCTGGCGTCTATGCCATTAGCCTTGTAGAAACGTCGATGGTTGTTCATTGGTTGTGTTTGACCCTACTGTTTTTCCTTGTGTCTGCGCTTCACTGAAAAACAGGTTAAACCTATAGCATCAACAGGATATATAAATCAAATTGGTAGTTCCGCTTAAGAAGAGTCGATGGAAAGGAAAATGATATTCCGGAGCGAAACTTGACTGTACATTCTTCTGCTCTATATTCTGTCCAAATTATCTTTTACCCCGGTAAACGGGAAGCAAACCGGGAAGTGAGAATGCGAGTTCAGGGATCTTCACCTGATTACTCATGAAAAATTAACTTCTTCCAACAGGAACATACTACAATGGTTGATATGAATAAACTTCTTGGCCAACTCCTTGGCAGTGGCGTGGGCGGTGGATTTGCCGGAGGATTAGCCGGGGGCCTGGCCAGTAGTTTGCTGTCCGGCAAGGGGGGACGCAAGATGGGCGGAAATGCTCTCAAGCTCGGTGGACTTGCTGCAGTAGGTGCACTTGCTTACACAGCATACCAAAAGTATAACCAACAGAATACCGGATCGTCCCAACCAGCCATTCCGGCAAAACTCACTCCAGCTCCACCCGGTTCTGCATTCATGCCAAAGGAGAACGATGTTGCGGCCAAGGAAGAATTGGGACTTATCCTGGTGCGAGCCATGATTGCCGTAGCGAGAGCCGATGGACGCCTTGATGCACAGGAGAGCCAGGCCATCTTTCAAAAGATCCAGTCCTTAGGGTTGGACCCGGAAAGCCAGAATTTGCTGGTAAAAGAGATGGGCCATCCGGTTGATGTAGACGCTATTGTAAACAGCGTGAGTAGTCCCGAGATCGCGGCGGAAATCTACGCAGCTTCATTGCTGGCCGTAGAGGTCGATTCCCCAGCGGAAAAAGCTTATCTCGGTATGTTGGCGGCACGTTTAGAGCTGCCCGCACAACTGGTAGTGGAACTTGAGCGGCAGGTGGAAACCCAGAAAACATTTGCCCAATAGAGAAGAGTCGAGAAGAGTCTTTTTTATAAAAAAATAGCCTCCGGAGGACAAAATGATCATACACCAGAGAGAAATTGTATATTCTGAAAATTACTCGAAATGTTTCGAGGTACTCGTTAAGGCCAAAGCCTATCTGGAACAAAAACACCCTGAAGTCTCGGTAGAGCTTATGTATAACCTGGCAGGAGAGAGGGGCTGGGCAACGATTCAGACGCACTACCCCTCGTTGGCCGACTACGAAAGAATCGATGCCGAAATGGACAACGATGAGCAGTATACCAAGCTGCTCATGTCCATCATGGGAGATACCGGAGGTCCTGTCGTAGATCAGTTCTTTCGGGTAATTCAATAAAATAGTTTCGACATGATCGCACCACCCTGCTAGGTTCCGGGCAGAAACTGGCTCGGGAAAAACCGACTGCCGATAACGCCGACTGTAAGAATCAAGGCAGGAAAAGGAGACTTCAGAATAGTGCTTCAATGTTGGCCTCCTTTCCTTCCCAGGGACCTTGATCCGTGCACGGGCAGCCTTAAGCTCCACCGACCGGAGTCGTCAACCGACTCAGGATGCTATGCGAAGGTAATTTTTTGTTTGCTTCAACCAGATCAATTATTGCATTAATTAACTCTATTGGCTTGGGATCACGATTAATTATCTTTAAAAAAGACAAACGATTAACATGTGAAAATTTCATTGCGTTCGGTGAGTCGTTCAACGCAAGAAATAGAACCTCATTGAAATGTTGAAGTTGATAGTATACTGATTTCGCTATTTTTGATTCGGGAAAGTCATCAAGTATCACAAGGTCAGGCAGATAATCAGCTCCTTTATTTGGTGCCGATCGTGCCTCTGCTTCTATGCTAATTTTCCAACCGTGAGGTTTAACAGCTTCCTGTATTCGTTTACCTCGGTTGAGATCTCCGACAAAGAGGAATGAAAGATTCCTCAATTCCATTTCCGCACATACACTGTTTTCTCTCTCCATGACCGGAACTCCATCAATTGTTGTATAAAGTTGAAACAGCCAAATTAATACCGGCATTGCTCTTCACCCGCAGCGATCATCGAATGGATTCGTCATGACCTGTTATTGATCTTGATTTTCGGTTAAAAGCGCAAGAAGCGTTGCCGTAACTCTTTTGGTCAGTTTTCGACATTCGGCCATTTGTCGTTCTTTGCCAAAACGATTGCGGAGCATCGCACAATTCGTGGTTTCAAAATCAGCCAAAAAACGTTGCCGAATCTCGGCGCCAAGCTCGGCCGGAAGGTCCCATTCACCACCCATCTCCCGCCGGCCATGCAAATGCCCAATTGCGATAAGGGCTCCTGACAGCGCTCCGCAAGCTTCCTGAAACGTCCGGCCAAATCCGCCACCAAAGGCAGTTGCATGCGCCGCCGCTTCCGATGATTCTTCGCCAATAGCATCTAACACCGCAGTGGCAACAGCTTCTGCACAATGAAACCCGTTCCCGAAGTATTTGGCCGCCTTTTCACTTGCCATCAGAATCTCAATTTCTGTAATCGTTTTCATATGACCTCCTTATTGTTGAATGGTTCGTTATTTACGATTAATACTACTATTCGATCGCGTCCAACGATTAGTTTCGATACACTCAATAGCCCCTAACGATAGGAGGAAAATAGTAATGGAATTCAGGCATCTTAGAACTTTCACAGTCGTCGCTGACAAGTTAAGCTTTTCCAAAGCAGCTGAAAAACTGCATATGGCGCAATCCTCAGTATCTGCTCAGATCGGACTATTAGAGGAAGAATTGTCCTTAAAACTGTTCGATCGAATTGGCCGTCGTGTCATCATCACGGAAGCAGGTATAAAACTCTATGGATATGCCCGTCGTATTATGGAAATGACCAATGAGATTCGGTCAGAAATAACCGCATCCGAAAACGTTCGTGGCTCTTTGACAATTAGAATTCCAGACACCTTGGCGACCGTATACATGCCTGGAGTCGTGGAACGTTTTTACAAGGATAATCCTCAGGTAAAGCTCAATTTCATCAACTGTGCCGATGATCAACTCCGGGAGGAGCTGAACTCAGGACGCATAGATATAGCCTTTCTAATGACTGAATCGATAAACTTAAAAGAGGTGAAGATTGAAATGCTGAGGACCCTGGATCTTGTCATGGTCGCCGGTCCTGCCCATTCATTAGTCAAGAAAAAAGTGGTTAAGCCGGATGATCTGAATCAACAGACCATCCTTCTGTCCAAAACCGACTGAAGTTATCGCAAAGCGTTCGAGCGGTCGCTCGACGACAAAAAGATAAAACTTCACAAACTTGAATTTTCAAGTATGAACAGTTTGCAAAATTGCCTTAAACGCGGTGTTGGCTATTCTATTTGCCCAGAGGTAGTTGTTCGTGAACAACTTAAAGATGGTAATTTGTCTAGAATTAATTGGGATTCAGAAGAGTTTAAGACCTCAGTTCTTATGATCTGGCATGTTGAAAAGTGGTGTTCTCCATTACTTAAGCATTTCATGAAGATAGCTAAAGATATTATTTCCGATAAGTAACCATAGGTAACGCTGGCGGGATAACTGCGGTCGTCTGGACCTCGGCCGTTTTTTATCGTTTTCGGCCTATTGTCGCTGTTCTAGGGACTATTTAGCTGGACCGTCATGAAAAATTGACCTTGCAAGTTTAAGGAATAAATGATGAAATCGTAAAAAGCGTCATGCTAAAAATTGACGACTTCTAGGTTTTTACCAGTACATCATAAAGGTACTGCCTTAATTTTCGTCGTGTCGGCTTTTATCGTGTGGTTCAGCGTATGGGAAACAACAGGAAACTCGGAGGATTGAATGCAATGCCCAAAATGTAAAACCGAAGAACTGCAGAAAAGCGAACACAACTCACCATATTTTTGTAAAAAATGTCAGGGTATATGGCTTCTTGATATGGAACTACCGGATTATTCCGAGATTTCAAGTGAGAACCATAGCGATCAAGCGACTTCATCGGATCACGACCAGGTGACAGGAATTTGTCCTTCCGGCCACGGTATAATGATCAGGGCAAAGGTGGATTTGCCGGAGCCCTTCTATTTGGAGAAATGTATCGCCTGCGGTGGCATTTGGTTTGATAAAGGCGAAGCGAAGCGAATTGACGGAAGCATCTTTTTGGAGAACTTAAGCGAGTTGTGGTCCAGGGCCTGGCAGCATAAACAGCGCAAAGAAAAAAGCAGGCAGAGTTTTCTTGAAATAAATCAAAGACTGCTCGGTGATGATGCTTTTCAGGCGGTGATGGGACTCGCTCTGCAGTTGAAAGACCATCCCGAGAAAAGTCGGGCAATGGCATTATTACAACAGGAACTCATCGGCGGCGAAGACCTTTGATGAGTTTAGCTTGGAGCTTTTGATGGCGCTGGTGCAATACAACGCTTAATTACAGGAGGGTTTAGAGTGGTAAAAGCTTTTTCCGATTTTAACGGCTTGGAGATATGCTTTTTGATCTGTGCGATTTTCGGCGGATTTTTTGTGGTCGTCAAGCTTATTCTTCAATTTATGGGTGGCGGGGTCGACACCGATGCAGGTTTCGGCGGCGATTTTGACGCGGACGGCGGACATGTCGATTCCGATGTAGGCTTTCGTCTGCTTTCCCTGCATGGTCTCTCCGCTTTTTTCATGATGTTTGGTTTGGTCGGGCTGGCCCTCTATCGCCAGAGTGAGGCAGGGGTGATTTTGGCCCTTATCGGGGCTCTCGTTGCCGGTATGATGTCAGTTTGGGTTATCGGCAAAATTTTTCAGGGAGCTGGCCGCCTGCAGTCAAATGGTGCGCTGAAGACTACCGATGCCGTCGGCTGCAAGGGAACTGTTTATCTGACCATTCCCGAAGGAGGAATGGGTCGGGTCAGTCTGAATTTTCTCAATCGATTGCGTGAGTTCGATGCTGCCGAAAAGAGTGGGGCGAAGGTGCCGACCGGGACGCCGGTGCAGGTGGTAAAAGTTAACGCTAATGTTCTTGTCGTTGAAGTTATAAACAATTAAGTGAATCGTTATGATCGATTTTAAAGGAGTAGTAATGCTCGACTTTTGGATTTTTCCCATTGCCGCCTTCCTCATTCTGGTGGTATCCACCATCACCTTTCTCGCTTCCCGTTATAAACGTTGTCCGTCCGATAAGATACTGGTTATTTACGGAAAAGTCGGTGCCGGCCAGTCGGCCAACTGTATCCATGGCGGCGGCGCCCTGGTCTGGCCGCTGATTCAGGATTATGCGTATATCAGTCTCACGCCGATGACGATCAGCATCCCTCTGCAGAAAGCCCTTTCCATGCAGAATATCCGCATCAATGTACCCTCAACCTTTACGGTCGGCATCAGCACGGAGCCGGAGGTCATGACCTCGGCAGCCGAGCGTTTACTGCATCTTTCGCAACAGGAAATCGAAGAGATGGCCAAGGAGATAATCTTTGGACAGTTGCGTCTGACCGTTGCATCCCTAACGATCGAGCAGATCAACCAGGATCGCGAGAGCTTTCTCGATTCGATCCGCAAGAATGTCTCGCCGGAATTGAATAAGATCGGTTTATTACTGATTAACGTGAATATCACCGATATCACCGACGAATCCGGCTATATCGACTCAATCGGTAAAAAAGCTGCCTCCGAGGCGATCAACCGGGCCAAGGTCGATGTTGCCGAACAGGAGAAGATAGGTGCCATTGGCGAGGCGGAAGCGACCAAGGTCAAGGAAATCAGGGTGGCGGAAAATGTCGCAGAGGCTTCCAAAGGCATGAAAAAGGCCGAGGCTGACCAACGGATCTTTGTCCAGCAACAGGAGGCGGAAGCGACCATCGGCGAGGCCGCAGCCAACCGTGAGCAGGAAATCAGGGTAGCGCAGAATGTGGCGGAGTCGGCAAAGGGCCAAAAGCAGGCCGAGGCCGATCGAAGGATCTTTGTTCAGCAACAGGAAGCTCTGGCCATGGATGGGGAAAATCGCGCCAAGGCGGATATCGCCAATGTCAACGCCGAATTGGCAGTAAAACAGGCAGTGGCCCTGCAGCGCGGCGAAGTCGCACGACGCGAGGCAGAGGTTGAAATTCAGAAGGCACAGTACAAGGCGGAACATGAAAGGCTTACCGCCGAAGAGGTGGTGCGGCAGGAAATCGACAAGAAAAAAGTTGAGATAGCCGCTGAAGCCGAGGCCGAAAAGACCCGCCGCGAGGCAAAAGGTCAGGCCGATGGAATTCTCCTCAAGTATCAGGCCGAAGCGGAAGGTGTACGTCTGGTTCTGGAGAGCAAGGCGGCAGGATACCTTAGCCTGGTGCAAGGTTGCAATGGCGATGCCAAGGCTGTGGCGACCCTGCTTATGACGGAGAAAATAGAAGAGATAGTACGGCTGCAGGTGGAGGCGATCCGCAATATCAAAATTGACAAGATTACCGTCTGGGACTCTGCCGGAGGAGATAAAAATGGCACGACAACCTCGAATTTTCTGTCCGGCCTGATTAAAAGTTTGCCGCCCCTCCACGATGTCGCCGAAATGGCGGGGATTGAACTGCCCAAATATCTGGGCGAAATTGCCTTGGAAAAAATTCCCGAGAAACTTTCGTAAGTTATAAAAAACACCGGCAGGAACGTAGGGGTTGTGACGTACTGCCGGGCTGGTGCAGATTTTTGCGCAAGCTCCCGAACACCCCGGTTGAGGAATCGTCGATGGTCGATGCCTCGGCTGTACGGGTATTAAAGTAACTGGAGCCGCATTGCATCCATAAAGGATTCCAATGACGGGGAACGCCATTTATCCTGGTAATAGATCATCAGGACACCGGTTTCCAGATCCTCCGCCCAGCGCACCCTGGCTATTTCCCCTTTTTCCAAATCGGTTCGTATCGCAAGCTCCGGGATAATAGTTACCCCGATTCCAGCTTTTATCGTCTTTATAATCGCTTCAACGCTATTCATTTCAATTATGGTGGCCGGCGTTACCCGTTCCGTCGCCAACGCCTGTTCAAAGACCATTCGATAGCCGCAATCGCTTTTCGGAATAAGTAGAACCTGCCCTTCGAGATCTTTAAAGCCGGCCGATTTTAGGGCAGCTAACGGATGGCTCGGGTGCGTGACAATTGCGAGGGGCTCGATGCGTAATAATTCACCTGTAAGATTTTTCGCCCCGATGGTATCGGCAAACAAAAAAGCGAGATCGACCGTGCCGATCCGAAGTTCATGCTCCAGGGAATACATGGCGCAACTGGTGATATCCAGCCGCATCCCAGGAAAGCGCGGTTGATAGTCACAGAGGATACCCGGCAGATAGTGTGCAGCCACGGTCTGAGGCATCCGGATTGTCAACAGACCTGAGACCATGTTTCTGCCGGTTACCTCGGCCACAGCCTCATCTTTGATGGCAAGAAGCTTATCGGCATAGACAAGCATCTTCGCCCCGGCTTCGGTTAACTGGATGGATTTTCCAATCCTTTTGAACAACAAAATGCCGATTTCATTTTCCAGGGTTTTGATCTGGGCCGAAACGGTGGATTGCGAGTAATGCAAAACTTCGGCCGCCTGGTTGAAGTTCATCAGGGTAGCCACAGTCCGGAAGGTCTGTAGGCGCTGCAGGTCCATGGCGCTTGCTCCTTTTTTAATCGAATTTGACGATAAGTATATGAAAATAATTCGTTGGACGAGTCGTGAATCGTTCTGTACATCATTATATATAAGAAATTTTCCAACAACTTATTTTAATCGAAATACAAAATTAACCGCAGCTTAAAATCCAAGGAGCCATCCATGAAAGCAGATCAAAACGAGGCAGAGGGCAAAATGGAACTCATCCATATTTCTACAACCTTGACTGCAGGGATCAATCGACGGATAATTTCCACGACACGCGGCCATGAAATCCTTATGGATGGACGCAAAGACTGGGGAGGTGACGATGCCGGCCCGACTCCGGTGGAATGCCTGGCCATAGCCCTGGGCGGATGCATTTTTAATATCTGCCGCATTCTGGCGATGGATAAGCAAATTGAGACGAAGGATCTCCGTTTATCAATCGCCGGAGATGTCGATCCTTCCCGTGCCTTTGGCCTTGATACCGATGCCAGGGCTGGTTTTTCACAACTGTCGATTCAGGTGGAGTTTGCCTCGGAAATGTCGGAAAATCAAAAGGAGGAGTTTCGCACGGAACTCCTTGAAAGGTGTCCGCTCTGTGATACTATCGGCAATCCGACACCTCTGCAGATCAGCTTCGTGTAGGTCCGGCAATGGTTGGTGCAAGCCCGCTTTGGTGGCTGCAAACCAAAGCCTGCCAAATAAGGAAGTTTGCTGACCTTTCCGGTCAGCCCTTCCCCGACCAGCGAAGCAAGGTATACCCTGCCGCGGCACTGACAAAGGATCCGATCATGACGCCTATCTTGGCATATTCAAAATGGATCGCGTCGCTGAAAGACAGGTTGGAGATAAAAAGGGACATGGTAAAGCCAATTCCACCAAGCAGGCCCGCCCCGAAAATCTGCGTCCAGGTTGTTTCCTCGATCAGTTCCGTTTTCATAATTTTGGCAATACCATAGGTAAAAATAAAGATCCCCACCGGTTTGCCCACCACCAGGCCGATTGCAATGCCAAGAGTGACCGGATCGGTAAGAGCCGCTACAGGCTGAAGACCGGCTAAGGTAACCCCGGCATTGGCGATGGCAAACAGAGGCAAAACCAGATATCCCACCCATGAAGACAAACTATGTTCAAGATATTGGAGGGGTGGTTCCACCTCCTTACAGGCCATATTGATTTCCTGAATGGCATTCTGATGGCTTCTATTGACCAGAATGCTGTCCCCGCAGTTCCCATCCTGACACTGGATCTCTTCCAGCCGTTTATCGACCATCTCAAGAAAAAGATCTGTATCGAATCTGCCGGTGGCGGGAATGAACATGGCCGTGATCACCCCGGCAATGGTCGGGTGCAAGCCTGCTTCGGCAACTGCGACCCAGAGCAAAATGCAGAAAAAGATATAGGCGGAGGCCTGGCGAATACCAAAATAGTTCAATCCCCAGAGTCCGCAGGTGATCAGTGCCGCCACCAGCAAAGCCATCAGGTTCAATGAGGGGGTATAAAATAAGGCGATCACCACAATCGCGCCGATATCATCGGCAATGGCAAAAACCGTGAGAAACAGCCGAATGCCATACGGTACCTTTTTCCTCAGGGTGGAGAGCACTGCCAGAGAAAAGGCAATATCCGTCGCCATGGGAATTCCCCACCCCGACACACTTTCGGTCCCCCGGTTAAAAAGAAAATAGATGAGCGCCGGAAAAACCATACCGCCAACTGCCGCAGCAACCGGCAACGCTGCCCGCTTTGGATCCGAGAGTCCCCCGACCAGTAACTCCCTTTTTATCTCGAGCCCGACGGTGAGGAAAAAAACAGTCATTAATCCATCGTTGATCCAATGGACCAGAGAATGGCTGATAGTGTGACCGGCAAGGGAAAAGGACAACTCCTGATGCCATAACCAGTGATATCCCTCGGCGTTGACATTGGACCAGATGAAGGCAATTATGGCTGAACCAAAGAGCAGGAAACCCGACTGGGAAATTTTGGCGAAAAAATACTGAAAGGCGGTTGTCTGCATGATCCTTGAGACAACCTGGATCGGACTTCTCAGCTCAGGCAGTATAGAATTTTTCATCCCTTCCGGTTCCATGGCTTCTTTTCGGTAAAAACCAATTCGATTGACAAAAAAGCTATGGGACTACTATTGTGACAGCGGAGTTGAAAAGCAAGTAACCGTTCACCAGCACCCCATAGGCGCGGCGGTCTAATTACCGGCCCATCTTTCTTTGTCCAACATTACAGCTTTGTAATATTCATGAAAGACTCCTGTAATGTTCTGTGAATATACTAAAAATATCACCGCAATTATCGTTAAAAACAAGTTAATTTTCAGCAGCTTTGAGGGCCCTTACATGTTAGAACAACCAACACATTTCATCCCCGGAACAGTTTCGCGAGCGGATTCGGCGGGATCGCCACCAGCAACCGATGTCTACAGTTCGATCCAGAGAATCAATGAGACTGTGAAGGAGAGCTCGAGCTGGATCTCCCCGCTTAAATATGAGCTCTCCAAGGTTATCGTCGGCCAGGAGCACCTGATTGAACGCTTGCTGATCGGGCTCCTTTCAGGGGGACATATTCTTCTTGAAGGTCTCCCCGGCCTGGCCAAAACCCTGGCTGTGAAAACCCTGGCCAAGGCAATTCAGACGGACTTCAGACGAATCCAGTTCACCCCGGATATGCTGCCGGCCGACATCATCGGCACCCAGATTTACAACCCACAGCAGACAACCTTCGAGGTGAAACAGGGGCCGATCTTTTCCTCTCTCATTCTTGCCGATGAAATCAACCGTGCCCCGGCCAAGGTGCAGTCCGCGCTGCTGGAGGCCATGCAGGAAAAACAGGTCACCATCGGCGACCGGAGTTTTCAGCTGCCCGAACTCTTTCTGGTCCTTGCCACCCAGAACCCCATCGAACAGGAAGGGACCTATCCGCTGCCCGAAGCCCAGATCGACCGTTTCATGCTGAAGGTTGTCGTCGGTTATCCGAGCAGAGCCGAGGAGAGAAAAATTCTTGATAGTTTTGACCAGACGGACACGGATAAACCGGTGACCCCGGTTACCGATCCCCGTGATATCCTGGCCGCCAGAAAGGTCATCAACACCATCTATATGGATGACAAGATCAAGGATTATATCGTCTCCCTGGTCTATGCCACCCGCGAACCGCAGAGTTTCCAGCTTGAGCTGAAGGAATATATCGAGACCGGCGCCTCCCCGAGGGCCACCATCAATCTCAAGGCGGTTTCACGCTGCCTGGCTTTTCTTGCCGGCAGGGGCTATGTGACGCCGGATGATGTCAAGGCGTCGGTCCTCGATGTGCTGCGGCACCGGTTACGGATCAGCTACGAGGCAGAGGCCGAAGGGATCAGCAGCGAGGATATCATCCGAAAAATCCTCGACACGGTACCGGTGCCCTGATCTTAAGCGAAACGGCCATGGATACATTGATTACCAGGGAAATCCTGAAAAAGGTCCGCCAGATCGAGGTGCGGACGAACCGACTGGTCAACGACAGCCTTGCCGGCAGCTATCAGTCTGTTTTCAAAGGACGCGGCATGAACTTTGACGAGGTCCGTGAATATGTGCCGGGTGACGATATTCGGTCGATCGACTGGAATGTCACCGCCCGTACCGGGATTCCCCATATCAAGAAATTCACCGAAGAACGGGAAATGACCATCATGCTGATGATCGACATCAGCGGCTCGGGCGACTTCGGTTCCGTCAGCAGCTCCAAACGGGAGATGATGGCTGAAATGGGCTCGGTGCTGGCCTTTTCTGCGGTTCGAAACAACGATAAGGTTGGGCTTATTCTCTTTACCGATTCCGTCGAACTGTACATTCCACCCAAGAAAGGCCGGGGTCATATTCTGCGGATCATCCGGGAAATCCTTTTTTTCGAGGCCAAAGGAAGGAAAACAGATCTCAAAATACCCCTCGATTTTACCAACCGCGTTATAAAGAGAAAATGCGTGGCCTTTCTTATCTCCGATTTCTGCCTGCCGGATAACTTCGACCAAGGCCTGAAAGAGCTGCAACCGAAACTGCAGATCAGCAACAGGCGGCATGACCTGATAGCAATGATCGTCTCCGACCCACGGGAATTCGAGCTGCCCGATGTTGGCTGGATCACCCTGGAAGACGCCGAAAGCGGTGAGCAGGTCGAGTTAAACACCTCCGATG